>Ga0066648_10001611_pt1 | contig 12026 bp, 28 predicted proteins | sample CryGeyCG12114_NA_FD_59537 | JGI IMG/M metagenome (GOLD analysis project Ga0066648, IMG submission 59537) | Groundwater microbial communities from aquifer - Crystal Geyser CG19_WC_8/21/14_NA | ecosystem: Environmental > Aquatic > Deep subsurface > Groundwater | place: USA: Utah: Grand County... | reverse complement strand
CGGACCCCGGCCTGCCGCTGCCGGATGAGGACGACATGATCGGCTAGGTCCTGTACAAGCTGTCGTACGCCGTGTACGATATAGCCAGGTAGCCCACCACTACGAAAGGCAAAGTCATGGCGCACCTCGTGATCCACGTGAACATGGACAATGCGGCGTTCACCGACAACCCGGACGAGCTGCTTTCGATCCTGCGTGTTGTCAACTACCACGTCACCGGAAAGGCCGACACGTTTGGTCGACTGCGCGACACGAACGGCAACCGGGTCGGGTACTACGAGGTGACCGAGGAGGGCTAAAGGATCTTGTCCGAAGTCCTGTACAAGCCGAAGGGAGCGGTGTACTATTGTACTATCAGCCAGACACCACCACCTAAGGAGCCCGTAATGTCGAAGTCTAAGAACGTTAAGTCTGCCGCCCAGCGTACGGGCAGCGAGGGTGCGAAGGCCGCCCTGCTCCGCGGCGGCGCTGGCAAGCACGACACCCGTCCGCGCGGAGAGCGCGACCGCGCGGGGCAGCGTCGCGCGTGGCAGAACGACCAGGCCGCGTGACGCCGGATGACGCGGTCGACAAGGCCGCCCTGCTGATTACCGCAGCCATGCAGTTTGATGGGGATGACTTGTCAAGCGTGAACCATCACATTGCACAATGCAAAACTGTTACGCCGAAGGAAACATTCGGTGTGGTACACGCCCTTTCCACTTGGGCTGCAGTACTTATTGACATGGTTGCTGAAGCAACCGGCACAACCCCACAGGAAATTCACCAGACAATGGCGCTAGCCATTTCTTCAAACAGACAGGAACTATCATGACCACCGCAAGCCGAAACGACTCTGCACCGCGCGCGGATGCGCGTTCGTACCGGTTCACGTTCGCTGACCAGGGCAAGCCTTCTCGCACCCTGACGGGCACTCTCAAGCTCGAAGGGTCGTGGGCCATGGTGTACGTACCCGGCGTCGGAACGATCTTCTCAGTCCCCGCTGATTCGGTCGACGAGATCTCGATGGTGGGAGAGGTTGACGACGACCTCTAAAAGATCTTTGCCCCGGTCCTGTACAACGGGCCGGGGCTAGTGTACTGTAGTCATATCAGCCGCGACGAGGGAGACCGACATGAGCGCCGACACCAATCCGCACGAGCTCATCGCCCAGTACCGTAAGGCCAAGGTCTTGGCTGCGTACTTCATCACGCGTGGCGTCACTCGCCTCGATTCAGAGGCCAGCGACACTGTGCGCGACGTTGCTGGTACGGCGGCAGGTACGGCGAGCACGCCGTCCTTGGCCACGTGGCGGCTCACCCAGGTCATCATGGACGACTACAACGCGGCAATCCCGCGGTGAGGCTAGGCGGGCAGACGATCTTGCTACCGCCGATCGTTTGTCCTCGGTGTCATAAGATCCACAAGGGCAAGTGCCGGCGAAAAGATCTTCCTCGATAGCCTGTACAAGCGGGTAGCGAGGCTGTACAGTATACGTATCAGCCAGTACGAAATAGGAGCTCATCATGGACCACGTCCTCGAGATCGACAAGCCCTTCGACCTGACCGACGGGGAGACCATCGCCGAGGTCAACGGCGCGGTGCGTGCCCTGGGTGCGATGATGCAGGGGGCCGCGCTCCTCGACGGGTACACGAACATCTCCGAGGGTATGGGTGAGGGTGGGGCGTCTGACATCGCGACGGCTGTCCTCGGCCTCCTGTCGGGCGACCTGGAGCCAGACGCGACGACGTACGTCCTCGAGTTGCTCAAGATCGCGGCCAACAAGCTGATCGACTCCGACCCGAACCTGCAGCACATGTTCTGATCTTCACGCCCACGACCAAGATTCCAAAAAAGAATCTTGGTCATGGGCTGTACAACGTTGTGCGCAGGCTGTACAGTGTACGTATCAGCCAGTACGACACCAGGGAGTACAACATGTCGACCGACGCTTCGACCCTTCGCCTGCAGGCAGCCTCTCTCGCGACCGCCGCGTCGTACGGCGCGCCGATCACCGTCGCCGACTTCAATCTTGTCGAGGCAACGCTCGACCTCCCTGTCGCAGAGGTCGCAGAGGCGCTGGGACGTACGTACTGGGCGACCGGCACGATCCGACGCCTGATCCGCGAGGGCGCCGTGTCTCGGCCTCGCGCAAACGTCAGCGTGCAGGCGTACCGCGGGTGGGTTGAGGGTATGGGCGACGAGTAAAGAATCTTGCCCGGGAGCCTTGACCCGCTCCCGGGTAAGGTTGTACAATAAACGTATCAGCCGGTACAACGAGAGGGAGACCACCATGCCGAAGCGCACCGCTCGTCAGCTCAAGATCCAGGACATCATCGGAGGCGCTGTCGGTGTCACCTCGGCTGAGAAGCGGCCGCTCCCCGGTGGCGGCGACATGATGGTCGTCAAGCTCATCAACGCCCGCGGCGAGCGCAGCGTCGTCACGTACAACGGTAACCTTGCGCTCACCGTGGAGCGTCCGGAGATGGGCGAGTGCGACCCGACGAACAACCCGTACTGGTGGGGTCTCGAGGCTGAGCGGGAGCGCCTGCGTGACGAGGCTGCGTTTCAGGCTGAGCTTCACGACGCCCGCTTCTACGACATCTGCGGCGGCGGAGGCTACTGCTCGGACGACTTCACCTGCGCCGAGCACAGGTAAAGAATCTTGGTGGGCGCCTTGACCCTGTGCCCATTAGGCTGTACAGTAATCCCATTAGCCAGTACGACGACAACGAGGAGCCCGCCGTGAGCATCTACACTTCCATCCTGCCGAACCAGCTCGACTGGGCCTCCGCGATGCGGATGATCGAGCAGCTCGCCGACGACCGCGGGCTGGAGTTCTACCAGCTGCGCAACTTCGCGTCCCAGCGCCACGTGGCGGAGCTCAAGGACTCGGGCATGACCATCGAGGAGATCGGTTCGTCGGACAGCAACTTCTTCGCCCACTCCCGCTTCCTCACCGGCAACATCGAGCAGGACGCTGACGACCTGGAGGCGCGCGAGCGGCTGATCGACCAGGTGGCTGCGGGGCGTCCGCGCCGCCAGGTGCTCGCCGAGCTGCGCGAGTTCTTCGCGCCGGTCGTTTAAAGGATCTTGGTCGGGAGCCTGGGTCAAGTGTAAAGAATCTTGGTCCAGGCCTATACATCTCGTCGTCAAGGGTGTACAGTAATCTCATCAGCAAGTCGAACTAAGGAGCCACCATGTACGACGAGATCATCACCCTCGAGGAAGCCGAGCAGATCGCCACGCAGACCAGCACCACCCTGCGCCTCAACTACTCCGGCCGGAACATGCACGGCCGGAGCTGCATCGGGTTCGTCGGTCAGGCCTCGGCGTTCAAGCTCGGCGTGGCTTTCGCCGAGGTGTTCACCGCAGACTTCGCGTACGACATCGGCGAGCCCATCACCGACAGCATGGGCTACGACACCATCACCTACTTCCCCGGCCTGAGCGTCGAGGTCGAGGACGACGACGAGTAAGCTGCACAGCACAGAGGCGGGGTCGGCTGCGATGTCGGCCCCGCTGTGCTGTGTCTAAAGAATCTTGATCGTAGCCTGTACAGGCATCGTCAAAGGCTGTACGATAATCTCACCAGCCAGTACGATAAGGGAGATGCCATGATCAGCACGGCGGAACAGGCTAAGTACGACGCGGCGCACGCTCTACTTGTCGAGTCCCGGCTCGTGCAGTTCCCGGAGGCGTCGATCAAAGCTGCGGTGCTGCGCGAGCAGTGGCGTGCGGGCCAGTGGGAGTGCATGTCTGGCATCTTCAAGCCGCACACTGACGAGGCGGGCTTCTGCGTCTGCTGCGGCTTCGACCCGGAACTCGGCGGTGATATTCCGTACTGAGCCTTGCCTCCGTGCCTTGAACCATGTACAATAATTCTCATCAGCCAGTACGATGAGGGAGACACCATGATCTCAACTGTTCGCGATCTCCAGCCCGGCGATCTGCTTATCGGGACAGTCAGCGGCAAGCAGCGTTTCGACTCCAGGGTCGTAGCCCTCGAAGATGTGCAGCCCGGGCATCAGGTCACGGGTCCGCGTGGAGGTCGTTACGCGCTCACCCAGGCGGGTGCACAGGAGCTCGTCGTCGTCGTGCTGGGCAACGGCCGTCGGCCGCTTCTCAAGAAGATCAGCCAGGTGACGATGCACAGGTCGTAAAGAATCTTGGTTGAGTGCCTTGCCCCTGCGCCTTTGACCATGTACAATATTTGTATCAGCCAGTACGACAGAGGAGATCGACATGCAGCTTGACACCGCCAAGGCCACGGAGTTCGGTGCGACGATCGAGTTCGTGAACGATTACGGCGATGTGTGCGAGGGCGAGTTCAGCCACGTGCACCCTGACGGCTCGTACGTGATCCTCCTCACGGCAGGCAGCCTCGACTACACCACCGACGACGACCTCGAGAAGATCACGTACCACACGTAGGGTTCAATCTTCTAGCCCTGTACACAAAGGGCTAAAGGGTGTACCATTGTCGTATGGACCACCCCCGACTGGAGGAGGCACAGCCACACACTAGGAGACGATCATGAAGGGCAACGTTCCGGAGGAGACAAGATCCACTGTTGAGATCGCAGTTGAGCGCGAGCTTGCGGTTCGCCGTCTGCAGCGTGATCTCGGCTACGCACTGACTGACCTCAAGACTGCGCTGGTTAAGCTGGACCCAGTTGACGCGCTCGAGTACGCCAGCGCGCTATCCAACGCACTGGAGGCTGTGGGGCAGCCCTTCACGGACTAACACAAGCTTTGCTGAGGTGACCGAGCTGCGAATCGGAAAACCCTCGCGCACGAGATGCGGCCCCGTCGCCACTTGGCTGAGTGGCGCGACAGCGATTCACCTTGGCTGAGGGTTTGAGTCGCTGTCGCAGCGGGGCCGCATCCGTGTAAAGAATCTTGGTCGAAGTCCTTGCCCTATGGGCGTTGAGGCTGTACAGTATTCATATCAGCCAGTACAGAGGAGACCACGAAATGCTTGACGACCTCGACGCCGACGCCTTCGACCAGTTCCTCAACGACAACGACCTCGACGCCGACGACCCGTGGGCGATCTGGTTCTTCTGCCTCCCGTCCGCGTAAGGAGCGACATGATCAACGCCGACGAGGCGCGCAGCCTAGTAGGTGTGCGCGTTGCCTGGGCCACCGCCGAGGGCGAGCAGCACTCCCTCCTGCGTGGCGTCACACCTGCTGGCATGGCGATCTTCGCGGACGATCACAGCGGGCAGGAGCAGTGGGTTCCGGTTGGCGACCTCAACAAGATCGTTGAGGCGCGGCATGTCTGCGCCGGGTGTGGCGCACAGGTCAACCGGGTTCATCAGGCCGGAGACGATCTCTGCTGCGCCATGTGCACGCGCGTCTGGGCGGCCAAGCAGCCTCGACCGTTGGAGACGTGCGAGGGCTGTGGCAAGCTAGGCGCCTACTACTCGCCGAGGGCCAAGCGTTTTGCCTGTGCCCAGTGTCACGCTGAGGCGGGGACGAACGTCGGCCTGCACGTCGAGATTCGAGCGCGCGAGGCGTTGGCCCGCGAAAGCTGCAAGGGCGAGGACGTGCACAGCCTGCGCCACGTCTGGGCACAGGTACGAGGCAAGTGGATTTGCACGGGCTGCGGCACCAAGACATACGATCAGCCGGCCGGGTGGCGTGTCCAGGACCGCTAAGCGCGAGGGCAAGGGTCATCACCAGCGAGGTCGCGAGGTCGCGCCGTGTGCTAACTGCGGCGACTGGATCTACGCGACCCAGGCATCAGAGATCGCGAGCGTCACGCCGCTCCTCATGATCCACAAAGTCTGTCCCCGTAGAGCCTGTACAAGCGAGCGTTGAGGCTGTATAGTTAACGTATCAGCCAGTACGACAAGGGGAGTTCATCATGCATGTCGTGAACACTGTTCCGCTCATTGCCTTCTCTGTCGCCTTCTTCCTTCCGATGCTCGTGCTGCTCGTGTTCGTGGTCTGCGACTTGCGCAACCGGTAAAGAATCTTGATCTGAGACCTGTACAAACACGTCGCTAGGCTGTACAGTATAACTACCAACCAATCAGAGGAGCCCGTTATGCCCGACTTTCTAACCTACCCCACCTACGAGGTGGGTGGGTGCGTCCGCGACGAGCTGCTGGGCCTGGAGTCGAAGGACATCGACTACGCCGTTGAGGCTCCCAGCTTCGAGGCCATGCACGAGGCGCTCGACCTGGCGGGATTCTCGATCTTCCTGTCCACGCCGGAGCACTTCACGGTCCGCGCGCGCTTCCCGCGCGGCCACGAGAAGAACCCGCTGACCGCGGACTTCGTCCTGTGCCGCAAGGAGGGCGCGTACTCCGACGGTCGCCACCCTGACGAGGTTGAGGTGGGTACGATCCTTGACGACCTGGCGCGACGCGACTTCACGGTCAACGCCATGGCCAAGAACTGGATGGGCGAGCTGATCGACCCGTGGAATGGCTTCCACGACCTCGACCACCGCATCCTGCGCTGCGTGGGCTCGGCCGAAGACCGTTTGCGGGAGGACGCACTGCGCGGCCTGAGGGCGATCCGCTTCATGATCACTAAGGGTTTTACGATGGACTTCGAGCTGGCCCGCGCTTTGAACTCCACGTGGCTGCCGGAGGCGCTGTCCTCGGTGTCGAAGGAGCGGCAGCGCGAGGAGCTCGAGAAGGCGTTCAAGCACGACACCCTGCTGACCCTGAACATGCTGCACACGTTCCCTCGGCTGTCTCGGGTGATCTTCTCCGACGGGCTGCGCCTCATGCCCACGCTCCGCGGCTAAAGAATCTTGCTGCCCCGCCTTTACAATCGGTGCAGCAGGCTGTACACTAGATCTATCAGTCCGCCACGCTAGGAGGAAATCATCATGCTGCTCAATCCGTTCATGCGCTGCAAGTGCGGCAAGATCCACGTTACCACGCTCATCGGCCCGGCCAGCGTCTGTACGTGCGGGCGCTTCCTGGAGAGCGGCGCATGGGCCGTTAACCTGCTGCGCCACGACTCGCGCCTTCCGCAGCTCCTGGACTTCCCAGCACGTACGTACAGGTTCGGAGCGAACTAAAAGATCTTGATCTGAGACCTGTACAAGTACGGCTGAGCCATGTACGATTGTCATATCAGCCAGTACAACAGAGGAGAGATCATGGACAAGCAAGTTACGATCAACATCACCCGTTCTGCACTCGAACTGATCATCAAGGACGCACTCCTGGCGCAGGACAAAGCCGGCTGGATGGGGCTCGCCGAGCTGGAGGGTCGGGCATCCACAAGGAACTAGAAAGGCAGCCATGACGATCTTCCTGACTAGCGATCCGCACTTCGGGCACGCTCGCATCAACGAGCTGGCCGGTCGGCCCTTCACTTCGGGTCGAGCAGTGTGACGAGGACCTGATCGCGCGCTGGAACGCGACGGTCGCACCGGGGGACACGGTCTACTGCCTCGGCGACCTGGCCATGGGACCGTTCGCGGAGACGGTCGCGAAGACCTCACGGCTCGCTGGACAGAAGATCTTGGTGCCCGGGAACCACGACAGGGTGCACCCCGTCTACCGCGGCAGCGAGGCGAAGAAGGCGGAGTGGGCAGACATGTACGAGGCGGCCGGCTGGACCATCGCCCCGCTGCAGATCGAGTTGGAGCTGCGAGACGGCACCATGATCGACCTGTGCCACTTCCCTCGCACCGGCGACTCCCACGGCGAGGACCGGTACGTCGAGCAGCGTCCTGCGCCCAGTGACCGGTGGCTGATTCACGGACACGTGCACGAGGCGTGGAAGATCAACGCTGCCCAGCGTGAGATCAACGTCGGGGTCGACGTGCAGGGGTTCTGCCCGGTGTCGCTGGCTGAGGTCGCGGAGATGATCAAGACGGCCTAAAGAATCTTGTGCAGCCTCCTTGCCTTCTGGGTAGGGAGGCTGTACAATATTTGTATCAGCCAGTACGACGAAGGAGACCACGATGGAGCTCATCAGCTTTGGCCCGAACGTCAGCTTCAAGGACGGTGTCACCTTCCACGTCCACGCTGCCGGGTGTGCCCACCTGCGCCAGCAGCCATACGCCAGCCTCGTCCGCAACTCGGACGCCGGCGGCGACACCTTCGAGGCCAGCACCGTGGCTGAGGTGACGGAGTTCCACTACCCGGCCTCTGACTTCGACTACGACCCTGACGACGAAGTCGACTCCGCCGCGTACCGCGACGACGCGACGATCTTCCCCTGCACGAAGATCAAGTAAGGCCTGAGGGGCCCGGCCCAGAGAGGGTCGGGTCCCTTGGAGTCTTCTAAAGAATCTTGATCGAACCAGCGAAAACCCTGTACACGGTGCGCACGAGCCATGTACGATAGTCCTATCAGCCAGTACAACAGGGAGTCACCATGAAGCTCATCGTCATCTCCGCCATCCTCGTCGCCGGAATCGGCACCGCCATGACGCCCAACACGGCGGAGGCTGCGACGCACGACACGGCGTGCCAGTACGACGTGACCTACTCCCCGCGAGAGATCACCATGTTCAGCATCCCCGGCGAGCACATCGCGCCGAACGCGCCGGTGACCGTCACCACGCGCACCGGCAAGATCAAGACGCGGCTGCGTAACGGCGAGGCTGTCGTGCGCGTCCGGTCCGCCAGCGTCGTGGGCGTCAAGATCTCCGGCCGGGTGTGCGAGACGACCTGACCTAAAAATCTTGGGCAATCGCCTTGCCTGAGGGCGTCAGACCATGTACAGTAATCCTATCAGCCAGTACGCGACAAAGGGAGCCCATCATGAACGCCAGCCCGCTGACCGCCGCCCGCCAGATCCGCGCCGCGAAGGAGGCCGCCGACGAGCGCCTCGCGCGTAAGGCGCGGCAGCCCCGCCTGGCGTTCTCCACCGAGACGGGTGACGCCCGCGACGTGAAGCTGTCCGCCGACAGCTACCGGCTCACGCGCGACGAGTCGGACGTGGCGTTCTGCTTCGTCTGCAACCGCTGCACCGACCACGTCGGGGAGCACGACGACCTGCTCGACGCGGGGCTGGCGGAGTACGTCGCCGGTGACGTTCGGCGCACAGCCCTCTCCTTCGCCTAGAGGGCGAGGCTGGCGGCCGAAAGAATCTTGGTCGCCAGCCTTGCCTTCCGTGCCTGTAGGCTGTACAGTATCTATATCAGCCGGTACAACAGAGGAGCCCATCATGCACAGCAGCATTCGCGCCTACGGCCTCGGTACGCACGACCTGCCGTTCATGGCGGACCAGCTCGACGCCATGGCCGAGCACGACATGGACGAGGGTCCGACCGCGATCTCTGACGACCTGCTGGCCGAGGCGCGCACCAAGATCCGTCAGGCGCGTGTCCTGCTCATGTCGGCCGCGACCCTGCTGGGTGTCGAGGACGACGACGACGACAACGACGAGTAGGGCTGTACGCGAGGGGGCGGGGTGTGTACGCGCTCCGCCCTTTCAAGTCTCTAAAGAATCTTGGTTGCGGCCTGTACAAGTGTGCCTGCTGGGCTGTACAATAATCGTAACAGCCAGGACGACAAGGGAGAAATCATGACCCAGCTCGAGCTCGCGACCAACGCCGCCATCGTTCTCGCTGACAAGATCCTGGCTGACCAGGGCGCGTCGCACGATTCGGCCAACGCGGCGCGCGACGCCGCTGTGGCAGCCCTTCGTCCGGTGTTCGGTCGCAGCATCGGTGACGCCGCTGGGCGCGTCGCCGCCCAGCACATCACGAGCAAGATCGCCTAGCAAGATCGGGAGGCGGATCCAAGATCGGGTCCGCCTCCTTGATCGTCTAACTGGTCTAAAAGATCTTGGCTATATCTCTGTACAAGTCGGGCTAGGCGGGTGTATAGTTAACGTATCAGCCCGCCCCGCTAGAGGAGCTCACATGACCACCAAGATCACACCTCGCCCCGCGACCCTCATCGTCACGAACCCGCGCGGCATCCTCGCGCTTGGCACGTACGAGGTCGTCGCGCTGGAGGCCGCCCGCTCCGGTGAGCGCGTCGTTCTCGTCCCGGGTCGCAGGATGCCCGTCATCGTCAAGGAGGCCACCCTCACGTACGCCGACTAGGCAAGATCTGGGGCGCCGCGCAAGATCGGACGACGCGGCGCCCCAGAGATCTTGGTCTAAAGAATCTTGATTGAGCCGTGTACAAGCAACCAGCGTAGGGTGTATAGTTGCTGTATCAGCCAGTCCGGATTAAGGGAGCTCACATGACCACAGCCCTCGCCCACCGCCCCAACGCCTACGCCGCCACGTGCGGGTCCTGTCGCGGTCCGGTCTCTGCCCAGGCTGGAGCGCTGACCAAGGAGTTCGGCGCGTGGGTCGTTCGCCACCTGCCTGGCCAGTGTGCGCCTGCGGGATCGCCCGCCATCGCGCCGGCCAAGACCGTGCGGGCTGGTTACCCCGACCTACAGGCACTGCCCATCTCCAAGTTCATCGTGGACGACCTCAGCGGCGGACGCAAGGTCCACCTGGAGATCGTCGAGCGACGCGGTGGCCGGCGCTACATGAACCTGCTGATCGGCGCCCCCGGCGACTGGACGCGAGGGCGCGTCTCGGCCGGGCTGCAGGCCCTGTACGTGGCCAAGATCCAGAGTGCGTCGTACTACGACGAGATCGGCGCACGTCAGGTCGAGGGCCCCGAGGCTGCAGCTCTGCGCTTCAGCCGCGAGCACAAGTGCTGCGCTGCCTGCATGTCGCCCCTCTCGGACGAGTCGCAGCCCGGCTACAAGCGAGGGCTGGGGCCGGTCTGCGTTACGCGCTTTGCCTAGAGGGCGCAGGGAGGGGGTCTGAGAAGGCCCTCTCCCTGGCCCCTAAGGTCACACCCTAGTCGACTCTAGCTAGGCTGTAGCCAGGGATAGAGGGAGGCAGTAGGCAAAGAGACAAGATGAGTCGAAGGGAAAAGGCGAATAGCTTAATGAGAATAGCTGCTGTAGATAGCTGAACCAGAGGTAGTTGATTAGCTATCTATAGCTTAGCCAGGAGGATGCTATGAGCTATCCCTAGTCCTATGCTTGCCTCTTTGTTCTTTGTGAAGGCAGTCATAGGTAAATAAGAACACAGTCACACGTAAGTAAGAGCACAGTCACAATGCATTGTGCTTGTGCTTAACTTAATGCACGCGTGCAAAGATAGTTTGCTTAGTGCTACAGACAGGAATGCACTGCTAAAGGCGCTCGGGATAGGCACGAAACGATTTATGAAGGCCTAAAACCATGCCGGTAGTCCCCTCGCGCTACAGGAAGAAAAACCAAGTTGTACATCTCCCCCTTCTTGTGATACGATAACCTCTAACATCCGCGGTTGCCCGCGTACCCTCCACCTTTACCTAAAGTAGGTATCTACGATGCAGCTAGCAGCTCAGCTTTTGACGGACAAGTTCAAGACAGGCAATATCGTCGCGTACGCAAAGCCGATATCCACTGTCACACGCAACTCAATTAGCTACCACGTTGCAAACGGCGCCACTGCCCTCGTGCTCGGCTACACCCAGGAGAAGCTTGGCCCCAACGCGTACTCTCCCGGGCACCCCTATGGCGACCGCTTTGTGCAGCTCTTCTGGCTCGATGCGAAGTCTGGAGATCAGCAGAACGGCGGCTACTACGATGAGGATTTCAATCTCGTAAGCCAGAACTTCAACGGGTATAGCGAGAACCGTGCGCGCACAACCGCGCCTGTGTCTGCACCCGCATCCGTGATTGTGTCTGCAGCTACAAACGGTACTGCCGAAGAGCCGCCTCTTTTTGATGACGAGGATGATGACGACGAAGACAGTGATGACGACGTAGAGATGGTTACCGCTTTTTCAGATCTCGACCTAGTTGCGGGAAAGCTTCGAGGCATGGGCTTTACCGTCAACTGCAAGGTTTCGCGTAAGCCCGTCACCGGCGGAGAGTGGACGTTCTAATGCGCCGAGATCTTGAAAACTTTGCCTCAGATACCGCGGCTGTACTGTTTCAGTGCCTTATGGTGGCCGTTGCGTTCGTTGCGATATTCATCACGGTCTTTGCAACACTCTCCTACTTCTCGCGCGGAAGTAACGAGAACCAGCGCATTGAGCGTGAGCGCTACGAGAAG
>Ga0066648_10001610_pt1 | contig 12030 bp, 10 predicted proteins | sample CryGeyCG12114_NA_FD_59537 | JGI IMG/M metagenome (GOLD analysis project Ga0066648, IMG submission 59537) | Groundwater microbial communities from aquifer - Crystal Geyser CG19_WC_8/21/14_NA | ecosystem: Environmental > Aquatic > Deep subsurface > Groundwater | place: USA: Utah: Grand County... | reverse complement strand
GATTGCGACGATCGAGACGCTCAAGTCCATCTGATAGTAGGCTAACCAACGTTACCAAGCAAAAGATTGCAGATGCGGCTGCTGTACGTGCGACACCGTCAGCTGAAGCTAGACAACGCATGAGCGAATCTGCACGAATAGCTTGGGCTGCTCGTAAAGCTGCACAAGCGCAGTAGCCTGTTACAGTATCGAGGAAGCGCTCGTCGTAGCCGAGCCGGAACTGTCTTAACACAAACCTCCGGCTACTGAAAGGCTACAGACATGGACCGCATCCAGGAACTCCTGAGCAACGTTACGTCGCTCTCGGATGACGAGCTTAACGAATTGCGGGACTTGGTCATGGCAGAGCTCGACCCGCAGGCTCCGGCCGAGGGCGCGCCCGCTGAGGAGGTGCCCTTCTCGACCGAGCGTCTCGAGGAGCTCGCCAACGCCGCCACGGCCGTTCGCAACGAGTTCTCTCGCCGCAAGGACGACGCTGCCAAGCGCGCTGAGCTGGCCGCCCGTCTCGCCGAGTTCCGCGGCGACACGCTGGTCAACCCCGCGCCCGCGCCGACCCCGACCCCGATCCCTGCTCCGGCACCGGTCGCTCCCGTCGAGGCTGCGGTTGTCGCTCCGCCGGTCGTGCCGGTCGTGCCGGTCGCTCCGGTCACGCCCGAGGTTCCTGCGGATCGCACGCCGAATCGTCCGGTCGGCGGCGCCACGGTGATCACCGCTGGTGCCGACCTGCCGAACATCGCGCTCGGCGGCGAGTTCCAGAGCATGCACGATCTGGCGAAGGCGTTCTCCGGTCGCATCACGGCGATGCGCGGTCTCCGCGGCGCCGATGGTGACAAGGTCAAGGTTGCCACGGCCAAGCTCGGCGGCGAGTTCGCTGAGGGTGGTTCGCGCTACCTCAGCTCCACCGACGGTGAGGCCAATCTGGCTCGCGTCAACGCCGTGATGACGCCTCAGGCGATCGTCGCAGCGGGTGGCCTCGGCGCTCCCGAGGAGGCCAAGTACGACTTCTTCGGCGCCGGTGACGACGACCGTCCCGTCCGCGACTCGCTGCCGGTCTTCACGGCCGACCGCGGTGGCGTTCGGTTCATGCGTCCCCCGACGCTGAACGACGTTGATGGCGTCGTGGGCATCTGGACCGTGCAGAACGACATCGACGCGGTGACCAACCCGGCCATCCGCAAGCCGTCGTTCCGCGTTGCTCCTGGCCCGGAGATCGTCGTGGACATCCAGGGCGTCACGTCGATCATGACGTTCGGTAACCTGATGACGCGCTTCTACCCCGAGCTGGTCGCGCGTCACATCGAGCTGGCGAAGGTCGCCCACGCTCGCGTCACGGAGCAGCAGCTGCTCACGCAGATCGGCGCCCTGTCGACTCACGTCACTGGACGTACGCAGCGTGTCGGTGCTGTCCGCGAGGTCATGATGGCGCTCAGCCAGGCCACGGCGTCGTACCGCAACCGTCACCGCATCAAGCAGGCCGTGGCCATGCGGGCGATCCTTCCCGTCTGGTTCCTCGAGGTCCTGCGCGCTGACCTCGTCCTGCAGCACCCCGGTGACGGCCTCGAGGTCTTCGACATCGCCGATGCGAAGATTGAGGGTTGGTTCCGTTCGCGGAACATCAACGTCACGTGGTCCATGGACGGCGAGGCCGGTCAGGACTACGAGAGCCTGACCCTGGCGGGTGCCGGTGCCGATGGAACGCTCGGCCTGGCGGACTATCCGACCACGGTGGTCTGGTACCTCTTCGTGGACGGCACGTTCTCGTTCATGGACGGCGGTGAGCTCGATCTCGGCCTCGTCCGTGACAGCACGCTCAACGCCGCGAACGACTACCAGATGTTCACGGAGTCGTTCGAGAACGTCGTCAAGTTCGGCCACGAGTCGCTGCGGGTGGTCAGCCCGCTCGTCCCGACCGGTCAGGGTACGGCAGACACCTACGGCGATGCGGGCACCCGCTTCCCCAAGGCCTGACCGATCCTGATCCACAAGGTAACGAGCGAGGGAGACAAGTCCAGTGACTGAGCCAATGCGTAATGGTCCTCAGTTCCCCGTGGATGCACCCCAGGTGCAGCCTCCGGCGACTGGTCTTGTCACCCTCGCTCGGCACCCTGAAGTCGATGCTGATGGTCGTTGGCGTCTCGGGTACGGTTATCGTCCCGAGGCGCCGGCAGGCCTCATCCGCAACCGATCGTCGGTCACGTCCACCATCGGTGCGAACATCGGTGGAGCCAACGGGCCTGATGTTCGGGTCGAGGTCATTCCGGTCATGCTTACCGTCGAGGATGTGAACTCGACGTTCGGCTTTAAGGTGACGGATGAGCCTGGCCGTGCGCGTCGTCTGCTGGAGGCTTACACCTCCAAGCTGCTCGCTCATGAACTCTGGACTGGCGAGATCGCGCTAGAAGACGATCTACCGAACCCCATTCTCGCTGCAGGTGCAGCCGTAGTGAATGTCACGCCGGCGGGTGGCCCAGTCGCGCCGCAGAAGGGTGTGGCCAGGCTGCGCCAGGCACTGTCCGACGGCGCCATGGGCGACGGCATGATGCACTGCAGTCCGTACGTGGGGATCCAGCTTCCCGACGCATGGCGCAATGAAAACACGCTGGAGCAGCACGGGTTCGTCGTTGTCGCCGATGCTGGGTACCCCGGCACCGGACCGAATGGCGAAGACGGTCAGTGGATGTACGCCACGGAGATCGTGAGTGTTCGACTGGACGAAATTGTACTCGTTCCCGAGCAGCTTCGTGAGTCGATCAACACGGCCAGCAACACCATCACGTACCGAGCCGAGCGAGTCGGTGCTGCCGACTTCGCTGGTCCCGTGTATGCCTGCCAGATCGAAGCCTGACCACAAGGAGTAATGACATGGGCTCTCCCACGCCTCCGGCGCAGCTCGCGAAGACCTCGTCCGTTCAGGGCGTGGCGCTTCGTGTGACTCGCCTCAACGCTGACGGAACGGCTGCCACCGGCACTGATGCCGCGTACACGATGAACCGTTTCGTGACCGCGACGTTCACCCCGGTGTACAACGGCTCCAACAACATCCAGCAGCAGCTCGCTAACGGTAACTTCGCCGTCACGTTCCAGACGTCGGACATCTTCCAGAACATCACGGCCAGTATTCAGATCGCTGGTCCCGACCCCGAGTTCAATGAGCTCGCGGTCGGAGGGAAGCTGCTCCTGGACGAGGACGATGTCGTCGTCGGTTGGGCTCCCACGAAGCCGGGCGAGGTCGACCAGCCGAATGGCGTCGCGCTCGAGATCTGGTCGTACGCGATCACCGGTGGTCGTCAGGCTGTCGATCGTCCGTTTTACCACTGGGTCCTGCCGCGTCTCTTCCTGCACCCCTCGGATGACAAGGTCGTGCAGAACGACGTCATGGCCTGGAACTGCACTGGGTGGGGCAACGAGAACCCGGCATTCGCTGGCACCGGCGTTCCCGGCTGGGAGTGGGAGACCGACCTTCCCTACCAGTACGCTCGCGTCAAGACGGCTCCCATCAACGTCAACGGTTACGAGGTCATCTGATCATGGCGAATCGTAAGAGCTACTTCACGAATGCAGTGACCGAGGGACCGCGCAAGCCGAACACCGAGGCTGAGGTGCACCGTGAGGTCGCGAAGTCTGAGGTGCCTGATGGCCTCAGCGTCGCGGCCACGCTGGACTGGGTCTCCGATGACAAGGCGCGCGCTGAGGCCGCGCTCGCTGTCGAGAAGACGTCGGACAGTCCTCGCCAGACGCTTCTGCACTCGCTTGAGCGCATCGTCAACGAGGACACCGGTGCAGGGATCGCGAGCGGCGAGGCCTGATCGTGGAGTCCTGGTGCTCGGCTCAAGAGGTGGCGGACCGCGTTGCTGGTCAGCCGCCTCTTGAGCTGTGCCAGGAGTACGCTGACCAGGCGACGTCCCTTCTCTACATGTTGTCTGGCCGTCGCTTCATCGGTGAGGCCACCATTGAATCGACGCACCAGGTCAATCGACGCGGCTACATCAAGCTTGGAATGTGGTCACCGGTACGCGATGTTCTTAGTGTGGTAATCGCTGGTGTCGCTGTTCCATTTGCACTGTCGCCCGCCGGAACATACGTCACCGTGGCGCAGCATCATGCAGGTGCAGTTGCCACGATGGTACTCGAGGTGGGACAGGCTCCTCCTCTTGCTGGACGCAACGCAGCTGCTTCACTCGGTGCAGATCTACTTCGTGCAGATTCGCGCTATGCTGCATTGCCGGGCGCATCCGACGTCCGGGTCGATTCACGTGTTAAGTCGATTACTCGTCAGGGTGTCACGTACTCGTATCTCGACCCCACTAGCCTGCAAGACAAGGACATGACCGGGGTCCCAGACGTGGACCTCTTTCTACGCGCCGTCAATCCGGTAGGGATGCGGCACCAGCCGAAGGTGGTCTCATCGAAATGACCGAACCCATGAAGGGCTTCTCGACCCCTGCTCGCAAGGTCACGGGTCCGCAGGATCTCGTTGCGCGGATGAACACCGCCACCAGCGAGGACTGGGAGATGGTTCCGCTTCCCGCTCGTCAGCAGCTCGGCTGGCACGAAGAGGCGTTCGATGCCGACGCGCGTTCTGGCCGTGACATCAACAGCTACACCGGTAAGTCGCCGGAGGAGCTGCTCGGTGCGATGGAGCAGTCCGCGAAGACGGAGAACACCGCGCAGCTGTCCAGCTTCGTCGGTTACCACATGGAGGCAACCACGCCTCCGGCCGAGCCCGCGGGCGCTCCCGGCACGGATGGCTACAACCGTCTGAACCGCATGGTTCCCCCGGCACAGGGCTTCGAGTCTGCTGCTGACGCCACGGTCACCGAGGTTTCGGGCGGTCGTGTTGTCCAGTTCGCTCCGGGTCAGGCGCTCACGCCCGAGGAGCAGGCGAAGGTTGACGGTGCGGGTCCGCACGTTCCGTCTCCGATCGCTATGTACCCCGGCGCGTCGGAGAACGACAACGTGTACGGCACGGCGAATGGTGTTCTTCACGGGCAGCCCGAGGCCGTCGGCGAGATCAAGTCCGCCCAGGATATCGCTGAGGAGCAGGCCGCGTCTGACGTGACTGCCACTGGTCAGCCTGGTGGCCCGTCTGACGTGGCCGAGTCGACGGTCGCGGACGACGACGCCAGCGACGACAGCGAGGATGACTCGGCCGCGTTCGCCGTCCCGGAGGGCACGGTCGCTGAGACGCTCGCCTGGGTTGGCGACGACAAGAACCGCGCTCGTGCGGCCCTCGAGGCGGAGCAGGCCAAGTCCTCGCCCCGTACTTCGCTTGTCGCGCAGCTGAACGAGAAGATCTGATCGCCAGATGACAAGTCTACAGCCGCCTCCTGGACCGGTCGAGTTCCTGGCCGGGTACGACTATCCGATAGCATCGCAAGGTCGCTGGATCATGCGTGCGATTGAGACGGTCTTCCAGGAGGCGGGTGTAGAGCTTCCGCCACGACGTCTTGTGACGATCGGAACCGTCTCAGTCGATGAGCCGCTCCTGGCAGTGATGTATGGCGGTACATCTGTTGGAACCCCGGGGAACGAGATGACGGTTCCAATGCGCCAGGAGCAGCCTCGCTCGGCGACCTGGAATGTAGAGCTGTGGCGCTCGCAGCCCATACTTGGCGCCGGTGGGCGAATTCCCACCCCGGAACAGGAACGGGACGCCGCAGAGACGATCATGAATGACCAGTGGCTTCTGATTCAGTCGGCATACGCCGCTGATCAGATGGGTGTCGGTGTGATTGCCCGCGTTGGCGTGAATGAGCCGCAGGGTGGAACAGTTGGATCCTCGATGAGCTTGGAGTTGCAGATCCCATGACGAACGAACGGAAGCCCAGCATCGGCCGTGATGTGCACTACGTCTCCTACGGCACGCCCAAGGGTGAGTTCTCCAGCACGTGCCGCACTGCAAAGATCACTGAAGTTGGTGGCGGTGACGTTGTCGGCCTGATCGTGTTCAACCCGACCGGGGAGTTCTTCCATCCGCTCATTGCTGGTGGATGCCCGCACGACGAAGACGATAAGCCCGGCGGCACCTGGCACTGGCCTGAGTTTGTCTGATGGTCGACCGGGTCGAGATCACGCAGCCCGGGTACGATCAAGTCTTCAAGTCTCGTGATGGTCTTGTTGGCCGCGATCTGTCTGTCCGCGCTACTCGGGTGCAACTCGCTGGCAAGGCACAGGCTGGTGTTCGTAGCGGTGATCTAAAACGCGATATCACGAAGAATTGGGTCAACGTCGCTAAGCCAGACACCTTGACGATTCAAGTTGGCTCAGCACGCAAGTACGCAGAGATGCACCACGAAGGAACTCGCGCACACATCATTCGACCGCGTAATGTCAAAGCAATGCGATGGATCGATGACCATGGACGTGTTCACTTCTCGCGCCAGGTGATGCACCCCGGGACGCACGCCAACCGATTCCTCACAGACAATCTCCCATTGGCAGTGCGGTAAGTAACTGTCAACCGTTCCCGCGTCACGTGTTGTTCGCAGATACAGTGGGCAGTACCAGGAAGTACCCATGTGACGGAGGAATGATCGTGGCACACAGGCAGTTTGGACAGGGAACCAAGAACGACACCGTCGTACATGACCCCATCACGTTCGACATGAAGGACGAGAAGGACATCGGTTGCCGGCAGCGCGTGAACGGCAAGCTGCTCATCGAGTTGGTCGGCAAGGTCGAGTCGGGCAACGTCGGTAAGCAGAGCGAGGGCATTCTTCAGGTCTTCGACGTCTGTGTGCTCATGGACGACGGCGATGACCCGGACGGCTGGACTGGGCGCAAGTTCAATCCGGATCGACCGCTCGAACACCACACGGCTGAGGAGCTTGCCGCGCTGCGCACCGACTATCAGGAAGCGCTCGAAGACTTCCAGTTGCGTGAGGATCCGAAGGACGACGACGAGCCGCCGACTCCGGTGCAGCCCGGGATCGACCCCACGTCCTCCTGGGGACGGCTGAAGAAGGTGCTGGACGATCCCGACACGGACATCGAGATCTCCGAGCTAGCCGAGGTCGTGGGCTGGCTGGTGGAGCAGTACACGGGACGCCCTACCAGGAGTGTCGCAACATCGCGGCGTGGTACTTCGAACACCAGTCGATCATCCCGGCGTTCGCAGCGCGGTCGGGGAGGGATTTCCGCAGTGAAGGACCCGCTTGGTGCTGGGACTTCATCTTCGGACTCTTCCTCGAGTTCTGTCTGACCGAGAACGCCGAGAAGAAGCTCGAAGCACTACAGAAGATTGTTACTGGGTTTAACGAGAAGCCTAGTGCCAATCCGTACCCGGCAGGTATGCCGCCGGTGAACGAGTAGCTGAAGGGAGAGACCGCGTGGCGATTGTCGGCAGTGCATATGTCGAGATTCACGCTGTCACGAGCGCTGTTCGTGAAGAATTGCAGCGCGGTCTCTCCCAGGCTATCAACGGGCAGGGTACACAGACCGGAGATCAGTTCGGTCGCGAGTTCGACCGGTCGGTCACGCAGTCTACACGGCAGACCGGCCAGTCAATGAGTCAGCGGATCGCGGAGCAGATCTCTCGCGCTGGAGACGGGGCTGGTCGTTCGTTCGTCCAGCGCATGAGCGCGGCGATCAACGGGTCGAAGCCGCCGAAGGCCGACGTCGACACCAGCGGCATCGACACGAAGATCGCACGGGTCAAGGCTCAGCTCGAGGATCTGCGTCGTCAGAAGGCAAATCCTACGGTCGACTTGGACATCCGCGCCACGGAAACCAAGCTAACGCAGATGACGGCACGACTCGAAGAGCTACGAGCGATGGAAGCGTCGCCGAAGGTCGACGCAGACACCGCCGCACTTGAGTCCAAGATCGTGCGTGTCCGTATCTCCCTGGCGGAGCTTCAGGCGGAGAAGGCCAATCCGACCATTGATGTCGACATCGCCAGGGCCGAGACGCAGCTTGCAGCTCTCGAAGCGCAGCTCGCTCGCATCGGATCGCAGAACACGACTGTACGTATCACCGAGGATCGTTCACTTGGTGACTCGATCATCAACGTCGGCGCTCTCGCACGATCTCTTAGCTTGCTGTCACTTCCTGCTGCTATTCTTGGTGCATCGCCGTACCTTGTGAGTCTTGCTGCAGATGCGACCACAGCCGCCGGTTCCGTGTGGCTGCTGCCTGCAGCACTTCTTGGTGCCGCTGCGGCGATTGCGCCACTCGTGATCGGGTTCAACGGTCTTGGTGACGCTCTCGGTCCGACGGGCACGCCCGCGCAGATCGAGAAGGTCAACGCGGCGATGGCTGCACTGCCTCCGCAGGCACGTGACCTTGTGACGTCAATCCGCGACCTGGCGCCTGCATGGGCATCAGTCAAGATGGACATCCAGGCTGCTCTCTTTCAGGACATGGGCACGGCTGTTTCACAGCTTGCCAACGGGTACCTGCCTATTCTGTCGTCGCAGCTTGGTTTGCTCGCAACGATGTACAACGCGGCCGCGCGAAGTACGATCGGTGTTCTGCTCGACCCTCAGTCGCTTGCAGATACAAACACCGGCCTCGACAACACACGTAGCTTCATCGGCAGTCTGACCAACGCATTTCCTGCTCTTATCCAAGCGTTCCGAGATATTGCGGTCGTAGGAAGTAGCTTCTTCCCGCAGTTCGGTACGACGCTTGAGGGCCTCATCTTCCGGTTCCGCGACTTCGTTGCGGCTGCACGTGAATCCGGCCAGCTGCGCGAGTGGATTCAGAACGCCATCGATGTTCTGAACCAGCTGGGCCGAATTGTCGAGAACACTGCGGGCATTCTTAGCTCGATGTTCGAGGCCGTACGTGGTACCGGCGCATCGTTCCTTGACATTCTCGAGCGTATCACCGGGGCTGCAGATGACGCGCTGAAGACGCCCGGCGGCGCAGCAGAGATGCAGGCATTCTTCGGCACGGTCCGTGACATCGTGGGCCAGCTCGTCGGCAAGCTGATCGACCTTTGGCCTGTCATTTCTGCAGCTGGTCAAGCGTTTGCGGCACTGCTTCTGTCTGTTGGTCCGTTGTCCGGCGTGATCACTAGTCTAGTCGTCGCTGGACTTGTTCCGATGCTGGGCGCAATTGAAGCGATGGCACCAGTGCTGGGGCCGCTCATCGTCATCCTGGGCACGTTCAGCGTCGTCACGACTGCAGTGTCGTCCGCCATGGCGCTTGCCCGAGCCGCAAGCGCCGCGTACCTCATCACAACGGCTGCGCTCACCGGTACGACGACAACCGCGACGATTGCGCAGAACGCTAATACCCTGGCGGTCGCTGCTGGGCGTATTGCGGCCATCGCGATGCAGGCGCCCATGATGGCCGTCACTGCTGCTCAGTGGCTCTGGAATGCGGCGCTGAGCGCCAACCCGATTGGTCTCGTCGTCATCGCCATCGCCGCGCTGGTGGCTGGTGTCATCCTTGCATGGCAGCACTCGGAGACCTTCCGCAACGTCATCACCAGCGCGTGGGAAGCAATCCAGAACGTCATCAGTGCCGTCATGCCTGTCATCCAGGGTTACATCGAGATCTTCATCGGCTTCTGGAGCCGTGTCATCGATGCAGCCATCGCGGTTGTAGACTGGTTCAAGGACTTCCCGACCAACATCGGGAACGCGTTGTCGTCGCTCGGAACGACCATCTCGAACATCGCTTCAGAAGCGTGGAACTGGCTGCTTACCTCTGCGCAAACCGCAGGGACGAACGTCCTCAACTGGCTCACCGGCCTTCCGCAGCAGATCGCATACGGGCTCGGCTTTCTTGCCGGTACCCTTGCACGACTTGCTGTCGACGGTTGGAACGCGTTCACCGATGGCATCACCACTGCATGGAACGCGACGCTTGACTTCTTGGTGTCACTGCCAGGGCGTTTCATGGATGGACTCGCGAACATCGGGTCTGGGCTTGCCGATCTCGCTACGACGGCATGGAACAACTTCACCAATGGCATCACGACTGCATGGGATGCCACGCTTGACTTCGTCACGTCAATTCCTGATCGTTTTATGGATGGTCTTGCCGACATTGGCGACGGCCTTGCAGATCTGGCGACTACGGCATGGAACGGGTTCACCAGCGCCCTGGCGACGGCCTGGGATGCCACGTACGCATATGTGACCAGTCTGCCTGGTCGATTCGTCCAGGGCCTCGAGAACATCGGCTCTGGGGTCGCTCAGCTGGCTACCGATGCATGGAACGGCTTCACAAACGCGCTCATCGCAGCGTGGGATTCCACGCTGTCATGGCTGCAGTCACTGCCCGACCTGTTCGTCAGTTCAATGGGCGACGCTGGTTCGTGGCTGCTGACTGTCGGTGGCGACATCTTGGCAGGTCTGCGGAACGGTCTTGTTGCGGGCTGGGATGCCGTGTGGTCATGGCTGACCGGCATCTGGGACTCGTTCATTGGTGGCTTCAAGGACGCATTCGGTATTGCGTCACCAAGTACCGTCTTCATGGACATCGGCGTCAACATCCTGCAGGGTCTGCTCAACGGTCTCATCTCCATGGGACAGACGATCCTTAGTTGGATCATTGGCTTGGGCGACAGCATCGTTGCCGCGTTCCAGACAGCGATTACCTTATTGGTCGAGTTGTGGTCGACGTTCTGGAATGGCCTCACCACGATCGTCTCTGCCGTCATGACTGGCATTCAGACGGTCGTTACGACGGTCTGGAACGCGATTAGCACATTCTTCACCACCGCATTCAATGCGTATGTTCTGCTCTTCCAGACTACCTGGACGATCATCCAAACTGTATTCACCACAGTTTGGAACGCCATCCAGACTGTAGCCACCACGGTGTGGAACATCATCAGTACGTTCTACATCACAGTCTTCAATGCGTATGTAACGCTGTTCACCACCATCTGGAACGCGATTCAGTCGATCTTTATCGCGGTATGGACAGCGATCCAGGGCGTTGCACAGACGGTGTGGAACGCTATTTCGACGTTCTTCACGACTGCATTTAATGCGTACACGGTGCTGTTCCAGACGATCTGGAACGCCATCCAGACGATCTTCACGACGGTGTGGAACGCCATCCAGACTGTTGCACAGACTGTCTGGAACGCAATTTCATCGTTCTTCATCGCGGCGTTCAATGCGTACACCACGTTGTTCCAGACCGTGTGGAACACCATCCAGACGATCTTCACCACCATTTGGAACGCCATTCAGGCCGTAGCGCAGGCCGTATGGAACGCCATCAGTTCGTTCTTCGTTGCGGCCTTCAATGCATACACATCACTGTTCCAGAACATCTGGAGCGGCATTCAGACGATCTTCACGAACATCTGGAACGCGATTCAGACAGTTGCACAGACAATCTGGAACGCCATCAGTTCCTTCTTCCAGGGTGCATTCAATGCGTTCACGACGTTGTTCACGAATATCTGGAACAACATCAGCACGGTGTTCACCAACGTGTGGAACGGCATTCGCACGTCTGCAACGAACATCTGGAACGGCATCAGCGGGTTCTTCTCGGGCGCGTTCTCGGGCTTCACGACGTTCTTCTCCAACACGTGGAACGGCATTGTCAGTACGTTCGAGACCGTCTTTGGCCGCATCACTGGCATTGCGTCCGGGATCTGGACCAGTGTTCAGAACACCATCAAGAGTGGCATCAACGCAGTCCTTGGCTTCATCAACGGAATGATCCGTGGTGTAAACAAGGTTCTAACGTTCGTCAAGTTGCCCAACATCAGTGAAATTGGTCTTCTGGCGGATGGTGGTGTCGTCGGTTCATCGATGCCTCCCAATATCGGCGGGACTCGTCTCGGGGTGCAGGAGTTTGCACAGGGTGGTCGCATCGGGGACGGATTCGTCACCAATGGACCCCGTGCAATCGTTGGTGAAGGTAACCCCAATTACCCAGAGTTCGTCATCCCGACGGACCCGAAGTACCGACGTCGTGCGATTGGCCTGCACGCTGCGGCCGCTGAGAAGCTGAGCGGCGGCGGCGACCCCACCAAGATGGCGAGCGGCGGCGGCTTGTATGGACCGAGTCCGCAAGTAGTCGACGGTATCCGACTCCTTGGTGTCGGTGACG
>Ga0066648_10001608_pt1 | contig 12036 bp, 7 predicted proteins | sample CryGeyCG12114_NA_FD_59537 | JGI IMG/M metagenome (GOLD analysis project Ga0066648, IMG submission 59537) | Groundwater microbial communities from aquifer - Crystal Geyser CG19_WC_8/21/14_NA | ecosystem: Environmental > Aquatic > Deep subsurface > Groundwater | place: USA: Utah: Grand County... | reverse complement strand
AGTGCTTGATCTATACTCTGGTCTATCTGCAGGTCTTCTCAGACAAGCCGTATACACCACCGCTAGATTAGGCTTCTTCGACACCTTCCAGAACATGCTTACTTCGAGAGCGGAGACGAAGGGTACCAATGTCACCTTTCTTGAGCGAAGTGCTGCTGGCTTGACTGCCGGTGGTCTTGCGGCAATGGTCGGAAATCCAGCAGATCTCGCCCTCATCCGTATGCAATCGGACGGTCTGAAGCCCAAAGCGGAGCGAGCCAACTACCGATCAGTCTTCGATGCGCTCAAACGCATCGCCAGCGCTGAAGGTGTCGGCGCTCTTTGGACTGGTGCATCGCCGACAGTCATCAGAGCCATGGCGCTCAACTTTGGCCAACTTACATTTTTCGCCGAGTCGAAGGCCCAGCTGAAGACACGCGCTCCGCAACTTTCCGAATCAACGCAAAGATTTGGTGCATCAGCCATAGCCGGGTTCTTCGCGTCGTTCTTTTCTCTGCCATTTGACTTTATCAAGACCAGGCTGCAGAAACAGTCGAAAGGACCCGATGGCACATACCAGTACAAGGGCTTCATGGACTGCGCGAAGAAGGTCGTCAAGGAGGAAGGCCTGATGAGATTCTACCGTGGATTCGGAACCTACTATGTTAGAATCGCACCGCATGCGTGAGTAAGACTCTTGACCTCTTTGATCCAGGCTAACTTGTCATCAGGATGATCACTCTGATAGTAGCAGACTATCTCAAGCTTATCACGACGTGAGAGAGGATCGAAGGCCGCCTCACGGGTTCTCGAGCCACCGCCTCATTGACGCATCGAGTCGAGTCGCGATCAGCAGGAGTAGGAGGACCTCTGTGTAGATTGGCGCGTATAACTGGGCTGAGTGGAACTAGAAGCATGGAAGGCGAACGTGCATAGAACACCAGCGTCGCAGGCTGTTTGCTATCATTTAGCTCAGGTCATCGGACGATACCCATTTGGAAGCTCATTATGCGACACAGCAGCAACATTGTTATTTAGTCGTACACAAACAACACATCGATGTCTCGATTCAAGAAGTGAAAACATTTTTACTCCATCCCTTCCATTTGTGATGTTCCATGACCCCCAACTCCATCGAGCGGATAAGCTTCTGTTCCGGGATTAGTGCGACACACGCCTGGCTGCGGAGAAGACGACATCCACTAGTTGCAAAAAGTGCTACCACAAGCATGGCAAGTGGCAGGTGTAGGTGAAGATTGACTCAGCGACCCGATAGATGGCAGAACGACGCGCCCCGGTGACGGCGCCGGAGCTGCTGCTGAAGATTGTCCTCGCCGGCACACAAAGCCATTATGAATCCCGCGGCTTGATCGACGACAAGAGACTTGAACATTTGCTCCACGCCGGCAAGCAGATCCTCTACAAGTCACATCGCGAGGCCGATGTCCGCCAGAATCTAGGTTTCAGCCCCGTAGTCTGGACAGGCCTGACTGCGGTCCTGAACAAAGCCATCCCCGTTCTCGAACAACAGTGTTTCGCCTGGAAAAGCAGCACACCCAACGACAACGGCCATGACTACGAAGCCAACATCAGTGGCACCGCGACCGCCTCGTCCTCCAACCTCATCGCCTCGAACTACATGAGCTTGATCAAGGACATCGAAAGGCTGAACGACCTCTGCACCATAGCCCGCAACCTCCTGGCCACCACCCGTCGTGCCCAAAACCTAGCAGCAGAAAAGAGCTTCGACCAGGCTATACTGCGGCTGATCGATGTCTGTGTGCGTGTCACTGCGCGTGGATTCGATGGCGAGACGACCACGCATACCTCGACCACGGCGCAGACTTCGTCGAACAACGATGGCACGCCAACTCCGCGGAACAGGAACCAAGAGAAGTGGCAGAAAGTGGTCAACCTGTACAAGTGGCTCCTCATAACGTGTTTGCAGTTTCTGCACAACTTTATCATGCATAACGAGCAACGGAAGCTGGTTCTGTGGCTGGATCTATTTGGGAGTGCTGGCTTGGGCGTCGAGGGGCGGAGGAGGGAGATGGGAGAGGTGGAGGCTGTGACTGCGCAGATCGAGGGCAGACACAGAAGCAGTGGTCACAGCGACACGGAACAAGTCGATGAAGAGGAGGATCTGGACGGTGAGGTCCACGTGGAAGCGGACATCGAGGTGGAAGTCTCGGACGGGCAGGTCGATCAATTGACGATCGGACCCGGCGCGCTGAAAGAGCTACAAGAGATTACCGCGGCCGATTTGGGGTATGATATCGACGATGTGCATGCTTTGTTTGACCTGATGAGCGCAGAGCGAGTGCTGGACCCTGCCGCGCAGGAGAGGAAGAAGGCGCTCATGGATAAGATAAGGTCTGACCTTGAGCGCATGTCTGGCTTGACGGCTACACAATTGGACGACAACCCGGATATCCTGCTGAGGGCTGGTGCTGCCCTTAGAGAGCATCTCGCCCTGAAGGACTTTAGTGCACGGAACGCTCCCAGGTCACCTCTACCCCTTCCGAGGAGAGCCAGTTCGTTGTTGACGGCAAGAGGCCGGCAACTGGACAGCCTGCCTGACCTGGCGAATTATGCGAACCTTGCCACGACTGAGCAGGATATCACCGAGGAGGATCTTGTCATGCCAAGGACCTCGGAGTCCGCGGCTGAGACTTTGCAAGAGGCGAAAGACGAGCTGATGGCCCGATTGCAGGACAACCAGCCGATGCTTGATGAGAATGGTGACCAGGTTTATGAGATTGAGACTGAAGGTGAAGGTGTCCTCGAAGATGATGTGGTCGATGAAAGTGCTGAAGATAGTATCGAAGAAGAAGATGAGGAGGAAGAAGAGGAAGAAGAAGAAGATTACAGGCGTCCGGGCGACCAAGAGAGAGGGCTGCTTACCGATGTGCCGCTCGTGCTTGGACCGACCGAGATTGAAGCCTTGCCTATGATCATCCAGGCTGGGATAGTCGACAACTTCGGAATGAAGAACAACAACAGCATCGAAAGGCAGGGTGCGAGAAACATGCAGGCTGTCCGCTGTCACATCTTGTTGGCTCAAGAGGCCGGTCGAAATGTCCTTCGAGAACTCCTCATATTCATCGCCGCATGGGACCTGCCGGACGACGAGTTTTACTTCAAGATGATGGTGCAAATCATGGAAGCAATACTGAAGAACGGCTTGATGTCTCACGCCTACTCGGACTTTGGCCAAGCAAAGGACATCATATCTCCTGCACAAGCCGTTGTCATCAAGATCCTTACCCACATCTTCAGAACGAAGTACAGTCCTTCCCAGAACCAGCGAGATGGCGACGACCGACATCCACCAAAACCACGAACACCAGCACCACTTAGCAGAGTGGATGTCTTGACGGTGCGGTACATCTTCACAGTTTTCAGGGGCAACATCATCCCCGAAACTTGTGCGTTGATCTACCTACAAGGACAGATACGCTCGAACCTGGCAATAGCTGAAGATTTCCCCCTCAATCTCTGGGACATGGAAAGAGTCTACGAAGGCGTCTACCAATTCTTAGAGTTCTTCGCCGTGCTCACCGAGAACAACGACTGGAAACGACTACTGATCGAGTGGGAGATTGTGTATGATCTGGTGACACTCATCAAAGAGCTAGACGCAAGCATACCGAAAGCCACGCTGACCAGTTCGATGCCACCGCACGGCAAAGCACCGCCCAGGAACCCGCAGAGCTTCCGAGGCCACGCCTCAAATGCTTATGCCGCGCAGTTGCAACACGTCGAACGGCCTTACGATCAACCGGGCAGCGCCACGAAACCCGCCACTGCGCCAGAACAAGACCCTTCAGACTTTGAATGGCGCAACCTCAAGAAGCTCATCGTGCTTGTTCTGTCCAGTCTGGTGTGGAAGAGCCCCACGGTCCAAGACCAGATCAGACTTCATGGTGGGGTCCCTACCATCCTCAACTGCACGCAGTACGATGGACACAACCCATACATCAAGGAACACGCAGTCATGTGTCTGAAGTTCCTCCTCGAAGGGAACAAGGAGAACCAAGCGATCATCACGGACCTCGAAGCACAAGGCGTAGCCAACAACAACGACCTCGAACGTGAGTTTGGCGTCCGAGCAAACCTGCAGAACGGGAGAGTCACCGTGCAGCAGCAGCAGCAATCCAGGCAAGCACAACAAGCAGTAGCAGCTGGACAACGCGCGCAGGACTACCACGCCAGCCAGGGCGCGTCGAACGCCCAACAAGCGCGCGCATCAAGTACCGTCACATCACGACCGGTCCGCCGCGCGAGCGAAGGCGCGACATCCACCGCCGAGAAACTGGCGAGTATGACGGAGCGCTTCAACAAGCTCGACATCAGCAATTTCGCGAGGGGCTTGCCGATGCGGCAGGGACAGCAGCAGCAGCAGCAGCAGCAGCAGCAGCAGCAGCGCTATGGCGTTAACCTGCCGCAGAGCGCGAGTATTCGCCATGCACACCAGGAGGTTGGCGGGGTGTTTGAGGAAGAAGAAGAAGAGGGAGAAGAAGGAATTGAGGAAGATGAGGAGGTCAGAGGCGAGAATGGGCGCGTCATGGATGTAGGGCAGATGCTGTAGTGAAGGTTTCCATGTGAGCATGAATATGGGCGTAGTAAGCACGGTCACGGTAGAAGTGTCGAAGAGGGGGTGTTGGTATTAAGCACGTATGGCGCTGCAGAGCGGCTTCAGCTCTTTCCATGCCCTGAGGTCACGCGGGGTGCCGTCTAATACACTATTCATAGCTTTCTATGGATTGTTTCCTCTCTAATGGTCGGACACCCAACAAGCATGAAACATCACCTCACACGTTCGGGTCTCGGGGCCGAGAGGGGGCCCTTTACCAGATCAACTTGCAGGCCTCGGCATCCTAGCCATGAGTGATGCGTAGAATCGCCGCTCGATTGGGCATTCATGGCTGGAACATCCTTTTACATATCGCATGCATGCTTCGGACCTTTGTTGACCGATCGTGCGTCGTCGTCTTCATGAGTGGGTGCACTTGCGCTTGCTTTCTGCTGAGTAGTATTATCGCACCCCCCTTCTCAAAAGTGGCTCGAGCTTTCATTCTGTCTGCACTTGCTTGAGGTGCCAGCCCCGCATCCTGTTCCTCAACTTGTGCTGTGCGGTGTCCTTACTGTAGTGTAGGTTGTCGTCCTCGGACCTAGTCGTGCTTGCCCCACCAGAGACTGTACCTTCCTTTCCCCGGTGTAAAGTGTTATTGTGTCACTCGGCAGCCGAGTAGGGTCTCGTACCGTGACTGACGCCATCTTCGGTAGGGGATGCCGTGCGGTTCTTCGTTCTACATTATACCTTCCTGGCATAGGTTGTACCTTAATCTAATCGTCTTCCGTGCTTGCATACCTATACATTCGGTCCTTGCTCGACATGAGTTTCAACTTTCGTGCCCTGGATCGTGCCTCCTTCCGCGTGCGTGGTTCCTTCTCTAGCCAGTAAATCGGGTTCTATATGCCTCGCCGCTAACGACCAATATGTTGCAAATGGAAGTTTGGCCGAATTAGGCATGCCGCACTGCATGACGTTCAGGGCTAGAAGTTTGAACGGGAAGCACCGTCTTCAAGCTAAACCAGCCACAGGTCAAGTGAAGGCCTTGAGCAAGAATGCTGCGTCGCAGTGAAATGTCGGTCGAAATCGAGATGTAGCAGCTCACAAGCTTTGCGACTGTCCTTGTCTTGTCGGTGATACTGGGGAGAACTACGGTATGGATCTTGGCTTCGTCGTAGAACTACAAGCTTGCGACGCCAGGATACCACATGGTGCCGATTCTCTGCATCTCGGCAGTGAATCTCTTGCTTGTGATGTTGGCGGTCTTGCCAGTGGCGTGCATTGTCTGAAGTGGAGTCCTCGTGTCTGGAGTGTAAAAGGGATTCATCAACAAGGCAATGTAGGCGGATTGGATGGCCTTGAAAGCAGGCTTCAGATCGGAATCACGAAGACCAAGCACGGGGGGCAGGTTTCGGGCTTGAGAATTTGGCATGGCCTCGGCAGGTGGGCGAGCCATCATGTCAACTGCGATGATGAATTTGATTCCAGTGTTGGTGAGCCAGCCGTAGGTGGCAAGGCGTTCATCGACGGCATGCAGAAGACCTAAGTCCTGGTCAAGTGTCTTGTTCTTCAAGCGGATGTCGAAGATATCTAGGCTGGAGTTGAGCAGATAGTGCATCTCAAGCTCTTCAGACTCATGCGGCGGAAAAAGCGAGATATGCAAGGGATTGTCATGTTGGCCAATGATGCCTATGCAGGCGATGGCTGGTGTTGAGCCTAGAGCCATCGGGTGAGTAGAGCGGGAGGTGGAACAATTGGAGAAAGGGAAAGAGGATCGGGAGGAAGGTTCGTCTGGTGAGATCGAGATGGACCAATGAGGCGGGGGAGAAATTGAATTATCGGTGGCTGAGGGAAAGTGCAGCGAGCGTGTCAGGAATTAGTGCCATCATCGAAGACGTCGTGCATACAAAGGTCAATCGTCAGTCGCTGTGCTTGACACTCCTACACTTGCCTCCTACACTCTCCGCTCTTGTCCTTCTTCGTACTCGTATACGCAGCCAAGATGATGTCCCTATCGCGACAGTTTGCTCCTCGAGCGCTGAGAGGTATGCTACCCTGCCAGCCATGGCCCGAGCAGAGCTATTGCCACCTCGACAAGCAGAATACTGACGAAGCGCAGCAACCACCAGCATTCAGCCTTCAATAATACGAGCTGTCCCCGCCGCCACGATATCTTCCTCGAGCAAGAAGGGCGCCGCAGAGTCTCACCTCGCCAACACAGCACAAAACGATGGCTCCAGATTACCTGTAACCGGTGGCCTGCGACGAGAAGTGCCGCTCCCCAGTCAAGAGCCGAAGAAAGGCGCCATGCAATACGCCCTCACCACGGTCGACCAAATCGCCAACTGGGCCAGACAGGGTTCGCTGTGGCCTATGACTTTCGGTCTGGCCTGCTGCGCCGTCGAGATGATGCACTTGTCCACCCCACGGTACGACCAGGACCGACTCGGTATAATCTTCAGAGCTTCGCCACGACAGAGTGATGTGATGATTGTCGCCGGAACCCTCACCAACAAGATGGCGCCCGCGCTGAGACAGGTCTATGACCAGATGCCGGAGCCGAGATGGGTGGTGTCCATGGGTAGCTGCGCCAACGGTGGAGGATACTACCACTACAGCTACAGTGTGACGAGAGGGTGTGACAGGATTGTGCCCGTCGATATCTACGTGCCTGGCTGCCCACCGACAGCCGAGGCGCTGATGTATGGCATGTTCCAGTTGCAGAAGAAGAGTGAGTGGACTACTTGTTGCTATCAAGACGACACCATGGCTGACTTCTTACAGTGCGACACACCAGGATTTCCAGAATGTGGTACAGAAAGTGATTGTGCGGGCAAAGTGTACTCTCGTATGTGGTTCGTGGCGTTCAAGCATCAGATTGGTCGGAGACACGGGCATGCCTGGTATGAAACTTCAATATGTACAGGCCTCGTCAGAACGAGGCCGAATCAATTCTTTCCATTAGCTGTGTAGTTTCGCGACTTTGCTAAATGCTGGTCTGGTCCTGACGAGCCTTGGTTTCTGAAGCACGGTTCTGGTGGCGATTACTAAGAGATGTCGCAAGGCTGAACAAGGCTTCTGTACTTGCGCATGCTCGCCCAACTTGAAGACAAGAGCACCCAGTGCCACTTACCTGGTTCTTTCCTTCGCTGGCGTTGTCGCGACACTCATCTCCTATTGCCTGTCACCTGTCCAGCAGACATTCGAGATGGACGTGCCAGCAGCCATGCCACGCACTCTCAAGGCTGCAAAGAGGGTCACTTCAGGCGCACTGGCGGCCTCCCGGCATGTCCCAAATGCTGGTGGCATCACGCTACCTATGGCAATCTGGTCCAGGCGACAGTTTTCCTCTGGACAAGCACTTTCCCTACCACCTCCACTAACAAGCCTGGGAGGCTCGTCCGGCGGCGCTCATGGAGCACCCTCGTATTTCCAGCGATCGCAACGCCTGCCGACGAATACCATAGTCAAGTTTGTCCCACAGCAGCAAGCATGGGTAGTGGAACGATTTGGTCGCTTCAGTAGGATACTGGAGCCCGGTCTGGCAATCCTGATCCCAGCCATTGATGTAAGGAACAGGACCAGCTCAGCATTGCGAGCACAGAGCTAACATACCCCAGCGCATAGCCTACGTCCAGTCTCTCAAAGAATCCGCCCTCGAAATCCCCTCGCAATCCGCCATAACGTCAGACAACGTGACTCTCGAACTAGACGGCGTCCTTTACACCCGTGTCTTCGACGCTTATCGCGCCAGCTACGGCGTGGAAGATGCAGAATATGCAATCTCACAACTAGCCCAGACTACAATGCGCTCCGAGATCGGCCAATTATCGCTTGACAATGTCTTGAAAGAGCGTGCCAACCTCAACGCCGCCATTACACAAGCCATCAATGAGGCCGCCGAGGACTGGGGTATCAAATGCTTGAGATACGAAATAAGAGATATTCATGCGCCTGAGGGTGTGGTGCAGGCCATGCATCGCCAGGTGACCGCCGAGAGAAGCAAGCGAGCGGAGATCTTGGAGTCAGAGGGTCAGAGGCAGAGTGCCATCAATATTGCCGAAGGACGAAAGCAGTCTGTCATTCTGGCCTCGGAAGCTTTGAAGTTGGAAAACGTCAACACCGCCGCTGGTGAGGCCGAGGCTATCATGCTCAAGGCCAACGCCACCGCCAAAGGTATCGATGCTGTGTCCGATGCCCTTGCTCGTGGCGACCAGAATGCCCAAAGCGCAATCAGTTTGAGGGTTGCTGAGAAGTACGTCGAGGCCTTCAGTCAGTTGGCCAAGGAGGGCACCGCAGTTGTAGTCCCTGGAAATGTCGGAGACATGGGTGGTATGATAGCCCAAGCTATGGCCGTTTACGGCAAGATCAACGAGACCCAACAGCGTGCATCAACGTCCTCCCACCAGTCCAGCTCCAATTCGCATCGACCTACGAGACCGAGCGACATCGGCCAGCAGATCATCGAAAAGGCTCAGAGCGGCGACTCCCCAAATCTGGCCGACACCATGCTAGAGGGATTTGATAGCACGGCGAGAAGATAGCTTCGCATGTGCTTGAGGAGGACACCATGTATTTACAACATCAAACATGTCGACAGCTCGACTCAACTCACTTTTCTGTAGCAGAACATCCATTCTGGGAGGGTCAAATGTAAAGCAGGGCGTGAGCGGGATTGCATTCAAAAAGCATGACTTGACATAGCTTGTATGACCAGATTGGGCCAACGTGCAATATTGTACGGCCTTTAGAGGCCAGACCGCGGACCGAGCTACCCTTGCCTCCTAATCATTCATATTTTGCCCGACACGTCCCGTCGTTCCTGCTCCGCCATCTCCTTCCCGTGACTTCGTCGTGCTCCGACTCTCCAACGCCAAACATGACTCTATCCAGCCGTCCAGATGAACCACAAGTACCACCCGCCACCACCCTTCCACCCAGTAACACTAGACCAAGTTGACTCACACCCCCAACCCCCGCAAATACTCCTCCACCACATCCACCGTCCGCGCCGGACCCGCCTGCACCCAGACCCTCACGACCCCGGCGCCATCAAGCACGACCACGCCCCTGACCGTGCCAGCCCCGGTCCCCTTCCTCATCCCCAACGCCGCCACCAGCCCCGCGCTCCCGGCCGCATCGCAGAGCAAGTCATACGGCAACGCGTGCTTGCGCGCGAACCCCGCGTTCGCTTTCACACTGTCGGTGCTGAGCCCGTAGACGGTGTAGTCCGAGGCCGTGAGCTGCGCGTGCCGGTCGCGGAACAGCTGCGCTTGCGTGGTGCAGCCGGGCGTGCTGGCGCGCGGGTACGTGAAGATTATGAGGCCGGCGGGGCGGGCGTTGGGACTGGAGAGGAGCGAGGACACGGACACGCGCGCGCCCGTGTGTGTGTCGAGGGGCGCGCCGAGAGTGGAGAGGTCGCGGATTTGTTGGCCGATGCTGGACGCGGATAGGGGGAGAGTCGCTGGCGCTGGCGCGGTCGGCGGTGCTGTGTCGGTAGATGCGACGTTGCCCGTCTCGGGCGGCTTCTCGAGGTCGTCGGTGGCGGGTGGGCGGCCGTCTTCGTCGCTGGTGGTGGCAGCGCTTGCTGCAGCTGAGACATTGGGCGTGGTCATGTCTTTGGCTTCGGCGGGCGCAGTAGGTTCTGCTGCTGGCGTGACGGGGGTGTCGGCAACGGCAGACCTGTGTTCGTCGGTGCCGGTGGCTCCTGTTGGAGGTTCCGCTGGGACAGTCGTGGTGCTCGGTGCGGTCGCGGCTGTTTCGGGGATCATGCCAGCTTCGCCTGTTGCGACGGCGGTGTCGGGTTCATCTTCAATGGTGGCCTGCTTGGCTGCATTGTCTGTTTCGACGGGTTCAGTGATGGTATCTGTGACTCTGGATGCTGCGTTCTTGGCTTTACTGGCGGCGCCGCTTTGCTTTTTGGCTGGAGGTTTGGTGACTTTGCTCTTCTTGTTCGTTGTTGCTGCTGCTGCTGCTGCGCGACCCTTCTTGGCTGGTGGAGGTGGTGCTGGGGGGTCGTTCCTTGGTGGGCGCTTGCGCAGTTCAACCATTTCAGTGTTTGAGTATCGGCACGACTTGATTGCAACTGTTGCTACTCGCTAATCTGACAATGCCTTTGCTAGTAACAGACACCTCAGTGTCAGTGAGTGTCTTGCTGGACGGCCAGAGCGTTCGACGTTAGGCTATGCTGGGTCAATACTGGATAACGTCGGTGGTCTCGAGATGCCAATCACGATGGCTGTAGTGAAAAGTTCTGTTTACGAACAAGCCAATCTTGTCGTGGTCTTGGGCAACGCAAAGTGAGGCAGGACGAGCTCAATAAAACGTCGAGGTAAAGGAGGTGAGCGTTGTCCAATAAGCTTTAACCCAACCTCCTCACTTTTGACCATACCCCAAAACAAGCATCCATCAGTCACAGCGGAGGGATGGCGTCCGCGCGTTCCTTCGGCTAAGACGCATTCAGGTAGCGATACAAGTCATCTGCAGCAGAGTATGGATGCTTGAATTGCAGCTATTCCAGGAAGTGAGGCGCCAGTCGAAACCCCAACGGCTGTATACCGATGCCTGGGCTCGATCATTGAGCATCAAACGTTAGCGGGGTTCGCGAACGGTCAGAGGCAGGAAATCAGACTTGTTTGGCACATTGATATATTTTCGTAGGTTCGACAAGCTCGAGAGCTTCCAGATATCACTCTTGGAGGCTCTCAGCGACTCGTTTCGATTACTACAGGTTCTTCACTCATCCCCAGAAGCCGCCCCTTCCAATATCCTCCACCCCATACCATCCTTCAGCGTATGTTCCAGCCTCGATTTGCCCTGGATCCACTCTGGGAAGCGTTGCAGGCCTGCTCGAGGCACTTGTCATGCGCAGTGCTTGATTCTGTTCAGCAACGACCCTTCTCGCATACCGCAGTAATCGAGGCCATCAGAAATGACAAATTATGTTTTTGTGTAATAAAATAGTGTGAATTTGTGCTGAGAGGTTCGGGGTTTTCGGAGATGTATGCCCATACTTGAATGTGCATGGTAAATTGAGCTGGAGAGAGAGAACAGTGCTCTGTGCTCGTGTCACTCCTCCAGTCGTCAATCTATCATATTCATCGTAACTTTAGTCTTCAGCCTCTTCGTGTTCAAAATGCTCCTCGAGCTCGCTCGCAAGCATGCTCGCGTCAAGCCGAACTTATTGGACCAGATACCCCATTGATTGAGCAGAGGAGTCTGACAATGTTGATACATTCGAAGAGCTTCCGATCCGGACTTGTCCATGTGCCAGAGACAAACCCCGCGCGGGGTCCGCCAGATGATGATGTTGTGTCGAAGAAGACATCGCGGGTCTTCTCGAAGAAAGGAGAACGACTGATGAGCGGAGAGCTCACGTGTTCCGAGTTCAACGATAGTCGGTGTTGCCTGTCATTCTTGTTGTCGATCGAAGCCTATCGTCGAAGACTAGAATTAGTCAGAGTCTTGCTAAACCTCTACGC
>Ga0066648_10001606_pt1 | contig 12041 bp, 10 predicted proteins | sample CryGeyCG12114_NA_FD_59537 | JGI IMG/M metagenome (GOLD analysis project Ga0066648, IMG submission 59537) | Groundwater microbial communities from aquifer - Crystal Geyser CG19_WC_8/21/14_NA | ecosystem: Environmental > Aquatic > Deep subsurface > Groundwater | place: USA: Utah: Grand County... | reverse complement strand
AGGACGCGGCCCTTTCACGGCTGAAGCACGGGTTCGATTCCCGTAGGGGTCACCATCGTCAAGCCCTAAGTGCTTGATCGCGCTCCGGGTTCTCCACCCCCCAGATGCACGGCACCACATTCAGACCCACACTTTTGCAGCGCTCTCTTGAGCCAACTTGGGTCATTCTGGTCAGGATCGAGCAACGCTTACGCTTATCTAGCGGCCGGTGCAGGCCCGCCTAAATTCTGCCAACGGCTAAAATGTTGTAAGCACCCAACCCATCCGACCTCGCAAGCTGTAGTTAGCGAGTGTCGTGCACGGCCCGGCTGTTGGACGGCGCTTCTGCGCGATCAGTCATGCCATAGTCGCGGACGACCTCGGCGATCCGCAGGCGGTAATCGCTGAACACGCCGCCTCGCCCGGCAGCCTGTGTGGCGCGATGGGCAGCCGTGTTGCGCCATTCAGCGACCGCGGCGTCGTCGCGCCAGAACGAGAGCGACAGAAGCTTGCCCGGTTCCGCCAGGCTCTCGAACCTCTCGATGGAGAAGAAGCCGTCGATGCGATCCAACTCCGGCCGGAGCGTGGCGGCAAGGTCGAGGTAGCGGCTTTGCTCTCCAGGTGCTGGCCACGCTTCGAACAGAACCGCAATCACCGCCGCACCAGCGGTGCATGCGGCGCAGACGCCAACCGAAGGAACAGGCGATCCTCGTGCCGGATAAATCGCTCGCGCTGGCTGAACGCGTAGTTCTCGCGTCCGATCGGATCGTCTCGTAGGCGCGCCCGGTAGGCCTCGTACGCCGCGAGGCTTTCGACCATGTAGACTCCATAAGCCGTAGTCGCCGAGCCCTCGTGCGGGGCAAAGTAGCCGATCAGGTCGGCGCCGCAGCGTGGAATGGCCTGGCCCCAGGCGCGGGCGTACTCCTCGAACGCGGGCAACTTGTACGCGTCAAGCTCGTAGCGGATAAAGCAGGCGATCATAGGTGTCCTCCGGGATGCATCGCCTCCATACCGACGCTTGTGACCACCATGCTTCGGCCTCGCCCAAAGTGGGGCGCGTGGTTTTCTGCTAGGCTGTCGCGCCGCCTCACCAAGGAGCCCGTCATGACCAACGTTGCCTCGCTGGCCGGCACGGCCGCCCTGATCGGTGACCCGGCACGGGCTGCGATGCTGGTCACGCTGATGGACGGCCGCGCGCTGACTGCGGGCGAGCTAGCCGGCGCCGCGGGCGTGGCGCCGCCGACCGCGAGCGGCCATCTCGGCCGCATGCTGGAGGCAGGCCTGCTCGCGCTCGAGCGGCAGGGACGGCATCGTTATTATCGGATCGCCAGCACGTCCGTAGCAGGCCTGATCGAAAGCTTGATGTCAGTCACCGGCGAGCTGAGCAATGTGGCGGCCCGCTGTAAGCCAGTCAGCACCGGCCCGCGTGATCGGGCTCTCCGGCGCGCCCGCTTGTGCTACGATCATTTGGCCGGCGAGGTCGCCGTAGGGATTGCCGCCAGCATGGTCGCACGCGGGCAGCTCGACTTCAATCAGGATGCCGGCGCGCTGACGGAAGCGGGCGCAGACCTGTTCGCGTCCTTGGGTGTTCATGTTAATTCCAACCCGCCGGCCCGGTCGCGCCAAGCGACGCTCTGCCGCCTTTGCCTAGACTGGAGCGAGCGGCGACCGCATCTCGCGGGTCTGGTTGGGCGAGCCTTGTACTCGGCACTGTTGCGAGAGGGCTGGATCGGCGAGCCGACGCAGGGCCGCGCGGTTCTAATCACCCGGCTTGGGCAACAAAACCTCGAACGCCATTTCGGACTCGCGCTAATCTAGGCAAGAAACATCCGCTTCAGCGTCTCCGGTGCCGAGAGCGAATAGGTAGCAACCGGCTATCTGCAGACATAGGTGTGGATGCGCGGGAGGTTGCCCAATCCTGCCGCTAAAGGATTGCCTTTGTTAGACTTCTCGAAATATTCTAGCCTTTGCCCCCACATTTTTCCCCACGCAAATCGCGGGATTTTGCGGCATACCGTGCCAACATGTGAGACCACGAGATGCTCTCACCCGTCTCCTTCGCTGCCGATGCGGACGCTCGGCCGACTTCGGCGGTTAGCTCCTTAGACCCATACTCGGACGTGCAGTGAAGCTCGCTCACTTCCAGGAAGCGGTCATTTGTTCACGCGAGCGCTAGTCCTCAGTCGAATGAGAATATCCTGACCAGGGGGCCGAAGCTGGAGGCAGCCGGAGACGCGATCGGTGCAACCGGACCCGCCGCGGCGTGCACCGGGGTTCAGGTAGGCTTGCGCAAATCCACCCAGAAGTGCCCCAGGGTGAACGGCGACGCGGCCCCCAGGCGCTCAAGGTCGTGCTCGGCCACGTGTACCACCGGCGAGCCCGGATGAAGCGAGGGCGTGGGCAGCGGCGGGAGCTCGGCACCGGCGAGCGCTTCGCCCACCTCGCTTGAGATCGTCGCCACATCCATCGACTGGACGTAGCCAATCATCGCCCCTCCGATGTCGTCCTTGCCGTAGAGATGCGTCCCGTCGACGTAGCGACGCACCCCGTGCGCGACATACTTGTCGTTGAAGATCCAGCGTCCCTCCGCCGTGCCGAGTCGCTTGCATTCGACGACGTAGGTTCGCGTCGACCGGTCGAGATCGACTGCCTGGTCGTCCTGGAAGCTCCACTGGAAGTCAGGACGCTTGTTCTCGCGGGGCGTCCTCTCGGGATCGTCGGGGCTCGGCTGGCTGTTCGCTTCGTAGGCGGCGACCAAGTTCCAGGTGTGCTCCCGGCTAAGCGCAGGACGTGGCAGTAGCGTAAGCAGTTCCCGGTGGCGCTCGGTGGCTACGCGCCTCATTCTGAAGAACAGCTCGCGGTTGAGATCGTTCTCGTTTTTCGTCGCCAGGCTTCCATCCCCCGCGTCCTCCGCCAGTCTCTCCAAGCCTGCTCGGATCACCTGCTCCACGCGGTCTACGTAGGCCCGCCACAGACCGGCCGCGATCGCGTCCAGCGCTGCCATCTGGTCAGCCGACCCGGCGCGAGGCCAGCTGAACAAACAGCGCCTCCGCATCCTCTCGCGCCGCGCTGGCCGTCCAGAGCCTGCGAGCGTTCTCCTTAAGGACGATGAAGCCGTCGCCCGCCACCGCCCGCACGAAGCGCCTGACGTGGAAGGCCGGGGACACGGAATTTGGGAGGGCGTCGGCGCAGCGGGCCACGATGGAGGCCCAGTCGCCACCGTTGGCGATCACGTCCGGCGCACCTGCATCCACGAGGCCGAAGACCGCCGCCAGCGCATCTCGAGCCGGCGACGGGACGATACACCAACTCAGATTGAGCGCCTCGGGCAACTGTTCCTCCCAAGCGCCGAGGAACGCGCGCAGGTAGCGCCGCAGCTCGTCCGGCACAGGCGCATCGGGGAGAGCGGCGACCGATCCTAAGACCTCGCTGGACACCGGCAGGCGCTTGATCGCGGTGGACGCCGCTCCCCGCCAATACAGGTCGTGCTCCTCGGCCCAGAAGTCCTCGACGAGGTCGCGCTCGGCAGGCGACATCTCGAACAGGTCGAATACTGCGTCGTTCAGGATGCGCAGGGCGTTCTCGCGGTCGTTTTCCGCTTGGACAGCTTGCTCGTCGAAGAGGTCGAGGTCCCGCGGGACGGTCGGCGGTCGGCTCCGTAGCAGGTCCACGGCCCATTCGATGCGCGCCGCTGCGTCCTCGTGTTCCGCGCGGCCCATCCCCCACGAGGGTACGAACCGGACCGGGACGCCGAGCAGGTCGCGCGCCGTCACCTTGTCGTGCCAGCCGCCCCAGCTGCCCGCGGTCATGAAGAGTAGGTAGCGGCCAAGCGAGGACCAAAGGACGCCGAGCGCCAACTTCGCGTGGCCGTCGGGCACATGCCACAAAGGGATGCAGTAGAAGCTGTGACGGAACGAGAATGCGCGATCCTCGAGCCGAGCGACAGGCCCGAGCGGCTCCCGCACTCCGTGCGTGATGACGAGGCGACGTCCCTCGTAGATGCGCTGGTCCGGGTCGCGCTTAATCCCTTTTGGAGGCGGAAGGAACCAGTCGTCCTGCAAGGGGCCGAACGGCTGCACCTTTCTGTTGCTCAGCTCAGGCAGGACGGCCAGCCTTCCCGAAGGCTCGCGCCCGCCGCGCTGCCAGCCGTATTGCGGCTGCGGGTGTGAGTCCCCGATTGCGTCCTCAAGCGTCCGCTCTAAGCGCAGCCTGGATACGAGGGCGGCGTCGTGGTGCCCTCCCCACCAGAAGACCTTCCAAAGGTAGTCGGCTTCCGCCAGCTCCCCCTGGGCAACGACCCGCCGCTCGAGCGGGACGGCGGACATGGTGCGTAGTCGCTCAACGGATCCGGTCCGCCTGGCGTTCCAAAGCACGACGCGCTCCTCCGAACGAGGCGGCCGCTTCTCGGCCAGCAAGAAGGCGAAGGGTGCGACCGCCTTGGCGAAGAAGGCCCGGCGCACGTGGGACATGTTCACGACCTGGCCGAGCGCCGCATGCGCCAGCAGGTGCTCGCGGAAGGACCTGCTTGTGTCGCGATCGTTCCAGAACACCTTCATCCCGACGAGTAGCCCGAGCGCCCCTCCCTCGCGCAGAAGCGTCATCGCCCGATGGATGAACAGCTGGGAAAGGGAGCCCTCGCCCGCCGGCAGCTTGAAGGCCGCGGCCCAGAGGCGGGGGAGCGACGTCTCGCCTGCGGCCTCCTGCCATGGCGGATTTCCGACGACCACGTCGAAGCCGCCAAGGGGCAGGTCCAGCGGGTCCGAGCCGGACAGCAGCTTGAGGTCGCCCGCGCGCCCCGCGTAGCTCGGCTTGGCGCTCACCCGATCCGACAGCACCTGCCGCTCCTCACCCGTAGGCGCGAAAGCGTCCGAGACGAGGAGAATTCCGAAGCGGCCATCGTCGCGCACGCCGCTGTGGAGGAGGTAGGGCAGCGGACCGCCCGAGGCGATGTCGGGCGGTTCCTGCTGATCCAGCAGCGCCAGGTATAGGCTGAACGCGGCCACCCGCGCCGCCTCGGCGTTGATCTCGATCCCAAAAACCCGTCGTTGAAGAATCGCGCGGAGCTCTGTCGGACCCAGTCTGCGCCGCAGCCGCTGCGCCTCGTACCGCACGACCCGCCTGAACGCCTCCACGAGGAAGATGCCCGACCCGCATGCCGGGTCGAGAATCTTTGGCTCGAGCGCGAGGCACGCCGGGGTAAGCGTGCGGCGAAGCACGTCGTGAACGAGGTTGGCGGGCGTGTAATGGGTACCGGTCCCTTCCTGGGGTTCGTCGCTGTCTTCCTCGGACCCGTCGGCATGCCGGACCGAGCGTCCGCGGCGACCCTGCGCACCCTTCGGTCGTCCGGCGTCGCGGCTCGAGCGGTCGCGGCCGCCCGCGTTCTGATTGAGCGCGTCGTGGTAGAACTGCTCGTATATGCTACTTATGAGGGCGAGAGGGACGACCTCGAAGTCGTAGGCCCAGAAGAATAGAGGCTGCTGATCGCTCTCAACCTCGCCAAGGAGGAACGCCCGCAGGAGTAGCAGCGCCGATTCCGAGAAGCGCTTGCCTCGGGCCTGCCCGAGGGCGAACAGGTCGCCGTTAAAGTCCTTCGCGAGATGATCGAAGAGGGCGCTCGTCAGATCAGCGTCGCGGAGCACACGGTCGTAGAACCGCTGCTTGCCTGGCGGACCGAGGACGGGCGTCTCGCCCTCCGCCTCCAAGATCCGCCGCCATCTCGCGCTGCCCCCCGCCACGCGTTCGAAGTAGGCGCGCGTCAGCACCCCGCGATCCTCAAGGTAGCGCACGAGGATGGATCGGCCGATGAGAGCGTGGGCCTCCGCCATCGTCAGACCCGTGCCCTCGAGCTGGGACCGCAGGATGCGGAGGTCGCCGATGAGCCGCCGATCGGCGCGAGCGGGTGCCGAAGCTCTGTCGCCGACATGCATTAAGCCCTGAAGGTCCGGACCGAACTCGTCGACCTCGCGCGTGAGCTCCAGCACGTCGGCGGCGGTTGAGAGCACCCGCCAGGGGTCCGAGGGAGGTGCACCACGCTTGGGCGGCAGGTTTAAATCGTAAACGCGCACCTCGTCCGGCAGCGCGATGAACAGCCTCCTTGGCTCCGACATGCACCAGGCACGCCGGTAAAGTTCGCCAAGCGAACTTTCATCCGGCGCCGTTCGCGCGTCCGCAAAGACCGCAACTGGATCACCACGGACGAAGAGCACCTTCTCAGCCCCTAGCCTATCCGCGAGGCTCAGCCAGTCGCCAAGGTCGGTCCAGCGCTCGATAGACCCGCCGGACTTGACCAGCGCCTCCGGGTGCGACGCGGCGCCGAGCAAGTCATCGGAGCGCTCGCCGAACCTTTCGTAGAGCTCGTTGAGCAGCGCACGGCCGGAGCTATGCATGGCGGCGCCTCTCGCGGGGCGATCGGACCTCCCGCCCTGACTGCTGACCCGACGCACGCTCAGCGAGACGCATCGGTACCAGCGTCCAGCACAAGTGGAAGGGTAAGCTGTTTAGCGTCCATGGCGTCGAGCAGGCGGACGAGAGCGAACTCGACAATGTAGCTTTTTGAAAGCTCAGGCTTGTGGCGTCGCGCCAGACGCTCGACCGCCGCATTAGTCTTCGGATCGAGGCTTACGGAGAACCGAACTTTTTCGGACATTTGTTTATCACTGTGGTGGCGGCGCACCACGATGCACCAAGATGGTGCTCAGGGGAATCCCCTCTGACGAAGTTGCGTCTTCGGTCACCCAGTCGACGGGTAGGGAGCTGGCAGGAGATCTCCGGGGCAAGGTCGTCATCCTTCTCTGCGACCCGCCACCATGTCGCGGTGACGATCAGGCCGACCGCCAACAGGCAAGTCGGTGCGAGTTCAATATCCTGAAGGCGGGCGCCCTAGCCGTCTTAGGGCTCTACTCATTCGGCTCCCAAGCGGCAGGCTCGAAGCCGCTAGGTCAGCTTGTTTTAGCGACCTAACGCTCTGCCTCTTCCGATATCTATGCCCTCATTGAACGCGAGTTCGGCTCCTAGCCTGCGGCCCGTGTCGATGGTGATGCCGAGCTGGACCCTTCGTGCGGCAAGGATCGATTCCAGCTGCGGGTCACGTTCGAGGCTCTTGGCCATGCCGGCCATCGTGTTCCGGGCGGCTCGTCTGCCTTCGATGTCGCCGGCCACATAGGCCCGTTCGGACAGGTCCCGGAGCTTGCTCCAGCGTGCGATGAACTGGTCGGCACGCTTGGGAGCACCGACGCGCAGCTCGGCCTCCAGCGCCATGGCGCGGATCGCCGCCTGGGGCCGCCCGGCGGCAGCCTCATCGATCAGCGGGCGATCGGCGTCGAACACGGTCCATAGGTCGCGGCTGCCGCCGGGCTTCAGTGCGTCCAGCTCGGCCGCGGCCTTCTCGAGCGCAACGCGCTGATGCGGCAGCTCGTCGTAACCCTGCGCTTGCAAGCGCATGATGTCAGCTACCGATCGAGCCACCCTGACGACCGCCTGCTCCAACGGGCTCTGCTGGGGCGCATCGACCGGGGCCCTGAGCTTGAGCCCCGCAAGCCGGCTGCGCGGCGCCGGCTCTATTTGCGCGGGCTCGCGAGCATAGTCGGACGCCATGTCCTTGCCGCGCTCGCGCGACAGCGCGCGCACCAGGCTGGCGCGGTCGGCAAAGTCGTCGCGGCCGTAGTGAAGGTCGACGCTGTGGCGGTGCCGCGACAGCGCCACGTAGGCAGCGTGCCGGTCCACCCCTGGCGTCGCGAGCACATGCACGCGGTCGACCGTCATGCCCTGTGCCTTGTGGATCGTGGCCGCATAGCCGTGATCGACGTGAGCATAGTCCTCGAGGTCGAACGCGACGGCTCGGCCGTCGTCGAGCAACACCGCCATCCTGGCGGAGGTGACGCTCTCGATCCGGCCCAGCGAGCCGTTCTTAACGCCCAGGCTGCGCTCGTTCTTGAGGAACATGATCCGGTCACCGGCCGCGAGCTCGCGCGCGCCACGCACGGTCTCGATCGTCACGTCCTCGCCGAGCGCGCCGGCGTCGCGCATCCGCTCGCGCGCGAGGCCATTCAGCGCCTGCACCTCCTCATTGGTATGAGTGAGGATAATGCGGCTGTCCTGCGGGTGGCTGCTGCGATCCCGGTCCCAGCGATCAATCAGCTCAGTTCGAGCGGCTTCGCGGGTGTTGCCCACATGCAGGTTGCCGCGGCCCTCATAGCTTTCCAGCGCCTCTCCGGTACGTCCGGTCGCCAGCTGCCGCGTGGCGGTGCGCTGCCAATCCTCGCGCTGGCGGCGAATATCGCTGATCTCGACGCTGCCGTGCCGCTCGGCAGCTGCGCGGAACGCGGCGCCAGCCTCAATCGCCTGCAATTGCTCCGGATCGCCGACCAGCACCACCTTGGCGCCGCGCCGCTCGGCCTCGCTGATCACCCGCTCCATCTGCCGGGTGCCGATCATCCCGGCTTCGTCGATCACCAGCACGTGCTTTGCTGAAAGCTGGTCGCGGTCCTGCACCCAGTGATGCTCCAAGCTGGCAATCGTGCGCGACTGGATGCCCGAGCCATGTTCCAGGTTCTCGGCCGCAATCCCGGACAGCGCTGCGCCCTGCACCGCGTAGCCGGCCGCTTCCCAAGCTTCGCGCGCGACGCCGAGCATGGCCGACTTGCCCGTGCCGGCATAGCCGACGACGATGCCGATCCCCCTCGTTTCTGTTGCATGCTCGAGAGCGGCCTGCTGCTCGGTCGAAAGCGACAGACCGCGCGCCTCGGCGCGGGACAGGGCTCGAGCGCGATCACGCTCGCTGACGCGGTGATTGCGGTGTGCCTCCAGCGCAGCGGTGGCGCGCTCCAGCCGCTGCTCGGTCTCGATCATCGCGCGGCTAGTGAACCGCTCCTCGCCGCGCCCATCCTTGCCGAGGGGGATCACCTCTCGCGATGCGCGGATGGCAGCCATGATCGCGTCGAACTGGTCCCTTCCGTCACTATGCCGGTGCACGAACATCGCAGCGTCTCGGCGAGTGAACGTAGCCTGCGAATGCGTGAGCGCGTCCAGCGCGAGCGTCGGATCGGCGAGCAGCTTCTCACCATTGACGCGGGCGATCTCGCGGTGCTCGTTGATTCGTTCGAGCTGCAGCCTCTTGGCCGCCATCCGCGATGCGGCGGGGCCGATCTTGTGCTGGGGCTCCAGGTCGATGCCCTGCGCCTCCAGGCTCCGGTGATCGATGCGCGCTTCGATGTCGAGCGAAGCCAGCCGCTCGTTGACATGCTCAGCCCAGGCTTCGCGCCAGTGCTGCAGCAGGTCGGTGCGGTTCCAGTCACGGACCTTTGCGCCGAAACCGTCCTCGCCGACCTCGCGCATGGTGAACATGACATGCGCGTGCGGCTTGGGCTTGCCGTCGGCACCGATGTCGCGGTGCACGTTGAGGTCGGCGATCATGCCGGGTTCGACAAACTCCCGCCGGACAAAGTCGCGCGCGAGGTCAATACCCATTTCTGGGGTGAGCTCACGCGGCAGCGCGAACTCCACTTCCCGAGCGAGCTGCGCATCGATCCGCTTCTCGGCCGCTTCGACCTCATTCCACAGCCGCTCACGATCGGACAGATGCTCGGGTGCGCCTTCCGGCAGCAGCACCTCGGAGTAGATGACGCCGGCTTTGTTCGAGAAGTCGTGATGCCGGTCCAGCCGTTTGTCGTGGAGCCGGGAAGCCGAGCGATACGCGGCAGCAGCCAGCGCGCTCGATCCAGCGGCGCGTGAGATCACTTTTGCCGAGAAGTGGTAGATTGCCATGCTGTGCGACTGGGTGCGCTTCAGCTGGCCGGCTTTATAGTGCCTCTTCGCCGCACGTCGGGACGACGTATAAGCGCGCCCTCAACGCAACTTCGTGCATCTCGGGACTGGCCTGTCCCACAAAGTTCCGGGCTGTTGGCGAGCCTTGGCGAAGGGGATAGCTGGAGTGCCGTCACAAGCAAGGGACGGCACCGCCATGCGCAAACCGAAGAATTACGACGCCGAGCTGAAGGCACTGGATGAGCGCGCCCAGCAGATCAAGTCACGCAAGCTCCAGCAACTCGGTGAGCTGGTGGTCGCCACGGATGCTGACGCCCTGCCCATGGAGGTGCTGGCTGGCGTTCTGATCAGCGCCACCGAGGTCAACGACACAGCGGTGCGGGAGGGCTGGCACACGCGGGGCGCAGCGTTCTTTCAGCGAGCATCACGGCCGCGCGGAAGTGCTGGTCAAGACTCAAGAGGCGCTCCGCCGCGCGGCGACGGCACGCTGCCACTTGCTGGCGGCACGGGCTCGCGATGACACCCGAGCATGGGTCGTGAAAAGACGCGAGCGCACTAGACAATTGATCGAGCTGGGCGGACTGGTGGTGAAGGCTGATCTGGTCGCGCTGACCGACGACGATCGGGCAGTAATCTATGGCGCGCTGCTCAATGTCGCCGTCAAGCTGCGCAGCGAAGAGCGGGAGCAAGCGCTGACGCTCTGGCGGCGTGCTGGCAGGCGCGCCTTCGAGAACGAGGAAGAGGGCACTTTCTCCTGATTTTGCGGCAGCAACGGGCTCGTAATGCCTTGCCACAGGTTCATGGTCTGTTCTACCAAGGGCAATGGAAATGTGATGCCTACCGGCCGTGTAGCTGAGCCCGGTCGGCCGCTTGTGGAAAGAACGATTCCGAGCGACCGGATCGCGGTCCGGAAGCGTTCAGCTTGGATGAGGCAGGGCGAAAAATGCTTCTGTAACACCAGGTCGTTACATCCGAGCAGAGCCGAGCTGCTTGTAGAGCAAATGGGGATTGACTGACATGGAATCAGACGATGAATACTTTGCTCGCCGATCTGTAGAGGCAAAGACTGCTGCCTTGGCAGCTGGCAATCCGGGAGCTCGCAAGGCGCATTTAGAGATGGCCGAGCGCTACTCTGATCTGGCACAAGCGATGACCTCAAGCAGCGCTGCTTGGGCTCGCCTGGACGAGGTTGCCGCTTAGCGCATCCCGCTCGCGATGGATTTCGCGATCTGCTTCGTCGATTGCACTCAGCAACGTGCCGAAACAGGGCGTCTCGTCGACCGGCCAGAGGCGGTCGAAAGACTGGCCCAACACGTCGACATCGCGCTGGGTTAGTAGCCCCACCGCAACGATCCGCTCCTTCTGCACCAAACAAAGCCCTGCTACCAAGCGAGTAGTAAAACGCCGCTCGGCATGTGAGGTGCCACTGATTTCGCTTCCGATTCAAAGAGTCTCCCTTTGGGCGCGTTGCAACAACAAGCCTCCACCTCTGTCGGGAAACGGGGGGGGGGTGGCAATTGCGCTGGCAGCCCGGCTCGGCCTAGCGTCAAGCCATGCTGAAGCTGCTGATACACGTCGCAATTGCCACTGTGCTCAGTCTACTTTCCACGTTCCTCGGCGAGCGGACCGCTCGTGCGATCTATCCAGACATCATGAGCTGCGAAACGGGGTGCAACGTCGTAGCAACCGGATGGCCGTTCGTGTTTGTGCGAGATTATCTCGGAATGTCGGTCGGTAATCGAGCGGACATCACGGAAGTGTGGTTTGCTGCTGACCGGTTCGACTGGGGTCCGTTCTTGCTGAACGTGGTTGCTTGGACGGCCTCATCAATTGCTTGCTACACAATCTTCCGAAGATTTCTTGCCGAAAGGCCGTGCAGTAGTCGCAACGGTGAAGCCTAAGCATGTCCAGCAGCTGAGGGGCCAGCGTCCAACCTAGCCTGAAGCTTAAGTGTGAATGTCCGCTATGGGTCGAAAGGGGAAGTTAGACGTGAAAGTCACCTGCGGGGAATTCGGCCGAATTTCTAACCGGCTCAGCGAAGTTCCGGAAGCCTCTGGCGACGGAACTGACGGGCAAGGCAAACGTCTCCCGGAAAGCTAAATCGGAGGCATCATTGGCGAGCAAGTCTGGAACAAGCAGCGGAAGCAGAAAGCGTGGCGCTAACGCTAAGGGCGAAAGAGGTACAAAGGCGCGAACTGCGAGAGCAAACAGCGGCTCGGGCTCACATTCCAACAAGCAGGCTTTAATATCTGACAGGCTCAAGTCCCTGATCAGCTCGCCTGTGGTTCGTAATGCAGTGG
>Ga0066648_10001605_pt1 | contig 12042 bp, 11 predicted proteins | sample CryGeyCG12114_NA_FD_59537 | JGI IMG/M metagenome (GOLD analysis project Ga0066648, IMG submission 59537) | Groundwater microbial communities from aquifer - Crystal Geyser CG19_WC_8/21/14_NA | ecosystem: Environmental > Aquatic > Deep subsurface > Groundwater | place: USA: Utah: Grand County... | reverse complement strand
TCTTGCCCTATACACCATCGCTTCTTGACTGTGGCCTACGTCGCAAGTTCGATTCACAACGGGCCGCACACGGTTTCAGGCCTTGCGAGTCGAGAAGACATCCGCGTCGATAAGGAAGCAGGGACCATGCACTCAGCCGGCTGTTCAGCCGTCGTGAGCAGTGCGCCATGGCACTTGATCGATGTCGCCGGTTGCGGCTGGGCCCTGGCGCAGCCCGCGGAGACGGCGTCATGAACCTCAACCAGGGACTGCGCACGCTGCTGCGAGGACTGGGCGGCGTGGCAGTGTTGTGCCTGCTGATCCAGCTCCTCGCTGTCATCGGGCCCGCCCGCTGGGAGATCCCGAACCTCCGGCAGCTGGCCGACGAGGTCTACCACTTCGTGATGAGCGATCCCCACTTCGTGGGAGCCCTGCTGCACACGATGAAGACCGTCGTGCTGTCCCTGCTCGTAGCACTGGTGGCTGGTGTGGTGATCGGCATCCCGCTCGGGCTCAGCAGTGTCCTCTACCGGACGTTGACGTTGCCGGTGGAGCTGCTGCGTCCCGTGCCGGCCATCGCCCTGATACCGGTGATGATCCTGGCGCTCGGACAGGGACAGAGCATGGAAGTCGCTGTCACTGCGCTCGCGGCGTGGTGGCCGATCCTGTTCAACGCCTTGTACGGTGCGCGCGGCGTCGAGCCGCTGACCCTGCAGACCGCGCGTGTCTTCGGCCTAGGACGGCGACAGACCACATTGCGAGTGGTGCTTCCGGCGACCCTGCCGATGATCGTGACGGGTTTGCGGGTCGCCGCACCGCTCGCACTGATCGTGGCCGTCGGCGCGGAGTACCTGGCGACAGCGGGACAGGGACTCGGGGGGGTGCTGATCCAGGCGACGGCCTCGGGGAACCTGCAGGTCCTGTGGGCGGCTGCGGTCGTCACCGGGCTCCTCGGTCTTGTCATCGGTGCGCTGGTGTGGGTCGTTGGCAGGGTCGTGTGCCCTTGGAGCACGGAATGGTAGGCGCGGTGACAGACCCGATGACCACCCAAGCCGTCCGGTGGCGGAAATGGATGTCCGGCCCGCGAGCGTGGCTGCGCTCCCTGGCAGGTGTGCCGGTCGTCGTGGTCGGCCTGCTGATCTGGCAGTGGCAGACGACACGGCACCCGGTCTTCTTCCTTCCTCCCCCTCTGGTCATCGCGCGCCGCTTGAAGACGGACTGGTTGTCCGGACCGGCACACTCACTCTTCCTCAGCCACGAGGGACTGACGGCCATCGTCCAGACGTTCCAGACTGCGCTCATCGGCTGGGCGATCGCCGCGGCACTGGGCATCATCGTCGGGTCTGTCCTGGGCGTGCGTCCATCCCTGGCTGCGTTCGCGGCGCCGCCCCTGCTGCTGCTGCGGTCGGTGCCGCCGATCGCTGTCATCCCGATCGCGATCGTGATCCTGGGACTGGGCGACTCGATGCGCACCGCCGTGGTCGTGGCAGGGTGTCTGTGGCCCATCCTGCTCAACGCGGTGGCCGCCGTGTCCGGGGTCGACCAGGTGCTGCGCGACGTTGCGGCCCTCAACCACCTGAACCCCATCCAGACCTTCGTCCGGGTCCTGGTCCCTGCGGCCAGTCCGAAGTTGTTCGCCGGTCTGCGAGTGGCTCTGGCACTGGCCATCGTGCTGTCCGTGGGCGCGGGCATGTTCGCCGGCAGCGGAGGACTCGGCGGCCGGTTGCTCACCTTCCAGAACAACTTCGACGTCCCGGGCCTGTGGGCCACCATCACCGTCCTGGCGGTCTTGGGCGCGATCGTGAACTGGTTGCTTCTGCTCGTCGAGCGCTCGGCGCTCCGCTGGAACATCCAAGGAGAGACCCTGTGACATCGTCGAATCCGATCCTGGCCGTGAAGGGCCTGAGCCACACCTACGGCCACGGCGCGACCGCCCACCGGGCGATCGCCCAGGTCGACTTCGAGCTCATGACCGGACAGGCCATCAGTGTCGTCGGGCCTTCCGGCGCCGGGAAGACGACGCTGCTGCGGTGCCTCGCCGGCCTCCAGACCCCGACAGGCGGGTCCGTCGAGATCGAGGGCGTCCCGGTCACCCGCGTCCCCAGCTCCATCGGTGTCGTGTTCCAGGACTACAGCCGGTCGCTGATGCCCTGGCTTTCCGTCAAGCGAAACGTGGAGTTCCCGCTGCGGGGACACGGCCTCGACAAGCGCGAGGTCCAGCAACGGGCGATGGACGCGTTGGCCCTGGTCGGTCTGACCGCGGCCGCCGACAGACATCCTCGGCAGCTCTCGGGTGGCATGCAGCAGCGGGTGGCCATCGCCCGCGCTGTCGCCGTACAGCCACGCATCCTGATCATGGACGAGCCGTTCGCTTCGGTGGACGCCCAGACCCGGGCGGAGCTCGAGGACCTGACCCTGTCGGTTCGACGTCGCACCGACACCAGTGTCGTCCTCGTCACCCACGACATCGACGAGAGCGTCTACCTCGCTGACTCGGTCCTGGTGCTGTCCGGCAACCCGTCCCGGGTCGTGGACCAGCTGCCCGTCGAGCTCGGCTACCCACGCGACCAACTCACGACCAAGCGGCAGGAGAACTACCTGGACGTGCGGTCGAAGGTCTACGAAATGATCCACCCCCATCGCATGACACAGCCCTGAAAGGGAGAAACATGACGTTGCGCCTCACCACCAAGCGTCGGCAGGCAGCACTTCTACTAGGAGCGCTGGCTGTCTTGACGGGTGCGACTGCGTGCTCGTCGGACTCGTCGGCTTCCGGGAGCAGTTCGAGCGACACCGTCTCGATCCAGGTCTCACCGATCACCGACGTCGCACCCATCTACATCGCTGAGAAGCAGGGCCTGTTCAAGAAGCAGGGATTGAACGTGAAGGTCACTGTGGGTCAGGGCGGGGCGGCCATCGCAGCCGCGTTGCAGTCGGGCTCGGCCGACATCGGGCTGATGAACTACGTGTCGATGATCAACGCCATGTCACACCAGCTTCCGATCTCCTTGGTGGCGGAGGCCGTGCGGGGAACCCCGAAGAACTTCGGTGTCGTGGTCGCCAAGAACAGCTCGATCAAGACACCGGCAGATCTGGCGGGGAAGAAGATCGGGGTCATCTCGACCGGTTCCAACGCCGACCTGACGACCGACGTGCGCCTCTCGGAGCTGGGCGTGTCACCGAAATCGGTGACCTACGTGACCGTTCCCAAGCCCAACCTCCTCTCCTCACTCAGCAGTGGCCAGGTCGACGGGGTGGTGCTCAACGAGCCCGACACCTCGAGCGCCACGGCCAAGGGGGACCGCCTCGTGCTCGACGACATCGGTGGGTCGACGGCGGGGGTGGCGATGGGTGGCTACGCCACCAGCTCCAAGTGGGCCTCGTCGCACAAGGACGCCATCAAGCGCTTCAGGGCCGCACTGTCGGCCGCCTCGAAGATCGCGGCCGACGACCCGAGCACGGTGCGAGCCATCCTGCCCACCTACACCGACCTCAGCGCGGAGCAGGCCAAGACGATCGTCCTGCCGTCGTACGTCGCCAAGACCAGCACCCAGCAGGTGCAGAAGGTCGCCGACCAGATGCTGCAGTTCAAGTTCCTGACCTCAGCGCTCTCCGTGAGCGATCACGTGGCACCGTGATGGCCGCACAGGCGGGGGGTGGCGAGCACGGATCCCACTCCCCCAAGATCGACTCCGGAGGGCCCGTGCCGGCGCGTGAGTACGTGACGGCCATCGGGGAGTACCCGCACACGGCCGGGCTGCTGGACGGCAGCATCTCGCCGGAGGGCTGCCACCTGACCTTCGTGTCGGAGAAGCCGGCGTACAAGATGTTCGCCCCCATGGTCCGGGACCTCGCCTACGACGTCTCGGAGCTGGCGCTGGTGACGTTCCTGCAGGCGCGCGAGGCGGGCAAACCGATCAGCTTGCTGCCGGTGGTCCTGGCCGGGGGCTCACTCCACCGAACGCTCACCCGGCTGTCCAGCTCGCCGGCGATCGCGCCGGAGGACCTGGTCGGCAAGCGCGTCGGGGTCCGGGCCTACAGCCAGACCACGGGCGCCTGGGTGCGCGGCGCGCTCAAGGAGGAGTTCGGGATCGACGCCGGTGACCTCACCTGGGTGACGACCGAGGGACCGCACGTGTCTGAGTACGTCGAGCCCGACAACGTCGAGCGCACCGACCGGTCGCTGGTGGACCTGCTCCGCGACGGGGACGTCGCGGCAGCGGTGACGCGACCGGGCCCACTTCCGGACGGGCTGGAGATCGTGCCCGTGCTGCCTGACTGGCAACAGGCCGAGCAACGGTGGGCTCAGCGGCACGGGTCGGTCCCGATCAACCACGTGCTGACCATCCGAACAGACGTCCTGGAATCTGATGCTCGGGCGGCGACGTCGATCTACGACGCCTTCGCCCGCAACATGCTGGCAGCCGGCGTGGAAGGGGTGTCGACGACGAGCGCCATCGGCGCAGGAGTCAACGATTCGCTCGTGTCGGCTCTCGACACAGCGGTCGAGTACGCTCGTGACCAGCGCCTCATCAGCCGAGGCGTGAGCGCGGAGGAACTTCTTCGAGACTACGAGCGCTACGTGGCGATGGCCTGACCGCCTGTCCGCTGCCGTCCTCTGCGAGGCTCGGTGTAGTGGCCGCATGGTCAAGCCCTGTGGGTCGACGGATCGGTAGAGGATGGCGATGGGCGAGGACAGTCCGGTCGTCTACCCGCAACAGTTGGTGCAGCAACTGACCTTCGACGAGCTGCACACCGTGCGGATGATCGCCAACACGGGATCGTTCAGCGAAGCCAGCCGACTTCTCTACGTCACGCAGCCAGCGATCTCCCGGCGAATCCGGCAGGTGGAGCGGATGCTCGGCGGTCGGATCTTCGACCGTCGATCGGGTATCGGTGTCACCGTGACACCTCTCGGGGAGCGGCTCGTCGACTTCTGCGAGGAGTCGCTCCGGTGCCTCGACCAGTTCACCGCTGAGCTGGCGACGATGCGCTCGCCGACCCAGCAAAGTGAGCTCGGCATCGTCGCTCCGTCGGACACGATGGAGTACATCCTCACGCCGGCCTTGGTGGAGCTCGGCCACCGTTCGGAGTACACCTTCCGTCTGTACCAGGCTGCGGACCGCGAGCAGGTGGTGCGCATGGTGTCGTCGGGCAAGGCAGACCTGGCCTTCGACCGGCTGCCGACCAGCTCATCTCTGGAAGCGATCGCCCGGGTCAACGAGGACCTGCACCTCGTTGCTCCACCCGGGCACGAGTTGCTGGACTTCCCTGTCCCACGTCGAGCTGAGAAGCTGCACTTGTACCCCTTCGTGGCCTACGCCCCCGGGATGCGGTCAGGTGACCTGGTGCAGCGCTGGCTGGCCAAGGTCGGTGGCATGATCCTCCCGCGCGCCGAGCTCCGGAATCCCGCAGTGATGAAGAAGTTGGTCCTGGAGCTGGAGGCGATCAGTGTCCTTCCCGCCTCGGTGGTGGCCGAGGAGCTGGAGGCGGGCTCGTTGGTCATTGTCGAGATGGGTGACATGCCGTTGACGAGGTCGACGACCATCGCGGTTCGCCGGACCGAACGGCGCGCCGAGGTCACCAAGTTCGTGGACGAGTTCGTCAGCCTCTGCGGGCGCACCGACGCCGCATCGCTCTCGTGTCTCGACGTCCTGCGGGTCTGAGCCGCTCGAGCGAGCCCAGGAACGCGCTCGGCCGGCTCGAGCGCGCCGTTTTTTCTCCTCCGCTTTCGATGGCTTGAGGACACCGCATTCACGAGGTGTCCGAGCGCGCAGGATCCGATCACTTCGAGGCATACGCGGATGCACCAACGGCAATTGGCAGGCGAATGGGTCGTCGGTAAGTTGGCGCTCGACCGGCCCAGCACGTGGGTGGACAACGCGTCGCGACAACGTCAAGACACGTGAAGACAATAGGAGAAGGTGGCCGAAGAGTGGTAGGCGCCAAGAAGGTGACAATGGCGATTGCGGGCGAGTGCATGGTGACTCGTCCGTTCTCGGCCTCGGTCGAACCGGGGTTCCTGGAAGTATTCGAACGCCTCCGGTCGGCGGACTTCTGCTACGCACATGTCGAAACGAATTTCGGGCGCTTCTCCGAGGTCGGTCCCCCCTCGCGCAGCGATCAGGTGGGCAGCTACTTCATGACCGACCCGCAGGTCGCGGCGGATCTGAAGTGGGCCGGCGTGGACATGGTCTCCCTGGCCAACAACCACAGCTTCGACTACGGCGTCGACGGCCTCATGGCGACGATGCGCCACTGCGAGGAGGCCGGCCTGGTTCATGCCGGGACCGGTCGCGACCTCGAGGAGGCTCGAGAGCCTGCGTACCTGGAGACGACCCAGGGCCGGGTCGCCCTGGTCTCGGTGAGCTCGGGCAACAAGTCCCAGGAGTGGGCCACCTTACCCAAGTCCACACTCCCCGGTCGGCCGGGCGTGAACTCGCTCCGCCCGCTCATGCGGTTCGTCATCGACGAGCGCGCCGGCGAGGAGGTGAAGCGCATGGGCAAGGAACTGGGAATCCTCCGGGAGAAGGGCGGCCGCAAGGTCGAGGGGAGCAGCGGTCTGCTCAACAACGCCCGCGACGACGAGTTCAGCCTCGCGATGCCCAGTGACCAGTCCACCACCGGGTCCAACCTCTTCCAGGTCTCAGACCACTTCGACGTCGAGTCGAGCTCGAACGAGTGGGACCTGCGCGGGAACCTCCGGGCGATCGAGGAGGCCACGACAATGGCCGACCTGGTCGTCGTGGCGCACCACTTCAACGTCTCGGAGCGCGGCCGCGGAGACACGCCTCCCAAGTTCGTGCGCGACTTCGCACACTCGGTGATCGACGCCGGTGCTGACGTGTTCATCGGGCACGGCTGGCACAAGACCCTGGGCATCGAGATCTACCAGGGCAAGCCGATCTTCTACGGTCTCGGCAACTTCTTCGCGCAGTCGGAGTTCGTCCGTCGGGTGCCGTTCGACAGCTACGAGACCTGGCGCCACGACATCGAGGCCCTGCCGACGTTGACGCCGGCGGTTCACCCCCTGCACCCCGGTCTCGACACCGGCGGCCTCACCTGGTGGAGCTCGGCGGCGATCGAGCTCGAGCTGGAGGACAAGAAGCTGGTGGCACTGCGCCTCTACCCGGTCGAGCTCGGCCGCGAGGTGAGCAAGGCGGCTCCCATCCGCCGCCCCGTGGGTAGCACCGAGCGGGTGCTGACCGACGGCCGACCGTTCATGGCGACGGGCGCGGACGCAGAGGCCATCCTCGAGCGCTACCAGCGACTGTCCGCTGAGTTCGGCACCAAGCTCGAGATCGAGTCAGGCATCGGGATCGTCCGACCGTGACCGCGCCGTGGTGGAGGCCGGTGCTGGTCACCAGCACCGGCCCCGAGCGGGCGGGCCTCGGCCGACGTAGGGAAGGAAACGCACAGCGCAGATGAGCAACTACGAGCTTCCGAACATACGAGCCCGCGGTGGCCCGGGCGACTCCGAGTGGACCATGTGGTCGCTCGACCGTGCGGAGAAGGTCGCGGGGCGCCACCGTGGGAACACCGCCACGTGGCTCGGCGTCCACGCGCCCGACGGTCCCGAGCCGGGACTGTTCCCGGTGACCGAGACCGGCATCGACATGACACCCGCTCGCTGGGCCGTCGACGAGTACCTGCGCAGCCTGGGTCTCCGCGAGACGGCGACAGGGCGTTTCCCCATGGACGACGTCACGCTGCGGATGTGGGCGAACGGCGCCCGCTACTACGGGCGGCACGGGTTGTGCATGGAGGACATGACGTCGGACCAGCGGGCGCGGGTGCTCAACGTCATCCGAGCCTGTCTGAGCGGCGCGGGTTTCGCGCAGCTGCTGGACATCATGCACCTGAACCGGACGATCGGGGAGCTGCGCGACGAGCTGGAGCTCCTCAACGAATGGCTGTACTGGTTCAGCGTCTACGGTTCGCCTGAGACGGGTCAGCCATGGGGTTGGCAGCTGGACGGTCACCACCTCGTGGTCAACTGCGTGATTGTCGGGGACCAGATGACGCTCACCCCCTCCTTCATGGGAGCCGAGCCGAAGTTCGCGACGGGTGGAATGTATGCGGGGGCGCAGGCCCTGACGGCCGAGCAAGACGTCGCCTCCACCCTGTTCTCCAGCCTCGAGCCCGGTCAACAGCAGGCGGCGCGGATCGCCGAGGAGATGCCCCACGACCTCTTCGCAGGCGCCTACCGGGACAACCTGGTGCTCAACTACGAGGGGCTCTCCTTCGCTGACATGGACGCCTCGCAGCGGGCGTTGGCCGACGACCTGGTCCGGGTCTACGTCGATCGTGCGCCTGCTGAGCACGCACGCCGGCGGATGGACGAGATCCGCGCCCATGCCTCCAGGACGCACTTCGCCTGGATCGATGACGGCGGCGTGGACGGCGTCTTCTACTACCGCGTCCACAGCCCGGTCATCCTGATCGAGTTCGAGCACATGTCGGGTGTCCTGCTCGAGAACGACGAGCCGGCCCGGCACCACATCCACACCGTCGTCCGCACGCCGAACGGCGGTGACTACGGGACCGACATCTTGCGTCAGCACCACGAGCAGTACGACCACCGTTGAGTCGCAGGTAGCCGTAGCCTCTGCAACGTCAGGCGCCCGCCCGGTGATCCGGGCGGGCGCCTCGTCGTGTCACATCAGTGCGGTCGGGTGGGGCATCGCCTTGGTGGCACAGCCGAGGACCGGGAGAGCCCGTCAGCTACGTCGCCGACGCCGTTGCGGCTGCCTTGGGCAGACGCAGGTGGCGGCTGACCACGGACCTCGACGTACGGACGTCGACCATCTTCAGCCCCGGCTCGAGAGCTGACCGCAAGACCGAGGGATCGTCCTCGGTCATCTCCCACGCCTGGGCGCCCAGCGCCCGTGCCACGTCGGCGAACTTGCCGCTGCGGATGACCGCGTAGTCGGCCTCGGCGTCGATGCTGACCAGGCGCTGGTACTCGGTGCCCATCGCGTTGTCGTTGAGGACGAACAGGGTGACGTCGACCCCCGCGCGCGCGGCGGTCTCCACCTCTTGTGAGTGCATCATGAAGCCGGTATCGCCTTCGAAGACGACGACCTTGCGGGTGGGGTCGCCGATGGCGACGCCGACCGCGGTCGGGAACGCATGTCCTATCGAGCCGCATCCCTGGGCGAGGAAGAGCCGGCCCGCCGAGGGCACGGCCAGGTATCCGCCCACGAAGCCGGAGCAGTGCCCGTTGCTGACCACCACCAGTGCGTCCTCGGGCAAGAGCGGGCTGATCGCTGCCAGCACCCGTCGAGGGTCCACGGTCCCGGGGTCGAGCTGTGGGGAGTGGTCGTCCAGGTCCGCCTGCCAGGCCTCGGCAGGGGTGGGGACCTCACCGAACCACGCAGTGCGGTCAGGTTGTCCTTCGAGGAGGTCCAGAGCCCGGCGCAAGGTGTCGGCCGGTGGGCAGATGATGGTGTCCGGCCGATCCACACCCGGGTGCCCGGGCGCCTCTTCGTGGAGGCCGACGATGTGGGCGCGCGGGAACAGGCGCCCGGACTGCGTCGTGCTGCGTCCCATGCTCGCCCCGACACCCAGCACGAGGTCGGGCTCCTGCATGATCTGCCAGGCGAGCGGGCTGGACAGACCCCCCGCGACGCCGAGGTCACCAGGACTGCCACTGAACAATCCCTTGGCCGGCCACGTGGTGGCCAGTCCGGCACCGGTTCGCTGCGCGAGCTGCGCCACCAGGTCGGCGACCGGCTCCCCCATCGCTCCGCGACCGGCCACGACGACCGGCCGTTCGGCGGCGGAGAGCAGGCTCACCACGCGCTGGGCAGCGGCGGTCACGTCGTCGGTGCTCCCGCTCCGCTCGAGCACCGGGGGCGCCCAGTCCTCCGCAACCTCGATGGCGTCGGCGTCGAAGAGATCGGCCCGCAGGGCCAGCACGACCGGTCGACGCTGCACCCGCGCCTCCCACATGGCCTCCCGCAGAGCCGACGGGGCGCTCTCGTCCGGCGTGGGGGTGCGGTAGGAGGCCTCGCAGGACTCGATGAAGGCCCTCTGGTCGAAGAACTGCGCGCCGCCGTAGCCGGGCGGTGTCTCGGCGGTGACGATCACGACGCTCGAGCGGTTACGGGACGCCACCATCAGCGACGTCGCCAGCTGGGTGAGCCCTGGACCGTGGGTGACGGTGCAGACGCCGACCTGGCCCGAGGACCAGCTGCAGCCCTCGGCCATGCCGAGCGCCGACGCCTCGTGCCGGGCTTCCAGGACATCCAGGCCGGCCTGCCCGCAGGCGATCATGAACGACATGTTGCCGTCGCCCATGATGCCGAAGACGGTGGTGCACCCGGACCGTGCGAGCTCTCCCGCCATCAGAGCGGCGTTCGACCTCGGCGATGGACGGCCCTGACTCGTCATCGGTCGACCCCCGGCTGCGGCCGGGTGGCGGACGCCGTGCACTTCGGTATCGACGGCGTTTCTCGGTCGACCATGACTCTCCTCCAGATGGCGTCTTCTCACCGCTTCGGCGCTGGCTCAGCACCGTTGCTCAGGAAACCTGGACCATCCAAGGCGGTCAAGACGCGATCGGTTATGGACCGACAATCCCCGGGCATACGGGGGCGGCCGGTGCGACCGTGGCGCTCACGCCGCTGTCGGCCAGGGCCGCCGTGACGAAGCCGCCGGTCTTGAGCTGCTCGACGCGGTCAGCCACGGCTGCCACGACCTCCGGCGGAAGCCCGCGGGGCAGTCCCACGGCCTGGTTGATCTGCATGAAGGGCGGTTCCAGGACGCGCCGGGCAGTACGCACGGCGTACTCGGTCATGGGTTGCCGGACCCCGGCGCAGACGTCGAGCGCCCGCTGCTCGTAGACGTCGACCGCCTCGTCGCCGCGCACGACCCGAGCGGCTTTCACCGACCGGGTCAGGAACAGGTCGTAGGCCGAGCCGTCGCGGACCGCGATCTGGACGTCGGGACGGTCGACGTCGTGGCTGCTCTCGAAGGGCGAGTCCAGGTCGGCTACGTACACGCCCTCGATGGTGACGTAAGGGGCGGTGAACGCGATCTCCTCCTCTCGTGCGGGCTCGTTGGCCAGAAAGCAGACGTCGGCGCGCTGCTCGGCCATGGCGGCGTAGGACTTGCGGGCCGCGTCGACGCAGAAGAGCTCGAGCGGTACGTCGAGCCAGCTGGCCAGGTCCTCGGCGATGGCGACGGTGACGCCGCGGGGTTCCTGTGGGGTTCCCTGTGCCAGGACGGGGTTCCCGAGGTTGATGACGGCGCGTAGCGCTCCGGTCGGTGCGATGTGCTGGCTCAGTCGCGGTGCGCTGTTCATCCCAGCACCGTAGCGACTGTGCTGGTGGGGGCACGGTTCGCCTCACGGGTCCAACGCACCCCATGCCACCCGCCCCACCGAGCGCTTGAGCGTCGCAGCTAGATCGGCGGCAGCAAGGGGGGCCTACTCACAGCACCTTGGACAGAAAACTCTTCGTCCGCTCGTGCTGCGGACGAGCGAGGACGTCCCGGGGGTGGCCCGACTCCACGATGACGCCGTGGTCCATGAACACCAGGGAGTCGCCGACCTCCTTGGCGAATCCCATCTCATGGGTCACCACGACCATCGTCATCCCGTCCGAGGCCAGCTGTCGCATCACATCGAGGACCTCTCCGACGAGCTCCGGGTCCAACGCGGAGGTCGGTTCGTCGAAGAGCATGAGCTTCGGCTGCATGGCGAGCGCGCGGGCGATGGCCACTCGCTGCTGCTGGCCACCGGAGAGCTGGGAGGGGTAGGCCCGCTCCCGGCCGGCGAGACCCACCCGCGCGAGCAGCTCCTGTCCGTGCGCCTCGGCTTGCGTCTGTTGGTGCCCAGCACCTGGACGGGCGCCTCGATGATGTTCTCGAGCGCGGTCATGTGCGGGAACAAGTTGAAGCGCTGGAAGACCATGCCGATGTGGCGTCGGTGCGTGGCGAGGTCTCGCTCCCCCAGTGGCCGCAGCTTCCGGCCGCGCCGCTGGTAGCCCACCAGGCAGCAGACCTCGCCGGCCCGGACGTCCAGATCAACTCCGTTGAGCACCTCCACCGACCCGAACG
>Ga0066648_10001604_pt1 | contig 12045 bp, 14 predicted proteins | sample CryGeyCG12114_NA_FD_59537 | JGI IMG/M metagenome (GOLD analysis project Ga0066648, IMG submission 59537) | Groundwater microbial communities from aquifer - Crystal Geyser CG19_WC_8/21/14_NA | ecosystem: Environmental > Aquatic > Deep subsurface > Groundwater | place: USA: Utah: Grand County... | reverse complement strand
GCCACTTTGTCGAATCCTACTACCCAACCATCGAGAACACATTCAGCCATGAGATCCAGTACAAAGGCCAGACCTTTCTGACAGAGATCATTGATACACAAGGCCAGGTCAGTAGACACTGCACGCGGATAAACAACAAGAACTAACCAAACGCGCAGGATGAGTACAGCATGCTCAATTCGAAGCACTTCATCGGCATCCATGGGTATATGCTCGTATACTCTGTCGCCTCGCAGCAATCCTTCGATATGATCAATGTCATCCATGACAAGATTCTGAATCACTTGGTATGTTTCCCCCGACCGAAACGACTTCTCATTGCTGACATTTCGCAGGGAGCCGACTCGGTCCCAATCATGATCGTCGGAAACAAGTGTGACTTCCAAGAACCCCAGAGAAAAGTCTCCGTCGAACAAGGCAAGAAGATAGCATCTGAACTCAAAGGCGGTTTTGTCGAGACATCGGCGAGAGAGAACAAGAACGTTGCCAAAGCCTTCGAGCAGATGATTGCCGAGATCGAGCGGACATCGGAGCCTGAGAAACCAGCCGGCGGCGGGAAGTGCACGGTCATGTAGAGACGTTGCATGCAAAGAATGACGTGGTGGACCAGGCGTCAATACAAAAAAAGTCAATAGACTGTGGGCGGCGATCTGACGGTTTGGCAAGGCGTTGCGGTACGGCACCTAATAGACGAACAGGTATGTACGAATAATGATAACGACCATTATCGAAAGTGTGAACTTCCAGCTGCAGCAGACAGTGGTGATGATGCGGATCCTGCCTCCTACCGACAAGTATGCTTTGGTGGACTGTCTCCCGAACGATCGACACAACCGGCTAGGCGTATGTCACTCGTCTACCAAGCAATCATGCTCCCGATTGCTCACATGTAGCGAACATACCTCCTTCCTCCGCCTCCAACCAGTTGGACATCAAGCATCTTGGCCAGAACAGTAGGTTCAACGCACTGGGCGACACTCGAAGCACGACCCCTGCCAAGATGCAAGGACGCATCAACGATCATGGAAGTCGTATGCGAGGCAGGCGGTATTATTCTCACTAACGCGGATGTTACTACCGAGCAGGGCTGACAATGGAGCCACGGCCTGGAAGACGGGGAAGGTAGGATACGATCATCGCATTATGTTCGACCTGAGAAAGGCACGATACGACCCAGAAGACAAGGAAGCCATGATTGACACCATAGGAGGGGACTGAAGACAGGCATATACGGCAACATTGAGACGGGAAGATAGATTGACCTGGAGGACAAAGCGAGGTAAGCCCATCCGCAGAATCTGGGGAAGGTGACGGTCATTGTACCCCCCAATTGAAAGAGCAAAGGACTCCTATTTCTCTCCACGACTGGTAGCTCAATATGCTGGCTTGTCCGGATTGGGACCTGTGCTGTCGCCATGAACACAGGAAGTGTTCATCGATTTGTGGCAAGGATGCAGTCTCCTAAAACGACGTGATGTGCCAAAGACGGAGAGCAAGGACTGGTGAGACTTTCACACTGGCACGCAACAACTGCCTGCACTTTCGACCTTGGTTCGCGTGCTAGCTTGGAGGCTGCAAATGCACGCAAGGCCCGGCTTGCTTGCTCAAGCCTGTTCATCACGTCCGATCTATGTGACATAGCTTCCTACCTGATCACCCCGCCAACCTGATCAAACCATCGTCGACATTCATTCTTCGCGGCCGCTATTTTACGGGCGATGTCATTCTCCGCTAGCTTCAGCCTGGCCTTTTCCTCGCCCACCACGATCTGGCCCGCTGTTGATGAACACAGCTCACCATGCTTCGCAGACAACTCAGCTATTTGCTTGCACAATTGCTTCGTTGCGGGTTCTGCTATCTTCGTTGTGGGCAGCGACATAGTCGAGCTGAGAGAGGAGACCTACGTGAAGACTGGTAGCATCGAACCGGCTGCTGTGCAAGAGCGAGTGGCCTGGGCTAGGGCCAGGACCGTCGCTGACATCAGTGCACATGGCGCAGACATCGCGGATTCTGTCTACAGCAGTTTGCAAGTTTCTCAATGCATCTTGCAGCTCCCGAATAGACGACTGCGACCGGTTATTTCTGCTGACGTCGCGAGAGTTGTCTCGTGCTTTATCATCCAAAGTCTACGGACAATCATCAAGACGTAAACGTAAACATGAAACGACCGAAGCGCATCTGATAATTGTGCTGCCACCGTATTTTGCCTCTTCTCTTCGTTCCTGGTGCCTAGTCTTTAGAAAGCAATCCTCAATTAGACAAAGTGAACAACAAGGTCCTGTCCTGCAAGAAAAGTGTTTGCAAGGCTCTGACGTTTGCCGTATAGATAGTAACATTGGTGCAGCCTGCAGTCCTTCTTTGCGTCTCATGTTGCAGAAGTTTGCACCGAGTGTTTCAGAAAAGTGAACATGTGGCTTTTGTTTTCTTTATGAATCGAATGCTTCGTGACAACTTATTAGAGTTCTTGAAGATCCATCAGTAGCTGGCTTTCCTGAGATCGAAAATTTAACCCACGACTTCTGGCATACGGCGTTACGATCTCCTAATACTTTGGCTGTGGAAACTCCAGGCATGAACGACACAATCCCCCAGAACTTCCTGCAAGATGTGCTTGGTAGAGTCGCTGACGAAGCACACAAGACAAGACCATTCCTGCCACTATACACACATCTCATCCTGTCATCAATCTTCCCAATCTTCATAGCAGCGCATGCCTCACTTCGGCGGCCGTCATCAGCTGCTCCTGCTAAGATGCAAAAGAAGACCAGCAAAGTCTCCGACCAAAGTACTGAAGACGATGAGGAAGAGTCAAGCTCTCCCATAGAAACCCTCACTACATCAGATGCAATTCTATTCCCAGTCCTCGCCGGTCTGACATTGACGGGACTTTATGTTATCATCAAGTGGCTCGAAGATCCGGCACTCTTGAATAAAATCTTGGGGTATTACTTCAACTGGATTGGCACGTTCTTCACCTTCAAGCTCATCAAGGATGTTTTGTACTTCGTCCGATCAGTCGTGTTCCCGATACAGTTCTCGCATGGTGGTTCTGTCTACAAGTCTAGTGGCGCTGTTAGCAACCATTTCCATGCCGTGGGCGAAGATGACACAGTCGAAGCCAATGCAAACCGACGAGATGTGAGCACGACTGGTCTCTTTGGTCGACTGTCCGGAACATCACCTTTCCTAACAAAGGCAAGACAACACCTGTACTACAAGGCGACATGCACAATCAACCTCCGTAAGCCATTCAGACCTGACAAAGCCAGCTTCAATATCACATTGCTTGATCTTGTCGCAGGCTCGGTCTCACTCCTCCTCAGTATCATCACCATCCTTCGTGGCAAAGTTCCCTGGTACCTTACCAACCTCTCAGGCTTCGCTTTCTGCTACGGCAGTCTCCAGTTCATGACGCCTGGTACATCTGCTACAGGATATCTACTGCTCTCGCTTCTCTTCTTCTACGACATTTACATGGTTTTCTATACTCCCATGATGGTCACTGTTGCAACGAAGCTCGAAGTACCGATCAAGTTGCTATTTCCTCGACCCGACGACGGGACATGTCCCAAGCCAATAGGCGCGTTGCCTGGTAGTGACGAGATGGAGGAGTACCTAAAATGTCTTGCTAAGAAGAGAACCATGGCTATGTTGGGATTGGGCGATATAGTTGTACCGGGAATCATGATCGCTTTCGCCTTGAGATTCGACTTGTATCGATGGTATCTACAAATGGGCAGGGGCGCGGAGGACAACGTGACAGAAGGCAAGAAGAAGGATACCCGGCCAACCTACATGTCTGCCCGAGGTATGTGGGCCGAACGCTTCTACACTGCGAGAGATTTGTGGTCACCTGCGCTGAAAGCAAGAGCTTTTCCAAAACCATATTTCAAGGCTACAATGGTGGGGTATGTACTTGGGATGATTGCGACGTTGCTCGTCATGCAGGTCTGGCAGCATGCTCAGCCTGCATTGCTCTATCTCGTGCCTGGCGTACTCATCGCGTTCTCGAGCATGGCTTTGTGGAAGGGAGAAGTCAAGCTGCTCTGGGATTATGACGAGGCTAAGGAGGAGAAGGAAAAGGAGAAGAAGCAAGCAGAGGACAAGAAGGCACGCGAAGAAGCCAAGAGTAACGGCGAGATACCTGGGACTGGCGAAGCTGCAGAGCGCAAAGAATCTACCAAGCCCAGCATACACGGCAAGAGTGATGGCGAAAACTTGAAGCGAGATCGACCTGCCTTCTCCTTCGATATCTATCTTCCGACTTCAGAAGTACCAACCGATAAGGCCGAGTCGACATCGGTGGACGAAGCTCAGCCCATTGTGCCCGAGGATCGCGATAACGCCTCGGACTCTTCTGCTTCCTCCTCCGAATCTTCGTCGTCGGTTTCTTCAGCCCCTGAGATTGTATCGAAAGAGGATGCTACTGACAATGCTGAGACGACCGCTGCGTCAGGTGGGCAGGACAGAAGTAGCGCAAACTCTGTGAAGAGGCGGGGAAAAGCTTGAATGGCGAAGGCAATTGGTTGGTTATAGGTTTTGGGTAGACAGACTGCCAACCTCGAGCAACGATGACGAAGCCCGAAACTACGCAATGCTGGTCCAATGGTCGGCTCTCATAGAGCCACCATGGCCGCATAGGCGTCCAGGCCGTCTGCAACGGAACATAACCCACTGAATCAGATAAGCGATGAATCAACATTCCCATCGACAGTCAGGGCTGTTGTATCCATCTGCTAGAGTTATCTTCGTCGCTAGCTCTTTCACCGATTGATTAATTGAATCTTGCCATGGCAACCTCAGTGCTTGGTCCTACGGTCTGCCCATAGTGTCACGGACTCATAGCTGCTATGTTTTGGGTGTGTGCCAACATTCAAACACAACCCGCTTGTGCCATACGAGGTTGCTTCCCGCTGCTTCGTACCTTCACCCATGACTGTGCCATGCCATACGTTGCGAGAGATCCTTCCCTTTCGTGTAGGTGACCGTGCTCCTGTTCAATTGACCATGAGATTTGACCATAATCGTTGTAGTCACTTTGCTCCGCTAGCTCCTTATCGTCGAGTCTTCCCTGCTCGACGACTGGCCCAACATGGCGATCTAGCTGACACGACACCCGTCCTTCTCAGGCGCAGCGAGCCGTCTGCTCCATGGCAGACTGTACATGTCTGAGTTGCGCCATCCATGGAAGCAGTCTAGAACAACCTCTCACCGCATCGGCTTTTCTGCTTTTTTGGTTGCGTTGCACAGTTTCTGTGCCTGTCTTGTCATACCTTCTTCACCCAGCAGACCGCACAGCAGCCTCCAACACGCCATTCCACTCCGCCCACCGCGTCTCAGCCCTGCGAATCACCTCTTTCATGCCCTCCACGCCCAGCCTGCCATCTCCACCGACCTTCTCGATCTTGAGTATTTTGTTCTTGCCGGTGGAACAGTCGACGACCACACTCCCCTTCTCCTCACACACATCGTCCTCAAACGAGTCAATGTCGATCAACACGGTCGCGGGCCCCTCAACACCCTTCCCTAGCACCGCACTGTTCGCACCCCCCTGTGCCTGGCCCTCGCCGCCAGCCCGCAACCTCGGATCCGCGACAAAAACCCCGAATCCAAGCGGACACGGCGACCGTCGCAGCCGCAGCCGCCGGGCCCGCGCGAAATCCGGTTCACACAGCGCGACCTTCCGATCCTCATCCCACCGCGCGCATGGAAGCCTTACATCGCGCAACGCCGCAACGACAGCCATGACGCTCGCGTCGAACATGCCTGTTTCCCCGCCGTAGCTGAGCGCGACGCAGTCGATGTACAGCACCCAGTAGGCCTTGAGCACGTCTCGCTCGGGCTCGATGTAGGCTTCATCGTCCGGGTCGAGCGCCGACGATGCGCTTTGGTCGCTGCTGTGTCGGAGCTCGAGGTCGGCGGTGCGCACGAGGCGGGAGGAGTGCAGGAGCGAGAGCAGGCGTTGGCTGAGGGACTGCGCGGTGGTGGAGGGTGCGACGTTCGCAGGGAAGCTGGGGTGGCTATTTGTGTTGAGTTCGAGGTTGGGCACGAGGAGGTTGTTGAGGGGGATGGCCGTGTAGGTGTCGGTGCTGTCGCCAGCGTCTTCGCTGCTCGCGCTGGGAGTCCTTTCTTGCCGTGCGTTGTCGCTCGCTCTGTAGTGGGGAATCTCGGAGACGGGGAGCAGTTCGGCGCGGATGCCGCACACGATTGTGCTTTCGCCGATTTTGACGAGCGAGGACCCGTTGCAGTGGGTGAGGGAGCCGACGTTTAGGTGGATTGGGCGCGAGTCGGTTGGGGCGCGGTTGGAGGGGCGGTGGGGAGGGGACTGGGAGAGGTAGGCTTGGAGAAGGGCTGGTGGGGATATCAGTGGCATCGTTGTGGGTGTTATGGTAGTCGGTGCGGCGGTGTGGACTGCCATGTGCAAGGGCGTTCGAATAGCAGAATGTGCTGTTTAGGCCGTGTTCTCTATCGTAAATCGTGGGTCGCGTAGCTTCGTCAATCTATGACACTACGAGCATGGTGGTTGTATGTGTGAGGCAGCAGGATCCAAAGTCAGCAGAACGATCTGTGTGCGCTGATGGACCTGCAACACGAATGCGGCTGGTCGGGCTGCGAATGCTGTCGCGAATTGTGGTGAAGGTGAAGAAGTTCAGGCTACAAGGCATTATAACATGCTGCCTCAGGATTCAAGCACTGGTCATGTGACCAAGATGAGCAGCCGACGACCTCCAACTCAGCTTCGCCAGACTGCGCCAACAACGACCACGACTACTACCGTGTCCCAGACCCAAGGTCCTCTCCCAACATGTTTCGGCCAACACGTACGTCTCCTCATACCTCTCTTCACGACTCCCGCCGCTGCGACTGCGATCATTCCGGACAATCAAAGCTAACAACTCTCCAGTGAGACGACTAGCAGGCGGTGCCTCGCACGGCAAGCCCTTGTGGGAAGCGAAAGGCGCAGACGCCAACCACCCAGTCGGAAAGATATACAAGCAGCCATTCTTGTATAGGTTTTGCGCAACGGGAATTGGTGCTAGCATGTGGTTCTTCGTAAGTCGAGTCCAGCACGCTTGAGGGGTCAGCAGCAGCCGAGACGCAGGACATGAGATGGACTGTGAGAGTTGGGGGGGATTACCGATATACCTTACAGCTCGAGATCACATTCCGGCGTGGTGCAGGTGCAGTGAGGAGATTATGTGCTAACACCTCTCGTGAACAGTTGATGTACAGAGCGAAGCAGGACGGGCCGGCGTTGCTGGGGCTGAAGCATCCATGGGAGCATTGAGTCGCGGGCAAAGAGGCAGTTGGAAGAGAATTGAGGACCAAGACCAGTGTCTCATGGGATACGGATCTGGTTCCATACGATGAAAGCGTCATTGTACTGAGCATCACAGAAGAGGCAACCATGGCGTGTCATACTTGGGCACCAGACGGCTGCGACATCGTGCTACCCTACGATCATACGGGCGTTTTTTGACTCTACAAACGGTACGGAGATGCAGTATACAACCGATCTCAAAGCCAACCTGTAGTTCCTGTTCCACACGACGTATCTGTTGAATCCTTTGTATCGGGCGTCGGGTCTTCTATGTGTGCATCTTAAGTTCTTCATGACACGTACGTGCTGTCCGTCCAGCGCCTCCCTTTGCGTTGCCATGGTCGTCTTATTCCATGAACACGTTGAGAAACATGATAATCGTCACGTGGCTTGATCGAAGGCCGCCAGAACAACTGCGCTCCGACTTCTGGACTCTGGGACGGAGAGTAATCCTGTGTGAGCTCACAAATGGCGTGATTGCACGCACATGCAGCGAATGACCATCACAGATTCAAGTTGTCAATGACATACGTATCCTTCGGATGAGGTACCTTTCAAGCAGCTGCCAGAGCTGAAAGGTCGTCGCCTGGCGTTCTGTTGTTCGGTCCCCGGGAAACGAGGAACAATCAAGCTCCTGAACGCTCGCTCGAGTTTTGAGTGGTTGCAGAATAGCCTATGCGCGTCGGGAGTCTTGCAGCAAGACGAAGTAAGTGGCATCATGCAATGTTTCTTGTGCCGACAATGACAATTGCTGTATTCAGTTGACCTTGTCAACAGCATTCAACCATGTTCAGGCCGATGCTTCTTCCTGCTGGAGGAATCTGAGCTCGTGATACAATGCATAGGCCCAAACTGCATCGGCTCGGATCGTTCGTAGTCAGACCCCCATCTCAACATCGTACAACCTACGGCGGCAATCTGCTCGAGGCGGCTCACAAACTCATTTGCCACACTTAGGCGATTCGAGATTCCGTTTTGTACCTCGTAGATATCTGCGCTGGCGTCCTGCTATCCAATCTTTTACGTCGTACCAATACGTGTAGAGGATCCACGAGACAGCTACGACGGTTACCAAGCAGATTGAGGTCGGTACGAACACGGTGGAAAAGAGCTCATTCACCCATTGACTTTTTCACCTTTGGTAGTAAAGAGACTGTTGACGCCGAAAATAGTGGCGACCGCGTTTGGCGGGAGAAAGACCATCATTAGGAGCGCCAGACTTTTCATGGCAGCGCTGACGGTGTATGTGGCTTCAGCAATACGTGTTTGCTCGAGGTCATAGAGAATCTGCATTTGAATATCGATCCTGCGCTCGAGACGCTTACGTTTGAGAAGACCCTCGTGTACAAAATAGTTTGTTCTGCCTATCAGTCTGTTGAGCTCCTAGTACTCACATGTCAATGCGTGGCCAGAGATCGGCAGTTTATCTGAATCACCTTCGCTGGCAGACACTGACGCGAGGCTTCTAGCTGTGATGCTGCCAACAACTGTGCTCGACGATCGAGCCATCGCTCGTCGACTGCACATTCGTCAGATGCGATCGGCCCTCCACCTGCAAGAGAATGACTCAACATGCATAGATGTGCACTCTGTACTAGACTTTGCTGGTGTCACTCAGTTTCACCCTTTTGTAATTCGTTGCTCGGTGGTTGATACTAACAATTCAGACCTTCCGCTCTCAGAAATGTTCGAAAGACATCTCTTTTCTTTGCAGACCATGATTGGCGGTCCACTCCGGACCTTGAAGGACGACTAGCTTCGAGGAGCAGACAGCATGTCAAACAGACAGCGATGGTGAGCCTTTCGGTGCCAACACCACGATGATATATTGGTCTGGCCAGTAAACCCGTATGGATGGTTACTTCCGCCACGGCAGTCACTTATGCCATGGAAACACCAATTGAGGAACCTGATTCGTACAGCGTGGCGCTGATAGGCGTATACCCGAATTTCGATCTTCGTTGTCATGGGTATCGTCATACTTCTCGGGCCAGTCCATCATTGGGCAGAGACCTAACAAAGTTATCTGCTGATGGCTTCTTACTATTCCGATTCTCTTGCTTCTGCAGCCCCTGATCTGCTGTGACGAAGTTCGTGGTGTTCACTATCGATGGAAAGATACCAATTGACCGGTCCGAGCTTTTCTCGAGTCGCATGAAAGAATTCCTAGAGGGTATGTATCTCACCCTTCGAGCATGTACGGCAATGCAAGCTCGTAAGAACATTACAAGATGACTAACGCTGTTGAAGATTAGTTAAGAACTACACGAAAGACCTCACCAACCACTTGCCCTGTGAGCAACAAGAGAACAGACCCAGACTTCTCGGCCCCCGAGACCCCATTGCCCGCTTGTTCGCATTCATCTTGTGCGAGGTCCATACAGAAGTCGAGTTCGTAGGCATCATTAAGCGACCAGTCAAGCAGAGTGCCGCCCGCAGCGAATGACAACGCCCACCCCAAGAAATCAAGGCCTATATCAAGGGCGGGATGATATTTGCCTTGACAGCCAGGTAGTGCCAGTGACACGATCGACCAGGCAAGTGTGTACGCTAGCTGCGATGGACTGTATCAGCATACATCGCGGGCGCAATCACCAAAATCTTGAGAAGCATGTCGATATACTTTCCAGTCATAGCAGAAGATGCGCGCAGAACTGCACTTACTGGTCCCAGTGGCAGCATGTCATACATGAGACCCAAGCCGTCTGTGAGGAAGTATCGTTGCATTGTCACTGCACGGCAGAGTAGGACGATGGAAGTGATGCTGAAGATGATGCTGCATAATCTCATGCCGAGATGGACCAGAGCATCTGAGTTGATGATGGAGACGAATTCTCTGATCTGTCGCAAAAACATTGTGACTGACGGTTGTGTCGATGAAAAGCGCAAACCGTGCTTGATGAAGACTGTGAAGCTGATACAATGGGAATATGTAGATATCGTGTGCCGGTTTGAGGTACAATGTCAGCATTGCTATCTGGGAGAGAAACTCATCGCGCCTTCCGCGTTGTGTCGTACACACGCGGGTGAAGGCGCGCTTTCACGCACATATTGTTACTTGTTGAGCACCTTTCAAGCTGTCGCTTCACGTTTGGAGGAGACGCGCAAGGCAGGGTCTCTGCAGATGATCGACATTGCCGAACTCGCTTTCCTGAGGCATTTGGGAAGCACACCATTGAACATACTGAGTTCAGGTTTTGTGACCATTGGGCGCTGGCACAAGCCAAGAGGGTCACAAACATCCGCAGAGTGCGGAAACAAACTTGTCTACCGGCTGCGATATGCCGCGACGATTGTCCTCCCGACAGTAACGCACATCGCAGAGAAGTGTAAGGCGAGGCTCGAAGCAGGAATGCAATGCTTGCTCCTTGCGGTCAGCGGCTATGCCAAGCGATTAAGTCACCATCAACTGGGTTCCCGCTCAAGCAATCTCTTCAGCCACAATTACTCTTGCACCCAGGCTCACTCAGCTTGACATCTCAACTTCCTTTCATGTCATTATGGACATACCAATGACCGCGGAGAGTTTGTATAATTGGAATGAAGCTTATGGCTGGAGCGTTGCTCCTAAAACCTTCATGCTCGTTGCTTTCTTCCCACTAGATTGACTCCATGCCGGCGCCGGTCCGAGGCTTCGAGGGCGTGCCAACCGCCCACAGTACCCCATCAGCTACCTAGTGTACCAAAGAGCCCCTCTCACCTCATACAGTACCATGAACCGTGCCATGACGAAGTTTCGGTTCTTATGACTCTCATGCACTCTGATCACTTTCCACCTCTTCGTGATTAATGATGATAACGAAAATGCGAGACCTGGCAATGCACTGCCTGCGAGAGGCTCGAGCGTAATACGTCTGACCACATCTCGCGTGACGCGTCATTTGACCCTAAAGACCTGTTCAATTCATCATATGTTCGTCGAGAATTGCTCTTGTCATCACAAAACAACTTTAGCGCACCACTTCCTATCATCGTCTACTTGCGCGACGCACAATGGAATTCGAAGCGCAGAGAATTATGATGAGCAATCTTTGCGTCTGATACAGGACAAACAGCCATATAGCTGACTGTCAAGCAAGCAATACGTCTCTGCCTAGAGTACAACCTCGCTCCGCAGTCACGCTGTTCCCATCGCGATGGCGGTCAGTCAGGGAACTGGCGACGGTGTAGAACTCACCTGCCCGTTTTGTGACTACAAGGAGAGAAGTGACTACCAGATGCTCCTGCATGTCGAACTTTTCCATTCCGAGAACGGCGATAGCCCTTTCGCAATTAAGGACGAAGTGGAAGCTGCTAGGCAAACTCGAGAAGATGTTCGACAGGAAACCACTGCCCAAGCCGCTGAGTCTGGGCGATCAACCCCTTCCGAAGTTGAGTTTGTGCAGTGTCCGTATCATTGCGGCGAACAGATTCCCACCCATGATCTTCGATTTCATACCGACTTTCATGTCGCTGAAGACATGGCAAACAATGAGGTCGCTGTTATCAATATGACAAACAACTTCTCCACTGATATATCTAATGCCATCAGGAATCATGATCAAGTTCTGTCACAAGTTCAAACACCTGTCAAGGGAAAACGCTGGACAACATCGCTTAAGGACATGTTCTCCCCTCCACGGCTGAAGCTCATGAGCTCTGGATCCAAAGTTCAGGTTGACAACGTACGACGTCTTGGTAAAGCCGAGCTGGGTCCGTATGCGAACGAGAAGAGAATGCCATCG
>Ga0066648_10001602_pt1 | contig 12058 bp, 8 predicted proteins | sample CryGeyCG12114_NA_FD_59537 | JGI IMG/M metagenome (GOLD analysis project Ga0066648, IMG submission 59537) | Groundwater microbial communities from aquifer - Crystal Geyser CG19_WC_8/21/14_NA | ecosystem: Environmental > Aquatic > Deep subsurface > Groundwater | place: USA: Utah: Grand County... | reverse complement strand
CCTGAGCCAGTGGCCATTACCAGCAGTGCGCCGCGTTGCTTCTGGGTCTGGAATCGGACCGCCACCCGGCGAATGGCTTCGGCCTGGTAGTAGCGGCCGGCAATGGTGGGGTTGATATCAGCCTGGGTGAGATCTTGGCGCGAGGTGCGGCGCAGTAGCATCCGGCGCAACTCATCCTTGGTTAAAAAGCCGGCCACCTGCCGAGGCGGGTAGTTGGTGGCGGGATGGTCGTCGAGTAAGAAGGTCTCGAAGCCGTTAGTATAAAAAATTACCGGGCGCTGGCCGGTCATCTGCGCCAAGCAATTAGCATAAAGCGTAGCCTGGTGTCGGCCTTTGGTGGACTCGGCCATCGTCTTTTTGGCCTCTACCACGGCCAGCGGCAGACCGTTGTCGTCCCAGAGTACATAGTCAGCGTAGCCTTTGCCGCTTGGGTTCGTGCTCAGGGGCATGCCGGTTACTTCGAACTCGCACACGCGCGGGGCCGCTACATCCCAACCGGCCTCACGCAGCAGCAGATCAATATAGCGCCGCCGCGTTTCGGCTTCGGTGATGGCCTGCGGCACAGCTACAGGGTGAGCCATATTATGGGCCTTCACCTCCTGCATAGCAGCCAGGCTGGCCTGCAAGGCGGCAAGCTGCTGGGCATTGGCCGCGAGCTGGGCAGTTTTGCGGGCAAGCTCCTCCTGCTGGGCCAAGTAGTCGGCTTCCAGCTGCCGGGCCTGTCCCTGGGTGGCGTCAGAAGTGGCGGCGGCGGGTAGCAGATTTTCATCAAAAGGCCGAATGCGGGGCCGCTCGGGACTATAAGCAGCGACCACGAAGGCTAGAAAGCCATACAGATGACGCAGAGCATCAAAGGCCTCGGGGCCGGTGGGGCTTACTTTCTGGTGGGCAGCCTGGTTGCCCAGCTTGCGCACGTAGTTGGCCCCCTGAAACTGGGTGCTGCCCAGCAGGTTGCGGAAGCCGGCTTCGTGCAGCAGCGTTGCCAGGTTGTCCTGGTAGGGAATGGTGAGGCTGCTGTCATTATCGAATACCCAGCGGATAGCGTTTTCCAGGGCGATGCGGCTACTAAGGGCAGCTAGGCGCGGGGCGCTCCAGACGTGCAACTCGGCCTCGCGGGCGGGCTCGTACAGTTCAGGCCAGGCGGCTTCTAGGAACGTAAAGTTGGATAGTGGGGTAGAGGCAAGCATAACAGTTAGATCAATAAAATTCAAGGTAAGGCATTCGCTAAACTACTTACCGAATATGAATATCTTGTATCAAGGAGCAGCCCATATCCTGCCTGATAAACGCTAGTAAAATTTCCTTGTGCGCGTCCAGCCAAGCTGGATTGTTGCCTTCAAACAAGATGATTTCCCAGTGGTGCCGGTACTTGCTGTTGGGTCGCGTATCCCAGTTGATGTGCGAAACAGCTTTACAATAGTAGAACAGGTTCACAATACGCCGTAGCTGCTCATCGCCATATTCAGCACTTGACAATCGTATCAATTCAAGGGCTGGCTTTGGTACGCTCAGTGGGCTCCTGTGCACCCGGAAGTTGATCGCGTTGATGCTTTTATCTTTATGGCAAGTGCTGCACAACGTTTGTGAGTTGTGGAGGCTGGTTTCACCCCCAAACCGGAAGGGTACGATATGGTCTACTTCAAATTTCACACGACGTCCCGGGCCTTTCTGCTTACCGCAGCACTGGCAAGTGTAGTGGTCGCGCTGATAGACTTGTACCTTCTCTTCCTCCGTTAGCTCGCGCTGCTCCAAGGTGCGCTGAATGGGTGCATTCACCCAAGTTTCCGGCGCGCTGCCGAACTTGCGTAAGTGATAAATACGGTTGCGCTCGGCATCGAATGCAGTTTTGAACCGCTCGTAGCTTTTATAAAAGCGCTGCCACAGCAACGAGCCATCGTGGTAGAGGTCGGTTAGCTTATCCTGTACAACGAACTCATTAAACTCCAGCAAGTCGCCAGCAATCTGACTCAAATCGTGCTTTTGGCGGTCGGTGAAGGAGTAGAAGGGGGGCGCCTGCTTGGTTTGAGCATAGTGCCGGGTCAGCTTTATTAGATCAGCGTCGAGCAGGTTGTTAGTGTTGTCGGTTAGATCGAAGAACTTGGCCATCCATAACGTAGCCTGCTGTTGTGCTACGGCTTCGTCGAGATTATCGTCTTCCCATTGCGGCGACAGGTTGCTTTTGAGATGTTCCAGGAAGCGCTCAAACTTGGGCTGCGCCTGCGCCGATACCACCACAAATTCGCGGTAGGTTTCAGTGTCCTCAGCTGTACTAGCCAACACTTCGGTCTCATACCAGCCTACCGGCAGGTGGTTGAGGTAAGGGCGGTCGGCAAACACTGAGCCGCTGTCTATTTGCCGCGACAGGTCCTCTACTAGCGCGATGGAAATGAACTCAATGGGATAAGCCCCGCGAGTGCGTGGCTCCATTTCTTCGCGGTTGCCTTCACCTTCGGGCGTGGCAAAATTAATGACCTTCTTCCAGTTATCGACGAAGAAAACGATGTTGGCCGTTTCCTTATCTGCTCCGCCGCCAGCCGCCTTGCCACGCAGCGCCCGGCCAATCATCTGAGTGAGCAAGATGGCGCTAGTGGTTTGGCGGGTGATGAAAACGGTATTCACGTTGGGTACGTCGGTGCCTTCGGAGAGCATGCGCACGTTCAGCAGCACGTCCAGCTCGTTATTTCGGAACTGGTGCAGAATGCGCGTATTCTCGGCCGCGTTGCGCTGGTTGCGCTCGGCTACGGTGTTAGCGCGGGCATCCACGTGCGAGTACACGGCGTCCACGTTCAGCTTGATACCCCGCTCCTGGGCCCGTTGCATCAGCTTCTCTTTGATGTAGACGCACTGAAACCAGCGGTCGGCGAAGATGATGGTTTTGCCGTAAGCGGCGCGGTTGGCCAGGTAGTCGTCGACGATATAGTCGTTGCGGCCGCTGTCCTGGGCTAGGCGCTCGATGAGGTCTTCGGGCAAGTCTTTATGCTGGCGCACCAAACGGTCGAATAGACTATCGTCAACGGCTATTTCCTGACCGGTGTTCTTCTGCACGTAGTGCGGTACGGCCAGGATGTTACGGCTTACCAGGTCGGCCTTTTCAACCTGGTAGATGATGCGGTCTTTGAAAATATCCCACAGCCAGCCCCGGCGGCGGGCATCAGAATAGCTGGGCGTGGCTGTGAGGCCGAGGAAGTAGCAGCCGGGCACCTTCTGGCGGATGCCTTCGGCAAAGCGACTACCCCCGATAAGCAGGTTGCGGCAGCCGTAGGCGGGGGCGTGGTGGGCTTCATCAAGTACCACAAACAGCCGGGTTTGACGGGCGTGCTCCAGAAAGCGTTCGAAGGCGGTTTTGCGGAGCCGGCCCGTCACATCCAGCGCCGCAGGCTCGGTGTTGGAAATGGCGGTTTGGGTGGTGATGATGAGAATGTCGTCGCTGGGATCAATCTGCGAGGCGTTGGAGTGTTCCGGGTCGCTCGATACCAAGCGCATGTTGATACTGCGCCGCTGGGGTGGCACTTGCAGCAGGTTGCTCTTGAACGTGTCGTAGGCCTGCTCCAGCAGGTGGCCGGTGTGGGCCAGCCACAGCACTTTAGCGCCTTTGGGCAGCACGTTACGGCAAATCCAGTTTACCGAGGTGAAGGTTTTGCCCGCCCCGGTGGGCAGCACCAATATACCGGCCTTGTGCTCGGGGCCGCTGAAGGTAAATAGCGCACTGAGCTTCTCAAACGCATCCTTCTGGTGCTCAAAAGGCGCTTTAGAAACGGCGTGCGGGTTGTCGCGGCGGAGCTGTTCGAGGTCGATAGACTGATACATGCACAGAAGGAATCCAGGGAATAGAACAATAAAAACGACCGGTACCTGCTAACAGGAAGCTACAAAGGTTTGAAGTCGGAATCATTGCGGGGCCTGCGCCAAAACTCGAAGCAGCGTCCCATTTCCGTTTCGCCAAATAAGTCCTGCTTCAGGCGTTTTACCGACCCAAGTCCAAGTTGCTCGGCGAGGCGGTAGAAACCGTCGCTGGGTAGCTTGGTTTCAGCCAGTACAGCCACGGCGCTCAACAATGGTCGTCCGGCCTCGTATTCATACGCGCCGATATCACCTAGTATTTTCCCTATTTGAGCCCGGTGAAGTTCCAGACTCATGTCCAGCTTCAACCCACAGGCAGTAGCCAAATCCTGATAGAAAATGTACTTGCCCGCGTGCGCCCTGTTAATTAGATAGTCGCGTACCACAGTGTTCATCGGGTCAGGCTTTAGCTGGTCCATCAATTAACTCCCGCATGGCCCGGATAATTTGCTGCAGCTTGTCGGCGGCCGGCTGCCAGTTTTCGGTGCTGGTATCCAACTCCTGAAACTCGGTGTAGGGCACGTATACCGAAATGGCAAAACCCAGCGCAATGGTCGCGTAGCTGCGGTCGGAGTTGATGAAGTGCTTCTTCCACTCTTCCTGCAGCCACTTATTCTTGGTTTCTTGGTCGAGCAGGTTTTCCAGCTCCGGCCAATCCTTCCGGTCCCACTTGCCGGCAAACGTTTGAAAGGACTTTTGGGTCATGAACTCCGCCGGAACGTGGCTTTCGAACACGTAGCGGTTGAAATGCGAAAACTTCAGGTATTTCTCTACTTCCACCTCGTAGGCCTGCCCGTCCACTACTAGGCTTTTCGTGTGCATCCAAGCCAGCGACTTATAGAATAGCCAACCGCCCTGGCCTTTGGTGTTACCGGGCCACACGTTCACCACGATGTAGGGTTTGCCATTGTGCTGCTCCAGGGTCGTGATGACCTCACTGGCCCAGGGCACATCGATGGGCATGGCTACCCGGCCGGGAAACCACTTGAGCCGGTCGCCGAAGGCCTGCTGCTGAATGTAGTGCAGGCGCTTGTTGAGGGCCGCTTCATTGATGGCTCCGCCCTGGGCGAAGGGGATGGAGCGGAAGGGCAGCACCTCGTCCCAGTGCGGATAATGGTACTGGATGTACTGCACCAAATCGGTAGTATAGGGGCTGGGGCGGCCCACCAGCTGGTGCAGGTTGCGGGTGTTGGTAGCCAGCCGCACTACCTGTGCCCAGCTTAGAGTGGTGGTCGGCATAACAGTAACGGGTTCCTTGCCCTGATTTTCCTGGTAAGCCTCTACCTGTCCCTTCAGTTGCGCTAAGCAGTCTTCACCGGTGCGCTTCACTTCCACCAGCACCAGCACGTCCTTGTATTGGATAATGAAGTCGGTGATGGGCGAGGCGTTGCGCCAGCCCACTACGGCAGTATAGGCCGTGGCATCGAGTTTGGCCTCCGTAAGGGCAACGGGATACAGCGTGGTGCAGGTACCCAGGTCGCTTACCGACCGCTGCACGTCAATGATCAGGCGTTCGGCGGTATCGGTCAGGTGCAGGTCGGTGCGTAATTTTTCTTCCCCCACAATGGCACTGAGTAGCCCGTGGAGAAAAAGCGTATCGTGTTGCAGGCACAGGGCTAAGGCGCGCGTCAGGTTATTTTCGAGCACCTGCTGGTCTTCGCTGGCGGAGTAGTGGCGGAATAGATTTAGATGGGCATTCATTATAGATGGAGATAATGGACGAAAATGGGTTTATAGGGCAAAGCGTAACTGCCCCGCCGCCGCTAGTTCAGCTGGCTCCGGCCGGGTCAGCTCTCCGCGAAAGGCTTGCTGCAACAAGCTATTAAACAGGGCTTCTGATTGAAGTTGAAGCTGCTTCACAACGGCCTTTTGGGCTTCGATTGCGGCTAGGATAGTGGTAAACTTTCGCTGAAGTTTGAGGGGTGGCAGATTCAGTTTCGTATTCTTGATGATACCCAAATTAAGCCCGTCCATGATAGCTCCTTTACTTTGGGATGCAAGCTGCCGAAGAATCTTAGGGTCAGCGTACAAAGAGTAAGAGATAAACTCTGGAACTGCCAAATCCTGATTGAGCGAAATGGCTGCCAAGTGCTTCGAATTGATGGCAGCAGGCACATCTTCAGGTACCACCGCAGTGCGGCCAATAGTAGCCATTATGGAGATGAGTACGTCGCCCGGAAAAACTGTGTACCGCTTAAGCTTCTCGTATTTCTCCGTAGTAATGAACCTGGGTTTTGCCCATTCAAAGCAATTATTTACCACGTTATCAATACCAAGGACAAAAATGCCTTCTTCCACAAATTCGCTATGAAGCAGGTCGCTGCCAAAGGGACCTGTACGCATGCTGTTTTTCGTAGGCTTGGCTAGCTCTGCTATCTTAACCTCTGCCCAATCTTTTGATTCAGGATTGGCGGAACCGAACATATCCACGAACACGGCCTGCACCAGCTGGTCGTAGTGGGCCAACAGCTGCCGGTCCTGCTGGCGCAGGCGGTCGGTCTGGTCCATCACCTGAGCAATGTGGATTTGCTCGGCTAGGGGCGGGAGGGGAATTTTAATATTCTTAAGCTTCTCCTTATTCAATGTAAGTCCTTTAGCCGCTTTATCGGTGCCTTCTGTTAAGTTAATGGACTGCAATGCATAATAGAGATAATATTTGCTGACTTGGGTTTCATCAATTATTGGCAATGCTACAATTGCCTCGTTTGTGTAAAGTGGAACAGTGTTGAAAGTAAGTTTGCCAATACTGAGCTTGAAACTCATCAGCAAAGTACCAGGCTTTACTAAGCGACAATTGCAGTTCTGAGCAGCTTTAGAGGTTATAGTTTCCTTTGAAGTAGAAGTAAACTTCTGCTTCATGTCAGCAATACTGAGCCAAGCTGTACCTTCTCCCCAATAAGTGGAATCATCACGGCTTGGTGTTTTGCCCATCTCGATTCGGCATATATCTTCTAGTCTAACTTTCTTCCAAGTTTTCATCCGAGTAATTTCTCCAATTGTGAAAGAGACTCTTGGCGCTCCGCATCGAGCGCACGAATAGTGGTCAGAATAGCTTGCGGAGTTTCATAGCTCACCTCAACGTGCACAGTCTCTCTATAGCGATTGATGCTCAGGTCATAGCCCTTAGCACGAATGTCAGCAACCGGCACCAAAAAAGATTGGTCGCTACGAATGCGCTGCTGCTCGCCCGCTTCGTGACGCAGATGCCAGCGAGCCTCGATATCGGGGATGTCGTTAGTGCCAAGTTTGGTCGAATCGAGCGGCGTGCGCTTGTCGTCGAGCGAGTAACCATCGGCGTGCATATCATAAAACCACACCTGGTCGGTACCGCCCGAGTTAGTTTTAGTAAAGATGAGCACAGCCGTGCTCACCCCCGCGTAGGGCTTGAACACCCCGCTGGGCATGGATATCACTCCTTCCAGCCTGTGCCCGTCAACCAGCATCTTACGCACCGCTATGTGGGCCTTTCTGCTACCAAATAGCACGCCGTCGGGCACAATCACGGCGGCGCGGCCTCCGGTTTTGAGCATGCGCAGAATCAGGGCCAGAAAGAGTAGCTCGGTCTTGTTGGTATTCACGGCCTTACTCAGGCCCTTCTCCACGGTTTCCTTGTCCAGCGAACCAGTGAAAGGTGGGTTGGCCAGTACCAGCGAATAGGCTTCCCGAATGTCGGCGTTGGCCTCGCTCAGGGCGTCGCGGTAGTGCAGGCCGGGGTTTTCGATGCCGTGCAGCAGCAGGTTCATTGCCCCGATGCGAATCATGGTGGCGTCGAACTCGATGCCGTTGAAGGCCTTATTCTGGAAGTGCGCCGCGGTGGCCGCGTCGTTGAGCACCTCCGGGAAATGCTCGCGCAGGTACTCGCCGGCCCCTACCAGAAAGCCGCAGCTACCCGCCGAGGGGTCGCAGATGGTGTCCTGGGCCGTGGGGCGCATCAGCTCCACCATCATCCGGATGATGTGGCGCGGGGTGCGGAACTGCCCGTTGGTGCCGGCCGTGGCTACTTTGCTCAGCAGGTACTCGTACAGGTCGCCCTTGGTGTCCCGGTCGCTCATGTCGATGGCCGAGAGCATGGTCACGACCCGCTCCAGCAGGTTGGGCGTCGGAATCATGAAGGTGGCGCCCTTCATCTGCTCGGCAAATACGCCCTCGGTGCCGCCAGCCTCCTTCATGAAGGGGAATACCTTTTGGCTGATGACCTGATACATGGTATCAGCGTCGGCTTCCTTGAAATTCAGCCAGCGCAACTCCTGCTGGTCGGCCCCAAAGATGGGGCTTTCGATGGGCTGTCCGGTCCAGTGGGCCTGGCTCTCGCGGGCAGTCTGCAACTCGTCGAGGCGGCGGATAAATAACAGATACGTAATCTGTTCAATGACGGTGAGCGGGTTAGCGATGCCTCCAGTCCAGAAAGCCTCCCACACCCGGTCCACCTTGTTGCGAAGGTCTCCGGTAAGCATAGTAAGTAGAAAAAATAGATACCCTATGATCAGCGGAGCGCTGTGTAGGGCTTTAAAGGTACAAATGTACTGCTCCCCAAAAACTGGACAGATTAGGGCATTTGCTAAGCAAACAGGCGTTGGCTTGTAGCCAAGGGGGTGGGCGAAGAATTACGCAGGCGTTTGACTTCTCAGCGCCCACTGCATTTAATGGCTAATAATCTATTTGCTAGACTGGACTATTTGGCCTAGTCACTTTCAGCATGTGACACGAATACACCGTATATTCGTGTCAGTATGTGGCACGAATATACGGTGTATTCGTGTCATCGGAATTTGAGCATGTATATATACGAACAGCAGGATTGGCCCCAGTTTACTTGGCAGGCAACCCGTATTGAAGGGTTGCTAGGCGAAGTAAATCGCCAGCAGGGCCGATTGTTGGGGCGAATGGAATCACTGGGCTTTGCCTTGCAGGAAGAGGCGGTACTGACTACCATCACCCAGGATGTCGTGAAGTCTTCGCAAATAGAGGGGGAAAGCTTGGATATAGAGCAGGTGCGCTCCTCAATAGCGCGGCACTTGGGACTGCAGGTAGCCGGTTTGATTCCTTCCTCCCGGCAAGTGGATGGGGTAGTGGCCATGCTGTTGGACGCCACGCAGCACTATGGCCGTCACCTCACGGAAGAACGGCTGTTTGGCTGGCATGCCTTGCTGTTTCCGACCGGCTATTCGGGCATGTACCGGATTCGGGTGGGAGCATGGCGACAAGACGAGTTGGGGCCGATGCAGGTCGTCTCCGGCGCCATGGGAAAAGAAACGGTACACTTCCAGGCACCAGCGGCGGCGCGCCTACCAGCGGAGATGGGCCAGTTCTTGGCGTGGTTCAACCAGCCACAGGATAATTTGAGTTTGGATCCCGTCCTAAAGGCCGCCTTAGCCCATCTGTATTTTGTCACCCTCCATCCGATGGAAGACGGCAATGGGCGCATGGGGCGGGCGATTGCCGACATGCAGCTGGCCCGGGTGGACCAGACGGCAAAGCGCTTTTACAGCATGTCGTTTCAGATCGAGCGCCACCGGCGTGAGTATTACGACATGCTGGAACAAACGCAGAAAGGGGGGCTGGACGTAACGGGTTGGCTACGCTGGTTTCTCACCTGCCTGAGCAATGCCATCGCCGCCTCCAATGATCTGCTGTCCACCATTCTGCAGAAGGCAGCGTTCTGGCGCAGCTACGCCGCCACGCCGCTCAATGACCGCCAGCGTAAAATGATAGACAAACTCTGGGGTGAGTTTATCGGCAAACTGAACTCGAGCAAGTGGGCCAAGATGGCCGGGTGTTCCAAAGAAACGGCCGTTCGCGATATCAATGATCTGCTGGAGAAAGGTATTCTGCTTAAAGAGGAAGCGGGGGGGCGCAGTACAAATTACCAGCTGAACTGGTCGACTCTTCCTCTGAATAGCTAATAGCCTGGAATCTTAGTACCGATAATTGTTCATTGTCGGTACTAACTTCGTAGCTTTGGAAAAGTACGAAAAGAGGTGCTTTTACTCCTAATATTATATAAGCTACATGGAAAACGCGTCGCAGCTCCCGGTTCTGGTTCCCACCCGCCTGCACGCGATGGTCGAGCTGCCGGCTTCGGTGAGTCGGTACGTAGAAGCCGGTCTGCACGGGGCGGAGAATACCAAGCGCGGGTACGCCGCTGACCTGCGCAGCTTCCAGGATTACTGTGACCACCATGAGCTATTGCACTTGCCGGCCGATGTGACGACGGTCGCCGGGTATGTGTCGCAGATGGCCGACCGGGGCCTGAAGTTGGCGACGATACGCCGGCATGTCGCTGCCATTGCGAAGCTGCACCAGTTGGCGGGCAGGCCGTCACCGACGAGCCACGAAGCATTACAGGTGGTGCTGGATGGTATTACCCGGGTAATTGGCAAGCGTCAGCGACAGGCGGCGGCGTTTACGGTGGCAGAGTTGAAGCAGGCGATTCGCGCGATGGATGTAACCACGCCCACCGGGCTTCGTGACCGGGCTTTGCTCCTGTTAGGCTTTGCGGGTGCTTTTCGTCGTTCCGAACTCGTAGCCCTGAACGTGGAAGACATTGAGTTAACGCGTCAGGCGCTGGTAATTCATTTGCGACGCAGCAAAACCAACCAGTATGGGGAGGAAGAAGACAAAGCGGTGTTCTACGCTCCCAGTGCGGACTACTGTCCGGTACGAGCAATGCAGGAATGGCTGGAATGTATAGGTCGTACTTCAGGCGCGCTTTTTACGCGAATGAGCCGTGGTAATAAGGAGCGCGCCGCTCAACCCGGAAAAGCTCGTCTATCAGACCAGAGCGTCAACGATCTTGTGCAACGGCATCTGGGAACAGCTTACACTGCTCACTCTTTGCGAGCATCGTTTGTGACTGTTGCCGTTGAGGCTGGGCAGTCTAACAAGGCTATTAAGAATCAGACGAAGCAGAAGACTGATTTGATGATTGAACGGTACGCCCGTTTAGATGATGTCAAAAGATTTAATGCGGCTCAATTTCTTGGGTTGTAACTCAATACTATGGGAATAAATTGATTTCCGATAGATGGTCTATTGAAAATTTATATAAGTAGTTGGCACTTGTGAATGCAGCATACTTTTGAAATGCATTATTTTTATCGGGATTGGCAAAGTCAGAAATTGACTTAATAGATATGACAGCTTTAGGGCGTGGTCTTGAACTATTAGTTGCTGCGTAATACACCCCGTAGCTTTCCATGTCAATGCCAATTAGCTTCCTAGCGTGCCCCCTTATCTGTTCAACAAACTGCTCATTCTCTACAACGCCTGCACCAGAGCCAAAAGGCCCCATTTGTGCATTTAACACTGTATCTGGCCGTTCAGCACCCCACAGATTATAGATATCATCTAAGTATTTTCTGGTTCTAATGCAAGAACTTAAGTTTTCTCTTAAGTCAACATCAATATCAATCATCCTATAATCTGGCTCAAACTTAGCCTGCTTAGATTTCAAATCTGTTAATATTTTACCGCTCCCGCTGTCGAAAGTTAAATCTGCAATTAAGATATCGCCATAGTTACCCTTGCCGAAAAGTCCGGCAGCTATTCCTGTCATTGCTATATAAACAGGTCTGAAATTATGTATTATTTTAGTTGTTAACACTGTAGAGGCAACCATTCCCATTTGAGGAGCTGCGGCGGCAACAACGCTAACTCTTCTATCGCCTTTCTTGAATATTCCTTTATGATATTCGGTTGAATCATTGGGCACCTTAAATAATTGTACCTTTAGTGGAAACAGGACTTTTAGACGTTTGTCGGCACGAAGTGCCAGTGACTTTTGGTTGCCTATGAATGACCGTCTCTGGCTTATGCCAAGCTTCTTGCTGCTAGCCAGCCCGGCCCGCGCGCAAGCTGCTGCCCCGGCTTCGCTGCCCGAACAGGTGGGTGAATTCTTTGCCCGCTTGCTGGACCCACAAGGGTTTCCGGCTCGTTGGCACTGCGGCCACTGGACCTCCTTTCACGGCTGGCTCTACATTGCCTCGGACCTGCTGATCTGGGCAGCTTACTTCGTCATTCCCTTTCTGCTGATCAACTTCATCCGCCAGCGCCGCGATATGCCTTTCGACCGGTTGTTCTGGCTGTTCGGCTTGTTCATCTTGGCCTGCGGGGCTACCCACCTGCTCGATGCCCTCATTTTTTGGGTACCCGTCTACCGGCTCAGCGGCCTGGTCCGCCTGGTGACAGCCGTCGCTTCCTGGGGCACGGTGTGGGCGCT
>Ga0066648_10001596_pt1 | contig 12067 bp, 8 predicted proteins | sample CryGeyCG12114_NA_FD_59537 | JGI IMG/M metagenome (GOLD analysis project Ga0066648, IMG submission 59537) | Groundwater microbial communities from aquifer - Crystal Geyser CG19_WC_8/21/14_NA | ecosystem: Environmental > Aquatic > Deep subsurface > Groundwater | place: USA: Utah: Grand County... | reverse complement strand
CCCATGATCAGAAAGCATGGTAAGCTGGAACGAGCATCATGGGATGAAGCCATGTCTCTGATTGTGGAACGCACCAAAAACATCCAAAAGCGTCGCACTAACCATGGGATCGGCTTCTACACAACGGGGCAACTCTTTCTCGAAGAATATTATGCTTTGGCTCTAGTTGGTAAGGCGGGTCTGAACACCCTTCACATGGACGGCAACACCCGACTATGCACAGCCACGGCAGCGGCTTCGATGAGGGAGTCCTTCGGATCGGATGGTCAGCCAGGTTCGTATACAGATATCGACGTTACGTCGTGTATCATGATGGTTGGCCACAACATGAGTGCAACTCAAACGGTCTTGTGGGCGAGGATTCTTGATAGACTAGATGGTCCCGAACCCCCGGAGCTGATTGTGATCGATCCACGAAAGTCCAACAGCGCAAAGAAGGCTACCTTGCATCTCGCACCTCGGATAGGCACAAATTGTGCTTTGCTCAATGGTATTGAATATTTCCTGTTCAAGAAAGGCTACGTCAACGAAGAATGGGTCAGTAAGCATGTTTGCGAACGCGAAGAGCTTTACAAGGTCGTCAAAGAATATCCTCCCGATGTTGTTTCTAAGATTACCGGCGTCCCCGAAGCAGACATTGAGAAGGCTGCAGACATCCTCGGGAACAGTGCATCCCTGTTGTCCACGGCCCTCCAGGGTGTCTATCAGTCCAACCAAGGAACTGCCTCCGCGTGCCAAATCAATAACATCAATCTACTTCTGGGGCACATAGGCAAACCAGGCTCTGGCATCTTTCAGATGAACGGTCAGCCCACAGCACAGAACAATCGCGAGACTGGCTGCGATGGGGAGTTTCCGGGATTCAGGAACTTTGGCAACCCGAAGCACATGCAAGAACTTGCCGACCTTTGGAACATTGAATTGGAAAGGCTCCCGCACTGGAACCAACCAACCCATATCGAGAACATGTTGAAGTACATCCAGGGTGGTCTCATGGAAATGTTCTGGATCAGTGGCACCAACCCACTGGTATCACTACCAAACCTGCAGTACACCAGAGACGTATTGACGGACCAACGTCTGTTCTTGATAGTCCAAGACATATTCCCCACCGAGACGACGGCTATTGCTGACGTGGTGTTGCCGGCTGCCGCCTGGGGAGAGAAAACAGGCTGTTTTACCAACGTTGACCGTACTACGCACATTTCCCTCAAGGCCGTGGAACCTCCAGGGGAGGCTAGATCTGACATAGAGATCTTCGTTGATTTCAGCAAGCGAATGGACTTCAGAACCAAAGACGGGTCACCATTGATGGACTCAGCGGATCCAGAGAAAATGTTTAAATCTTGGCAAGGGATGTCCAAAGGGCGACCCTGTGACTACACCGGCATGTCGTATGAGAAACTGAAGGATGGAGTTGGCATACAATGGCCGTGCAACGAGGAACATCCCGGCGGCACAGAACGGCTATTTAGCGACGGCGTTTTCTTCACAGACACAGAATACTGCGAATCGTTCGGCCATGACCTTGAGACAGGTGCACCATGGACAAAAGCACAATATGATGCTATCAATCCTGCTGGAAGAGCGATTCTCAAATATTGCCACTACCTTCCTGAGAGCGAAGCACCGAACGACGAGTATCCGCTGCAGCTCAGTACGGGTCGTCGAGCCAGACAGTTCCATACCCGTACGAAGACTGGCCGAACCAAGGAACTCCAAGATAGAGACCCAGAAAACTACATCCAAATCTCCGAGCACGATGCGAAAGAATTGGGAATCGGCGAGGGGGACATGGTCATTGCTGAAAGTCGCCGAGGCCAAATCGAGGTCGTGGCCCGAGTTGGCGGTATCTACAAGGGCCAGGTTTTCACGACCATGCACTACGGTTACTTCGACAGCCAAGACGGTCGAGCCCGCGCAGCCAATGAACTAACTCAAGAACAGTGGGATCCGGTCTCCAAACAACCTATGTTCAAATCCGGCGCTGTTAAGATCCGTAAGGCCCCGCCGCCATCCTCAGATGGCGAAGTCCAAATCCATGCGCGAGAAAAGCAGACAACAGCAGTCAAGGATCTCGAAGACCGAAGCTCCGCCTTCGCCGGTCCGAAGGACGTTCACAAAGATGAGGGCAAACTCGAGCGCATGCTCGAATATTGGCTCGGCGCAACCTACACAACGTTCCAGACCCTCGACGACATCTGCGAGCACCTAATCCCGCGCGTCGAAGGCGCAGACTTTGAGATCGCTGCCGGCATGCGCGTCATGCACCGCATCAACAAGACTTGTGTCGAGAAACTCACTCCATCCATCAAGTACTACGGCATTGACGAGAAACTCGGCCACGAACTGTCCACCGCCTTGAAGAATCGTCTCTTCCCAGACGACATATACGAAGCTATCGGCTCACCATCCTATGGTATTCTAGTTGTCCTGCAGGGATTCTATCTCTTCCTAGGCCACATAGAAGGCCATCTGTTCTCATTGCAGCCCACTAGCCAGGCTGCTTGGGACAAGGACTTTGACGAGGCCATCAACTTCTGCACGGTGCAGGTTGACCGCATGAAAGCCTGGACTAAGCAGCAAATGCATAGTCGGGGCCCGCAGACGCTGTTGGTGCCATGTAAGCAGGCTGTGGGGATGAGGGAGAGGATCGAAGAGAAAGTGAAGCAGCGTGATGAAAGAAATGTGCCGCCATGATGCCGCTGAGCTTTGTGTTCGATTGCTGGACAACAAGTGCTGCTCAACGCCGCGATCTGTCCTTCTATATGCAATGACACATTCGGTTTTGACAGGTTCATCCACTTCTGAAGCATGTAACCGTGAGCTGACGCCTAGCTAGTCGAGCATCTCGATCCGGAGGCACAACCACTGCCATCGCTTCATTCGTCCGATTACCTCCTCCTCGCACCCCTCCCCGCACTAGCCGGCTCGAATGCATCCTCATCATCGTCGTCCTCGATATCACTAACGTGCTGACTGCGTCCATTCCCGAACACGCTAGCCTGACTCGTGCTGAAGTTCAATGTACCCTGCCTGCCTCTTGGTGCCGCAGCTCGCGCGGGCGTCTTCCTGGTGCTCGGTGTGGCGGTCGTCGTGGAGGGCATCTTTCGCTTCGTAGCGGTAGTGCTACTAGCCACTGAGCCTGCGCGAGAGCCTCGTGTTGAAGCTGAAGCATTGCCATTCGCCGCTGTTTTCTTGGTTTTCGGTTTCGGGTCAGGGAAGAACATCGCTTGAGAGTCTGAGTCTGCGTTGCGAGCACTACCGGCATCTTCGTCTTCGTCGTCGTCGATCATGACGATGTCTTCGTCTTCTTCTTCTGATTCCGAAGCAACCTTCTTTCGTCCCTTGCTTCTCCCGTTCGTGGCTGCTTTTGTGGTGGTCTTCTTTGCAGCTGCACCTCCACGTGCTCTTGTGCTTGTGGATCCGCCTCTCGCGCCTCTTCCGCGGCCGCGACCTCGTGTTGAGGTCGGCTTTGGTGTATCATCTTCGTCGAACATATCATCATCGCTGTCCTGTTCGGCTGTAATCAACGCAGCTGGCTGGTCTTCCCAATCTCCGTCAAGATCACTATTCCAATTATCCGGTTTCGGTCGGTACTTCGCCTTGCGACCTGCTTGGTTCTTCAGCTGTCCCTTCTGGAACATCTCCTCCATTCGATTCCGGAATTCATCAAATTGAGCGGCTAGATCCTCCTCTTCTTCATCTTGTTGATCGTCTTCGTTCATGCTGACCAGGTGACGTATCTGCTTGGCGAGTGAGTCGTTGATGAAGAGATCCATAGCGTGCTTGTCGTCTTTGTCGATGTACTGGTTCACCGCATCACCGAAGTAGTTCTGGGGGAGGATCGTGAGAGATTGTGCGTTCAGGAACTCCGACACCAGCTTGGCGACTTTGATGTTCTCAGCGACTTCCGGTTTCGACATCATTTCTTTTAGTTCTTCGGAGGCTTTCAGGCGATTTGCTTGAGCAGTGCGCTTCTTGATGTGAAACTGTATTACATCGTGGCCGTTTGCGACGCGGCCGCTGAAGCGATTTGAGAAACGTTGAGGATTCTCGACCTCAAATTTGGTGATGCCGCCGTTGGGCGATGAGTGTTCCACTCGCAGTCGAATGAGAGGCAGCGGTGGATCGGGAGGGTCATCGGGGTCGTAGTCCGGATTCTCTTCTTGTGCTTGCTCCCATTGCTCTATGGCTTCGGCTATAAGCTTCTCGACTTGTGCCATCAGCCATTCTGTTAGCTTTGACCTGTAGTTGTCTTTGGAGTTGTCGGCGAGCTTGACAATTTCCTTCTCATTAGCGAGAACAATATCTTTGTAGACAAAGGGACGGACGGTCCTCAGACGGATAGGGTCCGACTTCATTTCTCGGCCGGTAATGCTGAGGATTGTGACATGCTTAGGAACCGCCTCACCGAGGGCAAGCGATGTTGCGACTGACGAGCCTGGCTGCATGACCTTGAAGCCCATCTCAGCATTTGTGCGTGGCTCGATGTCACATTCATGCTCGTGACCCCAGATGACGAGGTCGAGCCATTCTGGCAGGAAGTTCTCAGGCAGATACGAAGTGGCCGTATGAGCTGCATGATTCTGGTGAACAACACCGACATGGTACCAGTCTTTCTGCTGAACGCCGGGCCGGTAGAAACTGACCTTCCCGTCCCTAAAGCTTCGATACATTCGCTCATCTCTGACATTTGAAAGGCCGAATAGGGCTAACTTCGTGGTGCCCTTCTGAAAACAAAGAGGCCTTACCTTGATATCGTCACTTTGAGGAACTCTGCCGAAATAGTTGATCAGACCAGACATTTCTAGGATGTCGAGAGCTGCGAAATGGCCATCGCCAGATGGATCGTCATGATTACCGTGTATAGAGAATACAGGAATGGCAACGTTAATGTTGGCGTCTTCGTAGTTGGCATGACCGATACTGGCATCAAAATGTTCTGAGCCATCGCTGAGGAGTTGAAGCTCACAAGGCCTGTCTCCATAGCAGTTCATCCGTAGAGATCGCATGACATTGTACAAGGACTTTCGTGAGGGGACATTCTCGTGGAATAGGTCGCCACCGAGCAGGACCATGTCGACATCTCGTTCCTTAGCCAGACACATGATTTCATGGAACGTCTTCCAGGAATCATCGCCACGAACCGGGTCTCGCTCGTTGTAGCCAACATGATTGTCTGTAGCGACGAGGATTCTGATGGTGTCAGCCATGTCGTCTGTTTGAGACGGCACGATGAATTAAGATGTCGGGTAGTTTGTGCTTTACGTCGATGTTGTGATGGTCACCAGGTTAGAATGGCGCTAGTGTTCTGCTGCCTGCTCGACGCGCAGTCAGCAAGGTGTGCTAACGAATCAATAAGTTCGTTTTGCTGTCATCATTTTCATTGATCCTATAGTCGCGTCGTGACACTACCAGAACGCGTCATTCAATGGTAAGAGTGCATACGGAATGAATGCGAAATTGAGCACTTGAGCAAACGTAAAGCAGAAGGAGCGACTGGGAAAAAGAAAATGACTTCTATAGCTAGAAGACGTCTATCGTGACATATCTCGGGCAGCTGTTAGCCTTTGCGGAAAGCTTCAAAGCGTTTCAAACCCCAGTCTTACTGCTACTCTATCTCGTGATAGTGTCCTTCTCGCTATTGCCGTCGTTGTACGGATAGAGTTAGACCCGAAGCTTATCGATAACAAAAGTACAAAAGCCGGTGCGCCATATCTGGTCATTGAAAAGCTACGTGCGTTTGACAGCGTATGATCAATAGACTGACCGAAAAGCAACAGAACACGACACAGAATGGCTAAGCGAAAAGTCATTGCAGAACAAGCAAACGGTGGGATCGAGAAGGTTCTTAAGGAAGAGCCTGAAGGAAGCGACGATGAGGACTTCGACAATCTGGATGTCGAGTTTGAATGGTTCGACCCTCTACCAGACATTGACTTTCATGGCATCAAGTCACTGCTGCAACAGCTGTTCGACGCTGACTCACACATTCTCGACCTGTCCGCACTGACAGAACTCATCCTTGCACAACCATTACTTGGCTCAACAGTCAAGGTCGATGGCAACGAGACAGACGCATACGCATTCTTGTCGGTAATCAATCTGCACGAGCACAAAGACAAGCCGTTCATCCAGACGCTAGTCCAGTACCTGAAAAGCAAAGCCAACTCGAATCCTGCCCTCGCACCGTTGTCCGAGTTGCTCGCACAACCCGCTGTGCCAGCGATTGGCCTAGTCCTGACCGAGCGCTTGATCAACGTGCCGGCCGAAGTTGTTCCCCCGATGTACACTATGCTGCTTGAAGAGATTCAGTGGGCGATAGAGGAAAAAGAGCCGTACCGATTCTCTCATTACCTGATCCTGTCCAAGACCTACACGGAAATCGCATCTGCACTAGACGAGGAGGATGATCGGCCGAAGAAGAAAAAGAAGGCTGCCAGTACGCCCGAGACACTATACTTCCATGTCGAAGATGAGGTGCTGCAACGACATGCAGTTTGTGCTGGTGGCTACAACTATAGCACCCCCCAGGACAATGGCCACTCTGACTCGAAGAGAGCGTTCCAAGAGCTGGGCATCAGACCACAAAGCCACGCGATCCTCATTGAAGCGCCGAAGTTCGAGGCTACTGTCAAAGACGTTGCACAATATCTTGCACCACGGGGTTGAGATTACTCTTGAGATTGCTCCCATTCGGTACCTTTCAGTCTCTGCATGAGGTATTCGACCTCGACAACTTTGGTTAGAGGTATGACGACCCGAGCATACATCTTAACAACAGCGTCGACGTTGATCTTCTCGTCCTTCGAACCACCCAGAGCCGGATCTGTGCCATACGTCTTAGCCTTCAGCCCCAGTCTTTCGAGCACTTTCTTCTCAACAGCCGCGTCTGTTATAGCGACGTCAATTCCTTCTCGGTCTCCAGCCTTGATCAGCTTGACAAAGCGATCGGTCTCTTTGCGAAACTTGCTCTCAGCTACGAACTTGCCAAAATGTATCCTCCTGCTCAATGCCTGCAAGCAAGCAATATCACATGTGGCAGCACTACCATAGTTCTCCTTGGTCTCTCCTCGGTCTGTTCGGCCAAAGTCACGACAAGCTTCAGGGAGGATTTCACTAATGTACTTCTCTTTGATGGTGGAGTTGACGTTGACATCGTTGTGGTGAAGTATCCTGGGATACTTGAGTGGCTGCATCATGGGTCTCTGAAGGACTTGTGGGAAGAATGGGTACTCGTCGGGTGCGTCATACCGGCGGACAAGAGAATGCAGGCGTTCGGTCTCTGCCAGCATATAGTCGGCGAGGGATAAGGCGGGTGGTAGTGCTAGGTTGCTGGTTGGGATGGGAAGAGCAGCGGGGTCGTAGATTGCGGCATTGAGAGGAAATTGAACCCGCTCGATCAGGTGAAATGTGATGGTATCTTCAAGACGACTGCGACGGTCAGCGTCTCAGAAACCAGGCCTCGAGTCGCACTCTCACATCAGCTGAAATCGTATGTTTGACAGATCAAGGGCCTTGGAGGGGTCGGATAGATCAATGGCTGTGTCCATGCTCGCGAGTAACGCGAGACTCATGTAGACAAGGATATTTTCGTGGTATGAATGTCTTCATGCGAGGCCAGACAGCCCAAGTCTCATGCTGCAAATGTTGTACTGCTCTTTCTTGTCAGCTAGCGAATGCGCAAACAGTTTCATTCGTCGAGTGATGTGCCGTGGGTGCGACGTCATTCGTGGACTGCGTGATGAACAGGGATCCTGCGATTGCCCGTGCTGTGCCTCGTGCTGTTGTGGATCATTGGCATGACCTTGAGCCTCCTCCCTCCCGCAAGCACGCGACTCAATCATCAGCCAAAGACAATCCCATCCACGAGTCGACAGCGTCAAGTGCCCCTCGTATGGCCACTCACAGTCGAAATGCGTCGCAATCACGAAGAGCCAACGACAGCGATAATGACTCCATCCTCGGCGCTGTTCTCGATGTACCAGCACCTGTATTGCGTTGACAGCAACCTACTAACAGCTTGACCAGACACGCCAGCTCGAGGCCTTCAGTCGAAAGGTGACAACCACAGCCAGTCATTTGATAGGCGACCCCAATTCGACACCACATTACAACAATGCCATGTCCTCGATCAAACGATCGATGCGCCGACCAGGCATGCAGAGGTCCATGCTCTCTTTCACTCAGGCTGCACCTACCGAGCTGGTCAGAAGCAAGATCAGCACGAGCGAAATAGCCCATAGAGCAGTTGCTTTCATCAGCGACGAGCAGCTCCACAACATCCCCGAGACCGACCACTCCTACAGCCTGTTCCAGGGCTTCCAGGCCAGCCTACCAGATATCGAAGAGAATGAACACAGGAAAGGCCACAGGCGGCGTGGTCAGCCAAAGCTTCTAACAGCCGCCCCCGGCGATATCGATGAGGACGGTCCACCAAATTTAGCGAAGATCAAGAAGAGGCGGAACAACACCAACCACCGCCTCGAAATGATGGCCATAAGAAAGAACATGTGCAGCTCCGAGATTAGAGAAATTGACAACAAGATAGCCAATCTCATGGCTATGCGGAAGATCGTGTTAGATCGTCTAGCTGGTCTGGAGGGTGAAGAGGTTGAGGTTGAGCAGGAGCTGGTCCAACTCGACAACCAGATCGAGGATATGCAAGAAGCGGAGGAAGCAGTTTCACAGCTCGAAGCCTCGACGGTCACGCTGGAGGGTGAGCCAGGCCAGCTAACACCCACAGAAGATCAAGCAATGGACGCAAGCTTCATGTCCGAGTCAATCTACGAAAAGCTCCCAGCAGTCAAATCACCGACTTCACCCAAGACTAAGAGGAGACCGACATACACTAAGCGGAAAAGCATGCCCGTCTTGCACGAACATCTCGAACCAGGCTCAAACATTCGCACCATACCAGCACACAACGACATCATAACAGCCCTAGATTTCGACGCTCCCTTCGGCACAATGGTCTCCTCTTCCCTCGATGACACAGTCCGAGTTTGGGACCTGAACCTCGGTCGCTGCATGGGCTTGCTAGAAGGACACACTGCTTCCGTCCGTTGCCTGCAAATAGAAGACAATGTTGTCGCAACAGGTAGTCTTGATGCCACCATCCGTCTCTGGGACATCAGCAGAGCAAAGTACGAGCCATTCGAGCGTAACGCGAGCAAAGAAGATGACGATGGGTTGGGCTTCGGCAATGAAGGAGAAGACGAAGTACCGCCTCCTCCACCTGGCGCGATGAGCGATTGTCACCTTGCCACGCTCGAAGCCCACGTGGATGAAGTCACCGCTTTACATCTCCGAGGGGAAACACTCGTGTCGGGGTCTGCAGACAAAACCCTCCGCCAGTGGGACCTAGTCAAAGGCCGCTGCGTACAAACCCTCGATGTCCTCTGGGCGGCAGCACAAGCCAGCGCGTCACTCTCAACCGACGAGTCAATATGGCGGCCCACCGGACGGAGCGCAGACACCAATGCCGACTTCGTGGGTGCCTTGCAAGTCTTCGATGCCGCTCTCGCATGCGGAACAGCAGACGGCATGGTCCGCCTCTGGGATCTGAGAAGCGGGCAGGTCCACCGTAGCCTGGTTGGACATACCGGTGCCGTGACATGTTTGCAATTTGACGATGTTCATCTCGTTACTGGTTCAGCCGACCGTTCTATTCGTGTAAGTTTTTCCCTGCACCGTCAAACTGCATACTGATTCGTGGTAGATATGGGATCTCCGCACAGGCACAATACACGACGCCTACGCATATGAAAACCCCATCACCTCCATGCAATTCGACGCTCGCCACATCGTCGCCGCAGCAGGCGAAGATGTAGTTAAGGTATACGATAAGACGGACGGACGCCACTGGGATCTAGGCGCGGGAGTGTCCCATACTGTGGAGGATAGCCTCGAGGGCAAGACGACGAGTATGGTCGAAAGAGTGAGGTTGAAGGATGGGTTCTTAGTTGAGGGAAGGAGGAGTGGTGAAGTAGGAGCTTGGACGTGTTGAGCTAATCTGTAACAAAGGACACAGTGTGCATGCATATCCGGTCTTGTCTGCCCGAGCTCAGCTTGGTGACTCATGCTCTGATACAGCTTCTGTCTAGCGCAACCACACCTTTACACTTCGCACACAATGCTATTGAGGGTTATAGTCTACTGCACAAGAATTGTCGTCCAGAAGAGTAGCTCAAACACGGCATGGTTGCCAAAAATCTGTGCAAAGGAATTTCCAGAGGTTCAATTCCTCGTCTCTTCTTTTGTTTTTTTGGCCCTGTTGAGACTAGCTTCGCGTTGCGAATAGGGTTGCATTGCGAGTCATGAGTTCGAATCTGGGATGTGATCATTTTGCTTCAGATGCAGTGTTCCACGTCTTGCGTCCTCGTCGTGCAGAAGGCCTGGTCTATGAGTGGTATGCCATGCTGGGTTTCTGGAGGTCATCCTGCCTCCCATCCGGCTTGTACATGTACTGAAGTGGGAGGAATTATGAAGAGGCGATTGGCATATAGTCTCGTTGAGGCGTGACGTCCAAGTTTTAGGTTCAATTACTGAAAGCACGATTCCCTCCTTCACCAGAAGCGCCAGGCCTATCTTCGTTTGCTATCTCCATTACCTTTTTGCAACTCGATTGACACGGGCATTTGTGCGACCAGATTTCGTGGGGAGGGCGCCAGGTAGATCTGGTCTGCTCTGGTTCGACGTCTAGCTGGGGACGGTAAGACGATAAATGGTGACACTGCAGCTTTGCCCCTTTAAGCAATGTTTCGGACGACTGCATGTTCCCTTATACGTATTGGCCACCCCACGTCGTTACTCGTCGTGGAAGCAAGAAGGGTCACATGTGCTCTGCCATAAATTGGTCGGCTGGAGAATCGCTTCAACCTATCAGGATTTGGCTATCAATCAAAAGACCCAAGCTAGCTCCTTCCTGAGGAAACGGTTTCTCGTCTTTTGCTTTTGCAACCTAGCTATTGGTTCATGTTTGTAGTGGTGTAGGACGGAGTCAAACTGCTATCCATGCGTGCTAAGATCCGGTATACCGTCGCTTTCAAGTACGAGATGCCAAGGCAGTTGCCGGCGGCTGAAGTGGGGCTCGGCATTGAAGCAAGAGCTCTTCAACCGGCAGCTAACTTACAACCAACTGCCAGTGTATAATCAATTCCGTCTTCGAGAGCTCCTGCTTCTATTCGATTGTACAATTTATGCACCCGGATGCGCATGAGGTCGTGTCCTTACCGTGCAATAACAACGTTTTTACATCTCGACAGCCACTACTGTGGCGTGTTACTGAAGCTACAATCCTATGAAGCCTAGATAACTGTGCCGTGTTGCGTAGAGCTACATCGAGCTCCTATTGGTCCAACCTAAATAGTGTCTGATGCTAATCGCTAGTTAATGCAGGGCTCTGCCGAGAACCCTAGGATTTACGGGGGGGTTGCCCTGGAAGCTTACCTACTGTAAATGTCAGGACCAGTCTTGCACTGGGCGAGGGACACCGCGATGGAAGACAATCTGATTTGGTTGCTGGAATAAACTATGATAACGACACACTGCTTGAAAGGAAGCAATTAGCCAGGCCTCTACTTGGGGATGTTAACTGTGCTCCTCTTCGTCTAATGTCTTGGCGTGAGTCGAGCTTGGTACCTTGGCATTCGTGACACTAAACCCCCGGCTTCGTGGGGTCCCCAGCCGGTTTTCATCCTGTACTCATGTGGGGTACCCTTTAACGCTACCAACTTGAATGAGAACAATTGCCATTGAACAAGTTCGGGATCGATGTCGGCAAGTAGTCCCTTGACTAGGGCCGCTTCTTGTATCCTTATGATTGTATCCAGAGGTCTACTTGCACCTCAATTCTCCAGGGTCGGCGTTTTCCCCATCACTGGCTTGCCAGATCAGGTAGAGAGGCATTCACCTCCAAACCCACTTCCGAACTACGGCACGGTTCCGTAGTTACGAGCTGTATATTGTTACGATTCAAGAGATGTGACCGGGCGGCCAGCGAGTCACCCGTGTATCACAGTGCAGCCAACATACATATAGGCAGGTCAAACGAGGGAGCCTG
>Ga0066648_10001592_pt1 | contig 12084 bp, 9 predicted proteins | sample CryGeyCG12114_NA_FD_59537 | JGI IMG/M metagenome (GOLD analysis project Ga0066648, IMG submission 59537) | Groundwater microbial communities from aquifer - Crystal Geyser CG19_WC_8/21/14_NA | ecosystem: Environmental > Aquatic > Deep subsurface > Groundwater | place: USA: Utah: Grand County... | reverse complement strand
GGACTTGGGCTGGGCTCTGGGTTTCGTCGATCGAACTTTTTACGACCGATGAGGCGTCGGCGTTGCTCATGACGTCTTTGATGGTCTTCGACTTCGTCCAGGCTTGGCAGATCGTCGCTGGTTTGCCAGACCTGAGACCCGGATTCCACTCGAATTTCGCTTTCGGTGCGATTCGAAATGTCCTTCATCTTGACATTATCGGGGGGAAAGCCAATGTCTTCAGCATAGGCTTTCAGATTTTCGTGACTGAATGTTTCAAACATATCGCGTTTGATGGGCGTGGCCTCGATAAAAAAACGCACTCCAACGTAGACGAAAAAATTGACCAGAATTCCGGTGATGATAAGAATTCCGAGCAGCTTAAAGAATATAGAGCCCTTCATCGATCGTCTCCGGTAAGGCGGGATAAGATAAGCAATTCAATCAAAGGGGTCTAGCCGGCGAAGTAGCCACACCCGGGCGCCTATTGGGAGTTCACGGGGGCCTTGGCGATGAACATATAGCCCGTGCCCCAGATGGTGCGAAAGAAGCGGGGATGTTTAGGGTCGTCTTCAAGCTTTTGTCGAAGGCGGCTCATCACGGCATCGACCGAGCGGCTGACCGCCTCCCATTCCGTACCTCGCAGGTGCATTGAAATCTGATCCCGGTTTAGAGTTTCATTAGGTCTGGCTGAAAATAAGGTCAGCAAATCAAATTCGGTCGTGGTCATTGCAATCGGCTTTCCTTTCAGCACCACGGTTCTTTGCAGGAGATCAATCGAGAGATCCTCAAACTCCAGGACTCTGGCCTCCGGCGACGACACGCTTCGGCCCCGGCGGAGGATGGCTATGATGCGGGCGAGGAGTTCACGCGGCTCAAAGGGCTTCGGCAGATAGTCATCAGCGCCAAGTTCGAGGCCAAGGATACGGTCGATCACACTGCCTCGAGCCGTAAGCATGATGATGGGGACATCGGAGTTCTTCCGGATCTCTTTACATATTTCAAAGCCGGTTTTGCCAGGCAGCATGACATCAAGAAGGATAAGTTCAGGTGCGCAGCGTTCCAGCATGACAAAGCCGTCTTGGGGGGTATTTGCTTCCAGTACGTTAAACCCGTGTTGCTCAAGATACTCGCGCACGAGTTCCACCAAACTCTTGTCGTCGTCTATCATCAAGATATCTTTGGCCATGTCCGGCTCCTCTGCTCGCAGGGCACCTTCAGTATCGACACAAACCAGAAAAAAGTAAATCATTTCCGTGTATTGTAACGAATTGTAACAGTCGTCCGAGCGTCGCTCGCTCGGCAGTGTTAACCCGGACCGGCATTCTCCACGGTCGCTTTCGATGCCTTTATGACGAGTGTTATTGAGATTGAATTTCATCTTCTTTTCCTGCATACACCTTAACCCGCTTCGCCTTTACCGCGGGTTGACACTCCCGCGATCCTTGCCTATGGTACGAACCTTAAGATTTTCTGAGAATCACGCTTCTGAACTTAGGCAAAACACTGGGCCACAGGCCTCAGCCTGAACTCGAGTTTCTTATCAGAAAAAGACTTCTAGCTGGTCAAACCGTGGAGGTTCATGTTTGATTGGGTGGAGCTAAGAGGAGGGCAGTCATGGACATGGAAGCTAGAGGGAAGCCGGGGCACGAGTGGTTTTGGGAGCGACTGGACCAGTACCTGGCCAAGTCGCAGCTTAAGCACAGCAAGCAGCGTAACTTCATCATCGCCGAGTTCCTGCAGATGAAGACCCACGTCAGCGCTGAAGAACTCTACAGCCAACTTAAAGCCATGGATCATAACCCTGGTCTGGCAACCGTTTATCGGACGCTAAACCTGCTAAAAGAAGCTGGCTTAGTCGATCAAAAGCAGTTTTCAGACGGAAAATCAGTATTTGAAGTCATGGCGCCCGGAAGCCATCATGACCACTTGATATGTCTTTCGTGTCACAAAGTGATAGAATTTGAAAACGAAGAGATTGAAAAACTTCAGGAGATAGTCGCCAAAAAGCACGGCTTCAAACTCACCAAACATTCACTCGAACTCTTCGGGCTCTGCTCGGACTGCAAGGATCAGGGGCTTTGACAGCCCCGTGGCCCGTCACGCGGGTTTCGTGCCCGAATCGTGCTGGTTCGCTGATTCGGCCCGTTTTTTAACCGATTCAAGAGTTTGAGTTACAAAGCGTTCGACGTTACGGCGTATCATAGAATCGACACGCTCACTTTTGCTTTCCCATTCGATATGACTGGAAAGGAGACAGACTCCCGGCTGGCTTGGATGCTGACGAATCCTCTTTTCGATCACACCGACCAAATCGGGGTGGCCCACAAGGTGGGAGCTTACCACCCCCTTCTCATACTGAAACGTAATCTTCTCGCGAACCTCGGCATCCGGGACCGAGATCACACGCAAGACTCCATTATTGAAGCGCTCGAGAATTTTCGATTGCATGATGCCCTGGTTGAATTGCTCGGGATGTTCAAGTTCCGCGATCAAATTCTTCCATAGGTGATCATAAGAAGTTTTGACCTCGCATTGAAAATCGATCGTTGCCATAAAATGTTCCTCGAATGATGAGTTTGGTTCCGTATCATTATACATTGCCCTTAAAGGCTTTCACTAAGGATTCTGCCGAAGCTTGACACTCGTCCCTGGTAATTCCTGCAAAAAGCGGCAGGTTGATCACCATCTTGCTAAAGCGTTTGCTGTGCGAAAGGTCCGAGGTTCGCAAAGCATCTTTCGCCGGCGGTTGTTCGCAGAGCGTCTGCGGATAGGTCCGCGCACTGCCGATGCCATCATCACGAAGACTCGCCGAGAGATCATCGCCGCTGCGTCTTTTGCTCTCGATCACACAAAGATAGCCGTTACTCTTCACGCCGCGAGGCGCCTTGTGCACGATGCAGTCGGTGGTGTGCTTGGCAAAATAATCCTGGTAATACGCTTCGGCTTCGAGACGCGAGGCCAGCATGCCATCGATCTGATCCAGCATGCGGTTAAGGAACCGGGCTTGCAGACCACTTAAACGCGAATTCCAACCCACATAATCATAGGTATAGTGACCGGCGCGGCCGTGGTTGCACAGCGAGCGAATTTTCTCGGCAAGTTTGGGATCGGGAGTCATGATTGCGCCGGCATCCCCGGCAGCTCCCAAAACCTTTGCGGGATAAAACGAAATGGTCGAAATTTCAGCATCCGCATAGATCGAACGATTGTTTTTTCGAACCCCGAACGACTGCGCCCCGTCTTCGAGGAGACGGATATTATGCTTTTTGCAATAGTCACGATAGTTTTCGAGGTGTTCACTGGTCCAGCCGAAAAGGTGCACGAGAATGGCTGCATCGAAGTGAAATTTTTCATGGCCTCGGCAAAATTCTTCAAAATCCATCTGCAAGTCGCGGGGGCTGATATCCACGAGGACGGGGGTGGCCCCAACCTGAACGATAGCCTCATAGGGAGCCCAAAACGTCATATTGGGAACCGCTACCTTCGCCCCCGGTCCGATACCAAGCGCCTGAAGTCCGATCACTAAAGCGTCGGTGCCATTGGCGCAGGCCACCACATGGGTCGTCTCAAGGTAGGTTTCCAGTTTCTTTTCGAGAGTTTGTACACCTGGACCACCAACAAACTCGGTGTTGTCGAGGCAATCGGTCCAGTCAGCCAGAACCTGTTCACGAATAGGGGCGACTATTCGTTTCAGGTCGATAAAGGGAACGCGCATACAAATCCTTTGGTGTGTAATAAAAGCAGGTCCTGAAAAGCCACGCTGTCTTTCATCATTACCAGACAGAGGGGTGAAGGAGCCATCTCTTTTGCATCGACTGGTCCGGACGCGAGAATGCCTCCGTTTCCTTAGATTAAGGAAAGCGGAGGCTAACCGTCAGAGGGTTCGATCTTTGATTCGTATCGGCCTGCCTTCAAAGGGTCAGAATCATGTTCCTATCGCTTTGAAGTTGAGCGTTGTCCGGTTTGCTTCGTCGTGCACCTTAACTTGATCTTGCGTCTCTAGGTCTCAGTTGACTTCTGGGTGTACGACCACTTTTACTTCCGAATCCGGCGGCAGATCTTTCTTCAGGATCACCAGTTTGTTCTCGATGATCGTGTACGCGCTTGTTTCATTGCCGTTGATAAAGACCCGATAGCTTTTGAGTCCCGAGAAGTCGACGGCGATGTCGAAGGTGTTTTTATAATCTTCGGCGTATTGGTAAGAGACGTCGATGGTTTTAAAATCTTCGTCCTCGCACTCAAACGAAATTTTGCCCTGCGCGATGGCAATGTCTTTAGTACAGATTTCCGTGTTGCCTTCAGCCGAGATCTTCAAGCTGCCCGGAAAGGGAACCTTGGCCGAATCGATGACAAACTTTGCGTCTTCATATGCGTGGTTAAGGTTATAGCGAGCCTCGACCTTACGGCCGCCCTTGACATCCAGAGGATCGACGATGATCGCGCCGCTGGTCCGGGTGGCGTTGAGTTCGGCTCCGGTTTCGGCATCGACCACCGCGAAGTTTTCGATTTCGTCATCGAGCACACCGAGGACGGGGTAACTCGTATGACGGTCGCCGGGAAGTTCATAGGTGAGATAGACCGGCTGACCATCGCGAGGAGCTTCGGCAAGCGTGATCTTTCGGGTGGTTTGATCAACTGTAAAATCGGTGGTCTTCACACCCGCAACCGTGACCTCTAAGGTATCGAGGTAGTAAGGCTGGATGTAGCTAAAGGTCTTAGGCAGTACCGCGTTGTCTCTATAGCGGAGTTTGATCTGGGCAAGTTCACCGGGCAGATCACGGAGTTCGACTTTGCCACTCGAGCCGTTAAAGGTGAAGTCTTTAGCCGGGAGCGCAGTGTCACCGACAAAGACTTCGACCGTCTTCCCGTCGATGGGCTTGGTCGGTGTGAAGCTTTTAACCATCGGGACCGGATCATGCTTATACTTCACATCGAGTTTGGCGTTTTTGTCTGTAACTGTTTCGAGGATACTGAGGATCTTGCCGTTGACGTTGAAGGCGTTGATTTTTTTGCCGTCGATCTGAATGTCCAGGGAACTTAGTTCCGCCGGGTGAGACAACTCGAACTGAACGTTGATTTTTTTACCAACATCATCTGACATCTGGTTTAAAACGGTCGAATAGTTGGCGCGACAGAGATCGACGAAACGACCACCGGTTTCGTTCACCATGCGATAGTATTCGGTTGGGTTGGGTGGCGTTGAGTAACCGCCGGAATTCTCACAGTCATGGTTGGGATCGAGGGGATCCGAGGCATTTGCAGCCGGCGGTTCGGCGGTCAGAAGCATAGCGTTAACGGTCACGTTTTTGCCAACCCGATCAAAGAAATAGTCCGCCTTTTCATAGGGTTCGCCCACGCAGCCTTCGTTGGAGGCGCTGCCGCAGTTGTGTTCATCGCTGAGGATGAGAATCGCCCGCTGGGAGTCGGGACGCAGCCAGGCAACGTTACCGGCCTCACAACCCGTCTCGAGCATGGCCTGCGTCGCCATCAGGATACCGCGTTCAACGGGGTTACCGCGCTCGCCGACGTTGATTAACTTATGAAAATCAGCGTCTGCCTTTATCGCGTCGGCATCCCAGTCGGCTCGGGTCAGGAATGATTTTCCTGAATCGGTTTTACGGAGACATGACGTGGAGCTGGAAATCACAGCGATTCGCCAATTGGTATTAGTGATGTGACTGAGAATGTCGGGTAGAGTCTTAGAGAGACGACCCTGATAGGGGCCCATCGAGCTGGAGTCATCAATGACTAACAAAAGGTCAAATATCCCAGCCTCGGAAACATTGAACGATTGCGACGCGCTGATCCCCTTATGACCCTGGGTAAAGGTCTCGGTGATGATCTTTCGTTCGATCTGGCTGTATTGTTCCTGCTGCCGTGGGTCCTGCTCCAAAACGAACGACTGAGTAAGATCTGCAAAACCAGAATTGATTGTCAACTGTGCGGTTTGAGTCTTGCCAGACTGGAACGTCTTGGTGATGTCGCTGGTGGCATCGAAACTGGTACCGTCGGACTGTGTGATTTTCCGTTCCTGCGCTTTAAAAGGCGTAGCTTCACCACAAGCAGCAAGTACTGAGGTACAGACTAAGACGCTTGAGATCTGACGAAAAGAAAGATTGCGAACCATAAGGATACCTCTAAGATGGAACGTGGGGTAATTGCCCAACGCTAACATCAGAGTCATCGGCTCCTTAAAACTTCTTTATAGGACCATCTGAGGTGAGCTTGAATGCCAACTTGCATTTGGTCCCAAGCCTTGATTTATTTGACTCAATTTCTCTACTCGTAGAAAAAACTAAAGATCCTTTGCCGGGCTATAAAAAACCGAACTTTCAGCAAGCCGTTTCAACGACTTGGATTTGGCGCTGTAAGCTGCGGTCTCAACTGAAGAATTAGAGGGAGCGGATCCATTGGCACCGATTTTAAGTGAATTTTTGCTCGATAAGTCTATCGGTATCCTTATCGTGGAACCCACCACTGCGATCGCCGGCAGCATCAGACGGGTGATTTTGGAAAAAGGCTATAGCAATATATTCATCGCCCATTCGGTTCTCGATGCCTTTAATACGCTTGGTAATAATAATATAGGCTGGGTCTTCTGCTCACCGCTGCTCGAGGAAAAGCTCAATCAGTGGCATTGCCTGAGACTCCCGCTTGAAGTTCAGGCCTATGAAAATCTCATGGTCTCGGTTCTCGTAAGTCCGGACCAAACCTCGCAGTTTGAAAACTATTATGCATTTGGTGCCTTTTCCATTCACTCGCGCCAGCTCACCTACAATAGTTTCAACGAGGAGTTTGACACCCTTCTCTCCCGTCTATCGGAGAACCGTACCCTGGCCGGCGTTATCGCCGTCGACGTCCGCAACCGATTGATCAGTCTCGGTCAGACCCAAAAGCTCGAAAGTTTTGAAGAAAGCTACACCAAAAAGTTTGGGGCTTCGCCAAAACAGCTCTTAAAACTGATCGAATCGCGGCTTCGGAACAACAGCAATCTTGAGGCTATGCTCGAAATCCGCAACGCCTTCGCCGCCCATCCCGAATTGGGTCCAGACCTAAAGGCCTTGAGTCAGACCTATTTGCAGACGGGAGACATCCAGGCCTTTCGCCATCAGTTCCCCTTTCGCTCCATACTGATCCTTGACCCTGATGCTTCCCAGCAACAGTTTTTGAAAACAGCGGTCACCGCAATGGGCGCCGAACTGGTGACCTGCTGCGATACCCATGAGAGTGCCTGTGAGGCCTTGCATCAGGGCCAGGTGTACGACGTGATCTTTACCGAGTGGAAACTTAATAAGGCCGAAGGCCACGCCTTTATTCAGCATGTTCGTCAGCACGGGCATGAGACGCAGCCGGTGATCCTTTATACAGGTTTGGTTAAACCCGAAGATCTGCCGCTTGTCGAAGAACTGCGCGGGGTGTTCATTATTTCGAAACCGTGTCCTATGAAGAGCTTTAAAAAAACTCTGGAGGAGGCTTTGGATCGATGGAACTTCCCGCAGGAAGCTATCGATCAGGAAGATAAGATCGTCAATGCCGCCTTGTCCGGAAAACACAATCAGGCCCTGATGCTTAATCGCGATTTTCAGGCCAACAAAAAAATTGAGCCTCGCCGCCGTGATTATGTAAAGGCAGTCATCGCCTTCAGTGAAGAGCATTTTGAGGAAGCCAAGGAAATCATACTCGCCAGTGTTCGCCAGGGTGTGCCAAAGCATAAGGAGATCTCGCTGCTCGGCAAGATCCTCCTGCGGCTCGGTGATCCCGGAACCGCGTTGAAATTTTTGGAGCAGGCCAATCAAATGGTGCCCGGTAACATCGAGCGCCTTTGTGACGTTGCGGATGCGTCGGCGGAAGTCGGCAAAGGCGAGCGTGCCCTGCAGGCCGCGACGGAAGCCTATAAGCTCGGCGGCGACATCTCTATGGTGCAGAGCGTTTATGCAAAACACGCAGTTGCTAACGGCATGTTCGAGGAGGCCAGCGACCACCTGGAATCGGAAGCCACGGCGCGCGAAATGATTGCGTTTATGAATAACATAGGCATCGCGCATGCAGTGGCCTCGAAGTGGGACGCGAGCGAGATCTCCTATCGCAATGCTCTGACCGCTCTTAAAGGCCGTCATCCCAAGCTCAGCGCCCTCGTCTGTTACAATTTTGGTTTGAGTCTGGTTCGTCAGAACCGGCTGAAAGATGCCGTGGCTTTGCTTCGACTCGCTGAGAGTAAGGGCGAACCCGCCATCAAACGCAAAGCAGCTGACCTAAGCCAACGGGTGGCAAAGGCGATACTCTCGAATCAACCCTTTGTCTTGAAAGAAGCGATACGGGAAGTCACGTCGAGTTTTCTCGTAGCAGGTTCGAGCCCGATGGAATCCTATGGGGAGCGCTCCAAGGTAGAGGTGCATGGCCTTTTTCGGGTACTGGTGGCGCCGTGCGATGCGCCGGGGATGGATCTAGCGACGGAACTTCCAAAAAACGTCACGAGTCGGGACAAGGACCGCCTGACAGGTTCTTAGGGCTTTTTCGCCACGTTGAGTTTACGATACTGAACCACACCGTCGACGAACTTATAAAAGTGCAGGGAGATGTTGATCGAATCAACGGTACAGGAATAAAGGGTAAGGTCAGCCGCTTTCGTGGCGAGATAGGTATCGAGCGGCGTAAGAGTCGTCGGATCGAGCATGTCTCTAAGGGCTTGATCAACCGTACAGGGAAAGGTTGCCAGGAGCGCATCGGTGCACGTCTGAGAACCTAGGTCATAGAAGTGTTGATTGCGCTCGCAGCCGGTAACCTGTTCTTTCAAAAATTCGGGAAGTATCGCGAGTCGGGCGTCGGTCGCCGTAGGAGGAGCTGCCTCTGAGCCATTGGGTTTACCCGCGTCTGCCGACGGGGATTCCGTTTTAGCCGCGAGGGCTTCCGGAATAGTGGGACCGGCGTCCTCCTGACCGCAGCCGAAAAGGGAAAGTCCAAGTGTGATTATAAAGCAGACGCGAATCATACAAACCTCCACGATGGGGTTATCGGCACGTGGCCGAAAAACCCAAGCGGAAATTTATAACAATCGAAATTTATTCTAGTAATTTTAGTTTGTAAGAGGGCGCGTGAAAGCTTGGCCTGTTTGGTCCGCGAAGGATTCCCAATGACTTGGCGGACTTCAGGGACTTACTTGGAGGCGCAGGTTCCGGCAGGCAACCCAACATCGATCTTCGAATCGTTAGCAACCCAGCAGATGTTGGCAGTGACAAGACCGTAAATTCCTCCGGTGCCGCAGGCACCGCCACGCGACACGACGCCAATGAAGCGCCATTGACCGTTTGCAAGTTGGCCGAACACAGGTCCGCCGCTATCGCCCTGACACGAATCCTTACCACCGCCGCCTATTCCCATCTCGGTGGCGCCTACCCGATTGATTGGGGCATCGACATGGTATTTTTGCCCCATATCGCCCGTCTCAATAAGACCAAATCCAACAATATGGGCTGATTTCCCAGTTTTGGTGAGTTCGGACACTTCGCCCGCAGTCTTTGGCACGGATACGTACGCGGCTTTGGGTAAATCGAGGTCCTTGGTTAATGTCACATAGGCAACATCGTGGTCGATGGCCAAGGGCGGATTGTATTGAGGATGGACCCCTACTTTAGCAACGCGATAGCTCCCGAGAAACAGCCCCCCGGACTTACCCTTGCCGATGTATACCTGCACATCGTCTGGATTTGCCATCATCTCGGTGCAGTGTGCAGCAGTGACGATAAGGCGTGGTGTGAGTGCGGTTCCCGTGCAGAATACACCCATCTGTCTATGGGTGAAGGCAACCGTATTGAGCCAGGCATCGTCTGACGCCAGCGAGCCGCCGAAGATTTTGACGTCGCTTTCTGAAGACGATATATCGCCGCAACTTGTCGATAGAAGTGCCGCCAGGCTGAGGGTTGACAAAGACTTTGTGAGGGATTTGAGGTTATTTATAGTCATGAATGTGTCCTAATCTTATGTAACGCCCTGACAGCATGGGAATCCTGTTTTGACTATCTAGCCAGTTAACAGAGTTGTTTCGATTCAATAAAATTGAATTGCAAATCCAATAGTATGAGAACTTACAAAGAAAGTATTTGGTTAGGGTGCAGTTTTAGTGGATTTTCCCAATTCAGGCGATTATGCAATGCGTTTCACAACCGGCACTTAGCGGTTGGACTCAAAACGAGAAATGAGGGCACCCGGTGGCAGATCATACGAAAGACGCTTCGTTTCAGAAACAACAGGGCCGTAAGTCCCAACCGTTAGTGCCCGGTGTCCTCGGCCCATATGAGTCTTTATTTTTGGCTGAATACTGGCAGAAAAAACCGCTCCTCATTCGCGGCGCGTTTCCGGGGGGCATTCAGGCCGTGGATCCAGACTCATTGGCCGGCCTGTCTTGCCAGGAGGGGATTGATTCGCGATTGGTCCTCGAGCACGGGCAATACCCGTGGCAAACCTTACAGGGGCCATTTGAAGACGACGTCTTTACCCGGCTTCCAAAAACCCATTGGACCCTTCTCGTCCAGGCGGTCGATCGTCTCTTGCCCGAGGTTTCGGCGGTCCGGGAATCGTTTCGTTTCATCCCCAACTGGCGTCTCGACGACATCATGATTTCCTACGCCGTCGATCAGGGTAGCGTCGGGCCTCATACCGATCATTATGATGTGTTTTTGATCCAGGCGATGGGCAAACGGCGTTGGCAATACGGTGCGGCCGCCCTGAGCGAGCCGAAGTTTATCGATGGTCTCGATATGAAAATTCTTGAGAGCTTTGAAGCGGCTCACGACTTTGTGCTCGAGCCGGGAGATATGCTTTATCTTCCCCCGCAACTTGCCCATCATGGGGTTGCAGTCGGCGAATGCATGACCTACTCGATCGGCTTTCGCGCCCCCACCCAGAACGAACTTCTCGTATCCTATAGCCAGTTTCTTTTGCAGTCCGAAAATCATGAGATCTTCTATAAGGATGATCCCAAGGCGCCTCGTAGCACTGCCGCGACGCTATCTGATCCTGATCTGATCCATGATGGCGAGCTCGAACGACTTCGCCAGTTGATGATAGCAAGTCTTCAAGACGATCGTGTCTTTCGTCGTTGGGTGGGAGCGTTCCTGACCGAGCCCCGGAATTTTCATGAACTCTCAGAAGAGCAGGCGACTGCCGTTGAGCTGAGAAAAATTCTTGGCCGCGATAAGGTGCTGGTCAAGGTGGAAGGGGGGCGTTTTGCGTATCATTCCCTTGGGGCGGAGCTGTTTTTTGCGGTTGAAGGTGAATCGTTGGTGCTCGATGTCGGTCTGTTAGGGCTGGTGCAGATGCTTTGCGCCGAAGAAGCTTATCGGACCGAAGAGATACTCCGCTACTCGGCATGTGCAGGTTTTGACGAGCTGCTGGTCCACCTCTGGAACCAGGGATTCATTCGGCGCCGTTATGAAGGTGATGCCTGAACGCATTGCAAAAGAAAGGGCTCGTGGAAAACCACGAGCCCTTTACAAGTCGATAGTACGAAACGGTTAGAACGTTTGTTTTAATGAGATCATGAGACCCGGCTCGCGTTGCGGCAGAATCTGTAGATCAAATTTCCAAGACTTATCAAGAGTGCGGTCGGTGGTGCTGGTGCCAAGGTTTGCGTAGCTCTCCTTGCTGCCAGTGTCCAGCAATGCGGTTTTGCCCGTTCCAAATGGATCAAAGAGGGAGTCGACTATGCTAAGGCCGTAGCCGCCAACCGTTAACAGGAGAGCGATATTCGCTTCACTGTTGGCTTTTTTCACGAAGGCGTCGTTGTCATCCAGAAACTGCAGGAATTCCGGTGATTCTGTGCCGTTGTTTGCTTCAGCATCGGCGATAACCGCAGCGGCATCTTTGTTGGCGGCGCCTGCGGCCTGCTTACGGTTTAGAAAGAGCAGTAGGCCACCCGCCTGGGCCGCACCGAAAACCACAGCTGAGAGGGTCTTGCCCTGCATATAGCTATTCAATCCGAAGGGAAGATAGTTTTTAAGATTACCCGGTGATGTGTCAGCTCGCATGGATGTCTTGGTCATGCGGTCCGAGCTTCTACCCGACCCACCGTCGGCAACCGACATACCAGCTTTTTTCCGCGCAGAC
>Ga0066648_10001587_pt1 | contig 12129 bp, 15 predicted proteins | sample CryGeyCG12114_NA_FD_59537 | JGI IMG/M metagenome (GOLD analysis project Ga0066648, IMG submission 59537) | Groundwater microbial communities from aquifer - Crystal Geyser CG19_WC_8/21/14_NA | ecosystem: Environmental > Aquatic > Deep subsurface > Groundwater | place: USA: Utah: Grand County... | reverse complement strand
GACGCCTACTCCGACCCCGACGCCTACTCCGACCCCGACGCCTACTCCGACCCCGACGCCCGCCCCGGTTCAGTCCGCCAGCAGCGTCAGCCGGCTCGGCGTCACCTTCAACTTCGACAAAGCCTATCCGGCGGGCCAGTATGCCAGCGGCGAATGGTGGGTTCTAGGACCGATCAGCATCGTCTCGATGATCCCCGAGAGCAAGCAGAGCAGCGGCACTTATACCAGCGGCGAGCCTTTTACCGGATCTTGGGTGCACGGCGCGCAGATGAACCCCGGCAACAGCCGCTGGGCCGCGGGTGGCTTGAAGGCGAACAACAAGGACAACCAGAAGCACGGCCTCCACGGCATCCCCACCATCACCAACCTCAATTCGGTTGCCTACGATCACACGATGAACCAAGACCCTGGCGCCACCGGCGAGCCTCTCGGCTTGGCTGAGGGCACCGTTTATAAGTTCGTGTCGCCCGACGGGCAGGACGGTCGGCGCAAGCCCTATGCAGCCCAGCGGCCCGGCGGTATTGCTGCGGCGATCCTTTCCGTGGTGCAGACACCACCACCAGCCAAGGCGCTGCGCCCCGGCGTGGCGGCGAACAGCAAGAAGTCCTATTTCACCGAAGACGATTGGGACCTCACGGTGTTCAAGAACCTGCCCCGGGTGGTGGGTACGCCGACTGCGCAAGCGATCATCGACAGGCTCAAGAGCCCTTGGGCGCTTCAGTTCACGAACACGATCGGAGCCCCGAACGTGGCGCCCGGAGACCTCAACGGCGATGCCGGCTATCCGCGCGACCATGCGCAATATGTGGGCGATGCAGTGGCTTCGCTGCATTTCGATTACACACCTGCCGAGAAGATCGCCTTCCTCAACGCGCTGTGGCCCCTCGCCATCGACGCACACGAGCGTGCGATGGAGGGTGGTGACCCGGTCAGTGGGGGCCTGCGAGGCGGCAATGGCGCGGCTTTTCGCAAGCCGGCGCTCGTTGCCTGCGTGGCGGCACTGCGCAATGCCAGCGATACGTCAGAACGCGCGGCCAAGCTGGCTGAGCTGCAGGCCATGTGCGATTACGCGCAGAGCCCGGTCATGCCTGAGGACAAGTTCCTCTATTACGTCGGCCAGCCGGCCATCGAGGTGGGCGGCAAATCGTCGAGCGCCGACCGCAGGAAGGACCCGTATCCGCAGTGGATGCAGGGCAGCTACGACCTCGCGCCTGACTTCGAGCCCATGCACTTTGGCAGTAACATTGATATCCCGTATCGCGATATCTGTTCCATCAACGGCATCCATGGCGTGGCCGCTGCGATGGCGACTGTCGGTGGGCGCGCGCTGTGGAACCATGAGGAACTTTGGAAGTATCTATGCTCTTATCGCTCTATCGACGAATGGCTGAACCGCTGGACGGGGCAGATCACGTCAGGCGAGGTCATCGTCCCCCACCGTCGGCGGATGGCCGAGGCGCTGTGGCTCACCGAGCCCATGGATATGACCGCACCCCAACTCGTCAAGGCGCGCTGGAAGGGCGACACCCTATGGATGATCTTCGACAAGACGCTATGTGAAAATGCGCCCATCGTGGCATCTGACTTCGTGGTGAAGATCGACGGCGTGGAGGTGGCTACGCGCATCGCACCGCCGCCGGTTCCGAACCATGCAGGCTCTTGGCAGAGCGCCATCAACGGCATCTTTCGGTCCAATGTCGGCCTGGTCGTGCCCGAGGCCACTTATGGGAAGGTTGCCACGGTCAGTTATGCCGGCGGCGCGGGCGCGAACAAGATACGCAGTGCGATCTACAATGTGAACGCCGAGGCATTCACCGATCGGCCTGTCACCAATTTGACCGAGCCGGTGGCATTCACCGACAGCTCTATCCTCAACCAGAGTGGGTTGGCGGGAGAGCCGAACGCTGCTTATCCAATCGTGCGGTTCGCCGGTGCCAATTACGCCGTTGCAGACGAGGCCAGGCTTGCGGCGACGGACACTTCGCGTGGCACCCTGTGGCTGCCGCATATCCGGATCCAAGCGGCACCTAGTGCGATCACGCGGATTTTTGGCGCCAGTGGTTCGCCCGGCATATATGTGGAGATGCATCCCGACAGGCATGTTCGCGTCACGCTGCGCAATGCGGCCGGTGCGCGCATCGCCCGGCTTAAATCGACTCCAATCCCCCTTAACTCCGACTGCTCGCTGATGTTCAGCTGGGACATGGCCGCTAGCGGAACATCGACCGGCTTGACTGTCCTGCGCAACGGCCTGCCCGCCTCTGCTGGTTCTATCGAGTGGACGGTAGGCAGCACCGTTGCCTGGAGCAAGGCGGGTGACTACAAGCTCGGTGGCTTTAACGCCGAGTTTGGGGGACTTTGGCTGGACACATCGGCCAGGCTGACCGACCCCGCCCAGATTGCCAAGCTCACGAGCAAGACGGCGGGCAATCTCGACATTGGTATGGTGGGTGACGGCATCACCGGCACGCGCCCTGCCATGTTCGTGGTCGGCACGGCGGCTCGATACGACGGCGAGTTCGGGATCAACCAGGGCACAGGACCGAAGCTCTACCGCGCCAGCGGCAGCGTGGCGGACGTGTCCGGAAGCGAGTGGGTCTGATGCACAGGGAAACATCATCGACCGCTATCTCAAGTGAGACCGCATGCGCGTGGTTCGAAGCTGCTATACGGCTACGAACGACGGACTCCACAGCGGTTTGGCGGGCCTGCACTACCCCGCGAATGGTCAGCAATCAGGTGTTCGTGCCCACCTTCATTCGCCAGCGCCTCACCTTCCTGACCGATACGCGCTGCTAGACATACGCGCCGGCCGCGCTCCTGATTGAGGACCAGGTGAGCGGCACGCTGCTGATCCAGACTCTGCGTTCCGAGTAGCCGGCGGGCGTGCGCGCCCGCCGGCATGCAAGCGACAAGGTGACGCGGCTGACAGTCGTGTCTCCGATGATTAAAGCGGGGCAGCTGCTTTTGCCGGGGGAGGTAGATTGGCCGGCATTTCCGGCGAACTTGCTACCTTTCCCGGCAGCTGCCACATCGGTCGGATCGACGCTTTCGCTGTTGCTCGAGCTTTCGCTGTTGCTCGAGTGGGTATCCTACCGGAAAGGAATGAGTGTCATAGAGAACCATGCGCTGGCCAAAGCCGTGCAGTCGTCACTCGAATGGTCGCAATAGATGGGGCGGACAGCGGTTGAATATCGCCGCCGGCGGAGTGATCGGCCGCTGCCTCCGCAGTTTTCAGTCAGACCACAGCCAGGACCAGCTCGTCGCCCGCGTGCGCAAACGAGTGCTTCGAATTGGGCAGGGCCTTGAACGGCTCTTGGGTAAGCTCAATGGAAGCCAACCCGGCAACCTTGAAATAGCCCAGGTGCATTTCGTCACTCGAACGCCAGTTCTTGGTGAGGTTCAACGCGCTAACGAACAGATCCCCGTGCCGAGCAAAAAGTGCATGCGGCGCCAAGGTGAGCGTCTGGCCGTTGTAGCGGGCAGTCAGCAGTACACTCTTGGCGATCGCCTCCAGCAGCTTGATGCGAGAAACGTCTGGATTGTGTGCCGGTTGTGCTTGTACGCCATTGTGCATTGCAGCAATATGGGGCACTAAACTTGCGGCTGCAAGCCACATCCGCCGAGCTGACCGGAATTCTCGGCGACGAGCTGCCAGCCCCTCGCAAGGGCCACAATATCTGTCGTTTTTGGCTTTGACATTTCGCGTGGCGTCGACGGCGCGGAGAAGACTGGTCGCAGCCCGATCGGCCTCGGCGGCCAGTTGCACCACGGACAGACATGATCCATCTTTTCTTCAGCCGCCCCTGCTTTTACGTCATCACCCGGCTGCTCTGGCCGCTGCCGTGGCCGCTTGTGGCAAGGGTCGGCATCGCCGTCGTACTTCTCGCGGCGTCTCAATATTGGTGACCGACGCATTGGCGATTGCCTCCAAGCTGTTGCCCGGGGATGACTGGGCGACCCTCCAACCTCTGGCGCTGCGCGGTGGCGTTGACAGCCCTGCTTCTATCGACAGTGCCGCGCACCAGACCGCGCGCGTGCCGCCGGTCAAGGACGTAGAGATCGCCGTGAGTAATCTGCCGCCCGGCTTTGACGGCCACACGATAATTCAGCCGACTGATCTGCACATCAGCCGCTTTTTCCCGCCTCGTGGGCACGCAACGTCGTGTTTAAATCGCAAACCTTCGGCGTCGACCTCATCATAGTGACCGGCGACCTTTCTGATGGCTTACTTGCCCGACGCGTCGGCGTGGAGCCGCTGCGGGATCTTCGCGCACCAGACGGCGTATGGGCGATCCCCCACAATCATGAGTACTTTTCTGGCTATGAGGCGCGGATGCGCCACTTCGCCAGCATGGACATGCGCGTGCTCGATAATCAGTATGCGGGGCCTACACGCGGCGGCGACGCACTGGTGCTCGCCGGCGTCGCCGATCTCCCGGCCCGCAATCGGTCCACCCAGCGCCCAACTTTGACGCGGCGCTCGCCGGGCTCCTGTAGGGCGCCCGTGCTCCTGCTGGACCATGAGCCCAAAAACGCGCGGGCAGCCGCTGCGTGCGGCGCCGCCTTGCAGCTGTCCGGCCATACGCACGGCGGGATGATCCTAGGGCTCGACCAACTGTTCGCACTGCCAACGGCGGTTTCGTGTCCGAACGCTATGCGGTTGGAAACATGACGCTCTATGTCAACATCGGCACGGCATTGTGGACAGGCTTGCACTCAGGCTCGGGCGGCCGCCCCGAGCTGACGCGTACACGCTGCCGCGCGCGGCTGAGTAGCGCCTCGGGGTTCGCCACGCAGGCTAGGTCAACGTCGATTTGATCGCTGCACAGCCACAAAGCCGGTAGGTTGCCAAGGCCAGTCCGGACGAAAGCAGGCACGCCGTCCGGTAGCGCCGATCTGGGGACCGCGAGGCTCACGGCCGGCTTCCGATAGCTGATGCTCTTAACCGGCAGCTGCGAACGAACTGCACGTCGGAAATGGCGCTACGCTGATCGCTGTCCAACGAATTGAGATGGGCAGGGCGAATCGCGACGTTCGGGCGTCAACCTTAGTGATGGCCGCCGGAACGCCCATCCATCCGCCCGGGGCAGCTAGTTGCAACGCGAAAGATGGCCAGAATAGCAGGTCGCCTCTCGTGCATCGACGAGGCATGCGGTACCTAAATTCATACGTGTGTGGCTCCGATCCTGCCGCCGCTCGTTAAGCTTATGTCTATAGGATTATTTGACCTGCCTGCATTTCTCCACGCCGTCGGAACCGCCGTGCCCCACCACGACGTGCATCCGGCATTTCTAGACTGGGCCCAGCAGCAGCTGACAGGGCATCGCGATGCGATGCTGTTCAGGCGCATGGCAGGACGGTCGGGGATCGACCATCGCTGGTCGGTGCTCCCTGATCAAGGGCGCTCGCCGACCGCCTCGGGCGGCTTTTACGATGCATTGGACTGGCCCGGGACCACTGCCCGGATGGCCATCTACGCGCAGGAGGCGCCCGACCTTGCCTGCTCGGCCATCGAGCAGCTTGGTGAGCAGGTTGCGATCGATGGCATCACCCATCTGGTGTTGGCGAGTTGCACCGGCTTCGTCGCTCCCGGCATCGATCAGATCATCGCAAGAAGGCTGCGATTGGCTCCATCGGTGGAGCGGCTGCTTATCGGCTTCATGGGCTGCTACGCGGCGGTAGCCGCCCTGCGCTCGGCTCGGCACATCGTCCGCTCGGACCCTTCTGCGCGTGTCTTGGTGGTAACGGTCGAGCTATCCACTCTGCACCTCCAGCAGGTCACCGAGCTGGAATCGGTCTTGGCGATGCTTCAGTTCGGCGACGGTGCCGCGGCCGCGCTGGTTACCGCTGAGCCAAAGGGATTCGCGATCAGGCGGCCTTTCGCAACTACGCTCGCCGACAGTCACGACCTTATCCGCTGGGCAATCACCGACGAGGGCTTTGCCATGCACTTGTCTGGCGAGGTGCCGAACCGAATTGCGACAGCGCTGGCCGATGAGGCGTTCGCCAGTGCGGTCACGGGCGGTCATCCGCCGTGCGATATTGACGGATGGGCGGTGCACGCCGGGGGGCGATCAATCCTCGATGCGGCCGAGCGCACGTTGGGGCTGCCGGCAGAAGCGCTTGGCGCGTCGCGCAGCGTATTGGCCGACTATGGCAACATGTCCTCGGCGACCCTGATGTTCGTCCTCGCGAGATTGCTTGCCGGGCAACCAGTCACACGCGGAGTGGCGCTCGCGTTCGGTCCCGGGCTTGCTGCAGAGGGATTCGCCTTCGAGAGTTCGACTTGAGCCTTGCCGTTCGCGCGCGCAGCCCCGAATTGATGGATGCGGACGACCTGTGTGAGGACACCTACATCACGGTGGTCGGCGATCTCGCCAGGGTAAACGCACTAACACTGGCGCCTCGGCCAACGATGGCGTTCCTCAAGCGGGTTGCGCAGGGGCGCTCGTTTTTGCGCATCCTCGATGTTGGTTTCGGCGACGGTGACATGCTGCGCAGGATCGAGAAATGGGCGGCGCATCGGCGGATCCACGTCGAACTGGTCGGGGTCGACCTTAACCCGCGCAGCGAGATGGCAGCGCGGGCGCACACACCGCCTGAATCGACGATCCGCTGGACAACGGGCGATTATGCGGCGCTCGCGGGCGAGCCATGGGACGTGGTGATCTCCAACCTCGTCGCACATCACATGACCGAGCCCGAAATGGTCGCCTTCCTCCGCTTCATGGAGACTCATGCCGGCGCCGGTTGGTTCGTCAACGATCTGCTGCGTCACCGCCTAGCCTATTTCGGCTTCCCGCTGTTGGCACGGATCGCAGCGTGGCACCCGATCGTGCGGCACGACGGCAAGCTTTCGATAGCTCGGGCGTATCGCTCAGCCGAGTGGCAGCCGGTGCTTGCAGCAGCCGGTGTCACCGATGCCCGCGTGTTCCGCGCCTTTCCGTTCCGGTTATGCCTCGAACGCCTGCGCTAATCGTCGGCGGCGGTCCGGCTGGAGCGACGCTCGCCTTGCGCCTGGCACAGGCCGGCCTGCCCCACCTATTGCTGGAGCGCGCGCGCGAGAACGGCGACGCACTTTGCGGCGGGTTTCTTAGCTGGCGAACGCTGGCAATGCTTGATCGCCTCGGGATCAAGGGCGAGGCGCTCAATCCGGCCATCCTGACACATGTGCGCCTCTTCGCGGGCAGCTGCGTTGCCCAGGCCGCGCTCCCGCAACCCGCTCGGGCGGTGTCGCGGCTCCGTCTTGACAGGCTGATGCTGGCCGCAGCCGAGCGGGCGGGTGCTTGCGTGGAGCGCGGCTCGGGAGTGCGCAGCATAGACGCCGGTACGGTGCGGCTTGATGATGGGGCGCTCATTGCCGCCGACGCGCTGTTCCTCGCCAGTGGCAAGCACGATGTGCGCGGGTTGGCACGGCCAGCTTCGGCCCGGGGAGCCGACCCGGCGATCGGGTTGCGTGTCCGGCTTGCACCGGCCCCAGCGCTCACCCGACGCATCGGCGATGCAATCGAGCTTCACTTCTTTGATCGCGGTTATGCGGGGCTGTTGTGCCAGGAGAACGGCACTGCCAACCTCTGCCTCGCCGTTCACCGGTCGCGGCTGCACGAGGCGGGTGATCCCGAACGGTTGCTGGCAGAGATGGCGGCCGAGTCTCCTGCGCTGGGGGAGCGGCTGGCGCATCGCGTCAGCGGGTCCGCGATTGATGCGGTCGCCAACGTCCCTTACGGCTGGCGTGCTACGGAGAGCCGGCCGGGATTGTTCCGGCTCGGTGATCAAGCTGCGGTGATACCCTCGATCGCAGGAGAAGGAATGGCCATAGCGATCGCCAGCGCAACGGCAGCCGCGGACGCCTATATCGAGGGGGGACCGGCGACGGCGAATGCGTTTCAAGCAAGGCTTGCGGACCAATTGCGATGGCCGATTGGGGTGGCGGCTGCCGCATGGCGAGTGGCCGAACGTCCGGCAGCGGCTTACGCGGCCACACGCCTTGTCCGAGCCGTACCGCCGCTTTTAGGGCTCCTGGGGCGGCTGACGCGGATCGAAGCTTTTGATGCAAGAGCGAAAACGGCATCTGCCAAGATCGCGTAAGCGGATGAGCATCACGGCATCCGAGACCGACCCGACGATGCTTACGGAGTTCGTCTTTTGTTGCCCGCTCCGACGTTGCCGGCCAAAGTTCAGAGTTGGCTTTCCGACCCGTTAGCTGTTTTTAGATGGCCGCTTTGGCATTCGGGTTGGTGCGGCCGAAATTCCGGACGTTCAACTGGAAGCACCGTCGACAGCATTGGCGTCACCATCGGCAATGAAGATCCGGATCGGCGGGCAGACGAGCCATCCTGCTTTGAACACATCGGCGTCAGCCGCACGGCCGATTGGACGCTTGCCGCTCCGGCAAGACCCTCGACCTATTCGCCTGCGCTTGCCGTAGAGGTCCGGACCGCGCCATGCATGTCCAGCGTGGCCAAACGCGCAGAGTTAGGCTGATGACCGGACGGAGTCCGATGCGGGCGGATAGCGACTAAAGCGCGCCGAGCATCCTTTACCTGACCGAAATCAAACGGCCGAGCTGAACCAGTGGGACGATTGCCAGCGATAGGAGTCGAGCAGGGCGGCAATCGTCTTGGCGTAAGGGGGCGCTTTGGCAGCGATGGCCAAAACACCGTGCTCAAACGTGACTAGGTCGCGCAGGACGAACGGGTGCAACGTCTCGGCGCTTGCATGGCCGGGCAGGCGAGAGGCGTCGATCACCCTTTGCCGCGGCACGACGTGCGGCACGTGGGCATAGCCGAACAGCGCGGTCCGGTCGGCTCCCAACGCACCGGTTTTCTGCAGGCTGTCGAGCAGATCGCCGCTGGACTGCCCGGGCAGGCCGTACATCAGATCGAAGTTCAGCGAGGTAACGCCGGCTTGGCGCAGCCAGTCAGCCGCTTCGGGGACGAGCTGTCCCTCCTGCACGCGTCCGGTGGCCTGTTGGCAATGCGCTGAAAAGGTCTGCACGCCGAGGCTTGCCCGCTTAATCCCCACGGAACCTATTGCTCGCGCCATTCGGCGGACATCGCGATTCGCATGTGGAAGCAGGCGGCGTGACAGTCCTTTGCATGGGGATTGCTCCGCAGCCTCCTGATCAGGACTGCCCAGCTGCGCGTTGCGGTCCCGCCGCTGCTTAGTAGCTGATGGCCGCCGGAGGCCCGGACGCCGGCCGACGCGCTGCCCTCCAGGTGATCTGGGCGCTCCCCATCTTCCCCCGGCCCCACCGCAAGCGCTGTTCATCACTCCAAGCAGCGCTACCGTGCTCTATACCTCGTTGAGAATGCCTCTTGCCGTCGAGGGACCTGCGCCGTCTGGCTACCGGGAGCAACAGGTTCGCGGCCGTTTTCATCCAGCGCGTCGCGTCCGCACCGTCTTGGGTCTTGGGTCTTGGCGGAACAAAGTCTCGATTCCGGATCTTGGGACTGAAACAGCTCGGCACCAGCCTTCTAACCCTCCAAAAGTCTTCCTAATATCATATAAAATCGCACAGGAGATAGCGCGAACTGACGAATATAATTGTTCTGGATGCACTTTTTAGCGGGAAGGCAGTGGTCAAAACATCAATAATTATTTTCAATTCATTACTAGATACCGTCGGTATTCAACGTTTTATTCAGTACTTTCTATATATCCGATAATCGCACCGGTGATATTCCGATATCCAGCCGCCCGCCACCAACCGGGCAGTGCACGATTGACTCCCGCGCGGCGTCGCCCCCAGCCGCAACCTGGTGCTGGTCGATAGCCGACGTGCGACGCCAGGCAATGCCAGCGGCATGATCGACATCAACACTATTCCAGCGCATCGCCCGAGGCCAATGCTGAGGAACGAGCCTGAAAACCAGTCGAGGCCCGACACTCCAACAGCGGCTCGTTCGTCAATCCGGGGCCGCAGGACCTCTAAATTTACGCTGTGTCGTACCTTAGCGACCCGCTGCCGATACCAGCCGAGCGAAGGACCTCATGCATGCATCGGAGGCCAGGCACGTCCTCCGTGATTGCGCTACGTCGGGCGATTGCCCCTCAATGTTTTGCCGATTATCAGAACCTGCCTGCGCAAGAGCTGTTGCCGGCAGCCCCAGCTGCTCCCAAGTCAACTACGACGAGCAATCGAACCTCATCAATTCCCCCGTGCACTTGGTAGGCCCTTGCCCGATGAAGCCGGTTGGCCACCCTCGTATTGTTCTTTCGCTGAGTAGTCGGGCGGCAATTCTCGGATCTGAGAATGTTTGTACGTCAACCGGCCAGGAGCGACGTGCCGCTGATCCTGCGCTGGACGAACAGGAGATCGACTGGAGGAACGTGCCAGCTGGCTTTGTCAGAGGCGATTTGCATGCCCTCCTCGCGTAGCGCGCCGACAAAGCGGCGATCGGCAAAATCGAACGGATCTGTGCGATCGAGCTCGCCGATCATCACATCGATCATCCCGTCGATGCGTGCACCATCGCGGGCGACCGCCGCCGAGCCCAGAAACCCCGCCGATACCGCTGCGTCCCGAATGGCTTCGCGATCGCTCGCGAGCCCGGCCCGCAACCGCCGACCATAAGCCAGCGCGGTCGCCGCGTCGACCGAGCGCGCGGCACCGAAATCGAGCAGCACCAAGTGCCCGGAATCCGGCTGGTAGCGGAAATTGGCGGAGTTCGGATCAGTGTGCATCACACCAAATTCGAACAGCTCGCGCAGTACCACCTTGATCAGCGCGCGCATTGCTCCATCGCGCACCGCCTGCGGCGAGGTCTCCAGCGTCTCGATCGGCTTGCCCGCAAGATAAGCTCATTGCCAACAGGCGATCCGTCGTGAATTCGCGGTCGAGCGCCGGCACGACGACATCCGGCATATCAGCCAGCGAATGGCCGAAGCGCATCATCTGCGCGCCCTCGCGCTCGTAATCCGCCTCCTCGGCAAGCTCGCGTTTGGCTTCGGCGAGCAGCGGCGCGATATCGAGCTCGAGCGGCAGCAGGCCCGAAATCCTGAGCAGCGTCGCGACATTGTCCGCATCGGCATCGATGCTTTTGCGAACGCCGGGATACTGGACCTAATCGCCAGTTCACGGCCGTCGCGGCTGATCGCCGGTTGGACCTGGCCGATCGATGCTGCGGCGAGCGGGCGCGGCTCGAGGACCTGGAAGCGAGTACGCCAGTCTTCGCCCCGTTTTTCCGCAAGCATCCGCGTCAGCTGCGCTGGTGGCATGTGATGGGCGTCCTCGCGCAAGCATCCCATGATCACGGTGAGTTCGGTGGCCAGCATGTCGCCAGCGTCCAGCGAATTCACTTGACCAAGCTTCATGGCCGCGCCGCGCAGGTGCGGCATGCGATCCGCCACAGTGCCGATATTGCCCAGCGTCAGCAACATGTCGCGCGTTCGCGGCCGCTCGCCCTCGGCCAACCGGCGCACGCCTTCGGCCAGCATTCCGCCCGCGACCGCCAGCCAGCCGCCCGGAATGGCCGGAGCGCGAAAGACGCCCGCGCGGCACCTGGCGCACGCGCGACGAGGAAGGATCCTTGCTCATCGCCTCACCACAAGCGACTGCTGGGCACGCCCTTGAACGGGCTAGCGAGCCTGCTGGTGAGCCCCCCGCCGGAGAAGGTGCCCGGCTGCGGATCGACCGTCTCACCACTCACGCTGCAACGTTCGAACTGCGCGGCGTACAATGCAACATGGTCGCGTAGAATGGCAAAACCCGCCGATCGAGCCGGCGAGTCAGTGTGATCTCGCGGCGGCAAAGTGAACATGCGCCATCGTGCAAGACGATCAGTTTGGGCATCACGCCCGCAGATAATTGGGCATCATGCCGGATATAGTGTGGAATTCCAATTTCACGCGCCCGGTCGCTAATCCTGCGCGACGTCGCCTCGGCGCGGGCGACAGCTGCACTCAATCTTTTGCGGCTCCGTGCTCTCTGTGGCGGCGGCTTAGACTAGATCGACCATCGAAACCTAGCTTAGTTACCATAGATCAGGATCGAGCCGGATGAGGTGCGCTTGGCCTCTCCAGCCGATCGGCTTTTCAGGAAACCGTTCACCAACCCCCGGACCCTGCCTGAAGCTTCGACGACCTCGGCGCTGGATCTGGGCGCGTCTGCCCCCCCCCCCCCCC
>Ga0066648_10001582_pt1 | contig 12137 bp, 11 predicted proteins | sample CryGeyCG12114_NA_FD_59537 | JGI IMG/M metagenome (GOLD analysis project Ga0066648, IMG submission 59537) | Groundwater microbial communities from aquifer - Crystal Geyser CG19_WC_8/21/14_NA | ecosystem: Environmental > Aquatic > Deep subsurface > Groundwater | place: USA: Utah: Grand County... | reverse complement strand
GTCACCTTACCTCGCCATCCTCAACAAGCAGGCGCAGATCATGCTCAAGGCTGCCGCCGAACTGGGGTTTACGCCGTCAAGCAGGAGCCGGGTGCAGATCGTGCCGGATGTGTCGGACAATCCGTTCGCCAAGTTCCGCCAGCGCAAGCCTTGGGAGTACGGTGGCGACCCAGCGGACGAGTTCTTCGACGACTAAGGGGCGATCATTCCAGCTAGGCTGCCAGCCATCCCTCAGCGGCTAATATTGGTGGAAAGCGGATCGGCCGCTTTCGGGTGGACGCTGCCGGATAGCAGACGTTCGCTCATGACCGAAGCGTCTGCCCAACACCTATGCTGTCCGCTCTCAAGCCTCTTGTCTGCACCCGTACGCGGACGCTCGTTCAGCTAAGTAGCTAACGTCTGCTTACGATGAAGCAGGCATTACTGACCCTGCCGATGCTCCTCACTGAGCGGCTTTCGTGCTATCGTCTTCCAAAGTCGCTCGCTGAAGTGAGTTATATGCCTCATCAGGTGTCGAATTATTGCCGGGCGAAATTGATGAGGTCGGGGATATTCACGTCGACACTATCTTCGTAGCTGACCCAAGCGCTAAGAGGTAGGCATCTCGCTTCTTGCAGTCGCAGGATCGCTGAGGCCTTAAGCGCTTGGCTTCTAAGCGTCTGCACATCGATATGCAGCCGCAGCACAAATCCACGAAGCAAGCACGGTAATGTTCCTGAAAAGATAGGACGAAATCCGAACTTTCTCATCCTTGTTGAATGTCTGAAATTGCGTTCTCCTCGGCCCCGCCAGGTCACTTCCTGGCGAAAAGGAGAACGTCATGCTCAAGGTTATGATGTCGATGAGTGTTGTTCTGGCCGCCGGCGCTGCTTACGCGTCCGCACCCGCTGCCCCGCTGGCCCAGACGAACGAGCGTGCGGGCCAGGCAACCTGCAAGGTTTCTCCTGATCGGACGATCATGAAGTGCACTTACGTCGGCAAGGATTCCTACGGTAACTCGATCTACTAAGATCACGAGCGAGCGACGGTAGTAGATCAGTGTCAAGGCGGTATGCCTCGCTGGCCTTATTGCCGGTCATATCTCTTTCGTTTGGCTGTACCCAGCTCGCCAGAACAAGTTGCGCCCACAGCGATAACTGCTCGGCAGGCGACTTCGGTATGGTCGTGGGAGGTAGTGAGCGTGAGCGAACACGTGCCTTGCGCGAGCTCGCTCACGCCGCTTGGACCTTCCAGCTTTGGACAGGCAAGCGACCCCCCTTCGGTGCAGTGCTGCTACGAACTTCGGAGAAGCTTCCGTCAGTCACCGGCCGTGCGGGGCAATGGACGCTAGTCTTCGATCCGCAAGAACAGGAACAGGTGGAAAGAACTCTCCCTGCCGCCACGACCACCAACGCGAGCGTAAAACTCACGCCGCCGACGGCCACCGCGTACGATGACGGTGACCTTTCGCACGAGGTTTGCCACCGATATGTAGCCTGGCTCGCCATGGCTGCCCGGCGCCCCGCTCCGGTACCGGACATGATCAATGAAGCAGCGGCGATCTCCTGCGAACCGGCTACCATGCGCGAAAAACGCCTTCGCACCGCACGGCCTCAGTCTGAGGCGCCAACCCCTGCTGAGATCCTTACGACCAGGAACCCGCTAAGCGTCGATGGAGCATTGATCGCGCGGCTTGACGCGGAGGCCAAGCAGAACGGCTCCAGCGTGGTAAACTTCGTGATCGATCCGAGCGACAAACTGTCGGACGCGGTTGCGGCATTCTACACCAAGAGCACGCTGCTGCAGGGCCGCGCCCGCAGCAACGCCGGGCGAGGCGGCCTTCGCGTCTTCGAAATCCTCATCACGCAAGCTCAAGGAAATACACCGGCCACGCGCCGTGCGCTTTCGGGGTTGCTCGGGAAAGGACAGACGCCATGAACTACGAATGTAAGGATCAAAATTTCAAGTAGACGAGGGTTCTCCCCGCAGGCTGATACCCTTCCCGTTCTAAGCCGCGAGAGCTTATGCCATGATTGCTAGCCAGTTCTGTACGCTTATGCTCGCGCTTGCTTCGACATCCGGGCAGCCAGTCCAATCAAGTCCGAGCCCCACTTCGCCGGATGAGATGGCGATCACGGATGCGGACGGCAAACCGTTGCCGCCTGAGGTTCAGGCAGAAATCCGCAAGGCGATGCAGGCGCAGGCCGGCAAGCAGCCGCCGAGCAGCGCCCGTCAGGATCAAAATGGCGACATAATCGTCAGCGGGATACGCCAGCGTGGCGCAGTGAGTGGCAATATCCCTCCGGATAGGGTCTTCAACGCGGCAGATGTCGAAAGCTTGGGCGCGAAGGACGTTGGCGGCATCATAGAAGCGCTATCGCACAGACTATCAGGCCAGCCAGCAGACGGGCCGGTGGCCTTGCTGATCAACGGCAAGCGAACAGCAAGTGCTGCGGAGATTTCGAGCTACCCCGCAGACGCAATCGAGCGGGTCGAGGTTCTGCCCGAAGCGGTGGCAGCAAACTACGGCTTTCCCGGGGGAAGCAAGCTCATCAACATCATTACGTTCGAGAGGTTCAAACAGCGCATTACTGACACGCAAGGCGAGACGCGGCTGAAGCGCGGGGGAGGAGCGATCGAGCAAAGCCTGCAGGTTTTTAGCATCAAGGGTGATCGGCGGGCGAACATTCTCGGCAAGTTCAGGCGAGAGAGCGCACTCCGCTACTCTGCCCTCGACGTGACTGACTTCCCTGGACGGGACATCGTGCCCGAGATCACCTCCTTCACTCTTCGCCCGTCAGTCAACGTAAGTCTCGGCCGCAGTTCGATCGGAGCTGATCTTCGCTTCGGAAGCGACCTCAGTCGAAGCGCCCTGAGCACAACAAGCGATGCCTCCTCGGTGTATCGCATCAGGAACCGCAGCGCTGGAGCTGGGCTGAGGTATAGTAGCCGGGTCGGTCCGTTCTCAGTTCAGGGGTTAGCCGACTTCGACATCAAACGTGAAAATAGCAGTGTGGAAGACCTCCGCAACCTCTCGTCGCAGGCAGCAACGTTTAAGGAGCAATCGACCAACATACAGCTCTTGGCGAGCGGACCACTATTCGCATGGGCAGGCGGACGCGCTTATGTCTCGGCGAAGGTCCTCGGCGTGCATGAACGTGGAGAGGGACGGTCGCCAGGAGCTGGAGCGCGATCGGAGCTCGAGCGCGACCAGGTGGGCGCGGCAATCAACCTCAATGTTCCTCTGCTCGGCGGTCCGGCATGCGCCGGTCCACTTGGATGCTTGATCAGCACCTTCGGAGTCGAACGGCGGGCGGTTAGCCGGTCTTCAGACCTGACGTCTTTCAGCGCGGGTGCTGTCTGGACCCCTTCCGCAGCCTTTAACCTGACCTACAACCTCTCACGTCAAGCAGACCCTCCAGCAATCCGGCTTCTGGCACAGCCTCGCCAAACCGTGCCGGCCGTGCTCGTGCGGGATAGCGCGCTTGATCGAACCGCAAGCGTAGACTTGATCATCGGCGGCAACCCAGCACTCAGGCCTGAGGTCGTGCATCGCTCCGAAGTGCAGTTCAACGCCAGACCCTCTCAACGCCTCGACCTGGTTTTCTCTGGCGGCTTTTTCGCTCAGCGGACACGAAGACCGATCCTCAACGTCTCCTCGGCAACGGGCCTTTTGCAGGAGGCGTTCCCCGATCGCTTCGAGCGCAACGGCCTGGGCGGATTGACCGGCATCGACGCGAGACCGGTTAACGCTGCGACAAGTGAGACGGGCGAACTTCAGCTAGGGGTTTCCTTCAGTCGATCCTTCGGGAGTGGCGAGGGTGGGCAGAGTTCCACCATCACTCGCTCCGTTCCTACTGGAGGGATCGCCAATGGCCTGCCTCCAGGGTCGATCATCATCATGGCCGAGGAGGGATCAGCCTTGGACGACCTCATCGATGACCGCAGCAGTCGCTTCTTCTTCTCGCTCAAGTACCGTCATCAAACGAGATACAAGATCCGGTTTGCCAATGGCGCTGAGTTGAACGTGCTGAGGGACGGCCTCCCGGACGAGACGTTTGGATTGGCCAAGGACCGCCTGGAAGGGCAAGCCGGCATCTATCGTGAAGGACTCGGCTTTAGACTTACCGCCAACGTAGAAGGGGTGCGCAGTGGCGGCACCTCCGATGCTACAGAGGCGAGTGCCTTCCGCACTCAAGTGCGCCCCTCCGCCCTGCTCAACGTCTCGGCTTTCGCTAATCTCGAGCAGCTATCCAAGCGGCCGTTCCTCACCCGGGCACGCCTTACAATCGGCATCAACAATCTTCTCAGCCAGAACCGAAGGCTGCAGATTGACGAAGCTGCATCGCGCGAACTCCTGCCCTTCTTCCTGTCGCCCAAGGGCAGGAAATTAATCGCTTCGTTCCGGAAGGCCTGGTGAGGCGCATTAGCCGGGTGAGCCAAGTCCTCGTCGAACCGGCCGCTCGATCGCACAAGAGCAAGCCTCGTGCTTAGCGATTAAGTGGCTCACCGCCCGACTTGAGCCTCGAGCCAAGCCGCCCGGAGTAGGGGCGCACTAGGCTTCAGCAGCACTACACAATCGCCCTCTCCCACGCTTATAGTCCCTGCATGGCAAGTTGTTCGTGTGATCGTGGATAGGCCTGGCGAAGGGCTCACCGAGAGCCAGAAAACTTGTTTGCGGTTGGTCGCAAGGGGCCTCACGTCGAAGGAGATCGCGGCACAGACAGGCTGGTCGCCGCAGACGGTCGATACCTACCTCAAAGCAGCCATGGCCCGCCTAGGTGCAGGTAGCCGAAGGGAAGCCGCCAGGCAGTTCATTAATTCCGCGGGGTCCCAGCGATTGGGATCACCATCAGAACCGATTGCCGACGCTCCGTTGATCGCGCAGCCAGAGAGGGCGGCATCTACCAGTGAAGCAGGGCCTTTGGTCCCGCCCCCACTGGGCGGACGATTGAATGAACTAACTGCCGGCGAGCGAACGATCGCGATCATCAAGGTGGCGGCACTTGGGGCTGCTGTGCTGGTCGCACTGACCCTCGTCATCGCAGGTGTTCTGCAAACCTTCCGCTGAGATCCGCTGCGGCAAGCTGAGCCGCGAGTTTGTGGCGGAGGAATACATGATTGAGCTGAAGGAAGGCGCTGGTCTAGTTGTTGTTGGCGACGTGCGTAACGCAGTCGCTGCGGTCGATGAGGCGCTTCTGAATGGAGCACGGCTTTGCGCGTCGGTCATCGAGGCATCCCAGGGCGCGAACATTCCTGTTCAGCAGTCCCAAGTACTTCTTCAGGCGATTTCCCAAGGCATGAACCGGGTGGTCGAGGGACGATCCGAGTTCGTCATCGCCATCAAGCAAATGGCCGCCATTAAGGGCCAGAGCAATCTTGCGCCGGTGGATTACGGTTGTCCGGATGGCTGGCCCACTACTGGCAGCATCAATTCGCCAATGCCCAAGGAGCAGCAAGAGCGCGCATGAGTGGATTTGATCGTCATGCAGGTAATCTCTTGGCATGATCGGAGCGCTGTTCTGGCTCCTGACGCTAGTCGCCTGTGGCTACGCCGTCGCGCTGGGAGGTCGCTCGGGTAGATGGGCCGCCGCGCTGGTTATCGCAGCTTCGCTGCTCACAATCCCGGCGACGCGCCTCGGTCAGGGCTGGGAGGGGCCAGAAGCGCTGATCTTCCTGGTGGACCTCGGACTTCTTGCCGGGCTCTACCACTTGAGCCTGAGAACAGACCGATACTTTCCTATCTGGATGACCGGGTTCCACCTTCTGGCGGTTCTGACACACCTCAGCACCCTTGCAGCCCCGGATTTCACACCGCAAATTTACCGGGCGGCCGAGAGCCTCTGGGCCATTCCGATGGCGATCGCCATGATGTGGGGAATAACCCTCGACCGCGCAGTTCTAAGCAAGGAAAGGCCACTCTAAGAGAGGTCTCGTTTCAGCCGAGCCCAGAGGATCTTGCAGCTGCTACGCTGTGTCGGCGATACCTCTTGATGGGACGCAAGCGTGCCGACGTGCTCTGCCCGGCTTTGTTCGCCGATCCATGCTGGGACATGCTGCTCGACCTTTACGTGCAGAGCATCGCAGGCACCCCGGTAAGTGTCACAAGTGCTTGCTTGGCGTCCGGAGTGCCCTGCACCACTGCGCTTGGACACGTCCGGCGTCTGGAGAGACGGCGCTTGATTGTCCGCGAGGCTGACGGCTGTGACGGTCGACGATCTCACCTGCAACTTACCGCCAGCACGGCTGATGCCATCCGAAAATGGATCAATGCCACATTTTGCGACACAATTAGCAAGGCGGAACAGCGTTATATTGTGAGCTTACCTCGAAGCCGCCACAGCTCTAAAAAAGCGTCCTAGGCCAATCGCGCAATGGCAGCTCCGGACCGAAGGGCGCAGTCACAACACCGCTTACACAAATCTGCAGTTGCAAGAGCGACCCAGGAGAACGTGCTACCGCCTGCCCCCAAGTATCGACCCGAGCATGCCTCTCCGACCGCCACCGGAACGGACTCCATGCGCACCTCCAAGCCCGCCGCCGCCACCGCCACCGAGCAATGATCCAAAAACGCCTCCTAGCCCAACTTGGTGTTCGCCAGATCGTTTCGGCCAGGTGCGAAAAGGGTCGGCGCTCCGCGCGATCACTGCCCTTCAAGCCACGGGGATGATTAGCGGTGCGCTGCAGGAAGTGGATGACCTGCGGAAGCGCAGCAATGAGTAGGGTTCTGCGTCAGCTAACGAAGGCAAATACCTCTGAGACCAGGTTCGTCAGTTTCCACCTCCACCAAGCTCCAGTGTGACTCGCTCCCGCTTGCGACCTATTGCGGACATTCAGCGGTAGACGGGCCTCAGCGGCCGTAGGTGGTGGAAAGCGGACCGGCGGCTTTCGGTATACGGTAGGGGTTAGCGGACGTTCGTTCATGCGAAGCAGAACGTAGGCTAAAGTCGAACGCGCATTCGACCAGCTACCGCAATCAGTGCTTAAACGTGCCGAGCGAGCGTGGGTCGCCGAGGTCGCCGGTGAGTGAAGCGACTAGTCGCACGACCTCTTCAAAGTCCGTATGAAAGAGGATTACGTCCTTGCGGACCACCATGCCCCCGCGACTGTGGTTGGCAAGGTTGTTGATCGCCCGCCCGACCTCGTCCTCGGTTACGGCTTCGAAGCCGGCTTGGGTCGAGATGATGCCTGCAACTGCGCTAATCTTCCGAACAGTCCCGGGCAGCTTTTTGTTCGCGAACATGTCGGCGAGGGTGCGCATGACTGCCTTGTAGAGGGCGGTCATGTCAGTGCTGCCGTTCAGGATCTCGTCGACGGCGGCTTGGACCTCGACAGGCGCGAACTTCGATCTCACGATGCCGGCGATCTTGGCGGCGGTGATCTCAAGGTCCTCGCCCCGTTCAACTAGCTGGGCAAGCTGGTCCACAGTCCAGCAAGAGATCTTGAGGTTGCTGGCTCGCAGTGCCGTCGAGCTGCCGTCGTCGAGCTGCGCAGGATAGGACGGCGCGAGCAGCAGGCAGCCCTTTGCGTCTTCTGTCGCCATGTGCTCCTGCAGGCCGCCGAAGTCGATCGCGCTAAGCGAAGGCGTCCCCTGGCTCGACTTGGCCTCCAGCGTGATCTTTGTCTCTGTCATCGAGGAGTCTAGGAAGCGCGCAATGCCGTCCGGCTGCTTGGCGCCCGCGACGTGCTTCACCTGAAATCCGAGCGCCCGTGCGGCCGCAATCAGCGCGAGCTCGAGCTGAATTGCGTCGTCTTTGCTGCCGCGGAGCATGGCCGCGATCGTGGGTCGCGAGAAGATTCTGTCGGTGGCAAGGCTGCGGAGCAGCAGGTCGCGGCGCGATAGGATTTCGCCGATCGCGAACGGCGACACGTCGGTCTCAACGAGGTAAACCTCAAGCATCACCTCGGCTGCGGCGATCAGATCGATCAACTCGCGGGCGCGGGGATCGTCGTCGAATGCTTGAACCAGCTCGTGGTCGGTGTTGACGGCGAAGGTGGACTCCTCGGGGTTAAACCTGGTGAGCGGTGCCGTCTCCCCAAGCGCTGACCGATTGAATGTGTAACGCGTGCGCTTCTCGTAAAGCTGGCCCACCACCCTCTGCATTGAGGCGTCGGGCACCTCCTCGACATACATCCAGGTGTTGTCGACATCGCCGCCGGCATCCTGACCATGGATCGTGAGGGCGTCTGCCATCGGTCGCTCGACGAGATGCTCGGCCACGTAGATGCGAGTCGACTCGGGGGTGAGCTTCTGGTCGTCGCGCTTTTTCTGCTCGCGCTGAAAAAGGTCGCGGGCTTGAAGCGCAATTTCATGCGTGATTGCCACGGCGAGGTCGCGCTTGTCGCCGACGCCCACCCCTTCCCGCGGCGCGGTCAGTACCTCGTGCAAATCATCAATCTCGAGGTCGGCACGAAAGCGATTAAATGTCGTGAACGAGTGGGGCGGGTTATGAAAAAGCGGGTCATCTAGGTTCACCAGCCGGCCTCGGACACGAATGAAAAAGCCGAAGCTGCGAGAGAATCGGTCCGACTTGCCCTTCAGCGAGTCCCAGGTGACGATCACCTCGCCCTTGATTCCAGACGGGAAGTACGTCGGCTCAATGAGACCAGCGCCGTCGGCCGCGAGAGCAATCCCGTACTTCTTATTTAGAGTGTCAATGCGGCCCTTCTCGAGGCCGCCGGGCGTGAAGGAAACGGCAATGTCCTGCTTCTCCTTCGAACTCTTCTGCTCATCCCTGTTGAGGTAGACCTTGAAGTCTAACCTCAGCGGCATTGCTGTTTGCAACACCCAGCCGAGGCGCCCGACCTGCAGGTCCCGCGCCTTCGGCTTGAGGTCGTCAAGCAAGCAAAGCGTCCAAGTCCTCCCGGTGGCGGGCAGGTCCGCCGCAGCGATCCCGAGCCGTTCCAAGACCCTCTTGAAGGCGGGCAGCTCGAGGAGCGCGGGCAGGTCGTCAACCTTTCGGACTTCCAGGTCGACCGGTGCGTTTCCATCGTTCTGGTCCGCGCTGAACTTGCTGAAGTCGCACACCACGTGATGGATGCCCTCGCTCGACGCGGTCAGGTAGGTGATCCGGGTCGCCACGGCGTAAGTGGCGAGTTTGCCGATGCCGAACTTACCGATTGGAAGTCGACCGTGCTTGGCCGTCGGGGTGACCACACCCTTCTTCGGGCTGTCGCCAACGCTCCAGAGATCCTTAAGCGCGCTCCGGGTCATCCCGGTGCCATCGTCGAACACGGCGATAAGCCCGTCCACGCCGATCTCTTCCGTTTCGGTAGCGCTCGCGGGGGGCGCCGTTGCGGTAGCGCTTGCCGGTGTTCCTTCACTAGCTGCAGCAGCAGCCTTCCCCTTCCGCTCCTGCAGAAAGAGGGCGATCCTGCAGATGTCTGCGTCAGCGTCAAACGCGTTAGCGACCAGCTCCTCAATCGCCTTCAGCGGTGAGGTATAGAGCTGCTCCGAAAGAAGGTGGATGATTTCGGTCGAGAGCCGGACCGGGATCCTGTCTACGACCTCGCCCTTGCCGATCTCGTCGCTGAGGCCAGAGTCGGGCAGCAACTCGGCAGCCGCGTTCTCGAGGTCTGATTCGGGCGTCACGTCAGTGGCCAAGTTTAGTGCTTTCTCCTGAAGACGAGGACGTGGTCGGCGTTTATGTCCGCCTCGTTCTTGCGGCTGTATGACATGTATCGGTTGGCGAGCGGATACCAGAGCCGCTCCACCAGTGCGAGTTGCGGGTCCGCGATCTCTTGAAGAAGTTCGACCATGGACACTGGCGATCCGCAGAAGCGGACGTCGCCAACCACAAAGACGATGTTGCCGCCTGGGCGGACGATCTCGGCCATGCGCTGCAGAACCTGATCCATTCCAGAGCAGTAATGCTGGAACGCCCGGGCGCGGTCGGGCTTTATGTCACCAAATGCGGGCAGTCGCCGCCGAGCCACGCGGGATCCGTGGCCGCCGTCCTTCCCGACATGGTTCATGCCGACCCGGTCCCGGCCAATGTATCGCGGCATGATCCCGCGCCGCTCCGCCGGGCCGGAGGTCAAGCCGAGCCAGTACATCTCGAGCGTGTGGCGCCGGTAGTAGTCGACGGCGGTAAGATATGGTGGCGACGTCACGACGCAGTCCACCCGGCCCGTACCGCGAGCGCTAAGCTGGCGCGCGTCAGCAAGCGCGGCGCGGCCGCCGTGGTTAGGAGCTCGCGCCTCGCCCAAGGAGCGCATAGCGGGAGCCGACTTGGTCAGGGCAAGGCGAAGCAGCGCGTATGGGTCAATGACGCGGCCTGCCTCCTCCTTTCGCTTCATATGGCTGGTTACTTCCAGCCCGGAGACCGGGACTGGGTCGGCGTTGGATGAATTGCGAACGATGGAGGCGAAACAGAGTTCGAGCAGGGAGCGAACATGCGGGTCGCGCTGCCCTGCGATGAACTTCCTTAGCGCGGCGAGCTGTAGAACAACGCGGCGTCGGAACCAGTGCTCCATGCGCGGCAGGGCTGGGACTTGTGCTGAAAGCGGGTCGATGGCGGCCGTCAAGTCGGCTTGGGAAATGTCTCGGTCGAACCCACCCCAGAGGGCTGCGTCGGCCTCGCGCATGGCCTCCACCCGCGCTCGGATGCGCTCGACGGCCTCATCAATGCGGTCGTAGTCTAGACGGCGTATCTTCGCCGACGATACGAAGACGGCGAGCGGGTCGACATCCGTGCCGACGACGTGCCGGCCAGCCACTAGTGCCTCCACCAATGTCGTTCCACTTCCGCAGAACGGATCGAGAACTGTCTCGCCGGCGGCGCTGAACTGCTCAACCAGCGCGCGAGCAACCGGCGGATGGAATTTGGCTGGATAACGGAAGACGTTGTGGTTCAATCGGTCGTACGTCTCGGCGAAGTCAAGGCGGCTAATTCCGACAAGCGCCGGTTGACTCCGTTCGGATCTCGGTGAGACGAGCGCCGGCTTGGTTGCGATCACTTTCACGGGTCGATCCTTTTTGCTGCGGCGAGCACGGCTTGGGGGTGGTCGGCCGCGATGCGGTCGAGGGCCGCGTGAAGTTCAAGCGGGTCCGAGCGAACGATGCGGCGAGCGAGGCCGTCCGTGCGGCGCCGAAAGCGTTCGCGCTCGCGAAAGTCGCCGCCGACGTAGGAATAATCGTGCAGCGGAGGTCCAGGTCGGAAATTCGTCCAGGCGGATTCGAGCACCTGCCCGCGATGCGTCAGCGCGAGATAGTCCAAGCGGCACCAATGGGAGAGCGCCGCGTCGTAAAGCGCGTTTCGGTACCCGCTAAGGATCACTCGACAGGGTAGCGCGACAAGTGCTGCGAGGAGGGCAACATGATCGCTCTCCTGATAATCGTAACGGTAGCACCGCGACCGCCGCCGCGTTGCCGGATGATAGGGCGGATCGCAATAGACGAGATCGCCTTCCCCGAGGCCTAACGTTGGCAATATGTCGAGCACATCGCCCTGGATCAGCGTCGTCGGCTGGCGTGCGATCTGACGCCAGCGCTCGATAACTAGGGGATCAAGGTCGATGCCGATGCTGACCACAGCCGGCCGCTTGTGGCGGAACACCGCGCCCCCGCCCAGGTGCGTCTCCACGTAGCGGCGATGGGGGGGCATCAGATTGATGATGTCCCGGTAGGAATGCCCCTTTCCCCCGGCGTAATGGATGCGCTCCGTTTTCACACTCACACGCATCGCCATTTCACGCGATGATGTCAATTCGGGGCGAGGATTTGCTTGTTAAGCCTGCCGCGAAAACTCGCTGCCCGACAGGTGAGGGGCAAGACTAGGGCTGATCGCCTGACTGACAGATCCGGCAGGGGTGTTCCCGGCGACCTCACGGATTCGATAGCAAGCAGCCGAGCATCGCTTAACGATCGCCGTCCACGATGTCCGTCGCCGCCACAAGTAACTAATCTGGGCTCAAACAACACGTCAGCAACCAACGTACGAATGTCCGGGTGTGGATGATGGCAAGAAGAGGCTGAACGTCTGAGTGTGGGTCCAATCAGACGCGCGAACTCCTAAACGAACGTTCGATTTCCGACTTCGCTCGCGTAGGAGCAGCCATTCCGCTTAACGCCAATTGCCTGTCTGCGTATCGATCAATGTGCAGAATAGTCGCGCGGCAACTCAGACGTCGAACAAGCAAGGGATCCGACAGCGGTC
>Ga0066648_10001580_pt1 | contig 12142 bp, 13 predicted proteins | sample CryGeyCG12114_NA_FD_59537 | JGI IMG/M metagenome (GOLD analysis project Ga0066648, IMG submission 59537) | Groundwater microbial communities from aquifer - Crystal Geyser CG19_WC_8/21/14_NA | ecosystem: Environmental > Aquatic > Deep subsurface > Groundwater | place: USA: Utah: Grand County... | reverse complement strand
CCCTGTCGGAACCCCGCGAACTTGTCCTGCGCGTTCTTGATGAAAAACATGAATAACATCTTCCGCAGGAATCCGTTCGCTTTGCGGTATCGTATAAAGCGCAGTTGCATTCGGATGACTCATGTACAAATGATATGCAACTTTTTTACCTTGGGTGTTAAATTCTACGCCTTGGGTAATCCATCCGTCTTTCAAAGGCTTGGTTAGCTTTTCATCAAGATAATCCGCTTCCAGAACTTGCAACTTTATTGGAATGGCTGCGGTCTTGTCCCTGCGTCTGATAATAATACACTCCCCGTCCCTGTGCGTGGCCGCACAAACTAGGTCTTGCAAACCGTAGATATTATTCATACCGTCGAAATCACATTCAGTCGTTTCCGCCCAATCCCGCCAAATCTCACGCGCTTTTTTCTGAGTAAGCGCAACGGTTGAAACGATGGCGGGCTTGATGCCTGCCCCGACGATATTATTCGACAAAACTTCAATCGCTTTTTTAACGATTGGTTCGTCCCGCTGTAAAGTACGACTGAACCCCCGAAGCTTTCCGAGCGAATTAATAGTTTCCGCAGGAGCCGAACGGTTTTGGCGGTCAGTCTTCTTTTGCCTGCGTCCGTTGGCCCCTGCCTCGTATCCGCGAAGATATGAAAGGGCTTTCCGGTCGGCTTCGCGCTTTACCGCAATTGACGGTGCAATAAATTCAATAGCTTTTTCTAAATAGTTCATTTTACCGTGTTCTCCAAGAGTGTTCTTCCGTTTCCAAACCGTACCCGCCTGCCGATTTCCCATCGTTATAATCCGCTACAACCCGGCGTTGCGATGACGCAAGAATCGGATCAACGCCGCCGGGCACCTGTGGCCGCATCCAAGATAGTATTTTCCACATATCAGGAACAGATTGATATACAATCCGCTTATCGGCATACTGAACTTCCTTAACGCCGTTGACTAAATTGTTCAATAATGTTTGATATGCTTCCAAAGTAACGGCTGGAATCTCATATTGGGGAAGCGGATTTTCAGGAATTGTGCTATCTGCCATACTAAAAAACTGTTTATAGTTGCCGAAATATATGTAAAAAACTCTTAATTATTCCCAAAAACTGCCTTCTTTGTTTGTAATATGCGTCGTAGGCTTTACAGTGGCCGGTTGGACGGTTCTTTTCTTGAAAGAACTTTCGACATTATCCATCCATCTATCGTCGAATCGGTCGATGCCCATTAAACTCGCAGCGGCACGGGCATAGTTCATTGTATCCAACGGTTCGTTTCGTTCGAATGTAACGTGCCATTCAGTTTTATTGTGCCCTTTCTTATCTTTTTTAACCCGTTCTTCTTCCGCGACCAATCCTTTGAAGTATTTATCCTGAAACTTGATAAGATGGATATACCCCGGCGGGCCTAATTCATCTTCATCTAGTTTATGCAATTTAAGGTACCCGTAAAGCTCGGTTTTCATAAAGGAGCTACCCACATTAACCAGCCGTACCCCCGGAGCATCTTTACCGGCTTCGGTTTTATCGACCGCAGTAACCGAACCGATGATCCTTCCTAAATTGTCCTGTCCTTTAACCGGAACGACTTGTTTATGGCTATACGCTTTACAAAACTTGTAAACCCTTGCTGTATAGTTACCTGAATCGACGCACATCCGAGACATCGGAAGTTCGATCCCGTCTTCGCGTATCCAAAATTCATTAACAACCAAAGCAAGTTCCTGCCATACGGAATCTTCATGAACGTTGCCAACAAGAACCCGGTAATCCAACAACCAACGGCGTTTACCGTGCCCCCAACCAACAACGCTTAATTCAAGCCGGTTCCCCTGAACATCGACGCCGACAGTTACAAACTTGACGTTATTGTTTGGTTTATTTTCTTGTACGGATTTTGCCCGATCATAAAGCGATTGCCATTTCGGTGCATCGGTTTGCGGTTTGGAAGGTTCGCCAAGAGAAAGGTTCGTAAATGAATTCAGCTTGTTTTGATCGGTACCGGCGTCAATATAATCCGCGACCAGATCAGAAAAAGAATACCAAGGCGAATACAGGGAATTGATATGAAAACCGATGATGTCCGTCGATGTCTTTTCGGGGTCGGTTGCTTTCCATTCTCCTTTCGCAAGCATATCGCGCTTGTGACGTTCATAGATTTTTCCATCACAATACGGACACTGATAGTGTGCAGTTGGGGGCGAAGTTGTAAAGTCGTTGCCTTCCCATTTTACATTCTCAAAAGTTAAATGATCGTACACGCCGCAGTGTGGGCAAGGAACGTAAAACTTTTGCTTGTCGGTTTTTTCATATTCATCTTCCACGACCGAAACGCCTTCAACTGTTGGCGTCGATGGAACGAAGGTTTTTGAATTTTTATAATTCCGGGTTCTTGCACGGGCAAGCGACATCGGCGAACCTTCCCCGCCCAAGTCAAGCGGATACCCGTCAACTTCATCGAGCATCAATTTCTTTATCGGCATAGAGCGAAGACCGGACGGGGAATTCGCACCAGCACAGATAAGGGAACCGCCGGGAAAGTCTTTTTGAAGAATCGTATCGCCGTCCTTCATTACTTTGCTGGAAAGCCGGGGCGTGGCCCGGATCATCGGATCGAGCCGCATTTTACTATTACGTTTTGCCTGCGCTTCGGTAGGCATAACCATAAGCATCGTTGCCGGAGAATTGTCGATACTGTATCCAATCCAGTTCAAACCTAACTCGGTTGCGCCAACCTGCGCGGACTTCTTGAAAATTACACGCCGGTAGGAAATATGATCCGAAAGCGCATCCATGATCTTTTTCAGATAAGGCGTTCGGCTTGTTTTGTATAGTCCGGCTTCGGGCGAAGCCCCTGACGCCAAGAACCGATATTTGTCCGCCCACTCCGAAACCAGCAAACGTTCTTCCGGCAAAAGCCCCTTTCGGAACCCTAATGCTTCCTCATAATTTTTCGATGTGCCTGTCAGCATTTGCAAGAGCGGTTAATGCGGAATGTAATTCCACGGCTATAATTTGATACAACTCGTCCCGGTTTTTCGCTAACATGCAATCGTCAACAATCCGATCAGGAACGGCCATAATTCTGTCTCTTACTTCTTGGCCCGTTGCGAACAGAGCGGCATAAACCGCTTCCTTGGAAACCAGTCGTTTTGCAGCTTCTCCAATCTTAACATCCGTGAGCATGATTTGCTTGATGTCTTTAATCTTCGTGATGTCGGCTGCGCTGAATTCCCGGTATTCTTCAAAGGTGTAATCACGTTCGGGGTTTTCAAGGATCGGGGTCGGATCGGGCGTAATACTTTCCATGACCTTCTGTTTTTCCTTGGGCGTTTTTGCTTCTTTCTTGGTAACGGGATTGACCGGAAGCGGGGCTTTGTACTTCTCGTAATTCGGATCGTTCGGATGCGGCGGGCGTCGGTTGCGGATCAAATCTGCTTTGGCTTCCTCGACGTAAATCATCGGCTTGGCTTTGTTGCTGTAATCTACGCTTTCCGCGCTTATCTTCTCCTTTGCTATCCATTTACGTACCATTGTATCCGAAACATCCATGATTCGGGCAAACTCTTTGAACGATACTAAGTCGGACATATATTCGATAGTTTAAAAACCGGGGGTTTGCGATAAAAAACCGCCTTCCCGATCAAATATAAAGGTTTTTAACACAAACCGCAAACCGGTTTCAAAAATTCCAAAATTTGGTTTTGCACTTTTCCAATATTTTCAAAAAACCGGTTTGAAAAATCGAAAAGTAGCGAGGTTTTGGGGTGTTGCCCCCCGCATGTTAGTTGGAAGCGGGGAAGAACCTATGTAGAAGGAATTCTACAAAATAATGTAGTAATAGTTCTACATATAGGAGTAAGCAAAGAAAGTGTTGTACTTTACCATGATTGTAGTAGTTTATGCGAACCGGTTCGCCTACCGGTTTGCGATTAGCGCGAACTGAATTCATACTACACGGCAGGCACATACAGGGGCAGGCTACACGCTGCTAAAATATTTTTAATTATTTATTTTATTTCTCTTGCTTATTAAATAAAATATAACGTACTTTACATCATCAAACAGAAACACATAAACAAATCAACATCATGGAATACAGAACAATAATCAACGGCAAGTCTTTCACAGTAAAGAAAACAGGAAACAGATACTTTCGTTTCAGCCCTGCATCAGGTCGGTACTTTCCGATTGCCGCTTCGGAAGTGATCGAAGTTGCCGAACAAAAAGACGATTCAGATTACAACAACACTTCCAGCCCTTTGCATTACTAAACAAAAAGCCCGGTGCGATGCCGGGCACATTTTAATCACATAAACATCATCCAGATCATGAAAGTATTTAAATCATTCCTTATCGCCTTAGTGTTGTTCTTTATTGCATTAACGATCCGTACACTTATTCACTTTTAAGATGATCGATTACAGAAAAATAGTCAATAACGCCAAAAATGATTTGTCTTTAATTCAAGAAGTAAAACCTATTAAAGATCAGAAACGATTCATCTTTTGGTACCGGTACGTTCTTACATTAACTGATATAAACGATTGCAGAGAACATTCAAGATTATCAAGGAAGAATTATCAGGATCGAGAAATTAAAAAGGCTGTGCAAAAGTGCAAACTGATAAACGCCTCAAAGTTTAAAGCGCATTCAATGTATGGCTATTTAGTCGTTAATGCGGATTCAATTGAAGATGTTAAAAGACTTATATTACATGCAAGATAATTATGATATACCTAGTTGATATTTCTTACACCAACCGTCCTACCCGTGAAACAATTTGCTTGGACGTGATTAAACTTTTGGAATTGCTTTACGAGTATGATTCAGATATATCCGGCTTTACATTTCAAGCAATTTCAACAGAAACCGCCCAAAAACATGACCTAGGACGTACGATCTTGACCCATTCGGGTAGTTGGCAGGGTCGATCAGTTTCCCCAATTCGTAGACCTGTTTTATAATCTTTAAATTAATTATCAATTATGAAATTTTTCGTTTCCTGCGGCTGCGTTTGCCTTCTTGGTTCCGGCTGTTATTTCCTGATTGCAAAACTTATTATCTCACTTATCTAATCTTTATTAAAAATGAACTACGATCAATTAGAAAAAGATTTTGCAAATGCAATTGCAGAATTTATCACAGAAGTTACTGGCATAAACTGTATTTTTAATCGTTTCGAAACGAATTTGCTTGGTCATGGATTTGAATTTATTTTTTCAGCTAGGATATACTCAATCCATGTTTCAAAAGAAGATTTGGAAAACCTTGAATACTTCATAAAAGTTGCGAAGCGAAACGTTATTAATTCACTAAGGCATAACGCGCCTGAAATAGTCTTACCAGAGTATCGATCAATAAAAGACTTCGAAATAAAAGACAAAGATAACGCCTTCAAATTTGCCGTATGGCTGCATCAAAATGCAATGTACGATTCGGAATATGAAAATTGGCACTGTAAACAGTGGCACGGCGTTCCGCTTGATATTGTTTACCGTGAATATTTAAACTCAATAAGAGAAACGTTAAAGATGCCTATTTGACAATTCCTGCAAGGATTACATTGATTTCATGAGTTAAACGCGCCGGGAACATTTCATCAATTTTCTGGTGCGTTTTTTCTATTACTACCGGGTTCGAAAACATTACGCCTTGTGATACTGTCACAAGGTTTCTTATTGGTAGCCTGCCGCCCGCTTTGTATTCAAATCCCGTAGGCCGATAACTTCCCCGCATAAACACGTCGCGATGTCCGTTCGGCATCGTAGCAATAAACGAATGCGGTATTAATTGGCGTCTTCCTGTAATGTTCACAGTAGCCCCTTTTTTGCGTTGTACGGGCTTGAATTTTCCAAGGGCTATCGGTACCCCGTGCGTTGAGATCGTGCCCACAAGCCGCGTTTGTGATGCCTTCTTGGTACCCATCTTCGCATCAAGGTCTTTCTTGTTGATTTTATAGCTTTTTCGAATGGCTTTCGATGCCGCAGTTTTACCGCTGGAAACAGATCGGTTTATTGATCTTGCCATCGCCTGATTGAACTTTGATTTGGTAACGCGCCGGGCTAATTCGCCCAACGCATTAACCGCTTGTGATATATCGACAGATTGTATCATGAGTATTTATTTATCTTAGCTTTTAAAGCCTGCATTAAAGCCTCTTGGCCTGTTTCTTTTTTCTCCAAGGCTTTTATCACATCTTCATCAATCGTGCCCTTGATCTTTATTTTACTGATAATAACTGACTTCTTTTGCCCTTGCCTCGCAAGCCGCGCATTCGCCTGCAAATAAGATTCAAGCGACCAAGGAAGCCCGAACCAAGCAAGCAAATTCCCGCCATCCTGCATGTTCAATCCATGCCCCGCTGATTGCGGATGTGCCAGCAAGAAAGGAATTTCACCTGCATTCCATCGGTCAATATCGGAAGAATTACCAAGTAAGTGCGGTTTGAAGGCTTTTAATTTCGTCTTGATCCGTTCGACATCGTGTTTGAAATTATAAAATACCAGCAACGGGTTTCCGTTGGCTTCTTCCAAAATTTCTTCCAACGCTTTTATTTTCAAATCGTGAATTTCTACAAAGTTTTTTGCTTCTGTATAAACTGCGCCGTTTGCAAACTGTAAAAGCTTTCCGGTTAACGCTGCCGCATTCACGGCTGTAATTTCCTCGGACATAAATTCCATTACCGCGTCACGTTCAAATTCGTCATAAACCTTCCTGATTTTAGAAGGCATATCAATCTCGATTATCCGTTCAATTACGGGCGGAAGGTCAAGCCAATCTTTTGCTTTCATAGATACACAAATGTCGCTGATCCTGTCATAAATCGCTTCGGAATAAATATCTTTTCCGATCAATTCGTTACTGCTTGATTTTAAATTATATTCATAAACTACATGCCCTTTGCTTTGACCCGGATTAAAGTATTCTTTCCGGTATTCGCCAATGGTTTTACCAAGTCGTTCGCCCTTATCTGCAAGGTAAAGCTGCGGCCACAAATCAAGCAATCCGTTCGGCGATGGCGTCCCGGTCAGAAGTACCAAGCGATGAATCAGCGGACGCACTTTCTTCAAAGCTTTAAAACGTTTGGAGTTCGCATTTTTAAACGAGCTTGATTCATCGATAACAACCATATCAAAATCGAATTTCATGCCGACGTACGCAACCAGCCATGGAATATTTTCACGGTTAATCGTGTACACGTCCGCCTTTGCCCGCAACGCCTTGATGCGCTGTTTTTCAGTACCAATGATGACTGACACTTTCAGGTGTTTGGTATGATCCCATTTCGCAAGCTCTTTCGGCCAAGTGTGTTCAGCTACCCGTTTTGGCGCAATGATTAAAGGTTTTGAAATTTCCATCCGGTCAAGCATTTCCACAATTGCCGTGGCGGTCGATACCGTTTTACCTAAACCCATATCAAGCAGAAGCCCCGCGCCCCCGCAAAGTTGAACGGCCTTGTTCTTGATGATGTGCTTCGTTGCAATCTTCTGGTACTTATTTGGAACGTATTGCATCAATGCAGTTATTTAAAGTTTCTTGTGAATCAATGATAAATACCCGGAAGCCCAACCCTTCCAAGAGCCTGTGAACGACTTGTTGCCGGGGCGAAGGCTTTTCCCCTGTCGTTTTGATTTCAGCAAAGAAGGCACCGCCCCCTTGCATCAGAATCATCCGGTCGGGAACTCCTGTAAATCCGGGGCTTGTCCATTTGAAAGACATTCCGCCAATCCGTTTAACTGCTACGGCTAATTTCTTCTCTAAAAGCTTTTCGTTCATAGTTTCGATTGTTAATAAGACCCGCATGCCCACTTGGTTCACAAATTGCTTAGAACTTTAATAGATTCAATTAGGCAGAAATATATATGTAGCTACATTTAATTTTCTATCTAATCTCTTTAATTCTCTCTATACTAAATTTTGTGGGTCTTTTGGGTCTTTTAGCTGTAATTGATTATTTTTCAGTAAGTTAAGTTGACCCGCAGATAAAAAATAATGCGGGTCAACGTGGTTCTTGTGGTTCTTTAATTCAGGTTTTCACGATTTTTCCGGAAATTTGACGGAATGTTACTTGTTTTCCTTTCGTAGCCTCTTTGCCTGCCGTCAAAGTTATCCGATTTGATTTTCGATTTTGTGGGCTTCCAATTCGGCAGGTTCTTTAAAATAGAATGGATTCGTTTTGTATTATGGTTGTTAATGTCTTTCGGATTGCCATTCAATGCGCGAACCCAAACGTCCCCGGCACATACCCGGTTAAGAAGTACATCCTTTTCCGATCCGAAAGCGGCTTTCGCGTCAGACATTGTTACCGGAGTGTCAAGCCAATTAACGATAATTTCTTCCCATTCGTCAACTTCTTCATGCTCTTGCTGCATCCGCTTTGCTTCGGCTTTTATTTCTTCGGACAGATTCAAAGTTTCCCCCATGCGGTACGCTGCCAAGGCTTCTGCCCAAATCTGCGAAATTTCATAAGCCGTCAAATCGTTCCAGATACTTCGCGCCGGTTCGAACTCCATGCAGACAAGCGGCCAATACCTGCGGTTCCCGTTGTTGCTGGAAAGAAAGTCATAATTGTTGGTCGTACCGATGAAGATGTTCTTGCGCGGAAAGTCGGTCGGATCAGTGCCGTGCGATTTACGGTATGAATCTTTCGAACTTGCCAGAAAGTTCTTGGCCGCTTCCGCTTCCGCTTTACGCAAGCCCGCCATTTCTCCGATCTCAATAATCCAGTACCCTTGCAACTGCTCAAACGCCCGTACGCCGTTACCGCCCGAAAGCATAGAAAAGTTGAACGTATCTGAAAACCATTCTCCGCCAAGCTTTTTGATGATCGTTGACTTGCCGCAGCCTTCCGGCCCAACCAGCGTTAACACTTCATCAAACTTACATCCGGGTTCATATAAACGGGTTACGGCTGCAAGTAAAGTCTTGCGCGAAACAGTCCGCGTATAAGGCGTATCAGTCACGCCGAGGTACTTTATAAAGAGCGTATCCAGACGCTTCTTGCCGTCCCAAACCGTAGCCTCGATTTTATCCTTTATCGGATGGAAACTGCGTTCGTCTTTTACCTGCTTTACCACGTCTTCAATGATGGGGGTGCGTTTAAGCGAATACGGAGCTTTACCAAGATAACAGCGGAGTTTTGCCCCGTCATCGTCTGTCCAATTCTTATCGTTACCGGGACGTTTCCAAGGCAATTTTCCCATAACGCCAATGCGCCCGGAAAACTCGTTCAGACCGATCTTTTCTTTGAGCTTGGGGTCATTCATCAAGATCAGTTCAACGTTGTTCACTGACGTAAGAAAATTACCCTTTGTGTCCACATCCATATCGGCCAACCAGTTCATGTTACGGATGTCCGTGTCGGGAGCATCTACGTCATCATCGACCGAAGACAGATCGCCGATAAGGTCATCATCCGCATCGACGGAAGACAAGTCGCCGATCAGATCGAAGTCATCGTCGAACCCGCCCGCAGCGGCTTCGATCTTCTCGATGGCAAGCTGTTTCTTTACCTGCTTATCCTTGGTGCAAAATTCCATCATTGCCAGATACGAGGGCAAACGGTTAACCGGCGTACCTTCAAGCGAACGCGCGTCAGCTTCTCCGAACTTGTGCATCCGTACCAGATCAAACGAGTTGACGTGCTTACCGCTAATCGGATCGGTCATGTTGTGGCTGTATGCCCACTTGTCTTCGTACACGGCCAAGCCATTCGGAAGCGACCCTTCAAGATACGTATACCTGTTTTCCATACTGTCGGATTCAACGTACACATCGGCCAAGTAGGTTTCAATAGCGGAAGCGATACCATGCACCCGGCAGAACGCACCCACAATCCCGGTTTTTTCCAAGGGGTCGCCGGCCTTCTTGATCCCGGATCGGATTGCTTTCTTTTCATCCGATCCCATCGGCCAAGAACTTATGTCGCGCCAATCCCGGTATATGGCCAGTACTTCGTCAGCGCAAAGCGGTTCGCCTTTCTGTTTCTCGAAAACGAAGTCCGCATCCTTGGAAGTTGACGGGTAATACATCAAGCGGTTTACATCATACGTCGTATGGTCAAACTGATCGATCCCAAGCGTTGACGTCACGTAGCGGGCAATCGGTTCGTATTCTTCCTTGGATACTTCCCGATCTAAAAGAATAACCAGCCGGTACCGATGTTTTTCTTCGGTGTGCTTGTGTGTGGAATAAATGAAAGCGGAACAGTCAAAAAATAACTGGAAACGATCCCAAAAATCAGAATCAGCAAAATCAGCGTCAAGTGTAATAATTGTGCGGTATGCGACGTGTTCGCGCTTCCGGCTACCGTTGACCAAAGCCCCGCCTACAAAACTGCCCACATCCTTGATTTCAGCTTGCCGGCTAATTGGCGCAGCAAAATATTCTTTCAAGGTTTCAAGCGTCCTGTGCGTCTTTGAACAGCGGTTTACCAACCATTCCCAAGTTACTGATTCATTCTTCCAAGTTTTTGTGTTTCTGTGCTTCCCTGTTGCAATGTCAATTTTTTCATTCATAAGGAAGGATTGGAAATCGGGCTATTAATTCTGTTTAGTTCTTGTTGTGTAAGGCGTTCCATTACTTCGTACTGCTTTTCGCCGCGCAATGCAGCGATGATCTTCAACCTACGAAGGGCATCAGTTGAAGTCTTGATCGTGACCAAATCTGCTTTCTTGGACATATAAAGGGGATTAAAAATTCAGGTTGTAAATGTAGTAATTACCGCACAAATAAAAAAGCCCGCAAAAAAGATTTACGGGCTTTGTCAATTAAAACACTAGCAGGCTATTTAAGCCAAATATCGCAAACGTTCGAATCGATGTTTGCCTTCCACACTCCTTTGAACCGGGGAACAAGTTCTTGCTGTTCCAATAGTTCCATTATCTTAAATACGTTCGTCGGATTGTTCTTGAATTGAGTAATATTTACATGCAGCATACTACCCCTTCGGATAACTTGCGCGTCATTGCCAAGAACTGATAAAGCTTTTTGTGCTTCTTCGAACACTTCTATTTCTGTCGCGCTGAAACTCGCATCAGGATACATTGGCGGCTGTTCTTCCAAGGGCAAGCCGTGAACCCGGTACCGCGTTTGCCATTTAAACGGCAGTTCTCGCCTAACGTGCCCGCCACGAACCGGGTGCCAAAGATGATACGTTTGCTTTTCGTCATCAATGCTTCGAACGATCCATTGCGAAAAACGCCGCTTTAAGCTTGTTACGGGGTTATACTGAATAACATCGCCGACTTTGAATCTTGGATTTATCATGGTTCAAATTTAGTAAATGTTGCTTTTCTTGCGTCGAAGTTCCAAAATCCCCACTCATGTACTATCGGCCCCGGCATGATCTGCGTGTAACACGGGCCGTCTGGCAGGGATAAAATTTCGTGAATGCAGGTTGCTTTGATGTCGCGGACTTCGCCCGCCTTGCGATGAAAATCTTCGTAGCTCCAAGACATATCTTCGTTAACGGTATAAACCCGTTCCCAATAACTGCCCTGCAAGATCATGATGCGAATATCGGTAAGATGATCGTGTACTAACCCGAAATCAGGCTTGCTTATAACATGGAAAGCGATGTGAAAGGGAAGTCCCCGGACGTGCCATTTCTCAAAGCCTTCTCTGAATTTTTGGTACTCAGTAAATACCGCGTTTCTGTTCTGCTCCGCAAAAAGTTCGGCGGCTTCCTGTTCATAACTTTCAGTTTCATAGTATTTCGCCTGCTCAAAATACGACCAAAAAGGATAATCGTATTTTTTAGCGATTTCTTCTTTACACTCTTGAAATGTTTTCATGGTTGTTCGGTTGTGATTGAATCTACACTATGCGTCCGGTGTGACTTGCCCGATTTAGTTGTATACTCGTAATAGGTCGAACCGCCGCAACTTGCCCAATAAACGGTTCTTCCATCATGGAACCGGTACATTTTGCACCCGTCCTTCTCAAACAGCAATTCAAGCTTGATGCCGTTGCCGGCGGATTCGGTTTCCTGCGCGTCGTGTATGCACCCGGCCAAGAATAGTAATGCAGCGAATACGATTGTCTTTTTCATTTTCTACGGTTTTGTTTACGTGCTAATTTTTGAAGTTTTCGGGCCGCTTTTCTTTCTCTTGCTAGTTCAGCATCTTTTGGCGAAAGAGTACGTTTCT
>Ga0066648_10001579_pt1 | contig 12142 bp, 22 predicted proteins | sample CryGeyCG12114_NA_FD_59537 | JGI IMG/M metagenome (GOLD analysis project Ga0066648, IMG submission 59537) | Groundwater microbial communities from aquifer - Crystal Geyser CG19_WC_8/21/14_NA | ecosystem: Environmental > Aquatic > Deep subsurface > Groundwater | place: USA: Utah: Grand County... | reverse complement strand
GCATCCCGCCTGGAGGCACGACCAACCAGCTCCTGGCCAAGAAGTCCAACGTCGACTACGACATGAAGTGGGTCACCTCCACCTCAGGTGGAAGCAGTGATCTCAGTGCCATCTTCCCCATGCTGGCTCGCAACCCAATGCTGCTGATCGCAGGCAACATCACGCGAGACGCCAACGGGGCTGCTACCTCTGCTCCTGTGGTGTGGCCAGACGGCACTCCTGGCGTCTACACGGCCCTCGCACTGTCGAGCACTTTCCCTGGTGGGGTTGACTCCTACAAGATCACCTACGGGACGAGTCCAGTCCTGAGGACCTACACCCAGCCCACCATTACCTTCAATGCCAATGGCAACGCCACACAGGTGCCTGCGATAGTAGTGAGCTAGCCAAGCGTCTCTCGTTACGCTTGGACTATGAACATAGAGCCGGATTACAGGCCAGCGACCCTGGCTCTGGGTGACAAGGCGTCCTACACCTACGTTGATCAACAGATCGCAGCCGCCCTCGCTGGGGTTCAGGCCGGTGCAATTGCCGACTCATCCATCACGAACGTCAAGATCGCCGCCAACGCTGCGATCTCCCTGGACAAGCTCGCTGACTCCGCGACCTACCTGCGGTTCCTGCCTGCTGAGCGCACCAAGCTGAACAGCGTCGCCTCTGGTGCGACCGCCAACAGTGCCGATGCGACTCTGCTGTCGCGTGCGAACCACTCGGGCACTCAGGCCGCTGCCACCATCTCCGACCTGGTGGAGGCCGTCCAAGACATCGTGGGCGCGATGATCGTGGCTGGCACCAACGTCACGGTGGCCTACAACGACACCTCGGGCACCTTCACGATCAACTCCACCGCGACCGGTGGGACTGGCGGCACCACGGATGCCGAGGTCGTGCGGGACACCATCGCTGCGGCTCTGCTGGGTGGCACGAACATCACCATCACCCCGAACGATGCGGGCGACACCATCACGGTGGCCACCAACGCCACGGTGAACTCGACTGATGCTGCTCTTCGTGATCGCTCCACCCATACGGGCACGCAGTCCTCGGACACTCTGGTCGACGGTACGAACACCAAGACGCTGACCAACGCCAAGGACACCAAACTCTCTGGCATCGCCACAGGGGCTACCGCCAACTCCACCGATGCCCAGCTCAGGGACCGGTCCACTCATACCGGTACCCAGAGCGCAGACACTGTGGTCGACGGCACCACGAACCACGTCTTCACCACAGCCGACGACACCAAGCTCGGAGGGATTGCAGCGGGGGCTACGGCTAACTCTGCCGATGCCACTCTCCTGGCGCGTGCCAACCACACTGGTACTCAGGCGTCTTCGACCATCGCTGATTTCACTGAGGCGGTGCAGGATGTCGTGGGTGCACTGCTCTCGGGCAGCTCTGGCGTCTCGGTCACCTACAACGACACCGCAGGCACGCTGAGCATCACCGGGGGCGGCACCGGGGGTCTGGATGCTGAGGGTGTGCGTGACGCCATCGGAGTCGCTCTCCTGGGCACCGGGCTCATCACGGTCACCGCCAACGATGCCGGGGACACGATCACCGTCTCCACCACGGCTACTGCGAACTCCACTGATGCAGTGCTGCTGGCCCGCGCTAATCACACGGGTACCCAGTCGGCTGACACGCTCGTGGACGGCACGATGAACAAGGCTTTCCTGGCCACCGAGCGCACGAAGCTCACCGGAGTGGCTACCGGCGCTACTGCCAACGCGGCTGACACCGCCCTGCGTGACCGGTCGACCCACACAGGTACCCAGAGCGCCGACTCCCTGACCGATGGGACGACCAACAAGGCGTTCCTCGCCACGGAGCGGACCAAGCTCACTGGTGTTGCTGCTGGGGCCACGGCCAACGACACGGACACAAACCTCAAGGCCAGAGCCAACCACACCGGCACGCAAAGTGCCGACACCATCGTGGACGGCTCGACCAACCACGTCTTCACGGTCGCTGACGACACAAAGCTCACTGGGGTGGCCGCTGGTGCTACTGCCAACGACACCGACGCCAACCTGAAAAGCCGTGCAAACCACACGGGGACTCAAGCGGCCTCGACGATCTCGGACTTCACTGCTGCCACCAACGCAGCGGTGCTCCCAGGCACGACCCTCACTCTCACCAAGAGCGGCGGTGTCTGGCCTGGTGTTCCGACCACTCGGGCAGATGTCGTCATCCAGTGGAAGGGCGCAGACCCTTCGCCTCCCACGGTCGCCACTCGTACACTCGGTCAGCCGGGCATGATCAGCGGTGTCGACCTCCGTCTGATCGTCTAGGAGAGACATGGGCACCCCACTCGTTCTGGCGGGGGCGGGTGGCGTCGATGGCGCTGCCCTGACCGCTGCTGGCGTTCCTACTCAGTCCGTCTCAGTCAACACGGCTGGCACTGGCGGTACCGCGACCTTCTACAAGGTGCCCACAGGCAACCTGAAGGACGCGTTCTTCTACCGCTTCACGGCCAACGTGAGCAACAACTCTCAGATGCGCACGGCCATGCCTGCGACGAGCAAGACCTTCTCCTTCAGAGGCGTCTACCAGGCGAGCACCACCACTGCGGCTGCGGTCATCATGGGACAGCGCTATGCCTCGGGGTTCTCCTGGCGTCTTCAGCAGATCGCCTCTGGTGCACTGATCCTCCAGAACAGCGCTCTGGGAACGCTCTGGACCTCACCAGTCCTCACGGTGGGTACCTTCTACGAGATCAGCATCGACGTAGTGGTAGGCACTTCTACCTCCAACGGTGCGATCCGGATGCGCATCTGCGCCCAGGGCACAGACACCCCCATCACCAGCGGAACGTTCACCTCCACCACTGCGAACCTCAACACCGCAGTGATCACCCACTTCGACACCGGAGCTGTTGACCAGTCCTCGGTGGGTACGCGTGATATCCGCTGGGGCTTCCTCCAGTTCGAGAACGACCGGACCGTCACCTCTGGCTTCCCCGCCAGCATCCCGGTCTACTCCTACACGCCTCCAGTGGTCATCCCTGACACTCCTGCTCCTGGCGCTGGCTACATCAAGCTGGACGGCACTGGGGGAGCGAGTGGCGCTGCGCTGACAGCCACCAACGTTCCCACCCAGAGCGTCTCGATCAACACTGCGGGAACAGGCGGTACGGCGACCTACTTCGCCAAGACCACAGGCGACCTGGCTGGAACGAACTTCTACCGGTTCCTGGCCAACGTCTCCAACAACTCGCAAATGCGCACCGCGATCACCAACTCGAAGGTCCAGTCCTTCCGAGGTGTCTACTGGGCGCAAGCCACCACTGCCTCTGCCTGCATCCTGGGTATGCGCTACGCCTCAGGCTTCGCATGGCGGCTCCAGCAGAATGCTGACGGGTCTTTGACCCTCCAGGGTGTGCAGAGTGCGTACGTGGCGCTGTGGACCTCTCCTGTGCTCACCATGGGCTCTTTGTACGAGGTTGTGATCGACACGGTAGTGGGATCAGGCACCACTGATGGGTCCATCCGAGTCAGCATCCTGCCCTACGGGTCAGACACGCCCATCTCTGGCGGCACCTTCACCACCACCACCGCCTCTCTGGGTACTGCGGTCATCACCCACCAGGACACGGGTGCTTACGACCAGTCCGCTGTAGGCACCAGAGATGTGCGCTGGACGCACCTGCAATGGGAGAACGACCGCACGCTGTACAACGGCTTCCCGATGAGCCTGACGCGCTACAGCACCACCTCAACGCCCCCCGTGGTCACCATCCCCACGGCGAACTTCGACATCGCCATCATGTACATCCAGTCCAACGCCCGTGGCCGCGCTGATGACTTCGACACCACGCTGGATGTTTACCGTGAAGGGGTCTTCCACTGGAACCCCACCACCAACGCTGTGGTACGCATCGACACCGAGCCTGCGGGCACCCTGGGGACGTTCGAGCAGGTGCCCTACATGGGTCCGGCCAACCGCTTCTCTCGCGCCTACGTGGACGGGGGCAAGCTCGCTACCGGACGCGCCCTGCTGATGGTCAACCTGGCTGAGGGTGGCACTGGTGTGACGCTGCCTGACTCCAATGGGGGCAATGAGACCTGGTGGCCAGGAGAGACAGCGGCCAAGACAGATCTCTACGCTCGTGGCAACGCTGAGATGTCTGCTCTCTTCGCTGCTGTGGGATCAGGCTCCAAGGTAGTGGCGATCCTGGCCAACCATGGCTCTACGGACGGCACGAACGACACGCCCAAGGCGACCTTCAAGTCTCGGGTCACTGACGTGATCAACGGAGTGCGGACCTTCCTCTACGCCAATTCCATGACCGATGTGCTGAACATCCCCTACATCTTCATGCAGATGCGGCCCAGCCTTCGCTCGGAGACTAGACACGCCATCATCGATGACGCTCAGGTGGAGCTGGCCAACGAGCTGCCCAACGTCCGCTACTCCTCTGCGCCCGTGGGAACTACCTACGAGCGACCTGACAGCGTGCACTTCAACGCCGAGGGCGTGCGCTACATCGGTAACGCGATGTACGGGGTCTACGCAGACACCGACAACACTGCTCCCAACGCAGGACTGGACCAGCTCAACATCCTGCCTGGAACCACGGTGACCCTCACAGCCACAGACTTCGAGACTGTGCCCACCTGGACGCAGTTGAGCGGCGCCACGGTCGTTCTCAGTGGTTCTGGGGCTACTCGTACCTTCGTCGCACCCAAGACGAGAGGCGAGTCGCTGGTCTTCCAGGCATCTGATGGCCAGCTCACGGACACGATGGTCGTCTCTGTGCTTCCCTGGCCCTACTGGGCACTCATCTCCAACGTCGAAGTGCCCTACACGCTGGTCTCTGCCTGACAAACAACAAGAAACGCAGAAATCCCCGCCTTGTGAGCGGGGATTTACTGTTTGCGCTCCTACTGGCCGACGAGCGACCGTAAGACTTGTCGTCAGAGGCCGTTTGCGAACCTCGACACCAGCTCGACCAGCAGCACAGCCAGGCCATTGGCGTATCCGAACATGAAGCATCACCCCCTTCCCCCGAGTCAGGTCAATAACCTACAGCATGTCAGTCTGCGTGTGCTTCCGTAACATCCTCACCACAAGACGCACAGAAGGGGCTGTCCAGGGACACCAGGTGAAGGTGCCCGTCCTCCCCGAAGCGCTCAGGCTCAGGTGAAGGGTGATCCTGCGAAGGGGTGAACTGATCGTTGGACTCCTGCTCTGCCATGCTTCTTCTCCTGTCCCTGCATGTGTAGGCGAGCCGCCACGTGCCGCTCAGCGGCCTCGTAGGCTGCGGAGGCACTGGGATAACCCCTACGAGTGAGATCGGCTCCGTACGGGTCACAGCAGGTCCACTGCCAGCGGGTTTGGGGACGGTACTCAACCCTTGGTCGTTGGTCTTCCACAAGTCTTCCTCTCATGCCATGCCACGCGGTCTATGCGGCGGCTCTCCTCGATGTGTCCGTGCCTGCGTAGCCACTTGCTGAGGGTGACTGCCTTGACCCCAACCTTGCCTGGTATCTGCTCATCTGGCACTCGGGCCTCAATGAGCATTCTCACGTCGTCATATCGCCCTACAGTGGGCGCGAACTCTCTCATCAGTCGCTGAACACCTTCGCAATGTGGGGTAGGAACTCGGTGATGGGGGCCATGTCGCCCTCAGGGTCAAAGCTCGTGTAGTCCCAGGCAGCCAGACAGGTGGCCTCAGCCGTGAGCCTGTGGTAGCCAGGTCCCAACTTGCCCCCGTTCTTCAGCATCTGGTCCTGAAGCTCACCATGGATCATCAGGGCCTCGAAGATCGCTGGTCGCACCCTGTCCTTCAGGATGTAGGCGATCACCTCACCATGGAAGATGTCGCTCATGGGACGCGCTACGTCGTGCAGCAGGGCAGCCACGATCATCTCTGAGTCCTCGGGGTAGTGCCGAAGGGCCTTCGTGCCGCACAGTAGGGCGTGCTGAAGCCCAGAGACGTGTGAGCGCTCCTCATTGGGGTCTCGCCAGTCTGCGTCCATGCCGAACATCATCAGGATGTACTGCGCCCGCTCAGGCAAGTCTGCTGGGTTCATCGCTTGGTCAACTCCTCGTAGTCGAAGGCGTAGACGTTGCCCTTGTGCGTCTTGACGTGGTACGGCTTCTGAGCGGTGGGAAGGATATCGATCACAGTGCCCTCCACGCTTTCAGGGATGCCGTTCCAGGTCGTCATGCCCTTCACCTGGTCACCCCTGATGATGCTCGCTCCCTTGGTGTACGTGCGCGTGCTAGGGAACGCTGCTCTGCTGGCCTCCACCAGTGCGAGGTCGTCCTCGTCGTACTCCTTGAGGGTCATCTCCCACGCCTTGAACTCAGGGCTGTAGGCGAGCACGAAGCGGTACTCGTGCTTCTGGTTCAGCTCTACGTTCCTGTTGGTCTCAGCCCCCAGCAGACGCCGCAGGGTGATCTTCACAGCCTCTCCGAAGAGACCGATGTTGTTCAGGTGTGAGCGCTCTACTGCTTCCTCGCTCAGCACTTCTTTGACGCGCCTCATGCCATCTCCAACCACTCGTCTACTGTCCGGATGGGGTATCCAAGCTTTCCTGCCACGTGTACCTCTAGCTGAGCCCCTCTGGAGCGCTGCCACAGAGGAAGTGTGGCTACGCCCTCAGAGCCGAGCAGGAAGTACAACGCGTGCTTCATGTACCACTGCCAGGTGGGATCGTCTCCCTCGCTCCTGAACTTCTCTGCGTCCACTGGATTGCGCGTCTCGTAGCCCGCAGCCTTGAGCTTGGCTTCAGCCTCGTTGAAGGCCGGGTAGTTCAGCTCGGGGTAGCCCGTCATAGGACCTGCGATGTAGAGGATCACACCAGGTCCTCCAAGCTCTTGGCCAGCACACCATCGCGCTGCTTGGCTCCGTGCCCGTACCTGACCTCAATCTCCACGAAGTCGTTGATCAAGAAGGTGTCTCCACCATTGGTGATCAGCACCGCGCTGAACACGGTCTGAAGGGTCTGCACCAGGGAGCTGTACTCGTCGTACGCTTCTCCCCCGTTGGCCGTCTTGACGTTGTTGCGCCCCTGCATCCGCCAACGCCACTGCCCATGCGAGCGGTAGATGACGATGAAGTAGGGGTGATCCTGGGCCGCGCTCACCATCACGTCTACCTGCACTGCTGCTGGGCTGGCGATCACTGCTTCAGTCGGTTGGGTCGTCATTGCTCTCCTTGGGTGCAACGATCGTGGGCACAGCGCCCTGAGGATGGTCTCTCTCGTACTTGAGGGATGTGAGGTACACAGCCAGGTCCAACACCTCGTCGATGGCGTCCTGGAGCGTATCGCGCCCGTTGTGGGGCTGTAGGGCCTGTCCGTACCTGCTGATGCCAATGGCCCTGCGCTCCTCGATGGAGGCGATCACCAGGTCGTGCATGGTGGGCAGGTCGTTGGGGATGGGCTGTGGCTGGTCTCCTGGGCGCTGTCTCATCGCAACCACAGGTAGATCAGGTAGCCGACCAGGCAGGTGCTGAGGAAGGCGTACAGGCCCACATCGAGATGATGTGCCCTCAGCCTCCGGTCGATCTCTTCGGGTAGCTTCATGTGTCCGAGTCTACGGACATTTGTGCTAGATCGGGTCACGAACACGTAACTTTCGGGAAAGAAAAAGCCCCTCCGTAGAGGGGCGTTCTCGGACTCTCGTCCTCACTTGGCTGGGTGTGCCTACAGCCTAGCTCGGAGGGGACATCTTGGCGAAGCGGTCACAGGCGTTCTTGCAGAGCCAGGCGTAGAAGAAGAACGCCAGTCCTCTCTTGCACTCCCACCAGTCATGGTTGTAAGTGGCATGGGTGAGAAAGAACGCCCCCAGCGCACAGCACACCAGCCCCAGGGCTGCGAAGAACAGCATGAGGTAGTCCGAGACAGGGTGCTTCTCCCTACGCCTCTGAGGACGGCTCACGTCGTGACCTCCACAGTGGGCTGAGACTGCTCCTCAGGGGGAAGCGTGATCACAGCCTCCAGTGGGATGTCCTCGAACATGCTGCGAGGCACGTTGAGCTTCATCTTGACCACTCTGGCCTCGCTCAAGGGCTCCATGGGCTTGGTCTGCGTCATGCGCATCACCTTGGCCCCGGCTAGCTTGCCCGAGAAGACGTTGTAGGTCGGCACCACCTGGAGGTAGCACACAGCCTCGTAGGTGGCCTCCTCACTCAGAGGCATCGCGGTTCACCAGCGCTTCCGAAGTCGGGAGCTTGGTCTGGTGCGTCCACTGCCAGTCAGAGATGGCCTTCATCGCTGCCTCGATGCTGTCCAGATGGGCCTGCGAAGACCCATACAGGCGACAGTAGGTGAGGTAGTGATCCAACACCTTGATCAGCAGCCTGTCCTGGGCTCTGAACACGAAGACAGGCTCGTCCTCCCCGACAGTGCTGTGCTCCAGCTCCACGCGTCCGTACTTGCGGTCGATGGCCATCTTCTAGACCCTCTTTCCCCCGTGCCTGTGAGCACGAGTCCGATTGTGTGTGATCTTCCTGACTAGTTCTTTCTCCAAATCAATCCCATGCCGCTCACAGGAGTCGAGCAGCCTGATCAGGATGTCAGCGAACTCTGAGCCAACGCCTTCGGGCTTGGGTAGCTGGTTCCCGACGAAGCCAACTCTCCCTGCCTGCTCTGTAGCGTCCTCCGTACCCCACTGACGATACGCCTCATACGCCTCGCTCACTTCCGAGTGCAGCAGCGCGATGTCATCTCCAAAGGAGCGCTCTGTCTCGTACCAGCCCTTGGCTGCGTTGATGCGCTTGATCTCTGCTTGGTACACAGCCAGGGAGGTCATGACTTGAACCCCTGGATCTCGTCGATGATGGGCTCTCCTGGGGTGAAGCCGCGCATCTCTCCTTCCACGATCCTCACGCCAACGTTCTGGCTCTCCTTGAACTCCTGCAAGGTCATCCCTACCTCTGCTGCCCGAGCTGCCTCAGCCCTGCGAGTCATGTCCTCACGCACACGCTTGGCCCACAGGTACCTCATGCTCAGTGGGTGGAGCTTCTTCTTGGGCAGCAGGCTCGTGGCCTTGTTGGTCCGTCCCTGCTTGCGCCGGTCAGCCCTGTTGGGTACTGGCGGAAGCTTGGGAGTGTTGAGCACTGCTGGGGGCAGCGTGCTCTGGTTGACGTAGTTACGATCTGCTGGTGTTGCCATCTTGGTAGTTCCTGTCTGTGAGAATGAACGCGACTACTGCCGCGAATGCTACGAAGCCGACGATGCCGACTCCCATGAGTTGGTACTCCCCGTCGTGGCCAGTGACCACGCTGAAGATCAAGCAGAAGGCGCAGAAGGAGTACGCGAAGCCGAGCAGTACGTGCTTCACTTCTTCCCCTGTGGATGCTTCTCCAGGAGTTGAGCCAGCATCTTCAGCTCCCACTCCTCCTTGCGCTGCTCCTGGTACCGGCGACGCTCTTCTCTCTTCTCCAGTTCCTCAGGTGTCGCCTCGTCCTCCCAGGTCACTGTCGACCAGTTGACCATCACCTCTTCGTCTGGGATACCAGGTGCTCGCTCAGCCAAGAACTCCTTCAACTCAGCCAGGCTCACTCTGCCCAACATCCCTGAGTAGTTCCTCATCTTCGTGCTGTCTTGGCTGACGAATGACCTGGTGCTGTCCTTCTTGATCTCTCCGCTCACTTCTTCCTCGCTCTCCATGCCTCTACCCACTCAGGGATGTGTTCGGGACAGTACTGGTTGTCGTCCTTCTGGAAGAACCAGCCTGACTTGATCTTGCCCCACGCGTGACTCTTGATCCGCGCCTTGCAGCCCTCGTGTGAGCACCTGATCACTGCCCCACCCCAGTGCTCGTACTCTGAGTGCTCGGGGTTCGCACACTGGTTGCAGGGCAAGGTGATCGAGTACACCACCTGGTTGGAGGAGCGGGTCAATGTAGTCACCCCTTCACGCCTGCCTTTTGTTGCAGATATAGTTCAAAAATAGTGTCCTGGCATTTCCCCTCGTGGTCCTCATCGAGGGTGCACGGCTTGAAGATCCTCAGCTCGATGGGACGCTCACCACCTGACATCGTGGTGTGCTTAGCCGTACGGGTACAGGTCTTCGTTGTCGTCCTCGACACCCTCGTGGAGCTTGCTCTGCTCATCGTCGTACACCTCCTTCATCTCCTTGATCGCCTTGTTCAGCTCACGAGTATTGATGCATCCCAGGGACAGGTCCAGACCCTTGCTCGCTCGGTAGGCGATGATTTCCAGGATGTCTGCCTGCTGGAAGCTCAGTGCCATTACCACTCACCCCTGATGATCCTGATCGCTGCGTCCACGCCCTCGTTGTAGGCGTGCTCCTCTGGTGACTTGGGATTGATCATCCTCACGTGTGTGGTGATCTGATCCACCAGCTCACCAAGAACCGATGATGTCCCGAATTTCTTGCTCAAGTCGTTCGACCGATGCTTGTCCCTGCTCAGGGTGTCCTGAGCCAGCCTCAGCTCCGTCTTCACGTCCACGTCTGATCTCCTCTGCTTCTGCCAGCATGTGTATCGAGCCACCCGCTGAGTTGGGGTAGCGAGTGATGGTCTCTTGCCGCGCTATCTCGGCCTGTGCGTCTGCCAACTCATTGCCTGGGTCTCCGTTGTGACCCCTCACCCACTGGATCACCGTGGGTGTCTTCTCGTACAGCTCGAACGCTTCCTTCACCATGAGGAGGTTTTTGATCCATCCCCGCTCTCCTGGCTTCTTGTACCAGCCGTTCTTCTTCCACCGTGGGGCGTACTCCATCAAGATGTCTCTCCACAGCATGGAGTCAGTCCGAATGAGCAGTGGCAGCCCCTCGGCCTCCCTCATCGCCTGGATGATCGCCTGGCCCTCCATGCGTACATTGGTGCTGATCGGCTCACCGCCCATCTTGATCACCTCCCCCTGGTCATCGACAACGGCGTAGCCGCCTGGTCCTGGGTTGGGCCAGCACGAGCCGTCCGTGTAGTAGATGAGGCGCTTGACCTTGATCATCAGATCGGCTCCTGCACCTTGAACACGTCGAAGGAAGCAGTGCGGATGATCTCCTCACACGTCTCGCGCACCACGAACAGGTGATTGCCCTCGACATGGATCTCAGTACCCTGCTCATCACCCTCATCATTCAAGTAGATGGGAGTGAGACGCTGGAGCGAGTCCGGATCGACGTAGGTGCGCCTACCGTTGACGAGTGTCAGCAGGAGCAGTTCGTTCACTGGTTGAGTCATTGGGTGCCTTTGCACAGAGAAGGATGTCTCCGTCAAGGTCGACCACTCGTGCCTTGATGCCGAACCGTCGCAGCCACCTGGCGATCTTGTCTGCGTTCTCGTCACCAGGGACGAAGTGCAGCGACCACTTACCAGGGGTAGCTCGGGCTCTCTTGACGTAGGCGTCGGCGTAGGTTGCACGCGGACGACCACGACGTGGTGCATCGGTCATGGGCGGATGACCTATCAGAACTTGTCGTAGCAGGTCTTGGAGCAGCAGAGACGAACACGAGTGCTGCCGGGGACCTTCACGTAACGCTGGCTGTCGGGCACATCGTGCGTGCCACAGCCTGGGCAAACGATGTCGATGTACTCCAAAATGTTCTCAGAGCCCACCTCCGCAGCCTTGACAGCAGCGAACTCCAGAAGAGCGTTGATCGGCTCCAGCATGTGATCTTCGAAGCAGTGCTGAGCAGTCTGGTTCACACCGGCCTGCCGCACCTTCTCAGTCACCTCTGGAACGCGATGGATGACCTTTGAGCAGCTAGGGCACAAAAGTGTCATCATCTGCTTCACGTCCCTTCCGGAAGAGCATCTCGCCCAGTTGTTGGGCTTTTTTGCCTGACAACCGCAACAATACGCTTCCGGAACGGACGATCACAACACCGTTGACCACTGTGACCGACTCTGTGACCTTATCGTTATCGTTCATGGGGTTCATGTGAAGCTCAAGACCTCCTCGTCCTTGCGGACGACCTCACCGTCGTGGCCCATCCACGAGGTCGTGGTGTTCTTCTCCACCGCCTGGCTCATCCAGTTGTTGTCCTGCTTCGGCCCTGCATAGGGCAGGACGGCAGGAAAGCGGTTGCTAACGAGCTTCCAGGCCAGGGCGGCGCTACACACCTCATCAGGCAGGTGGAACTCCTTGGCGCGGCTGTACAGGTCGTCGACGCTCACGTACTTGTGGGACGTGTAGAGGGTGTCGATGCGCGAGGCT
>Ga0066648_10001572_pt1 | contig 12166 bp, 13 predicted proteins | sample CryGeyCG12114_NA_FD_59537 | JGI IMG/M metagenome (GOLD analysis project Ga0066648, IMG submission 59537) | Groundwater microbial communities from aquifer - Crystal Geyser CG19_WC_8/21/14_NA | ecosystem: Environmental > Aquatic > Deep subsurface > Groundwater | place: USA: Utah: Grand County... | reverse complement strand
CACTGACGAAGAGATGGGCGTTAATATGCAAGGTGAGGAAGAAGATCAACAGCTGTTCCTAAAGATTGGCAGCATGTTCGTCGATGCACAGCTACCCGCGTACCTTGCTCTGCCGCACAGTTCACCAGAAGTCTTCCATCCATCGCTCAACGACAACATAGTGCATTCGAACACTCCATCTCCATCCGTGCAGACAGAGACTGAGCTAGGCGCAAGTGGCCTGCGGCAAGCTTGCTTTTGGACCGCCTTCAGACAAGATTTGCATGCGGCATTCCTCAAACAGCAACCAGTGAGGTTTCCCCTCTCGCGATGCGAAGCCTTCCGCCAGCTCACCCCCACAACAGATGCTGTCTGGGCAAATCGAATGGTGACATTTTGTGCTGATGTGCTCGAATTCTGCTATGGATCGGACAGTGTGGATGCGAAGGTTGCGCCAGCATACACTAATCAACAGAGGTGGCGGGAGCTTCGGTCCTACGAAGAGAGCCTTTGTGCGCTATTGCCCGCCACCTTTGAGCCAACCTACTGCAGTGAACCAAATGTGGCTCAGGGAAACGTATTTCCAGAGATATGGTATCTCGACTCCTGCCACGTTAGTGGTACAACCTATGTCGAACTAGCACGCATGCTGCTAGAGGTGTTTAACCCTACGAGGCCGAAGTTAGGCCATGGCTTCCTGGCAGCTACGAACGCATTCATATCTTCGACGAAGAAGATCCTATTCAGGCTATGCGGCATCGCACTAAGCAACCATCAATGTCCACCAAGCTTGATAAATGCATGCCTGGGGATATCAATGTTCGGAGAGTACTTCGAAGACTCAATGGAGCAAGACGCGCTCCTAGGGGTACTAGGTCTTATGAGCGATCGATATGCTTATCCGACAAGCCAGATCGTAAGTTCGCTTCGCCGTGCATGGTACAGCAACGATGAGCGTCCAACCACGTCAATCAGTAACATGGACCTGGGGTGATTGGGGAGACCCACACCTGATGTGAATCAACGATCGTGCAGGACGTGTCGTTCGTCGCTTCTCGACATCGGCAATCATTTGTCTATCATGCGTCTAGAAGACGACGGAGCTTTGTATTCGCAAGTTAATGTCTATATCGAGCCTAGTGGTCGGTAAAATTTCGTCTGAAGTGGCGATTACTGGGCGATCAGCCCTTCCCCTCTGTAATGCCGCGCACACCCACCACTCCAGATGCCGCACCTCCAGGAAGCTGGGGTATGCACTCCAAACTGTAATCTATGGCGGCTCTTTCTAACTGTCTAGGCCACGCGAGCATCTGTATATAGATGTCGTATCACCTCGCCATAGAGGACATCTTCTTCGTCGACCAGCAACGATCTGGAGCAGCACGCCAAATCTCATCTCCACAAAAGTTTCTCCATAAAGTTTACAATCAAGCTCAACATTTTTATACGAAAGTACCATCACAATGGGTGCTGAAGTGTTCGACGAGAAGCACGCCACTGTGCACCATGAAGACTTCAAACAAGATGCTCGTCGAAGCTCGATTACAGGCGCCGGCGGCCGCCGTAAGAGCAGCTTCGACTCTGCCAACCTGAACATGGTCTTACCAGACAAGACTCATGGGTTTGCAGACGCCAACATAGATGACTCCATTGAAGATATCCCAATCAGCTGGTTTGTCTGGATGGTTGCATTCACAGCTTCCGTTGCAGGCAGTCTTTTTGTAAGCGACCATGAGCCCTCGCTCATTGACATAACACTGACTTGTATAGGGTTATGATACTGGTATCATCTCCGCTGTCCTTGTGACCTTGAACAACAGCCTCGACGGCCGCGAAACTTCGTCCAGTGAGAAGGAACTGATTACGTCTCTCTGCTCAGGAGGTGCCTTCATTGGTTCGATCATTGCAGGATTGACTGCCGACCAGTATGGACGGAAGGTTGCTATTTATGTCGGTTGCGCTCTCTTCACCATCGGTGCTCTCATTCAGGCTGCAGCCTATTCAATCGCGCAGATGGCAGTTGGTCGACTCATTGTTGGCTTTGGCGTCGGATCAGCAGCCATGGTCGTTCCTCTCTACATTGCCGAGATTGCTCCCACCAAAGTGCGAGGTAGACTGATCGGTTTGAACAACATGTCCATCACCGGTGGTCAAGTTATCAGCTACGGTATCGGTGCAGCTTTCGCACACGTTCCAAACGGCTGGAGATACATGGTTGGTCTTGGAGGCATCCCATCCATCGTTCTCGCTTGCCTGATGCCGTTCATGCCGGAAAGCCCAAGGTAAGCTAACAGCCATTGCCTGATGTTCAAACTTGATAACTAACGCTTAATGCAGACAACTCGCCTGGCACGGAAAAATCGAGGAATGCGCAAACGTCATTCGAAAGATCTACAAAGGTGCTTCCGAGGAGCAGGTCCGCGCCAAAGTTGCTTTGATTGTGCATGCTTGCGAACAATCGAAGGAGCTTAACTACTCCCAGACCCGATGGTCCAAGATCAAGCAACTTCACCAGGACCCTGCCAACTTCCGAGCGCTTGTCTGCGCCTGCGGTCTTATGGTCATCAGTCAAATGTCGGGCTTCAACGTCTTGATGTACTACTCAGCCACGTTGTTCGATATTGTCGGCTTCTCCAATCCAGTCGCGGTCGGTCTCGTTGTTGCCGGGACCAACTTCATCATGACCTGGATCAACATGATGTGCGTCGACCCTATCGGCCGCAGGCGGGTCTTGGTTTCCACAGTGTGGGGTATGTCTGCTGGTCTAATTGCCGTGGCCGTTGCATTCAGCTTCATCCCTATCAATACCGACACTCTCGAAGTCACAGGAAGCGCCGCCAGTATCCATGCACCAGCCATTGCGGTCCTCATCTTCATTATCTGGTTCGTTTTCTTCTACGGAGTGTCCGTCGGTAACACCGCATGGATGAGCACAGATTTCTTCCCAATGGAAGTGCGCGCAATGGGCACCATGTTTTTAACTTGCAGCTGCTGGGGCTCCAACATCATCGTCTCGTCTACATTCTTGAGCATGATGAAGGGTATCACTCCTGTCGGAGCCTTCTCCTTCTACGCAGCCATTTGCGGTGTCGGCTACGTCCTGATCTACTTCTTCTACCCTGAAGTCTCTGGCCTCACTCTCGAGGAGATCAAGGAAGTTTTCCAACACGGCTTTGGTGTCAGATATGCTCGCCAGCTCAGAAAGGATCGCAGAGAGGAGATTAGAGAGCGAATCAAGAACCAAGAGGTGCGGGCTATGGGACATTAAGCACTGAACCGAGCGATGATCAACAATCACGCCAATGAGCGTATATAGCAAATTGTACTTGAAGCAATGGCGCTGGAGAACTTGGGTCAATGTGGAGCTGCATTGCATACTATGAAAATGATCTCTATCCTTGTGTACTGTGTACGTGTCTATGATATAACGCGTAAAGAGTGTCTCCTCCGTTTCCCAGCTGGGGGCTGACGGCTGCTCTTACGGCTACAGAGGCAGATGTGAAGGTTTCAATGCCGGGAGGCCTAAACCGCAGACCTGGCAAGACGCCCGATCTCCCATTCGACTGTGCCTCTGGCCGACCCATAACGTCGCGATCCATGCAGCTTGAGTTCAAGTACATCTCAGTACGTCTGCCTGACACCCGGTTCCTCCTGCACACCAGCGGCTCCCCCTGTCGTCGACCCCGAAGACCCAACACTACCAGGCGCTATCGCGTGCGCACCGGAACTTGTCGCCGTTGCTGTATTGGCAGGCCCCGTCGTCGTTGTCGTTGGCACTGCGCTGGTGTTTTTGGCGCCATGGTCGTGACCAATCTGCTGATCCGCCCTTTTCATATCCCCTAGGCCTTTGTTCGCGATGTTTTCGTTTTTAATCGTTTCGGCAGATTGAGTGTTGGTCGCTTTGTCGGTCTCGGCCATAGCAGTGCCACGGATTGCGTCGCCGGCTCCTCGGATGCCTTTCACGCCGGACTTGATTTGCTCGCCGATGGAGCCGCTGGAGGAAGACATTTTGCTGAAGGCTTGAGTTAGTGTGTTCCGTTATGTTTTGGAGCCTTTAGTGATGGGTTTCTGTCTTTGAATATGCAAAGTTCTGAATGACTCAGATAGTTGCGTCAGGGTGCTGCTGTGACTAGTAAGATACTGGAAGTACGCCATTGGAAGTTCACGTTCCATCGTTGCAGATGACGTGGCCAAGGAAATGAAGTCCGGAAGTCGTACTAGCATGACATACGAAGGCATTGATTGGCCGGAGTAATTGGAAGGATATCATCTGGGCAGCTCCTGAAACAAGCTCCGAAAGCTCCACGATCAACCAGACGACAAAACCAGAACCACTGCTTCTAGCCTGGGGTCTTCTGCACTTCCGCCTCATGGCTGATCGCAGGAGCCTCCTCCGCACTAGGTTGCGTCCAAGGAAGTGGCCCACCGATGCCATCCTTTAACCAATATCTATTTTTCTGGTCTTTCTTCGTGATGATCCCGACAACATCGAACGGATCCTGTCTATAATTAGCGTCCGCTTGCTGATCCTTACCCTTAGAGCATTCCTTACCACAAATGTTATCAAGAAAGGCCTCTTGTCTATCAGACCCGGTCCTTCGATCTCGGTCTCGCCGTCCACGGCCAGATACACTTTATGATTTGCGGGCAAGTATTTCGCAGGCGGATAGACGTTCATTATGTATGAGTTGATGAGCATTGGAACGAATTCAAATACCCAAACCGGCCATTCCTGGCTATTGGCGACGCTGTCCCAGGGGTAGAAGAACGCTGCGGTCCGGAAGCAATTTCGAAGGAGGATCAGGAGATTTGAAGCGTACAATTCGTACATGATGACCTCCTGTAGTTGAAGACGCCCCTTCTTCGCGCTCGATAGTGGAATTGAACATTCAGAACTGGTAATAGATCAGTAATTTCCCATCAGTAGCTTCTTCGGTACTTACACATGAACGCAAGGAACATTCCCAGCAAGAGAAATAACGAGACCTTGACAAGGTCCATTCCCGCTTCGCGCTCAGCTTCTGATGCACCAGCGTTGACGGCCCTTGCCGCACCGTTACCTGCCATAATGTCTACAAGCCCATCTAACGTGATGAATGTAGACCAGACTCGACCAGGGTGGATAGGTGAAAGATATGGAAGGTAGTAGAGCGCTCTGCACTATATTAGCAGAAATACATGCGCAGCGCTTGACACCTGTTCAGTGACAGAAGAGTGTGTGCCGCCAGATCAGCAGACATGGCGTCTATGCATATTGAGGCCCGAGTTTCGACACGAGAATGAACCCTTACCTGCTGAAGATGAAGTAATTGGCGCCATTGTAAACAGGCGGGGCAACAAACAATAGCACCTGTGAAGCTATGAATATGCCTAGATTGTCGGTGTGGTACGAGCCGTATTCACGAAGGACGAACCCAGCCGTAAAGATGAGCGATGCCCTGTAGAGTTAACGAATTGATATCTGACGAGACCGACTGCCTGACACCTACCAGGGGAGCAAGAATCCAATTCTGTAGGAGCGATACTTCAAGTTGTTCTGCCAGATGTGGGCGAAGCCGGAAATAGCGAATAGCACGGCGAATGCGGTAGACTGTACGCGAGTCAGATTCGTCCATGAAAACACGGTACTTTCGACTTACAGCTCCGTGGACAGGCTTGTAGATGAAGTAGTTTCCTACACCCTCCTGCGGCGCAACTCCGGACATGATTGTCGGTAGTCTGAAGGTTTAGCTCGGAGGTGCGACCTGACCAGAGAGAACAAGGGTAGCGGCGGTGCTATCTGAGCAACAGCACGACACTTTCGAGCATCTTATACATCACAGCAGCTCAATGGACGTAGACTGCACGAGCGAGAAGCATGAGGCTTTTGTTCGTCGCTGCCTTGAGACGCGTATTCGAATTCGCCAAATGCAACAGAGACAGGCTAGCTGGCGAGATGGACCTCGCGACATGTCAGCTAAATAGGTACAAGTTTTAAACCCGGGGTCGTTGCTCCAATCATGCTCGAGCTCGGAAACCATGGTGCGCCATGTAATCAACCACTGGAACACTAGCAAAATCACCTGGGACATCTTTGCATGCTCCTCTGGCAGTATTTTCAGGCAACAAGAATACAGGAATGCTGTATGGAACCGCAAGTGATTAGTTCTGGTGAGTGCAACTGCGACTATTCGAGGCGAGCGCCCGAGAGATTGCAACGTGCTGGTTGGGAAAATGGACAAGCGAATACGTCGCTCGGAGTAGAATCAAGCTGCCCGAAGCCTGAGCCATCTAGTCACGGGACTGCACGTCGAGGCCTCTGAGCCAGACCAGACAAGTACGGCTGCGGGCACAGCCACTGGTGCACATCATCGCCATTAAGCCGAGGATGCATTTAGGTCAAGGCAAGCCAAATGTCTCCCGAGATGAGTTAGAAACGTAATTAGGATGTAAGGAGTTGACTCCCATACCAATCTGAACTTGAGCTGTGACGCTTCCCTCGTTGAATGGAAGTCACACCTATAACATGAATGCTACTTCCGATGCTGAAACCTTCGGTGCAGAATTGATCCTGATGACACGATCGTTACCGACCGACTGGAAATTGTAATTGACCGAAGTCTTGCTTCCTCTGTCGCATCTAGAGGTAAGTGTGTACCTGAATACACTACAGTCTCCTCTACAAAAGCTTGCTGCGTCAAGACAGCTGTAAACCACGGTACGCAATGGCGCCCGACGAGTCAGAGTCCCAATACTTTGCGACTAATCCCACGCCCAAAATTTTGGGCAAGCATGAGGCACTGGTGCGGGAATTTGTTGATTATCATGTTTCGACCAATCCCAGCACGAAGATTGCACTCGTCACTTCAGGAGGTACCACGGTACCTCTAGAGACTCAAACTGTGCGGTTCATCGACAACTTCTCTGCAGGTACACGAGGCGCCACTTCTGCCGAGTACTTCCTACGGGAAGGATATGCCGTCATTTTCCTTCACCGGCAATACTCACTGCTCCCGTATTCAAGGCACTTCAGTCATAGCACCAATTGCTTCCTAGACTTTATGGAAGAGTCTGGTGAGGGTGACGTTATTGTCCGCCAGGAATATCAACACAAAATGAGGCGCGTACTGGAAGAATATAACTACGCCAAGAAAAATCGTCTCCTGCTTCTACTTCCTTACACAACTGTGACGGAATATCTATTCGAACTTCGCAGTTTAGCCACGCTATTGCAGCCAGTGGGTAGCCGGGCGTTGTTCTACCTAGCGGCAGCTGTATCGGACTTCTTCATCCCCCGCGACAAGATGAACGAACACAAAATTCAGTCATCTGGGATAGAGAATGGCAAGAAAAGTGGCGAAGGCAAGCAATTGGTCATCAACCTCGACCCAGTCCCAAAATTCCTGACCACTTTGGTTTCTCAATGGGCTCCTAGAGGGAGCATGATTGTCAGTTTCAAACTGGAGACCGATCCCAATCTGTTGGTGTCCAAAGCCGAACAAGCCCTTCACAAATATGGGCACGATATCGTGATAGGAAACTTGCTCACGACCCGAAAGTGGGAGGTCGTCTTTGTTACCAAAGACGGTCAGGAGCGGTGGGTACGTGTGCCCAAGGCAAAACGGTCAAGAAGTGTATCTGGCATTGAGGAATTAGTGGGTAGGGCGGAGAAGAACAAGCCTTCTGATGAGGAAGTCGATCTCACCGGAGGTGAAGTTCGTGAAGGCCTTGAGATTGAGAGTCTGATCATTCCGGAGCTTGCGACTCTTCACCAAGAACGAATCGATGGCGGACCGTAGAAGGCTCGTGATTCCTCAAATACTGCGGCAGCGATGCCCAGACGGACGGGGGCATGAATCTTGCTAACGCAGAAAAGTGGCTTCTTCCAGGTGCTGGCGTGTTTGAGGTGGTTGTTGGCACAAGTGACCAACGAGCACCAGATCGACCACAAGGATGTAATTATTGTTGCCGAAAATGCAGATCTCGGGGACTTTTGCAGCAAGACCGGTCTTGTTTGGGCTGGCGCAAGATTCTGTCATAGGCCCTAACATACGGCGGCGCGGCCTAGTCCAGGCGGGGGTCCGCAGATCGTAAGCAAGCCTTGGCTATTCCGGGCAGTCGTGGATCCTCGGGGCGGCCATATCGGGGCTCCCATGGGCTAGAACGGAAGCATCATTCAAGGCAACAACGGAAATGGACTTGACCTGCTGATCACCGTACCACCGTCAACGCTCTGTGCCCTCCGCTGCGAAGTCTGTGCATCGACCAGGTAAAATGTCATTGTCATTGGTCGGGTAAACAGAACAGAGCACTCAAATTGTCCATTTGCAGAATATGCAGTTTCCAGATCTTCAATAATGCCGACGCCTATGATTATTGTACTTTATGGACAACTGTCTTCTTTTGACCGATATGGCCTGTGACTTGAGCAAGTCACGATGAGAATCAGTGGGGCTTGTGGGTAGTAGAAGCCCCGTCGCAAGAGTTACTAGCAGCTCCTCGATGGTGGCGCCGTAGTTTTTTGGTAGCTCGAAGGTGCCTGAGATCGCCGCTTCAACTTGGCAACTTCCCTGTTGGTTCCTTTCTCTGAGAACACTGACGCAGGAAGGCGTCTTTACTAAACACTGTTTGACGAGCATCATGTATCTGGCAAGAACGGCTACAATAGTTGCTGCAGGAAGCTGCCTCTACAGCTCATGTCGCCTGGGCTCTTTCAGCAGCGCAGCAAAGCGTTGGTCGCATACTAGCTGGTCCACAGGCTTGAATCACCAAGGTTTTCGTACCCGATCCAGATCCGGCTTCTAGCCTATTTCGTCGTCAAATCCAGCCATCGGAGCCACTTACAGCACCCCTCCCGAGCCATTCAGTCGTACTCGATAGTCGCGTCAACGAAAGACTTGCGGGTCAAGAGCTTTCAGTGGCTTCGCGCTCTCGTTCTGTACTGTTCAACTTGGATGAGCTTGCTACATATCTTCAAATCGCTCTGGATCTGTATGCACGGTTTGGGTTCCCTACGTATGACCTTGCAAATGAGACCGAGGTAGAGTGGCAGCATTAAGATCGTGGTGGTCTTTGGCAAGGATCCTGGCTTGATGGCTGTCAGTTATTTCCCGGCTGCATACTCGAATCCGACATTCGCTTCTCGCAAGAGGACCCATATAGAAATGCAAAGCTCGACCCCAAGACCATTATCCAAATGGATCGACGAAGAGGTCTACAGAAGCAACGTCCTTGCGCTGCAACCCTCCAAATCGGAAAGCGACGCCGAAGAAGACCTCCATCGAGATGCAAGAGATCTGGGACTTGAACTGGACCAGAAACATTTGGATGTAAAAACTGTTGCCTCATCCCTGTCAGCTACAACAATAGCCTCAGAATACAATCCAGCTTCAATCATATCTCAATCGACCGCACCTACGTCTTGCGATTCGAGTGAACGACGGCCGAGTACAAGTCTCTCGGGTAGATCTGCAAGATGCGGTTCGAATTACGAGACGCCTGCCATAGTAACAGACATGGAGCACAAACGGCACTCTGGCTTCAAAAGTGGATTGCGCAAAATGGCAAACTTTCGTAAGAAGAGGATGTCAGGATCTAGTACACCTTCGGTGATCAGCATCAAGAGCCAAATGACAGGTACCACGGCGGACGGATCAAGTCGAAGCCCTCCAAAAGGCGCAGCCTCCATCGAGTCAGGCCATAGCTACTCCTCACATGACACCCCACCAACCAAGGGGAGTTTCGACGCAGGAATGGTGATGGATCGCCAGGCTCTACACAGAAGCATGGAGTGCCAACAGCTACTCAGCATAAGGACTAGGCAGCTCGAAGAGAAGAGGAGGTTTCTCGAATACCAGACAATATTGATCAAACAGCTCCTCGTTGAGCGCGACATGCAGAAGTCCGCGAAGAGAGAAAAATACATAAAACAGATTGCGGAGCTGGAGACTAAGGTATGCACCTCACCATCGACATCTTGAGTCGGGCACTAACAGACGTTATCAGAGCGAGAAAGCGGTAGAAGAATTGGAAGCGCGGCAGTTAGAAGATGAGTTGAAACAACAAAAAGAGCACGAATTGGCCAAAAGGGCTATTCAGACACGCCTTAAGCACATGGAGGCATATTGTCAGACAGCTTCACCGCCTCAGTCACCCTTGTACGTGGACTTCGAAAACCGTCCTTCAGTCGACTCCATCACCACTCTGCCCGAGAGACATGTGACGCAGCAGCACTATGAGAACATGGCACAAGTTTATCATGACCGCGACAACATGGCTGATCTTCATGCTTCTAAGATCAACGTCCTTCGCGGCAGACAGAAGAAAGCTTTGCAAAACTTCGTGCTTAAAAAGGAGCGCGAGTTAGAGCAGGTAGAGAAAGAACAAGAAAAAGAGCTGGACTCAACCGATACCGACTATGCCAAGCAAGAAGCTGAAATTAGGCAGGAATTCGAAGGGAAACGCACAAGACTGGAAGCACGTTGGAGATTGCAAGCACTTGTTGTGAAGACACGTATGGAAAGAAGCACTGGACTGAAGTATGAGCCCCTACCCGACGTTGCGGCCGTTGAGGGATGAGTCCGGCTTGGCCATACGATTATCAACGACCAAATTCCCACGGCTGCGTCGCGCAGGAAAACACACATTTACACGCCATATACCCATTTCAGCGATATGACTCTGGCGCTATATATCTGGTACATATAACGGCCTACCTAATGCACTCAGGCATAACGATCATGCATAGCTGTTAGACGAGACTTTGGCTTCTTATTGAGTTGTGTTTGATATATCGTTGGTGGCATACTGCCCGATGTGACTGTCCTACCGTCAGGGCGTCATGCTATCGAGTTCAGACTGGTTGCATCGATAGTCTAGCATAGCCCTACGCCACTGTCTACAAATCACAGGGATGAATTCTTACAAAGCGTGGATCGTTACTAAAATTCAAGCCTGCGCTATCTTACAGCTTAGTACGGAGCTTATCCGTCTGATCTTAGGTGACTGGGTCGGCCGATAGCTGCGCGCCTAATGCCTGAAGCCAAGCTGCTCTACTACTTCATCCAAAGCTTGTATCAATATTACTATACCTTTTAATTACGGTAAGTCGACTGTTACTGGCAGGGAAGTCTTTGTCTCTGAGAATTCATCCCCGCTACATGTGTACGGTGTCGTAACTAAGCTAGGTTCTTAGGGTTCTCTCCCTCGGCCCCGAAAGCACCGAAGTAATAGGCTCACCGTGACTCGCTTTGGGCCCGCACATGCATGAGCATCCCCGTTGGTGCCACCAAGCCTACCGAGGTGTTTCTCGGATGCCTTTCTCCTTCGGCTTCCAGTCCTCCATCCTCTCAAACGTCCTTGATGTGTCTTCGAAAAGAACCAGGTTCGTTCACTGCACGCCTGTTCGTCGCGAGATTGGTAGTCGTGCACTGACTAAATTAACACTACCCACAAATATGTGTGAACTAGGAAAAGGTGGTGCCAGTAGATAACACAACGTTCAGACAGAGATGGCAGGAGGTAGCAAAAGCTTCAACACCAACAGAGCTGTTTGTAACGCTGCCGGCGACGCCAAGAGAGCTGAGATGACGACGTCTGGCGGAACATCGCAGATGATGCAAGCCATCTTTCTGAAAGACCATGTCAAGGTAGGTGCGGAAGCGTAGGCTAAAGAGCGCCTGCTGAACAACTTCAAATGCTCCTGTCCTGCATTAGGTAATCTGGAAGCTGGACCTTGAATCTACAACTACCATATCCTTTGCATGCGATCAGTGGCGCATGGCACTGGGCCTCGATTGCTTACGTAAATCAGCTACAAGCGCACTGCTGATGTTTTCTATATTCTAGCGGCTCATTGACATACAGCCAACATACATCTCTCGACCCACCTTCGAATCCTACCTTGCCTCACTCAGGAAGAAGAAACGACCTGCGCCACCAGGACCGCTAGTCCACGTCAAGATCACTCATACCGCCATCAACCATGTCGACCTTCTCTACGCTCATGGCGTCCATCAGAACAACAAGTCCGGCCTGTTCGTTCCACCTTTCACGCTAGGGCTCGAATTTAGTGGCATTGTCGCCGCCGTGTATAACCTGGAAAACGAAGCGTGTCGCTTCAGCCCTGGTGACAAAGTCTGGGGAGGGTCTATGGGCACGCACGCAGAGGAGCTGATTACTCCTGCTTCGGATCTACACCATTTGCCCA
>Ga0066648_10001569_pt1 | contig 12182 bp, 10 predicted proteins | sample CryGeyCG12114_NA_FD_59537 | JGI IMG/M metagenome (GOLD analysis project Ga0066648, IMG submission 59537) | Groundwater microbial communities from aquifer - Crystal Geyser CG19_WC_8/21/14_NA | ecosystem: Environmental > Aquatic > Deep subsurface > Groundwater | place: USA: Utah: Grand County... | reverse complement strand
TAGTTCAAGCAGGGCAGAGATTTGACCTGTTACCTTTAAGGTTCCGCTGCTCGGATGCAAGACCCCAGCTATGATCTGAAGTAATGTGGATTTGCCACTTCCGTTCATCCCTATCAAGCCTACACATTCGCCTCTTTTGACGTTCAAGCTCACGCTATCGAGAGCGAAGAAGTCTCTATGATAGCTCTTTCCTCGATAGTGTAGGGCTTCCCTTAGCCTGTCTGCTGGAGTACCGTAAAGCTTATAGTGTTTTGATAGGTTTTCAATTTCGATCACATTTTCTTCGCTCATCTATAACACATCCGCAAAATGAGGGCGCAATTTTCGAAAGAGAAAATATCCAAAAAAGAATATCGTCAAGGCTACAATCCAAAAATAAAAGATCAAATAAGGGCTGCTTTCCCATATGGCCTTGCGATAAAGGAAGGACTCACGGTAGCCATCAACTATATAGTACATAGGGTTGAGCTTGATTAGACGCGAATATTTCGCGGAAACTGAGGACGGATCCCAAATTACTGGCGTGGCCCAAAAACCAAACTGAATGATTATGCCGACGATTTGTCCGGTGTCCTTCAGAAATACCGACAAAGATGAAGTAATCCACCCCAGTCCCGTGAGGAGAACTAAGGTTCCGGCTAAATAATAGATAGATTGCGCCCAGTAAAAGTTTGGAAAAATTCCGTTGAAAATTAGGACGACCATAAGAAGTAGAATAAACACACTGTGTAATATAACCGACGAAAAAATTTTGATGAGAGGTAAAAGCGCAATTTGAAACTTCACTTTTTTTACTAGAAAGGAATATTCAGACAATGCATTTGAACTGATCAAGAGGGCATCCGCAAAAAAATTCCAGGCGATCATGGCCGTGAAAAACCATGCGACAAATGGAATGTTATTCCTAGGACTGCCAGCTTTCAGGCCAACTGTAAATACAAACCAGAGTATCATCATCATGGTTAGAGGCTGCAGGAATGCCCAGAGTATTCCTAGTAAGGATCCTGCATATCGTCCCTTAAAGTCTCTTAAGGTTAGGCTGAAGATCATGTTTTTGTGGCGATAAAGATCGCAGAAAAATTCTATCGCCGAAACGATTGTGTTGCGCAATGGACTAATTTTTAATTGCATGGATTGCCTCTAGAGTTAGTTCCAAAAGCCGAGGCGCCTCGAAGCGGGTAAAGTTAAGCTTACCGTTCTTGACAAGTTCTGAGCTTAGGCTGTCGCTCTCAAAGATTCTGTGCAGGGCGACGGCGAATTCCCCGTAATTCAGGTCTTTCAAAACCAACTGATCTGGACCTATGGTTTCTGCAACGGCAGTCTGATTCCAGGCGACGATAGGAAGAGATTGATATTGTGCTTCCAGTATTGGAACGCAGAAACCCTCATGTTCCGATAAAAGTAGGAACGCATCTGAACCTTTATAATAAGCTGAAAGCTCTTCAAAGGTGACCTTATTGTGAAAGCTTATTAGACCTAATATTTTCAACGAATTTATTTCATTTTCGATCTGTTGAAGGTACGGTTTGTCACCTGGAGTAATGCCCCCTACAATATGCAAATGAATCTTGCTACCATAATAAGCAACATAGCGTTCAACAGTCCTAAGAAGATGCAGATGCCCTTTGTTCGGAGCGACCCGTCCTACAAAGAGAATATGCTTCCTATCGTCTTCTAGTGCGGCAAGGAGTTTAGGGTCTGGTATGACTTCATCAAAGTCATGGATTCGATGGAAAGGGGCTATGACTTTCGTCTGCAACTCCGATGCTCCAGCATAAATGAGTTCTTGCGCATTGTAATGTGAATCTCCAATGTACAGGTCTACTTTACCGCTCTGCACAAAACGCGTCGTCTGCGCTCGGCCTTCGGTAGTTAGGTGAACCCGATAGCTATCAAAGCCAAAGTACTGCGAGGGTGTAATGTTATGGTATTTAAAAATTATCTTACAACGCGAAAGAACAAGGAGGCCATCTCCTATTGCCCAGAAAACGCTGTGATGATAGATAAGTAGGTTGCGCTTGTCCTTTAAGTCTATTTCAAATTCAAGTCTTGAGCTATTGGTAGATCGGAGTGTCTCATGACAGAACTCGGCAAACAGTTTTACAACGTATCCCTGGGCGCACAAATGTCTCGACTGTTGAAGCACATCGTTACTTACAGCATCATTTGGTACTAAAGAAGGCGTAGCAATTAATATCCGCACCAAAATTTTCCTTAGTCCAAAGTTTCAAGTATAGAAATCAATTCTTTGAGTAAAATTTGCGGTTTAAACCTTTGATAGTTCAAACGGCCCGCTGCGATACAGCTGTTGCGTAGTTCGGAGTCGGACTTCAACCGGTGAATTCCGGCCGCAAAAACGCTATAGTCGATGGGTTTCAAAATTAATTGACCGTTACCAAGTGTTTCCGGAACTGCAGCGTTACCGAGGGCGAGAATTGGGAGGTCGAGGTATTGGCTTTCTAGAATGGGAACACAAAACCCTTCATGTTCTGACAAGAGTAGGAAGGCGTTTGAATACTGAAAATAGGCCTTAATTTTAGAAAATTCAATTCCACTTAAAAAGTGAATATGGTCACACAATTTATATGTATTTATCTTGTCTTCAATTTCACGGAAATAGATGTCTTCGGAAAGTCCAAGTCCTCCAATAATATTAATTTCAATGTCGGCACCATAGAACTGAATATATTTTCGTATCACTTCAATGATATGCAAAATGCCTTTATTGGGGACAATGCGCCCAACAAAGAGCAAATTAAAGCGTCCATTGCCGTGAAGCTCGGTTCTTATCTCAGGATCCGACTCTACTTTGTCAAAATCGTTGAGTTGGTTGAACGGCGCCACAACGAAAGTCGGTGGTAGGATGAGCTGGTACTCTTTGAGGTCATCGATGTTATAATGAGAGTCTCCAATTATGGCACGAAAGTATTTCTTTTTTAAAAAATTATGGGTCTGGTTTCGTCCAGCTTCAGTGGCAAAAGTGGCGATTCTATCGTAAGGCCTGTAGAATTCCGGGGGGGTAATGTTGTGGTACTTCATCACCAAATGGCAACGTGCCTGCTCCAGAATCTGTGCCCCTTGTATCCAATAGACTCCGTGATGGTAGATGAGCAGCGTGCGAGGATCCGCGGCCAGTTGCCTCATTTGTTCAAAGGAAACCATCTCGCCCGCTAGCCTGGGGGCCGAGCCCTCCGCGTAAAGGAAGGTGTCGAAGCCTTTGTCCTTTAGCAATCGAGTCTGCCATGCGGCATCATTAGAAATCGCATCGTGCTCAGAGTACCAAGGGAGGACGATAAGAATTTTAGTAAATGACAGACTCATGCTTTGTCCTATTTAAAAATGTCTATAAGGTGCATGAGTCTAATGAAAAGATTGATAAATATCTGAAAGAGTTTTTTCCATTGGGATTTCTGGCTGCCAATTTAAGATTTCATAAGCAAGCTGTGCGTCAGCATACTTAATCTGATCGTCCCCACCTCTCAGTAAATCATTTTGGATCTCGACCTTTATGTTTTTTTGAGAAAGTGCAATAAAACTATCTAAAACCGAGCGTATCGAAATCGTTTGGCCTCGACCAAGCACAAAGAGATTGGTCTTGGGCAAAATATCAAAAATTGCCGTATATGCTCGCACCATATCGCGAACATCGGTAAAATCACGCTGGGCTGCAAGGTTACCCACAGGAATAACGCCGTTGGGTGGGCAAGCAATCACCCTTTTCGCAAGACTTGGGCAAACAAAATCTGGCGATTGATCGGGGCCTATATGATTAAAGGGCCTGACAATATAAGGTCGGAAGGTCTCAGAAGCAAAGGATGAAACTACGAATTCGCCTGCTAACTTAGTTTGGGCATAAGCGCCGTAGGGCTTCAAAGCCGTTGCTTCTGAACAGGCTAGGGGTGAATCGCCCCCCCCGTAGACCAAGGCCGTACTCACATATAGAAAATAGACTTTAGGCAATTTGTCACAAGCCGCGCAAAGATTATGAGTTCCTACCACATTTATATTTGATAGGAGAGTTCGTTGTTTTTCAGCTTTAGCCACATGGGAAATAGCAGCCAGATGCACGATCCCATCGGGTTTCGTGCCTTGGATCAGGTCTTGCACCTGAGCTGCATCGGTGATATCGCATGGCATAGTCCAATATTCCTTTGAACCCACAACCAGTTTTCGCTTTTCAGTCGCACTCAGAACTACCTGATGCCCACTTTTCTCAAGTTCAGCGATAAGATAAGATGCGACAAATCCCGCTGCCCCCGTGACTAGAATCTTCATTTACCAATGCCTTGTAATTTAAGATCAGCATCCGTCATGATGTGAACGAGATCTTTAAATGAAGTTTTGGGTTTCCATCCCAGGTCTCGCTCTGCCTTGCTGGCATCGCCAAGGAGAAGTTCTACTTCTGCTGGACGCATGAAGCGTTCGTCTACTACGACATGTTCGCGATAATCAAGGCCAGCGCGACTGAAGGCAAGTTCGCAGAACTCACGCACTGAATGAGTTTCGTTTGTGGCGATCACGTAATCGTCAGCCTTATTCTGCTGCAGCATGAGCCACATAGCCTCAACGTAATCTTTTGCATAGCCCCAGTCGCGCTTTGCATCGAGGTTCCCGAGGGCGAGTTGCTTTTGAGTGCCGGCTTTAATGCGTGCTACACCATCGGTAATCTTTCTCGTGACAAACTCAATGCCCCGACGAGGCGACTCATGATTGAACAAGATCCCCGAGACGCAGTACATATCGTAACTTTCACGATAATTTACTGTGATATAATGCCCATAAGCTTTTGCTACGCCATAGGGGCTTCTAGGATAGAAAGGAGTGTCTTCATTCTGGGGGGTGTGAATAACTTTGCCATACATTTCAGAGCTTGAAGCTTGATAAAAGCGAATCTTAGGATTTACCATCTTCGTCGCTTCCAGCATACGCGTCACGCCTAGCCCGGTATAGTCACCGGTTAGAAGCGATTGATCCCAGCTTGTGGCCACGAAAGACTGCGCGGCCAGGTTATAGACTTCATCAGGCTGAGCGCGTTGTATCGCCTTAATCAGTGAAAGTTGGTCGCAAAGATCGGCATCATGAATCGTGATACGACCAAGAAGATGTTGGATTCGATTCAGGTTTGGAGTACTGAGACGCCGCATGACGCCATGGACTTTATACCCTTTGTCCAGCAAGAGCTCTGCCAGATAAGATCCATCTTGACCGGTAATTCCAGTAATGAGTGCTGACTTCATAGCTTCCTACGTTCCTTTGAAAGACGAAGTTTCATGTGTTGAATCTTTTTGAGAATACTCTTTCTGCATTCTATAGAGAATAGGATTTTGCTGCAAACTGACCAACGACGTTCTTGCCCGTCATGTCGCTAACTATTCAATTAGAAAATTTCCATGAATTGGTAATATATTATCCTGGCGTGTAAATTTGCCATCCTTTTAGGGCCGGAATAAGCTGGGTTAAGTTGACTGGATTTATAGGTTCTAAATATGGTTTCCTTTGAACCTGATTTTGCCTCTATCCCGACAGATCTATTTAGAAGTCAATTTTTGAATATTTATTATGAAGAATTGGTTGCGGTGACTTGTCCTGTTTGACAATCTGAAATGGGCTGTCCTCCCTTTCAAACAAGCATACTAATGCCTGTTGAATCAGAACGGAACTCCTGTTCAATAGAGATAAGGTGTGCTAAGAATCAAGTGCGATTGGAATCAGTTGTCTCTTGATCTTTGCCTCCGACAGTTAGTCTATGAAGCGCCCATCGATATACTGCGAAAAGCCCAGTATCAACAAAGAATACTGGTCTTCGGGAATAGAGCCTCCTCTATTCCTAGCTAGGTTCACTAGTCGAGACGATAGATCTCACCTTGGTTTCATATGTCTTGACAATATTGTTCCAGTTGAACAGGTCATCTATTGCCGAACGGCCTAGGTCTAATTGCTCGCGGTCAACCTCGCTCGATCCAAATTTAATCATTCTGCTGATGCGCATGCGAAATTCTTCGGGATTATTGTAGACGAATACTGACTTCGCGAGGAGTTGATAGTCTCTTAGGACTTCGGAAAAACCGTTAACAAGCACTGGAACTCCAAGTGCCATGGCTTCAGCAACGATAATGGAAAGGCTTTCGAACGCCGATGGATTGATCATCCCACGGGATCTTTTGATCAGTAAGATCTTTTCCGCCTCGGTGACGAACCCGAGATATTGAATTTGGGGATGGTCTGGGATAACGAGATTCGGATCCTTACCGCCCGCCAGTATGAGCTTGATGGTGCTTTCTTTATCTAGAGTCACAAAATTCAGAAAATTCTCGATGAGGACATGGACTAGCTTTGAATGATCCACGCGACCCATATAGAGCACATAGCGGCCAAGTCCATCTATTTTAGCATTAAAACTTTCTGAGGGAAGGTCCTTCGCTAGATCAATGCCCATACCAGCCCGAACAATTTTGACCCTAGCCTCTGGTTCGATAACAGTGATGAGTCGTGATTCGGCATCAGTATTCGTCAAGATATATCGAGCCGTGGCAACAGTGGATTTTGTGCCGCGGAAATAAAAAGGTGGTTCGTCATGAGCCTCCGGAATTAAAATTGATTTGGAAGGGTTGACCTGAATGCCCGCGACCGTTGGATGATAGAGATAAGTGAAAAATAAAATCGCGTCGTACTTTGACTCCTGCCTCCTTAGAAATTCAATAAGCTTCGGCGAGTAGGGTCCCTGAGCGACATACCAAAGTTTTTCCAAAAGAGGAGTCGCCCATTGCAGCCATCGGCGTCGTTCTAAACTAGGCTGATATCGGCAGGTTAACCTATGAATAACGTTAAAAAACTTCCACCGGGAAAACACGTTGGGGAACCTATGGACGGAGATGCCATTAACCTCAGCTGTGCCCTCTGGAAAGTAATTATGCCAGGTCCGGTAGTCCACAGCAGTGGTCGTGACAATTTCTATTGTCCAGTTGAGTTGTTCTTTAAGCTTTTCGGCAATCTTTCGGCTGTGAGTTTCAGCTCCCCCTACCACCTCATTGCCATAGCGTTGAACAACAACGGCTATTTTCATACACATCCTCAAATTATGCTTAGGTCAACAATTTACTGCAAGTAGGCTTTCGCTTAAACGGGTTGTGCCAGACCCGGTCGTTAAGAGTTAGCTTCTTGCAGATACAATTTGCCTCTTTGAGCTCGGCTATTAAGCTGAAATTTTGCTAAAGACTGCATATGACCGACACCTTAATTTTTTGATAAATGAAATCTTTAGACAGACGAGTCTGCAAAAATTTAGTGAACCCTTCCGGTGGTGACGCGTAAGGAGGGCCTTATCAGATAGTCAGAAGAATATATTCTTTTGTTTGCATAATGCTGCTTTTTTTTCGAGGAGTTCTAATTACTTTGGTTAACGGTGCACTAAATATCAATTATAGCTGTAATCCGGTATTTGATACCTTTGAGCGGATTGAACCATTTATTCAATGTAAGATAGAGGTATCATACAAATCGACTGTTGTGCATTAAACATCAGGGTGCTCACGAGAATCGGTGGGAGCGGCTGATCTGATATCTCCTGGTTTCGTGTCAAGTCGAAGATCTGTAAACGACTAACATGTCGCTCTGGCGTTTGATCAAGATCAGCATCCTCAAGCAGTCTTCGTCTCGATCTCGATAAAGAATAACGGATATGATTTTTAAGGCAGGCATATTTAGCTCTAGTTTTGTGACCTCCAAAGGTTAAGCGGATTCGTCTAGATCTTGCCAAGCTGAACTCCCGATTTCTTGAAGCACTTGATAGGATTTCCAGCAGCTCTTTATTTCATTGAGCGATCTCGGTAGTGCGGATCTGAATATCTAGGCGCTTTGACATATTTAGCAGCTGTCATAGTTTTCAGTACAACTTTCCTGAATAAGCTTTTCTTTTCATAAACATCTTCGATACCATCCTTGAATATTATGTCATCATGACATAGTTGCAGCTTTAATTTCGCTGCATAGGAGCCCAACTCAAAAATCTTATTGAAAAATCTTCTTTTTTAAAAGGACGCAGACTAATATGATATGGAATATTTTCAATAAAAAATTATTAAATCGGCGATCTTGAATCGTATCGAACAATTTAATTTTTACTTTCGAACTGAGATCTACTTTGTCAATTGATTAATGAGGAGTACTCAGTGCAAATAGGATCACGACTTCTTTCCTCCAATGTTTATGCAGTTGTTCTTGCAGGAGGAAGCGGTACCCGTTTTTGGCCAAAATCTAGGCAAAAACGTCCTAAGCAACTTTGCCAAATTGGCGATATCGATCACACAATGATAGAACTTACTCTACGACGTCTGGAAGGATTGGTCCCGCGTGACCGAAGAGTTGTAGTTACTCACGTTGATCAGCTTGAATCAACAAAAGCTCTTACTCATAATCTCTGCGATCATTTCCTGGCAGAACCACTCGCAAAAAATACCGCAAACGCCCTAATTCTGGCCGCATTGGAAGTTCAACAAATCGCTAACCGCGCTGGAATAATCGACCCAATCATGCTTTCTCTCCACGCCGATGCGCTGATCAAACGAATGGATGTGTTTCCAACTGCTTTAGAGAGTATGATAGATTCTGCTGTAAACGAGAATTTAACTTTATTAGGTGTTACTCCCGAGTATCCTGAAACCGGATACGGGTATATTGAAAAAGGGCAGGCGCTTAATGAGCACAATACAACCTACAAAGTGGATAGTTTTCGTGAAAAGCCTAATTTGAAACTTGCGGAACAGTACATCGAGACCAAACGATTTCTCTGGAATTCTGGGATTTTTGCTTGGAAGGTGTCTAGTTTCCTTGCAGAGATCACCGAATTTCTTCCTAAATCAGTTGAGATTTTAAGGTCGGTCTTAGGCAATCTTAAAAGTTTTTCCGAGCTACAAAATGAGTCGTTTGCAGATGCCTATTCTGCCCTTCAATCAATTGCGATTGATCCTGCTGTATTGGAGCGGAGCAAAAAGGTAACAGTGGTAGAAGCCGATATTGGGTGGAAAGACGTTGGTAGTTGGGATGCTTTAACTCAGAGCTTTACACCTGATGATAATGGCAATCTTTTCTATGGTGATGTCGTAAGTATAGGCACTATAGGCACAACAGTTGATAGCGACGCTAAAACTGTTGCATGCGTAGGTTTAAAAGACATGATAGTTGTTTGCTCCGAAGGAGCTATCTTGGTTTGTCATCGTGATCGGGCTCAGGATGTAAAATACATCGTAGAGGAGTTAAAGAAGCGAGGGCAAAATCAACTAGTTTGAAAGACCGCAATCTTGACGCTTAAGAAGAACATAATAATCCAGGAAGATATTAATGACCGGAATTCTTCGCTTTAGTGAACAAGGTCGCGAACCGCGAGGTAAAATTTTTTCATATCTGTTTCCAACTCAATGTGAAATGCCGGGGTACCTAATATTTCCAATCGACTAAGTCAGGTTTCGATACTTCGTCATTAATTAGGGGAAAAGATTCAAACTGCTGTACTCATGCGATACTTTATTTAGGCATTTAGTATGGTATGCCTTGCAAATCTGATCTTCTTTATGTCGAGCAATATTGTGCAGGTTTTTCTAGGTGACTCGGTAAGTGGCCCCTTTCCAGTTCGTGTGATGTTGAGGCAAATGCGAAAAGCTTCGACTTCGAGTGTCCTTCACACGTTCAATTATTCGCCCTATCATAAGAAGGACATTTGAAGTGACTATTGGGTCCGTTAAGCGTGAGATTTATGCGCAGAAGACATGTGTTCGGAAATTAATACTGCATCAGTTGATCGAATCTCACGCTCGAAGATGACTAGAGTCTAACTTCCTTTAGTGAAATACCTCGGCATCATGCTTGAAGCCTTAATTTCGACTTTTTTCGCTCGGTGCGAAGTTACCCGGCGCGCGGCTCCTAGGCAGAAGCCGGCCAATTGTTCCTAGTTCGGAAGATTACAAACTGATCCCAAAGCTATGCCAATCTTTAGCCTTCGCTATTTTGTCTTGGATGCTTCTATGGGCTCCGGAGATCTGAGTAATCTTCCACGGCACCTTTCGGTTAGCGAGTTGCAAGGCTTCGGCGGTTGAAAGGCCTACAATATGTGTCAAATGGAAATCGCCCTCTCTCCACGGGTCCATAGAACCAGTGCTTGGTATCCAAGGAATCGATGGTCTGATATTCCAGAATCAATGGTCGGTCTCGTCAGGATTACCCTGCCGTCAATCGAGAGAGTCTTCTATGTCTGGTAGGTAGTGAATTATCAAAGTATAGTGGAGATAGAAGACTCGATCCAATTCTTTCCCCCAGAGGTACTCTGTGTCTGGAACTGCCGTAACTAGTTCGGGATCTGTCGCTCCTAGCAAAGTCCTAGCCATTGATCTAGACCATACATTGATCAAAGCTGACTTTCTTGAGGAATCCGTTTTCCTCTTTTTGAAAAAGCGCCCTTGGGGCGTGTTTGCTCTCTTGCGCTATCTGCTCACCAGTCGTGTGAATCTCAAAAACTTTCTCGCAAGTAATGTCCATATCAAAGTCGAATTGCTCCCTTACAATACTAAAGTCATTGAACATATTAAAAAAGCTCGGGAAGGCGGAAATACTATAGTCCTGGCCTCAGCGTCCCCACTTCGTTTCGTGCAAGCCGTCGCCGATTATCTTGAACTTTTTGATAAAGTCGTGGCGACGGAAAGCACCAATCTCAAAGGCGTCGACAAGTTGAATGTCCTAAGGGAGCTCTACCCTCAAGCGCAAATTAGCTACATCGGAGATTCTAGTGCTGATATCCCCATTTGGAAAGACCTAGGTAAAGCGATGATGGTCAACCCATCACGGCTTACCTTAAAGCGTGTGAAGCTAGCACAGATTCCAACAGACATTATTGATGACTCTCGAAAATTTAGTCTGAAAATTATCAGTAAGGCCTTTCGTTACCATCAATGGGCCAAGAATTTTCTGATCTTTCTTCCGCTCTTTCTGGCTCATGCTTATCAAGTCGATTTATGGAAAATATCCATCCTCGCCTTCATTGCCTTTTCCTTCACCGCTTCCTCCATCTACATCATCAACGATTTATTCGACCTCGAGGCAGATCGGAAACATCCGAAAAAAAGAAAAAGGCCTTTTGCATCAGGCGCTCTGAGCATCTCCCAGGGGATCATGCTCTACGGAGCGACAGCCTCTCTAGCAGTAGTTCTTGCTGCACTGATCGGTTACGAATTTTTCATATGCCTTTTGATCTATTTTCTCGCTAATCTAGCTTACACACTCAGACTCAAGCAAGTGCACAGTCTCGATATCATCATGCTTGCGGGAATGTATACGATTCGGATTATCGCTGGTAGTAAGACCACGGGAATAGAGGTCTCGCAGTGGCTGCTCGCTTTTTCGACTTTCCTGTTTTTTGGACTTGCCGCACTCAAGAGGTTCGTAGAAGTCTCTGGGCTGTCTCCCGGGCAACTTGCTGCGGGTCGAGGGTATTATGCAGAAGATAAAGTTCCTCTCGCGGCCCTAGGGGGTGCCAGTTCTCTCATGGCATGTCTAGTCCTGGCATTGTATTTCAATAGTCCGGCAGTCGATCAGCTCTATGTTCGACCAGATGTCCTTTGGCTAATTCTTCCCATCCATATGTATTGGGTAAGTTCCATTTGGGTCTTGGCAAGTCGTGGAAAGATCGATGACGATCCTGTTCTCTACACGATTAAAAGTAGGACGACTTATGTTCTAGCGGCAATGGTAGGATTGGTTGTCTATCTCGCAATGTAAATTCAAGTCATCCATTTCGTTATAAGGGGAAATGGGCGATATGAAGTTGATAGGACATTTGGAAGCAAGAGTGCTATCTTCTTCCGTTCCGTTGATCAAAATCAAATCCGATCTCTAGACCACGAAAATAGATCCTTTTTACATCTATTTACGGACCAATTTTTTTAACCGTGCACTTTGTTTCGTTCTCAAGTGCATCAGGATCGAATTCAGATCTATCGAGTTCCTTGCGAGCCCCATCTCTATATATGAACCAGTTTCATTTCCGAATGATTCATAATGACCGACATAAATGACGCGCCTTAAGTCACTAGAATCTTTTTCAAAAAAGTATACTTCCAGGTTGACGATTCGAATGTGAATCCGTATAAACCTATCTCTCGGCGGGAAGTGAAAAATTCAGTCGGACTTAAGTAAAG
>Ga0066648_10001568_pt1 | contig 12183 bp, 12 predicted proteins | sample CryGeyCG12114_NA_FD_59537 | JGI IMG/M metagenome (GOLD analysis project Ga0066648, IMG submission 59537) | Groundwater microbial communities from aquifer - Crystal Geyser CG19_WC_8/21/14_NA | ecosystem: Environmental > Aquatic > Deep subsurface > Groundwater | place: USA: Utah: Grand County... | reverse complement strand
CAAGTGGATCTCATTTCACTCAGGATATGATTTTGGGTATTTAATGAGGATCATGCTTAATGAGATGCTGCCCGACAACGAGAACGAGTTTCATACAAAGCTAGATAAATACTTCCCCTCCCTCTTCGACATCAAGTACATCGTCAAGCATGTCGGTACGAGGAACTCGGTCAACAACAACGAGAGCCTGAGTGCCGAGGCGAATAGAATCATTCAGGCCATCACTCAAAAATCCGGCTTGCAGGATCTAGCCAACGAGCTTGGTATCCAGAGGATAGGGATTCAGCATCAGGCCGGCTCAGACTCCCTACTCACTGGCCAGGTATATTTCAAGATGAAGGAGAAGGTTTTCAATGGCAACATCGATGAATCGAGATACAAAGGGCAAGTCTGGGGTCTAAACGGTCAGATGCCACATTCCATGACCGCTGGCAAGGACGTTGGGGCATCATCAAACCCTAATGGCACCTCTATCTTCAATTCAAATGGGAACCCCAGCACACCACAATCAAGTAACATCGGTCTTGCCCATCAAACTCCCGGCACAAACTCGTTTGGCACACCTGGTGGCACATTCGGCAGCTTCCAGTATGGAGGAAAAGCTATGGGCTAGCTTCCTTGATCGAACCAACCCAAGTCAGTACCCAGCCGCCAGGCGCTCCAAGTACACAACGGTAGCATGGCCCGAAGCGCAGACTCTTGATGATGGTTCCATGTGCCGCCACCCAAATGCTGCCAGCTGCCTCACAAAGACACACCGTGGCACATGTTCGTGAGTGAACCAACCGGTTGCGTCGCATTCTGTAGCGGCAAATGGTCCGGGCCCTACCTTCGTTTCCAGCGAGCACCGACTAGGCTGTATTGTGATAGCAGCTGCTCACGAGATTGGTGGTCTTTCGATGTTTGACCTCCCAGAAGGAGCAATCCCGTGCTTGGTAGCCACCGGACACAGTATAGGAGCATGGTTTCGTAGAGGGTGATGACGATCTAATCAGGGTGCTTCTCCGTTCCTGGTCGCTTGTGGACGACGAACTGATGATGGTAGATAGCTTGCATGGTCGATTGTATGACAGGGGAGTTAGGAGTTTGGGGGTAGAAAAGCAAGGGTTGGGTACAGAGGGTGCAGATGAATGAGACAGATATCGACTTCAGGCTTAAGAATCGAAGCAATGCTAGTAGCACCAGATGACTGTATCATTGTACGATAAGTATTGTGACAGTGTTTAGCACAGCGTCTTTCTGTTGTGCCGATCTGTTGAGAGTGTAGCGGAATGCGGAAACCCCGCAGACGCTACAGCACAATGTTCTAAGCGTTCGACCATCAACCGTGCACTGCCATTTGCTTCTGGCCTGTCATCTTCGTCGTGTACTATACCGAGATCCAGTCGCTACTCCCCTATTGTGAATAGCATCTTACCTTCTCCATGACAGCTCAACCCCTGCACGGCATGCACGCAGTGTTGATGGATCAGGCGCTGCTTCGTGCGTCGCCTGTGATCTGTCTTGGCTTCCGGGAGCACTTATACATCATACAAGGACAGTGGCCCTCTTGGTTCCCCCCTCTCCCTCCCTTAGTCGGAGAAACGGGGTCTTAGTAGGGCCTATGTCTTGCTGACCCTAGCTGGGACGCTTACGGGTCGAATGGAGTTCTCCACCAGGAGTGATATGATGGCTCGAGTCTAGACACTGCGGGCGCCGGCATACTCCAAGCGCGCTAGCATCGAGGTGCTGAAGTCCAGCGCGTGCTCTGGAGGACGGGGCGGCTCATGGTCTGTTTTCCCGCGATGCACCTTTCAGGCTTCGTAGCTGATGTCAGGATCAGGCCTTCTGGGGTGTCGGGTCGGTGCTGGCAGACGAGGACTGCTTGGTTCAAGCAGACCGAAGCGGAGCGCGATGCTTGGTGAAGAACGATGAGGCGATCTGAAGTGAATTGAGGAATGGCTCTTGAGGTTCCATTCAGCTTCCGAGGTACCTCTTCCACCCGTCCTTCCAGACGTCCTTCTTGACGACTTCTTCCTGGCCCTGCTGGATGACACGGTCGCCGATGCGGAAGCGTTCCCAGCGGCCGTCACGGCCTGTACCGATGACTAGGATCGTGGCGTTGTCTTCCCAGCCGAGGATGCCTTTCATGGGCCGGGTAGGCAGGGAGCCGAGTGCGGGGAGGTACTTCAGGCTCGAGTCATTGGTTATGGCTTCGTCCCCCATTTCGAAGTGGATACTGGCGAAGGAGTAGGTATCGCTGAAGATTCGGGGCAGGAGAGGGATCTTGGAGAAGAAGCCCCACTTGTTGGACGGTGGTTCGTCGGCTGCGGCTGGGGATGAGACCTGAGGGGATTGGGAGCGGCGTCTGGCACTATTGTTTGGGGACCTGGCGGCTGAGGTTGGGGCAGGCCGGCCGGGCAGTTGGGTTAGGTCGAATATGTGAAGAGTCGATTTGTCGGAGGTCACGGCGAGAGTGTTGCTGTCGGGTGAGATGGCGATGCTGAATATGAAGGCCGGATCGACGCCTCTTCTGAGCTCCGCTAGTTTCGCGCAGTTGGCGGTACTGAAGACGCGAATGAGGGTGCCTGTCTCACTTGCTGAGGCAAGCAAAGATTCGTCTTGGGACAGATCCAGGGCTCGCAAGGAGGAGGCGTGGGCTGGAATGATACTCACGTTTTGTGTCCTGAGCTCGACGATTTGGACCTTGCCAGGACTTCGACCAGGAAAGGCGAGGGTCTTGGAACCTAGACAGCAGAGGCCGAGATGGTTGTCTGCGGTCTCGAAGGCAGCTATACGTGTAGGTGGGGAGGAGAAAGCGTAGAGATGGACGGCATTGACCAGGGCGACAGCTATATGTGTTCTGGTCAACCGGACGCGTAGGACGGCAGTCTTGTGCTCCAGGGTAACAGCTTCCTTCTTCTTGGCATCGTCCCAGATGATGACCTTGGTTTGCGGCCAACGCGGGTTCTTGCCTCCTCCAACCAGAGCAAGATAGTTGTAGTTGCCCAACATTTCGGCTATACCTGTCCTTGGGTCAGATGAGCGCGACTGTGCGTGAACCATTTAGACCATACCAACGCCTGCATTGAGAAGTCTTGAGACCTGGAGCGCGCACGGATCGCTGCTGAAGACACAGAAGCCTGTGTCTGTGCCGACGCTGAAGCATGAGACATCGCTGTTGAAGGAGGCACTGAGGGAGACTGGTCCGTGGGACTCATCGATGACTGGCCGAGTATTCATGGTTGGTGCTATCGAAAGCACTCAACATGGTGCGTGCAGGGTGCTCGTAGTGTAGTGGGAAATGGAGCTGTCTGCCTGATGGTGAGTGAAGGTATTGCAGTGTTGGCTCGTGTGTGGTGGTGGCCTCGCAGCACGAGGCACGACTATCTCGCAGTTCAGGCATCATCTGCGGCCATTCCACGACCAGCTAGGCTAGCCTCCGGAGGCCTGTTCCGGAGGCCGGCTCAGCAGGTTAAGCCTAGCCTTAAGGCTTAAAGATCGCTTAATGGGTCAAGGTGCCTGCCTAGGTCCTTGGAGAAGTCAATTTAGGCCAGCCAGAGAACCCACCTAAAGTGGCTGTGCTTGCAGGAATGACATCGATGTCTGAATCCAGCCCTGACCATGTCAGTGAATGCAGACCCGATCGGCACGAGCCCTGTCGCGAACCAAAGCATGATAGTCTCGTACCATGTCTCTGTGCGCGGGATTACGTTCCAGGTGATCGATGGGACCTGCACAACAAGCTTTGCTCTCAAGTCAAATTGCTTTCTGTGTGCAGACTTGTGTGATCGAAGAATGCGACAACGTGACGGTCAGGGACCAGACAAGGAAGGGCCGATCAGCTCTCCTCTACCTCTTTAATCCTCCTTCCATCCCCGCTCAATGCTGGACTTGGCTCTCCCCAGCCCATAATGTCTCAAAAATCGGACGACTCTACACGGAGTCTGCACTGGTCGTCGCATGACCCGTGGTCCGCTACCGACCGACCACCGGGGGCATACCCTCCCTCGCCATACCCAGCCTCGACCCCAAACGAATCCCATATTCTCTCGGTCGCCGAGGTGCTCAAAGCACGCAAAGACGAGTATGTTCGCAAGAAGACAATCAAGGTCAAGGTCGGCACCTGGAACATTGCTGCTTTGCCAGGCACGCGCGAGGATCTAGGAGGTTGGTTTGCACATGGATTAGGTGTCAAACGCACCACTCAAGGTATGAGTGGTCTGAAGGCAGGCAACGAGTCCTCGGATGCTGACTCTTCCGACTCCGATTCCGACATCGACATCGAGAGCATTGAACACCAAGAGGCACGACGCCGCAAGAAGACCACCACCTTACCAAGCCACGATCACCCCGCACTACCCAGTGGCGACGAGGTAGACTTGTACGTCCTCGGTCTCCAGGAGGTCATCGATGTATCCTCGGTGACAGAAGCCATGAAACCCTACACGGACCCGAACCCTGCTAAAAGGTGGAAGCACCGCCTGAAGAGAGCTCTACCTCGCGGCTACAAGAAAGTGGTCGAGCACCAGTTGATCGGCTTGATGCTGCTCGTCTATGCTTCTCCCGCACTTGCTCCCGAGATTACCTCGGTCGACGCCACGAGCGTCGGTACAGGCTTGATGGGCTACCTCGGGAACAAAGGCGCTGTATCGGCGAGGATACTGCTTGGTCAGACAACTCGCATGTTGTTTGTCAACTGCCATCTCGCTGCTGGCGCCGATCCCGCCGCTCTACAGAGAAGGATATGGGACACCGAGCAGATTGTCGCCCGCACCAAGTTCCATCCAGTTGGCACAGAATGGGTAGGTGGCATCGGCCAGTCCGAAAAGATCGGCGACGAGGATATTGCTTTTTGGTTTGGTGACCTCAATTACCGCCTAGAAGACATTCCTGGTGAAGATGTACGCCGGCTGTTGTTGCTTCACTCAAGAAATGAGTACGATGGGCGAAATGCCTCGACGCGCAAGATCGACAGCGAACTGGCGGGTTACAAGGCATCGCACCAAGGTGATTATGTGCACCCTTCTAACCGCTACGAGCGCTCCGAAGTCGAACTGCCCGCGACCGCAAGTTCCGCTGAGCCGCCACTGGATCCGAAGCACGATCCCGCTTCACTACACACAACTCTGAAATCGCTCTTGATGCATGACCAGCTTCAAGCACAACAGAGAATGCAGAAGGCCTTCCACGAGGGCTGGCGTGAAGGTGAAATAAACTTCCTACCGACATACAAGTACGATGTGGGCTCTGTCGGTATGTTCGACTCGGGCGAGAAGAAGCGTAGCCCAAGCTGGTGTGACCGCATACTGTACCGAACACGCACCGACCATGAGAAGTATCACCAACGTGTCAAGGCCGAAGCCGAAGCCCGTAGGAAGGACGATGAGATGAAAAGACGTGGTGTAGACGATGCCGTTGCTCACGAGAGTGTGCTCTTTGATTATGACCCCGATAATGATGGTGATGACCACGGTAGCCAGGCCAAGCAACATCACGACCATGACAGTTTGGAGCCAATACACACCAAGGAGGGCTTCGAGGACACTATCCAGCTTGATGAGTACGTCTCGCACCAAAGAGTGCTATCTTCTGACCACAAGCCACTATCGGCAGTATTCACCGTGACCTACGATTCAGTTGATCTAGCCTTGAAAGCTAGAGTGCATCAGCAGATAACCCGCGAGCTTGATAAGGCGGAAAATGAGGCACGACCAAGAATCACACTGGTACTTGACAACCATACCCATTCTGCTCCCGTCGCTGACAAGACTTCAGTGGCACTAAGTGTTGTCGACTTTGGAGAAGTGCGTTACCATGTCCAATATAACCACCATCTCACTATAGCCAATACCGGTCAGTCCGACGTTACCTACGCCTTTATCAATGGGCCTCTCGACGCTGCTACAGCAGGCCCGTTTCCTCCTTGGTTGTCGGTAAAAATCCGTCAGGATGCACAGACAGCGAAGCCGGGTCCGCAAGCACTTGGGACTGCCCCGTGGTATAACCTGATGCCTGGAGAATCCGCGAACATTGACTTGACGGTAGAAATATTGGATGCAGAGATGGTCAAAGGGCTCAATTCTGGAGAAGCAGTGCTCGATGATGTTCTAGTCTTGCGAATAGCCAATGGACGTGATCATTTCATCTCAGTCAGAGGCCTTTGGCTCCAGACCTGCTTCTATCGGAGTGTTGATGAGCTTGTGCGAATGCCCTCTGGGGTCCGTAGTTTGACTATGAAAAGTGGTGGTGCAGAGGCACAACACCAGCCAAAGGCCACAGCCGTACATTCGGCCCCACAAGAGATTTTCGCGATGACTGATATGATACCGAAGCTTGTCGAACGAGTAGCCGCCGATTGGGACATGCTGCACGAAGGTGAGACCGCACCATGGCAATCGAGGGATGGCTCACCGTGGCCGTTTGACAGAGCCGATGTCAATCGCGATCCCCATACGAAGAACGAAAGACTTGCTGAGATCAGAGAGGGTCTTGACCGTGCCGAACCGCTCGATGAACACCTTAGCTCATGCACAAATCCAGCCGAGAGACTGGAGCTTTTGTCAGAAACACTCTTGGATTTTCTTGCTTCACTCAGTGATGGCATCATTACCTCCGGCGTCTGGGACACAATAGAGTCGAGGATGCAGGCACATGAGAAGTCCAGGAACGAGCTCACTTCCGATATCGTACAGGAGATGGTGATGGAAGCAATATCAGCAACGCCAGTCCACAGTGTGTCACTGACGTTCATCGTATTCATGCTTAACCAGATCGTCAGCGAACTCTGCGCAGAGTCAATGCTGCAAGCAAAACCCGAGAACACGCAAGTCGGAAGATCAAGGTCATCCACGTCTGCAAGTGCGATGTCGAACATATCGCTTTCGAGCGTCAAGTCGAGCGACACATCCAAGGCAAAGAGGTCGTTCCTACCGTCACTGAGCAGGCGAACAACAAACTCGAGCAGTGCCTCGACGCTCGTATCATCGTCGGCCGCCGTCAACGATGTATTGCTAGTCGACAAGACACATCTCGCGCATCGATATGCTGAAGTCTTGGCGCCCATAATTATCCGATCCGACACGAACGTCAAGGCAAAGGATAGGAAGACTCAGCTGGGGCGGAAAGTAAAGGCGCTTGAATCATTCTTGAACTAAGAGCCATAGAAAGGTTGGTTACAGACACTACGCCCACAACTAGGTTGACAACCTCGGAAGGATGTCAGCAGAACTTTTAGTCCAGCACTTCGGAGTACACCATATCGTCTATGTTGCGATCACAATACACATGAGCTTCTCCGACGAATATAGTGTGGACAAAGGTTCCAGAGCATGACTCGATACTTCTTCGACGGAAGAGAAATCGATAGAAACTGAACACTGAATCGGAGAAGCTCAGCTAGCCCATCATTCTCCTAGTCCTCGGAACGACTGAACCATTTTTCTTTTGTCGGCAATGCCTGCTGGTGCGGGTTCTAGTGCTAGCAACTCGATCAGTCAGAGCGTGATGCCAAGCCGAACCCAGTACTTGTCGTGCCCTGGACTGCAGCAACAGGCACGACCGCGCTTTAGCATCTCCTAAAACTCTCTGGTTTCGGAAGTGAGCACAGGAAATCGCACGGATCATGTTTATCGGCAGAATTGCTGGGGTGTGGTTTCTTCCGGCCAGCTCAGGTATGGAATGTGACGGAGGTGGAAGGGGTAAGAGAGGAGAGAGAACTGCGAGATGTGGATGCCTCGGAATGGAGAAAGGACGGGGCCTTGTTGAACGTCTTGAGGCGCTGTTGATCGGCTGTCGATGGTCTCGTAACGATGAGATATCGTTCAGAAGCCGGTAGTTCGGGTCGGATGTACGGCAGGATGTGCAATTAGTGCTTGAACATGAGCAACAAGTCACGGCAGGGACTAGATGGTTAATGCGCGTGTCCCACCGTCACCCCGCACGATGGATGCACAGCACGCCTCCGTCGACAATGCTCTATCAATACCAGCTAGGCAAACACAGCAAACCCTTCTCTGCATCAACCCTCAAGCGAATACCCTACGTCTCCCCTTCCGCTCCCCATCTCAATCAGCGCCATCCTCATCATCTCCGCCCTCCTCCTCTTCCCGACGTCCTGAATATTCGCAAACTCCGCCCCCGGCCTTCCGATCCACTCGCCCACGCCGTGCTGCAACACCTGCCTGCCCCTCTCCTCTCCGTACCCCTTCAACCCCACGCTCCCATGCAGCGTCATCCGCCCCAGCTCGCTCCCGTCTCTAATGCCCTCGTACACACCCCGATGCAGGATGTTGCTGTCGTAGAACACCGCGTCGCCAGGCTCCAGATGCACGTGGACTTCGCCGGGCAGCGCATCATACCGGCCCGCGCTGCGCTCGGTGTCTGTGCGGGCACGCCGGTGGGAGCCCGGGACGACGAGCAGCGACGAGTCCGCGGTGAGCGCGATGTTGTACTGCGCGTGCAGCTGGCGGCCGCGGGGCGCTTTCTCGGAGAGCAGCGTGCGTTCGTCTTGGGCGGTTGCCGTGGGTCGGATGTCGTCTCTGTGCCATTCTAGCTGGAAGGCTTGCTGCGCGGGGCACGAGGTGGTGGTGGGGCTGATGAGGAGGTTGAAGAGTTCCATTACGAGGTCGGCGTCGGCGACGGGCTGAGGGCCGCTGCTGCTGCTGCTGTTGGGGTCGGCGAGCAGCTGCTTCACGACGGTGAGGACTTCGTTGCTGAAGTAGATCTCGGCGAAGATGTCGCGGAGGTTGGTGAGCGAGGGGTGGAGCAGGTGCTGGATGCCCCAGATGTTGAGGTCTTGGTCTGGGGTCTCGTATTTCGGCCACGGCGGGTATTGTTTGGGGACTGTGCGGACGTGAGGCCAGAAGCCGCCGGGACGGGTGCGTTGGATGAGGTACTTGCATGAAGCTTGTGATGCCAGGAGGAGATGCGGGGGTAGGAGATTGGGTATCACGACGAAGCCGTCTTGTTGTAGGCGTGACAGGTATGAGAGTGGTTCCTGGGGTGTAGCCGTGCCATTGGCATCTGTGGTCGTTGTCGGTGTTGTGTCGGATATAGATGAGAGTTTGGTCGGGACGGTAGGTGACGATGAGCTGTGAAGCCTTGTGAGGTCAGGTGGTCGGGTGAAAGCCGGTTGGCTCTCCATCATTGTTGTGTTGTTTGCAATATTGCATATGTTTGCTTCGATGCCAGGTGCTGTTGTTGATAGCGGACGCCTGTGCGGGGTTGATGCAGCTCAGCCTCTCTTTTCGGCGTCAGCCTCGGGACGAGCCGGTCTACGAGGTAGAGAGTCTCCTGCGGACTGCATTTGCAAAGTCCTAGTCATACCTAGTCGAGACATACACGTGGTCCAGATCGTAGGGCGACTCAATATTCGTCGAAAGCTTGGCCTAGGGAATGCCGGGCCACAAGGTATGCCAGGGGGCATTTGCCAAGAGGATCAAGTCTCGAAACAGCCTGCACTGGTGGCCTTAGGCCTGCCAAGCCAGCTCAGTCTGAATGTCGTACAGGGGGCGGTCAAGAGTCCTGAACCTACCTAGATACCTTATACATTCCCTCAGTTAGCACTGGATGACTCGTCGTCCTTTCGCCAACCCGGTGACAAGCCTGATGTGCGCACAGGATAAACTATCTACTCAGCTTCAGTCGTTACCAAGCTTAAGATGAGCACAACTGTGATTACTAGTAACCTTCGCTCACCCCCTGGACAGATGCGAGGATCTCGGCCTGACAAGTCTGCCCCTGGCCCATCAGACTTGCAGCTATTACTCTAGCCTTATAAGGTATAGCCTTTGTGGCCACAGTCAAACTTGTAGACTGTTGTTCTCTTGTCACGATCACAAGGTGTGCTTGATGAACAAGACGCCGTGCCTCCACCCGGGTCACAGCGGCCTCAATGTGCTCCGATCTGTACCTACATACACGACTCACCCGAATGGCTAGCGGGCTGACCTATTGTAGACAAATGTGTCTTCCTTCCGTAGCTGCTGATTGAACAGTCTACGCTGAAATGTCTCAGGTTGATCCTCAATTCCACGAGCTTTATTATTAGTAGCCTGCGCACACACTTATATCCACGTGCGCACTGTGCACTCAGGCAGACATACCTATCTCAATGGTCTTCTCGTTCATCACAACATGGCGACCTATACAGATTTTGTTTCCCCAGAAGTCCTACAGGGCACGACCACCTCCTGGCTGCCACTGACGACTGCCTATCCTTCAGTCTCAGGCTGTGCAGATGCATTCTTCCTCTATCCAGGACAACCTTTTCCTGTAAGTTGTCAAGTCCTCAGATGAAGGTAGCAGAAGGCCACCATCGCCCTCTTGACATGTCACGAAGCACGTCTCCTTGCGGCAACAGCCGAGACCGCCGTCTATTTCCAATCCCTTACCGCCATGAACACAAGCTGACATAGTGCGTACAGTACAGATGGGATCCTGGATATGGGTATCTTGCGGGTGGTACATTGAGGTGCCTTCCTCCACAAGAGACCACTTGGCATGAACAAGTCCATCAAAACCCAGATGGGTATACAAGCCTCAGCATCCAACCGATCGTGTGTCCAGCGGCCTTCACGATAGCTGCTACAGAGGTGCGATCCGTTTCGAGCACACTTGTAATGTGCTGTCCCTCGTAGGTTGAGCGTCACACTACTGGTGAACCGCGTTGACGATTGCTTGAAGAGGATATGACCTTTATAACGGCCAACCAGGGCGCATGACTGGCGGATGCGCGTCTCTCCTTTCGTCCGGATAGACGATCACATACACGTTCCGAGCGGCTGACTCCTCGTGGAACTCAACAACACTGGCTGTGACGACAGCCACCAGAATGTAGGCCGTTGCTCTGCAAGGATGGAATGTGGCGCCCTCCACGGCCACGAATTCTGTTGCTTCGATAACCTCAACATCTGACGCTTCCTCCACGCCAACAAGCGTACCACGGCCGCCCGGAGGGCTCTCGACAGGCGCAAAAGCTGGCATTGCTGTGGGTGCGGCTGTCGTCATCGTCGCACTTCTGTGTCTAGGCTTTCTGTTCTTTTGCAGGCACCGCAAACCACCGCATAGCGCTAGTAACATGGCACCACCAACAGTCTCCGAAGCCGGTTTCGGTGCTGTTCATGAAATGCATTATGCGGAAGCTCCTGCTCGCGGTGCCAATAAAGACCCTCTTGAGCTTGAATCACGCCAGATAGGAGATTCTGCCATTTTGTGATCCTGGACCTGGAAATGTCATAGATAGACACAAGCTGTCAAGCCATCCGTAGTACTATATACAGCGTTTTGACATTAGCGGAGCGTATGAGGTGAGGTGATCACTATTGGAGCTGATCTGTCTCTCAGCGTCATCTGCACGAGGTCGGGTCGTATGACTGGGTACATGGTGCAAGAACGTCAACGGCAGCTTCGTTAATATTCATTCTACCACATGTTCCATTCCCTGATATTGTTGGCCAACATATGCTCTTGAATTACTGACACGTGATGCCCTCACACTGTTTGTTGGCCTGACACCTGAGGCATACATACCATGATCTTATTCTCGACTTCGGCATATAATCATTCGTCAATCGAAGTGGCCGTGGATCTGCGTTATCGACACAAGACAGTAGCATTCACCTCAAAGCCACAGTCTCTCCTTTCATGGGCCTCCCAGTCTACGACATGGACGACCCGACCAAAGTCACTCTGCCCTACCCGGCCCAAACGCGCCAAGCAACAGCGACAATCAACGCCGTCCCAACCCACATCACTTCGATCTCGTTCACCGACAAGATCATGATCACAATCACCCAGAACGGGAAGCTCGGGCAGTGGCTCACAGTGCCCCTCCTGGCAGACAACCCGACATCCTCAGACCCACATTTCAACATCGCCCAGAACGTAGATGAAGGTGACTCGCTACTGCCGGTGACGCGCTTCCAGCCAAGGACGCTGCTGGGTGCAGGTGGAACGGAACGAGAGACAATGGGACAGCTGTACGCGAGTCAGATAGCGAGTTTGATCACGACGAAGAACCCCGAGGAGAGCCGGTCGCTCATGCTAGGACTAGGGTTGGCCAAGGTTGATCTGAGTAGAGACACGTTCCTTGAGGTGCTGGATCTGGTCACGAAGGTGCTTTGAGCAAGTCTCGTTCCTGACGGTGCCCTGTTGGGAAGGGCTGGCACGACGCGATAACATGCCACGAACTACTACTCAACC
>Ga0066648_10001563_pt1 | contig 12236 bp, 10 predicted proteins | sample CryGeyCG12114_NA_FD_59537 | JGI IMG/M metagenome (GOLD analysis project Ga0066648, IMG submission 59537) | Groundwater microbial communities from aquifer - Crystal Geyser CG19_WC_8/21/14_NA | ecosystem: Environmental > Aquatic > Deep subsurface > Groundwater | place: USA: Utah: Grand County... | reverse complement strand
TATTATTTCCTAAAACTATTTACGTCCAAATGATAGCATCTTGTAAACACTCGTATTTGCTGTTCACGCTGTCAGACAACTGACAGATTTATACGCAGTAATAACCGATTGCATGAAAAATCCGCTTATAACGTATTTGCAGGAATCCCGTAGCATTCATATGCAGTTTCCCATACAATTGAATAGTTTCGGCGACACAAGAAAAGAGCTGTGCGAAACCGAAATATCTGAAGACACTTCTTGGATTGCCAAGCAGAATGAAAGAGCTAGCAAAGCGGAGTCTGTGGCGGAAAAAAAACGGAAAAAATTAGAAACCAAATTAGAGCAAAAACGTGAACAAGAAGAAACTAAAATGCTAAAACATCGACTCAGAAAAAAAGTCGAAATGGAAGAACATGATAAAGAACTTAATGAGCAAAGAAAGATGGCGAAAAAATCGCAGACAAAAGACAAAGAAAAGGTTGCAAAAAAAATTTTATCCTCACGTCGGCCTTCAGTAGCCCTCTCGGCACGTATGAAATTCGCGAGTCCTTCAAGTACTCCTAGACTTTTGACGAAGCGGGAATTAAGAAGGAAAAAAATGAATACTACTTTGGAATCATCCAAGGAAAAGACTGAGTCTTTGGAGTTGGAAGAAAAACCGAGAAAGGGTTCCCGTGTAGTCAAATCTTCGGAAGATAATTTGAGAAAATCTATTAGTATTGCCACAATGAAAGAACAGGATAAAGTTAGGGTTAGTAGCAAAGCGAAGAATGTGGGGCGCTTTAAATCTTTTTGGATGAGGGCAAAAAGAAAACGACCTACTTGGCCAGTGGAATGTCCGCAAGTAATGTTGATAATGGCTGAATTTCCGTCTAAACAACTAAGGTTTGACAGTGTAACTTGGAAAAATTCGAAAATATTTAAGTTAGATATAAGCTAAAAGTTCCATTTTCACGTTATGCAGGCAAAAGGGGCATCGTGAGACGATTTGTGAAATCAAAGCGTACCCAAAATCTCATTTGGTGACTATAAAGCCTCCATTTGGGTACAGAACTGTGCAGGTACAAATTCGGTCGCAAAACTCATGATTTTTGGATATTTAATCTTTCATAAATTCATGTATGGGAATTGGCACTCACAGGGTAATTACAATGCCACGTATAGGCTATCATGGGAACTCTACACTGACCAAGATGAAGACAGTTATAAACGAACTGATAGGAACGAGAATGTTGTGAGAGATACAGAACTATTTCAGCTACGGGACAGCTTTCAGGTATTGAAAAAAAAACTTTCAATTGATTCCTCCATCAAAGTAATACGTATAATGCTTCTTCATTTGCCCATACTGTGCTGTGGCAATTATATTTAACTGACATGTGATTATTATTATTGTGACATGTATTAGCTGGTGGGCACAAATGAAATGTCTGTGGTGATGATGGGAGAAATTTTGTCTGCTGAGAATTTCAGCTGTGAACCTATTAGTGTGCACTACGTTTTGGATCTTCCTAAAGGTAATTAATTACTAGGTTGGTCATCCGTGTGTTTTTTTAGAGCTGCTGTCAAACAATAAGTTTATTTTTAGGTTGGAGAAAAGAATCTTTGCAGACTTCACTAGAGGGGGTAACACAATGTAGCTATGTGGATGCTCATGATGTGGCAAATTTTTCCCATAATCTCTTTTTTCAACTAACTTTTTCCATGGATGAGGATATGATTGATGAACATGAAATTTGTATGTTGACTCTCAAATTATGAAATTGTTACAGTTGAATTTATTTTTTTAAGTGCGATCAGCGGGTGGAGTGATAAATTTGATTGACATGTGGTGTGTAGGCAGTAGGCCATTGTTGCTTCTTATGGTAACATCCCGTCAAATGGGCACATCCCAAGAACTGACTGGGATTAAATGTGAAGGATATGGCTTCGTAGCTATACCAAGTGAGCCAGGCAGTCATTTCTTATCGGTGGAGACATGGAAATTAAAACCTAGGACTGTTTGTGACCAGATGAAATATGTTTTTCTAAATAATGCACCTTTTCTGGAAGACATCCATGCAGCACATATTCCTCCACGAAATATAAACGTAAGATTGATTCAGCGAGAGCTAGCTAGCTTATTTATGCTTTCATTTTATTAGCTAATTCGCGTGTTTACACCCTACACCACAAATGGATTCGTTCTAAATCGATGAATTTTGATATACTGCAGGAGCCTTGCAACAAATTAGGACTGCAAACAGGGCCCAGTGGAACAGTGAAACTTCGATTGCACATAATCCATCAAACAGTTACAACTCCGTTCTCTAACGAGGATAGTCGCAAATTGGAACTTTTGAATAAAATGAGTTCAGCTACCATTCTAAAAAGTGTTCATGCAGTTATCCGAGCATTTCATAGTGCAGCGCAGAAAGCGGAAGGAGTCAAACAAAAATTTGAAGAATGAGATGAAGCTGAAACTAAACCGAGAGATCTACGCAACACATTTCTGTTGGATTGTTAAACTTTTTAAAAAAGGTTAAAGGTTTTATTATGTACTTGGCGAGTTCCCTCTACATTTTTCCATTATTTTATGCACGCAATATTAGTTGTGAGCTACCTTTAGTGTTGAGATACTTATACAGGAATTAAAGATGATAGTTTATCACTATCATTAACGAATAGCTTGAGACATGTGTAATGGATTTATCATCAACTCTAGCGCTGCATCTTTGAGATTCGCACCGCGCAAATTAGCTTCTTGCAAATCGCTGCCAGTCAGATCACTCATTGCTAAGTCAGCACCTATCATTTAAAAAAAAGCATTCAAAATCTTCATATCAATAAGAATCGAGATTTGAGAAGAGAATTATAAAATGCATTCTTACCCGCGAGTATTGTACCCCTTAAGATTGTGGCTTTCAAGTTGGCGTTCTTCATATTAGCTACCCTTAGGTTGGCACCACTCAAATCAGAATCTTCTAAATTGGCATTTCTAAGATTCACTCCTTCCATATTGGCACTAGTGTTACCGGAAGGATCCTATTTTATGCGAAAACTCATAAATTAATTTTGTTCACTAATTATAAGTGAAAAATAAGCTCCATTATAGATTATACACATAGACCAACTTGGAAATTGCAGTTAATACACGTGGCTCCTTCCATAATAGCGCAAGCCATACGAACACCACTCAATATTGCACAATTCATTTCCACTCCAGTCATATCAGCACGCTCAAAGTTACAGAATGATAGATTGGAGTAAGAAAGTTTCGCATTTCGGAGCTTTGCGTATCTACCAATTATTTAATACGTTTTAAGGACACTGATTGCGTAATAGCACAATCTATTATCATTTTCAAAGAACAATCAAAGAGTAATCTTACTTGAAATTGATATTTCTGAGATCCAAGTAGGACAAATCAGTCTCATTTAGGTTAACACCTTGAAAACGCAATGCTGCTTTATTTGGGGTACGAATGAGTGCATCAATGACATCTCTACGCGATAATGGCAGCTCATCTTTTTTAATTATCAGCTTTTCCAAGTCAGGAATACATGAGCTTACACCAAAATAGCATGCTTCTTCCAGAACGCCTGAAAATTTGACATTAAGTGAAATTGTAAATGTATAATTGAATCACAAATCATACTTGTGAAGCAATATAATTGTTAACCAACCTTTGGGATTTATTCCGGGGTCCACAACCAAAGTTCCAGTGCGAAGATAATTCAAAAGCACACCAAAATACTTCGGATCTCGGTCAATTAAATAGGCTCCTGAGGAATCAACACAGCTTGGTTTCATATTTGACGTGGGGTCAAACATTCTGGAAAGCATAGAATTTGGCTCTCGGTTTAATAACGTAGTCGACGAAGTGCAAAATAATTTTCCACCAACGTTCAATCGGAAGAAGTCAGTAGTAAATTCAATTTTTTTCTCCCCCTCGTTACTACTGACGCAAGAGCAATGTGATTTCAATGGAATAAAATCTTCTCCTTTAGAGGCATACAAAATTTCTTCATCTCTGATAGCAAAAAAATAACAAAATTATTTGCGAAACAATCAACGACTTTTAAACCCGATTTTTTTAAAGCAAACTGCACCTTATAATACCAATATCAGTGATTTCTGATCCAGACGATGTATACAGCATTTTAAATCCTGAATCTTCATACACTTTCCCGATCAATTCAAGCAAAGAATCCATAGAATCCTCAATCTTAACCACTTTCCCATTAGTTTCGGTCCCATTCCTATACACAGTGGCTCGCAACATTGCCACACGGTTTATCGAACGTCGGAAGAAGCAGTTAAGTCTGCCGCTTCAATTAAAGCCAATTTGACTAGACAATCGTCACGATCAAGATAATACTCCGGGTAGGTGTAAAAAACATCTTTAGGAATCTCCTCCTCCAGAGGTACATCCAAATACAATGTTAGAATACTTGTTCTGTTTCAGGAAAAACAATACTTTTAAATTCAGAGCAAAATTAAAATATGTGCGAATTCTAACATTGAAATAAGACCAAAACACTTACGAAACCCTCAAAAACGTCAGGACGCTTCTGCAATAATCATACGAAGTCAATAATGTAGAACCATCATGAAAATCACTAACTGTTTTCGATGACTCGAGTCGTTGTTGAACAGTCTGCAAAATCCTTTCTAGTTCTTTCAAATGAATCTGGATAGCCGCTCTAAAACATTATAGTCGTTAAGCTGCATTATCATTCAAATCATCATATCGTCAAATCAATAGGTTGCAATTTGTCGATCGTACATTTGTTCCTTAGCGTTCATCACCTCTTCATCATACACATCGGTAATACTATCCAAAATTTCATTACCAAAGTTTTCTTCCACCTTATTCAATGCAGAAAATCCTTTTGCTCTGCATTATCATGCTAAATGTTATCTTCGAAACTTTTAAAAATTTTCATGGGAATAAAGAATACATCCAATTAAAATCCTCATCAAGGATTTCTCAGATATCACTTACGAATGTGCTGACGAAAATTTTTCCCTACAGATTTTTAAGGATCCTGAAATGTATTTGCTTACTGTTTTTTCTTTTTCAAATATTTTATTCGAAGAAACGTAAGAGCAAAACTGCTTCACTGAATCCGCAGCACTCTTCTTCGATCCATCTGTCTTTGGTGAATTCATTCGTTCAACTATTTAGCTCACAACAGTTTCCGAGGATTTTTAATTTCAAAATTTACGACAAAAAAATGAAGAAAAAATGTCTTCTCGTTCTTCACTGAAAAGACAGCAATTTTTTTGGGTGCATTTAGCTGACCAGTACCTTCTACTAAAACTTCAATACCATTTACGTGACACGCCCGGCTTTTGCCTTTGCTAGTATATTCGCAAGATGTGGATCAGCACGCACACCACTCCAAAGTTTAAGTCCGCACGCACGCTTAAAAATTTTAGTTGGCCTGCTTGCACTTTTCTTTATTTTTAATATATTTTTTTAAATATTAAAATGTAAACAAATGGCTTTTAAATTAAAAATGATCACAATGCAACATTACGACAACATGACTTAAACAATTTGATTCACGTAGATTTGGTGTGTGTAAGTTGTAAGTTGAATTTTATTCAAAGAAAAGGAGCATGCTATTGGGCATAACAATGTTTTTAGAGCGGGCGAGGCAAATATTTTTGGAACCGACGAGACGAATTCTTTTGAAGCGACTGAGCGGGCAGTCCAAATGATTTTAGTGTTAAAGCGTGCTGAATCAGAACATGAACGCATGCGAGGCCAAAGTATTTGAAGCGTTTGTAAATGAGGAATCTTTGGAACGATAGCATAAGTTTTGAGTAAAAACGTGCGAATGTACGAGTCGGCAAGACAAATGTGGAGCGTGGTAGGTAAGTGGTATTGAGTTTTCGGTGAAAAGTGCTGGTGGGCTAAATGCAACGGCAACCATTTTGTTCGAGCTGTTTTCGGCTCAATATTTTGCTCAATGGGTGTATATATTTTCATTCGCTGAAGCATTATCTTTGTCTCTAATAGTAAGTAAAAAAGCCTCATGAAAATCGTCAACGAAATAAGTTACCATTTAAGAGTTGAGTAGTTGAGTGAGTTTGTATCAGTGTTTTAAAGTTCAAAAATCTTATGTAAATCTAAAACTGAATATAGGATAGGAAAGATGTATGGTTTTATTGGAAACTATAATTTACAAGCTTAACTACAAGTCTGTAAATTTTCGAACACTCCACTGCATCTAGAAATAACGTAAATAATTTTGGAACGTGCTGTAAAAATGTTGTATCACATCTCGAATCTTGTTCTCATAAATTGAACGGTAACTGAAAGAAATAAGAAGTTATTAAATTATGAATCCTTTCCAAGGACGATACTAGTTCTAATCCTGAATGACACAAATTCAAATGTGATATAAGGTCATATATTTGTTTCATAATATGCGATAAAAAGATTAAGATTACAGCAATATGTAAAATCTAAAACAAATATGATAGGAAATACACGCAATTTTGCTTTGCACATGTTCCGCTTAAACTTCCAGACACTGGCAATTCAGTTTGCACAAGATTCATTGAAGGATTTATTTCGCAGAAACAGCTAATCCTTTGTGATGCTGTTGTACACCAAATAAAACTGCAAACTCATTAATATTTTTTGTAAACAAATTCCATCTCCATAAATTGCTTGAACTGGTGAATTATGCAACATTTTTCATGCGACAAACCTGAATGTACACTCTTTTTTTCTAAGGTGTAAATTATCAAGATAACCGGGACAATTGCTCATAGCGTAAACCTTGTTCTACAGTTGTCATCTCAAGGTCATCGGCTACGACTGGCGATTTAAATAACGATACAAGAAAAAACCAAATAATTAATGAATAGGACATTTATAATTGCTTCTTTTGGTTTCATGATAAGGTGTGCCTAAAACATAAAGTTATGAGAATCATGAACGCAATATTTGTATAAGGCAATATTTATTTGCACATTGCAATGATCTATTCTATTATACTACTATTCTATTTTCCTTGCCATGATACTAATGTAAACTGTATAGGAAAGGTCCAAGAGTTTATTCACAGTTTTTATGAGAAAACCAAATTCTTTCCGTGACCAACTTCGAAAAAGTCAACAAATAAAAAGCTACAGTTTTTATGCACAAAACTGCGTTTTGAGCTAGAGCTAAGAATTTATGAAATCCACGAACTGTAAATATTTACATTTGCAATTCCAACTGCAGACAGAAGTAATCTATACATGGGCAGCGCTGTAATCTAACACCTGAATTAAGAAAAACGTCTGTGTCTGCATCTTCCAGGGTACAAAGTGCAAGATTTGTATATCCACATCTAAAGAACCTTATGCAGATAATGTTAAACGGGGAAGGAATATCCATGCTTCATTGGTCCTATCAATCGTCAAACCATCCATGCAGTGGTTCTTTAGTTTAACTGCAAACACAAGCTCTTTGCATAGGCGTGCATTGAAAGTATCAGGAGTAGCCTTTTCGGTACACATGACTAACAGACTTCGAAATCCAGTTATCAACCTTCACATTAAAAGCCCACATCTCTTTTTTGTTCCTCATTTGTCTCACAAATCCGGCAGGGAAAAGATTTGACTCTGTTAAATAGCGAATATACTTTTCCCTATTAAGTAGTCGCTAGTTCAGAATTTCGCATGATCTTTCAGTTTGTGTTGACTTTAATTCATGTTCCAGTTAAATCTTTTTTCTCTACCGTTTGAAGTTTTCAGAGTTTTGCCCACTCGGTTATAAAATTCAAGGTAAGCTCTTGCATGTTTTCCAACATTGATTTACATGCATATCATGTTTTGAATCATTTCTCGGTTTCTTCTAATATCGAGAGTTCATGCAGAGTTCATACATATCTCACTTCCGTATAGGAATAGAAGCAGGGTTCGATAATGACACGCTAGACATAGACTTTTATAGAATACCCTGTTCTGTTCAAGGAAACCCTATAGTAGGTTAGTTACGAATCTGCCCGATTCTTGTACATTGCATCAACAGGAATAAAGTTTCGCAACATAATGAGATCAATTGTGTGATTGCATCCTTCCTTCCTTCCTACTTTTAGGCTCATGTCTCATGTGAGCCGTGAGCCATGGGACATTGGCACTTAAGCCAGCATTTATTCGCAAATGTGAACCTAGACCTAGACATTAGACAGTATTTGTGTGGTGTTGTTGTGTACACGCTCACATGCATCATCAACACTTTTGTTCAGTGTGCGGAACCAGTGAAGATTCAATGTCAAAAAAAAATCTTACGCTCTAAACCACCGCCAAAGTGACAAATGGGAGACTAATCCCAGTGCATAAAAATGTTGTTGATAATAATGGCAGCAACATGTTGATTCGTCATGAAGGAAGGAACTAATAATGTGAAGACAGATTCCCTATGTGCTTTAGCTATTATGTTGTGAATGTGTCATGACTGACAATGAACGACTCAAACAGGGGATCATTTAAATTGCTCCCACACAGAGTTATACTTTGCTCGTTAGTTACGGCCATACGGAAAAAATCTGCTCACACTTATGTCCTTATTAATTAACTCATGTCTATTCATTCAACTACTGTAATGATGGGAATAATTATTATCATTGTTTGGGAGATGACTTTTCCTCCCCCACTGAATCTTCTTTGTACTGACTATGTGTAGCGTGTTCTAAACTGCAGAATACACGGTTTATTTGTTAGTACAATGGCAGTAAGGCTCTGTGCTCGAACAAAATCTGCTTCAGTAATCCTGACCTTATGGAGGACAGTTTTGCTCCTGAACTTTTTCACTTCTGCATATATTCAAATGAGGCACAAGTGGTGTTAATTGATTCTTATTTATCAATCATTGGTAAGGTCATGCACTACATGATTATAAAGTTTGTCGTCAGTTTTTAGTTGTTTATACAATAGCGAACTTTGAGTCTGGGGAGTCAGTATAGTTTCTGTGACATTTTGTGCTTATCATCATCTCGTGGTTTTGGTTCCAAGAAGTTAAGTATTTTGTTGATTTTTAGCCCATTACAGGGCTTGTTTTGTTTGAATTTGCTGCTAATATTTTTATGTTATTCTTAGAAATTGCATAATGTACACATAACCCAAGCAATTTAGTTTTACATTCGTTTTTAGATAGTGTTTGGGAATTTGGGACGAAAAGGTGGATAATAGCGGTCGAGTATAGTATATTAATGATCAATTATTTACTCCATTTTACATTGTCCAGTGTCTGAGACGAGAAACAAGTTGTGACTGGAGTCGTATATCATTCATGAATAAATGAGAATGCCAAATCCTACGCTAAACTTATAGTACGCTAATAATGCATAAATGTAGGAAAACACACCTTACTATGATGTACCTATGATGATGGGCAGGCCAACATGTAAAGGGTTAATCAAATGGACTTCAAAAGCTTAGATTCTTATTTTCATTCACGTAAGCGAGGACGATTGACAATGGCATTTAGTATGTTCGTAGAAATCAATCAATAAAGTATGTTTTCTCATAAACTACGTTCAATACAAACGGAGACTGTGTTTGTGGTGTTCAAAATTTTGAACTAATTATTCCTATCTGAGGCTTTGTGTGTGTACTGTCAGTCAGTAGCGCACAGAAGAGGGGAAAATGTGCATTATATTGGTGTCTGAAGTTAAGTCAGTGATGTGATTCTTTGTTTTCATATTAGATGTTAACTCGTTTATTCAAACAAGCAAATTTGGTGATACTGACTTGTAATGCAAATATAGAATTGAACCAGTGTGTAGAATCCAAGTCAACCTGTCTGTCAGTCATATGATAATGCATACAATTTATTTTTGGAACCGAACTAATGGGATTTTAAGTCATGTAGTCTCACATGAAAGTTAAAAACGTAAGAGAAATTGTTCTGATTGTTTTGTGAGCATTAGTTCGTTTGTTAGTATACATAGGTTTTAAAATATTGATTCTTATTGTGTTTTTTTTTTGTGTGCTTCTTGCAGGCCACGGACCGGTTCAGTATTTGAGAAACGTTTGGCGACGCAACATTAGCACCGCATCATGACTTCCCTGATATTCATCCCACCAATTTTTTTCCTAGTCTTAACTATTTGTGTGCACATTGCGAATGCCGGTGCCCCAGGTTAGTTTTTCTTTTGTAATGTAGTTAGTTAAATTTAGCAAGGCTTTGCATATTATTTCCAAATTTGTTTCTATTTTAGAGATTAGTTCAAGGATTTTATTGTCTGCTAAAAGATTATGAATGTCAAAAGTATAGATTGTAATTGTTGAGCATTTTTATTGAGGTTTAGTTTGCATTGAATTTAACTTTCATACCAACAGCTGCAGGCTGGTCTGACTGGCAGCTGCAAAGTCGTTTTATACAAGATCTTAGAATTTAGTGTTTATTTAGCCTATTGAATCGCACTCATAAAGTGAGGGTGAGCCAAATAAGCATAATTTATTCTGCTTCCTTAAACATGCTTTGGTGTCTGCATGTACTTAATAGCATCCTCATTGCATCAGTTAGTTGTGGGCTCATAAATTGCGTTCATCACCTTCGATTTATAGGCGTAGTCACATTGCTAATGTGTATGTAAAAAATTTGAGGAATGCAAAAATAATGCACATATGTATGTATCTTTAAGTAAACTGCAAAATATTTTTTACATCCCTTTTTTAGATCCTGTTATCACAGCTCATATAAACCTGTTGACGTAAATACTTTAATGTCTATTTGAGTATCATGTTTGGTTCATGACATGCAACACATGTTTCAATTTGAAATTAATTAACATTATGACTTTTAAATTCTTAAATTTATGCAGACGATCATAATATTACAGCATTCACATAATTGTTCATAAGTTATCTAATGGTTAAAGTTTCAAAACTTTATGAGATATTAATTTAAATTTATTGGGTTTAATTAGAGTGAATTACTCTTGATCTGGTCGCACGATGCAATTGAACAGGATCTTCTCATGCATTGTCAGCTCATTCATTAAAATAAGTTCATATGATACAATAAAACTTTTTTCGGCTCATAATAGTAATCTGTCGGCGAATCATTTTTGTTACGTGCAAACCAGATATATCTGGATGATAACACGCACATTGTACAAAAATTGAGCCATACAATTTAACCATTGGTTTCTTTGTATTCAATTTCGTTGTTTAAAATGCATATATTTTTTCTCCTTTTATTTTTACCATCAGAGTTTTGAACATGTTTGAAGAAAATCATTAACAAAGCGTGTTGTAACGCCAGAACCATTTTAAATGGCACATTTCCAATGCAGGCTAATGTTATATTATGCAGAAGCTGTGTGAAAACTTTTCTTTTCGCCTAATTTACATTCAAATACAATCTATTATTATTTCTCAGAAAACATGACCTGGCCAGGGATTATGCTGTAACTCAAAGCAAAATACGTGTACTAATAAATATTGTTCTGCAAATGAGACTAGTGGAGTAGACACTCATACAATACAATAGAATAGCTTGAGCTTTACTTGACGAGTATTTAGAACAAATTCTTGGGCAAAAATAGCCATATTGCATGCGTATTGCAGCGTGAAGTTAATTAGAATGGAAACTCATTCCCTTATTGTCTCTTCCATGATGATTTACATTGTCACTCAGTGAGTGACTACACTACATAGTTGAACTTTGAACTAAAAATGCAATCTTAACTAGATTTATGAACGTGCTGATATAAGAAATCTGTGAAACAATGAAATAAGCAGTTTTTTAGTTAACTGAAGTGGAATTTTTTGCGCATTCGCCAATAGATTAGATGATGGAGCGCTATAACTGATAAAAAATAAAACTAATCTGATATTTACGTTTCAGGACATCATGACTGGTGCTATAAAGATGCTAATTGTGGTAAGTTTTATTATTTGAGTATCTAGTTAATTAAAAAATTCTATTACATTTTTATACGACTGTAAAAAAGTAGGAGTACGATATCACGTGGTAATCAATTTATTTAGCTACTAAGTCAGAGTGGAGCTGTGAAAGCGATTAATATGCATGTTTACAGTTTGTTTTATAATATTCGTTGCGAATCTTTTACTGGGCGTCAAAGGATTTTTAGATCGTTAAAATTTAAACTTATAGTACATTTTTTCTCATTGATGAAATCGCGGGCTCGAGTTTCCCGATGGCTGAAAATGTCATACTATTTACGCGCGTCTTTTTACCATCAAGGTGATGTATAACATAGGCAGCCATCGGAAAACTCGAGTCCGCGATTTCATTA
>Ga0066648_10001561_pt1 | contig 12242 bp, 7 predicted proteins | sample CryGeyCG12114_NA_FD_59537 | JGI IMG/M metagenome (GOLD analysis project Ga0066648, IMG submission 59537) | Groundwater microbial communities from aquifer - Crystal Geyser CG19_WC_8/21/14_NA | ecosystem: Environmental > Aquatic > Deep subsurface > Groundwater | place: USA: Utah: Grand County... | reverse complement strand
GATTTCCACGCCCTTAAGGACTCGGCATTTTTGTTTTCGGCGTACTGACCGTGAACCCGCAGAAAGCCTGCGCAAAGGCCATAAACCGGAGACTTTGTAAAGATGGGAATAAGTAGAAGCTTTTATTAAGAATTTATTCACGTTGATTGGACTGTTCGCATTTAATGTAAAAATGTTTTGAATCTATGCCTTCACATCAATTTGCAACCAAAAGTTTATAAAGTTGTTGCAGCTGTAAAAATATATGGTTCAAGTTACACTTCATGTTTAACAAATGTTGGTATAAGTGTAACTCGGCTCATAAATCATTGTACAAATGCTAAAAGCATACCAATAGATATGAATTTAACCCTATCACCATTTCAAGCATCCAATTCAGAGCCAGTTCTCCCCATTTCGTAGAATAAAAAGGGATCTTCCTATTTTAAATAAGATTGTAGTAAACTTATGCTCGCCATACTTATTACAGTGCTTGTAAAGTCTTAGATAGGGTGAAACGAAAGTATCTTTCAGCATGAAAATGGGAGAAGTACGGGAAAAAAGGAAAAGAAAATAATAAACTCATGTTATGAACTCCAAAATTGAATAAAAAATGTGTATCTGTTCCCAACTCAACTCGTTACTCGAAAATAAAAGATTTTGTGTGCTCTCTACCAGAACTGTTATTTTAGCTACAGGGATCACACACATCCATGAAATAAACTAACTACGACTGCACACACATTTATGATCCAGGTTCATCTTTATAAACAGAATAAAAAACCTCCCACACCAGAGAAATATGTAATAGATAAAAATATATAGACATCCAGACTGGAAATATTATCAAAAACTATTGCTTTTCCTGTGCTTATGTAAACAAGTCGTGAAAGTAGAAGAAATAAATAGACTTGAAAGTTGTCATCAAGTTGTTACAACTCAAAGGACTAAAATAGGACCAGCAGCAAACAGATTGCTCATAAATTAGCTTGCCAAATCCTTTATTGCACGCACATTTTCCATCCCCAAAATTAATGGTCACAAAATTATAAACACTCACTAACATACATTGTCATTTAATACAATCATGCTCTTAATTTGAATTTTTACTTTTTTGCATCCATTCCATTTGTATTCAAAAATTCTTTAGGCAAAACAATTTTTCATCATCCATAGCATACATCTCCAATGAAAAGTCCTCTCAATGATTAATGTGGAGCTCATCTTTCCTCTCACAATGTTTCATCCTCCTGTGCACTAGCAAACAAACAAATGTGCTTCCTTCAACTAACTAACTCAATAACAAACCGTAACCAGAATGAGTTTAAGGAATAATTTCTTACGGACTTGTGGAAACACACGTCTCTCGCTGCCTGTGTGCTCCACAGATCTGAACACTGGAAACTCTGTTGTGAGGAGTTCACACACACACAGCATCACCAATCATTTGGTCCCTGCAATGCGGATAGGTGTGGACTCCACACAGCACATAAGCTCCTCCAGCTCGCAGCTTTCCCCGCCTCTTGCGAACTTACTTATACGTACTACAATTAGTTAGTTAGTTAGCTTCAATGTTGGTTTTACAACTGCTTGTTGGTATAACCAAAGTATTAACTAGCTGACTAACTAACTTACTAACTGTGGCTAACTAACTAAAATAATGATCGTAGACTATGTTACTAACTAACTATGTGCGAGTGAAAAAGAGGAGGCCAGTCTACTACATTATGTTTCTTTCTACGTACAGCAGACAAGTTTACTCAAAAAGATCTCATTTCCACTTGATTCTTCTCCAGAGAGAGAGTTAGTTTCTCTGTCAAAGTTTTAAAGTGTTGGTTAGTCATTACGCTGCTGGGTTCAGATTCAGTCCCTGGAAAAACTCTGTTGTGTATCCGAAGAAAGTCGTCGTCACGTTCCCCTGGAGTTCCTTAGTTAGTTAAGTTAGTTCTGTGTATGTAAAAATTGGTGGGGTTTTCTTTGACGTCGCATTGAAAAAATCAGGGAAAACTTTATAATGAGTATTCACTAGAAGATGCGTTAAGCTCATTGTTTTGTAAACGCTTTGTGCATACTTAATGCGGAGGTCATACAGTTGTATTTTTTCTAATTGACAATGCTCTAAAAAGTGCCTTAAAAATGTATGAAAAATCCAAGTATTGTCGATAGTTGAAAAAAAGTGTCCTATCATCAGTTTCATTAAACATGCATAGTGCCATTGTGGGGCTGGGCAGTGGGAGCATTAGTAGCTGTTCTTCCAATTCTCCCAACGGAAGTGGTCACTATTCGGAATTCGGTGGTTGGTGTGGGCCCGATGAGCCCTACGGGGCAAATACAAACAATGGTACTAGTGAGCAGTTCATAGTGAGTAACAATGGTGGAAACAACGAGTCTGTCCCACCTCAACCGACGGGAAACCTTCCAGTCAATGCTTACTACGACTTTCCTAGTCATCATCACCAGACAGTTGTCAACAGTAGTGATGCCCAAAATGGTCCTAGCTTTATGATCCCTCATCATCACCGACCTAGTGGAGACATGATGGATAGCACTGAGTGTTGTGGTCCCATGGCTGCTGTCGGAAGTAGTGGCCATGAGTTCTATAGCTCCAAATCTCCCGACCACTACGGATATGGTTGGGAATACCATGGGAACACTAGTCCAGACCCTTCACGTCCACATAGCCCGGGTCGACCTCCAAAACCGACTGTCAAGAGAAGGAATACAGCGAATAAAAAGGAGCGCAGAAGGACCCAGTCGATTAACAACGCTTTTGCGGATCTTAGAGATTGCATTCCCAATGTGCCCCCGGATACAAAATTAAGTAAGTTTATGAGTCCAACTAATTGCTAACAGGGAAATGTATAGTTTTATGTGGGTCTGCTATGAAAAAACAATTATGCAGTCCTTTATATACTAATACATTTATACCATGAGGTGAATGAAGGGACCGCGTAGCGTATTTCTTTGTATCACGCTGGATCATTTATTAGTATTGCATTGCATTAGATTTTCGTATGCAATTTAAACTGTAAACTCTGACTTGTAGCTTATTTATAATGGTACCATCAGTTTTCAAGGCAGTTGTCTAGTGTTCTATAAATATATGAGGTTTTCCATTTACATCCAAGAATATATATTTCTATAATATATAAATATATATTCTTACTACGTGAATGGCATTGATTGGTATAAACACAAGTTCAAATAAGCTAAAGATATGACCACACTGGTTTAAGTGTACATGTATAAAGACTTGGGGAATGATGATGTTTACACTTTTGACCTTTGGTCGTAATGTCATTCTATGATAATCCTCTCACCTTTTCGCACATCGTCTCATTCAAATGGGATCAGATATTGGAGACACGCACAAAAAATGAGTGAAACAACTTCATTCATGTATGTATGTTGCATGAGGTCTCATATTGTTTAAAAGGGGTATACGTGAGTTTATGAGGTTAGGCTGTGGGATGCATACGACTTGAGAATACATGAAGGTCAGTTCTGATATGATGTGTCAATTTTTTTCGTCTTCAACTGTACTCCAAAACAATCTTAAGGTTGTACTATTTAGTTTCTTTAGATAAAAGAATTTAATGTCAATCAAAAGTTATGAAGACGTCATTTACGAGGCTTGTAGTCTTCTTATGAAGTAATTTTTTACATACTAATATGGTGATAGTCTGATAGTTATGTTGTTTTATTTTGTGATTGGAGTAATTTTTTTAAAATTATCATTTCACGTATGTTTTCATATTTTCTGTGCATTATGCGTCTTGGGTGATTTCATAGCACTATCCTAAATGTTTTTTGCATATATATTTAAGTGACATTAAAATTGCCAACTATCATCAGTTGTTTTGAATACTTACTTAAATCATTGGTTTTTTTCATCTGGTGCAAAAAAATATTGATATTTTGTAATGCATTCATAATTTTTATACACCTTGTTTATAAAGTACATGATAAAGAAGACCCTAAACTTTATTGCACTCACGAACACGAAGTACAGTTGCATTATTTATATTCCCTGGCAGAATGTTTTGAATTTAATGTATTTACAACAAAAGTATTTATATAAACTGTCAGGTTGAGTACATTTGTGCAGTTCAGTTCAAAAAAACTATTATTTAGATATATCAACAATCTTCAATGCACCAGTGGACTAATCAACTTTTCTAACTAGGATTCATTATTATTTGTCTCTCAGGCAAGATAAAAACTTTGCGCCTGGCCACTTCATACATTGCCTACTTATCAGAAGTCCTATCGGGAGACGACCCTCTGCAAACTCCAGCAGCTTTCACAGCAGACTTGTCACGAAAACTAGCTCGGGGGGATGATAAAAGGAAAAAGGAATTGTTGGTAAGTGTACGCAAATTATAATTTACTGCATGCCACATGCACAATGCTTAATGAGATAAATGAGGGTGACGCAAAGGAGCCCTGTTGTGTGACCTTTAGCCTGTTTTTCACTCTTCATACTCACTCATCGTGTCCACAAATTCAACTCCCTCCCATTAAAACTGTCAATTACTTTCTCTTCTAATCAGTTTGTGTGGTTAGGAAATCCTAATCGTGAAACTTACTTACTGGTGAAAATTGTGCTTTTAAATCACCGAATTCCATCCCCAGATGCTTACGGTGTTCCATGGAAAACCAGACCTGATCAAATTGTATTCTCACATCACACATGTAATTTAATTACAAAGGCCTTACTTATTCATTTTTACTCTCTCTCTCTGGTTCATTCAACAGAACATATTAAAGCTATTAGAATGATGATACGTACTAGCACGTGTCTCTGAGTATGCACTTGTACTTCATTTCATACGCAGACCCAGCAGATCCACTTCACATGTAGTAAAAGCTGAAAGTTATCTTTGGTAGTACATATTCTCTGTGCAAACCGTTATAGTAACTCTAGCTCCCGCCCTTAAACATGGAGTTCATCAAATAGAATTATCGTTTCCATTCCATACCACACTAATGTATCACTTCTCATTTCTCGTTCACATGCTCAGTTAAAAAGCCAGGGATGAGAATTAAAATTCATGAGTGCATGTATAACTGGCCAAAAAACGTAGGATATAAAAGCATCCTTTTAGCTAAGTTATTGCGCGAACTGTATCATAGGCACAGAAAAACGCACTAGATAGATCACCGATGAAATTACTGCACAGCATGATGCTTACCAGATGCTCTTCTGTTGTGTTAGCTTACAAAGCCATTTTCTCTTTCCATCTTTTTTAATACAATAATGTAGCGGAATCCCAGTCTCATAGTCTATCTATCACGCTCTCTGACTGTGTTGCACGTAATGTAGTGTTCACCAAAGAAGCCAGATAAACATAAATTGTACGAAAAAAAAACAGGCTGTGTGGACCCTGTTAGCGTGTGCGTTCGGTTCTGCTTGTGCACCAATGGAGTTTGCCCCTTTCATATTTTACGGTTACATCTTGTGAACCAGACGAGTCCCATAATTCTCATATTTGATATCCCAATGAATGAGCAAGAGCAAACAATGTTTGCAGCATGATGGATGTGACGTAGAAAATTAAAGTTAGAGAGTGTTTGTCCTAATGTCCATAATGCCGCATACGGAAATCTTTGAATATCGATGTAAAACGTAAATTAGGAGATTTAAATTGTATTGAAAGTAAGAATGTGAGTATTAATCTTTTTCTTCTTTTTTCTAGTTGGCCGAACTGAACAATAGTTCCATGGCTGGGGAGATGCATTGTGGGAGCAATATGACCGAACGGAAGACCAAGGGGAGGACAGGTTGGCCACAACATGTGTGGGCATTAGAGCTGCAGCAGTAAAATTACAGTATAAATACTCATTTGCGTATGATTCCTAATAGAAATCGTATGAGTAAGAGTTCTCATCATATGTACATTGACTGTGTAGTATAACATACTTTTGTTTACAAATAAAGATGACACTTGAAAAGTATTTTGCTATTTAGCACCGGATACCTTTTTTTATTGTATTTGTCTGTAAGATACCATTATCGTTGCATTAAATAACTTTTTGCGATGGCAAGTCTGTTCGTAAAAATATAAAATGTTAAAAAATGTAGTCACTCACTTTTCTCAAACAAGACTTGAGGGCATATCATTTGTCCGTAGACCATGTAATTAACATGCTGGTGACCCCGTTCTTCAGGAAGCTACCTAAACTTTGAGATGTGACCATGCTATCCTTTAAAACCATGGTAATCATCATTTACGAGACTTCACAAAAGTTCCACCCTAAATAACATGCTCATTAGGCTAACTAACTGTTACTCACATATCAATCATCTCTTCAACAGTGTGGAAATGTATTTTCTTTCTTTTAATGGAGTAGAACACGCAAATCCAATTTTATAGTTTTGTGAATGAAAGCTCCGAGCAAAGTTGGTTTATAAATTGTGGCCGTAAAACAGAGGAAGTCTTTTGGTGTGGTCTTTGCCCATTTTGTGTTCCCCAGGGGTGCGTGATGTCCACTCATGGTTGTGAAATGTAGTAATCTGTCATGAATTGTTAGTAATGCCTAATTTTTGGTTGCTTAACAATCCGCTGTCTCACATCCCTTCCTATTTAGACTCCCTGACAGGTGAAATTGAGTGATCCTTTTCCTCATTGTTTATCCATTTCCATTACTGCATGATTAAGGATATTACGTAAAGCAATAAAGTAACCTTGGAATGATATTCGAATTATTCGAAGTTTTCGTTGTTAACAACTACCTCAGAAAATGAAATGAATGAAATACGTTCTGCCGAATCACGATTTTGATTCCTGGTTGCGGACTTTAAAAATCGAGATCGCAGAAATATACAGATAAACAAATTATTACGTGAAATTTCTAGATGCATTTTGATTTAAAACGAGATCATGAAATATGATTGGGATGATCAATGCAGAAGCAACATCGCGCCATCTAGTAGCGGTAGATTTATTGTGTGATCTAACTTTTCAGACTTACAAGGTTAGAGGGATGTGGTAGAAAGATGAATAAATGCTCCAAAAAAACCCGCAACCGCATAAAATTTTCATTATTTTTTTATTTATTTCAGTTGCGTACAAAATACAATACACATCGCGATATACAAATATATTTGTATTTTAGTCATTTTGTCTAGCGACAACAATCAGTTTACAAATCTGATCCATCAAACCAGAACCAACAAAAACTAAATGCAATGGGCAACTGATGCTCATTAAGTAAGTGAAGTCCATAAAAATTGTGCTTGACGACGCACATATTTCGATTTAAATGCAAAAACTTATCATGATTCTCCTGACTCGTTTTCCTAAACTAATTACTTGATTAATAAGCTTAAATCCGTACGCATTTCTTCGATAAAATTGATAAATTGAAGAAAACGCTTCAAATAGTTGAGATTCAATTGACCGTCTGCATTCAATAAATTCATCTATTGCGTATTCCCATTTTCATTTGTTGTCGCCTCATCATTGCTTTTTCCCTTTTTTCACGCTCCTCTCGTTCATACTCTTCTTGGTCTTCTTTGATACCTTTTTTGAAGTATAAAAACCACAGCCATTACACAGAGAACACATCCAGAGTGAATAAATATTAAATTCCAGCGTAGCAAGTTGTGACCTAAATAAAAACCTACCAATCTGAAGAGATCTCCTTTCTTCATTTTGCTGCTGTGAAAAACTAGCTTCTTCAACTTCATCATCACTATAATCATTGTATCTTCTTCGATCATATCCAAAGATGGATTTGATCTCTTGTGAAATAGTATTCTGATCCACTTCTGAATCGTCAATGAAATCATCCATCTCTGAATCATATTCGTCATCACTGTCCAACACAGCTCGACCTAAAAATCATATGTAAATTAGATTAATAAAAGTATACATTTTATAGTCAAAATAAAATTCCCAACGTCAATCCCAGTTCAATGCGCTACAAACCTCCTTTGTATTGAGGCACAGGCATGGGTTTCTTACGAAACTCTGATCTATCAGGAGCATGGGGATTTCTAGGCATTGGTTTTGGTCGATGGTCGGGTTTTCCTGATCTCTTATCTGGACGCTGTCGTTGCAACATTTCTTCTCTCCTGGGCGGTTGTTGTTTCGTCATCTTGTTTTGCTCTAACAGTCGCCTATTACTGCCCGTGCTACAGCGCTGATCATCATTAGCACGATGAACTTCCTTTTGCATCTTAGAATCTGAGAAGCTTTCCAATTTTCTCGGCAACTGTCCAGGGTTACTAGATTTACTCATTTTTCGCTCAATATGAGATGGATCCGGAGCGCTTACTTTTCTCTTAGCAGAACTCGAAGGACTTGTAAAATTGTCCCTTTCTTTAACATTAGCTGGTTGGGACCTCTCCACTCTCGATGCAGAAGGCTCTGGCCTACCGGCCTGCTTGGGAAAGTTGGATTTGGAAGATGTGGGAGCCGAAGGAGGAATTTTAACAGATGGGGGTGGTAAGTCTCTACTGGGACCACCTGGCCTCATTGGCATTGATTTCTTCGACGGAATTTTGAAAGATTTTTCGGCACTTGGCTTGGAAGATAGTGGATTATTGTTAGTATCAGTCTTGGCGACCGGGTCAGATCTGGATCCACCTGCTGCAATTCTGTCTTTGAATGCTTTTTCTTGCAAATAAGTAGCCTTTTCTTTAGCAGTCATTGGTCTGCCGAATTCAAAGTCTGTTTCGTCTTCTTTCCGATCAATTTTAACTTTCTTGGTAATTACTGGTTCTTCTTTTTTCTTTTCCGCTAGTTTGAGCATATCTTCATATGACATAAGGTTTGGTGGGGGTTTGGGCTTCTTTAATTTAGCTGAGGAGTCGTCTTTAACTTTTGCGGCTTCAAAGGACTCTTTTTCAATGCCTCTAAATTTTTGACCATTTAATGACTGAATTCGGGGAACTTCAGCGTTCAATTTCGGTTTCTGAGACGGGCTGTTAGTAGGAATGGATTTATAACGCTCCATAATCTTTTTATGCATTTCCTCCGCAAATGAAGATGAATATCCATAATCATCATTGTCGGGCTGATACTCTCCTTCAAGGCAAGTAGAATATATTACATCGATCACATGATAATGCAATGTACTTGAAATCAATGAATAAATATGCATATTTGACTCAAGCAGTAATATTATCATTAACTAACCTTGTTTAGCCAGAGACTCGTTTAAACAGTCGTCAGCATCGGCCATACAAGATTTGTTAGCTGACTTTGTCAATTTCATCATTCTGCTAACCTTCCCACTGGTCTTTCTATCTTGACGTCTTAGATTTAGTAAGTTATCTCTTTTAAGTTTTTCTTCCAAGAGTTTTTTCCGTTTCTCTTCATCAGTTTTTGCTAAAAACTTTAGCACACCCTGCTTTAGCTTTAGATCTTTAGGGTTCAATGGTTTGTTTTTCGCTATCTTAGGTTGGAAAGTTTTGCTTGCCTATGGAATCCGAAAGAAAGGAAGCTATTAACCTCAGAGCTTAAGCAAAGCACTCTTTTTAATTTAATTGGATAAATTAAAAACAAACTTTTTCACGGTTTTTTGCTGCATTTTCAGCCGCCACAGACATGAGATCTAGATAATTTGGAGTCGCCATTTTCAAAACTGAAGTATAAAAAGATATGTATTTCAATTATTCTGATCAATACAATGAAGTTAAAGAAAGAGAATCCATCAAATGAAATAGGGTTTTTTTTTAAATTCACCTAGTCCTTTTTCGTCCAGATGTCAGGCAGACAGACGGAAATTTCGAAACCGCAATATCCCAATTAAAGATAAATGACTTTTTTAAATTCTTAAGCACTTAACGCAGTATATTGCTTCGATAGTTTCCAATTGATTTCAAATCAGTTAGTTGTGCTTATTTTTCAATTTTAAAAATCACATTCACCAAGAAATTAAACCTAGTTTCCCAATGATAAATACATGTATTCTAAAATCTACAGGTCAGACTAAACTTCCGATTGCACAGCTTGTAACTTACGATTTCGACAACAATCAATCGAGACAGTAAATAACAACAGGGATTCTCAGGCAGACTAAAATTAATTGTTTCCATTCAGAAAGTGAATGCAGTCAGCTCTTCACGTATCAACTATAGAAAATAATTCTTGAATATTGACTACTTGTTCCACACATTATATTACTGTACTGTATACAGTGTATAGTGAGATAGTGACTACTTATGTGTATTAGTATTATATGTGTGTGTGTGTACCAATACCAGACAATGTAAAATATGGTGTGTTCAATTCTTAAATTCATTTCATACTATAAACCAAGCGAGCAGGATTTTCAGGGAAATCCATATCTGCAAGCATACATATAGGATTTTAAAAATACAAAAACTGCATAAATGCTGAAAAGTGACAACTCACATGTTTACTACTTTTATGGAATTTTTACGAAACAGTTAAAATGCAACGAAGCAATGCGATCAGATGTGACAGTCGTGGTGTGCGACTGTCTTTTGCAAGTTATCCATGCAGCTTAATGATCCGCCGTTAAAAGTGTTAGTGCTGTCTATCAATACAGACATGCAATCATGAAGTTAAGGCATGCATGCTTTTGGAAACAAATATGAAGCTGTTTCAAGTATTCATCATTTGGTGGACCCTTATAATTAAATGTCTGTGCATGAAAGATAGTGTTATATTTGAAGATTTGAATAACTGTAATTTGAGCACGTATGTTACACTATACAAAAAAACCAGGCTGCATATAGCGTACGCAGTAGTCTGCATGAACTAAATCCAAAATGTGTATGCGATACGGATTGTGGACCTTAATCAGCACGAGTATTACATATGAGCTGCTGTTGCAATGTGTTCAGTGCACACGAGTTTGAATACTCATGTAATAGAATATTTTCGTTCAGCGAGACGGCAATACGACTGTTTCATTTTATTAACTGACTATTGTAAAAGAGTACACATAGCCTTATTTAGCCTGCTGCTATGGGTCGCTGATATTTAATACAGATTACAGATAATATTTTTGTTTGGACTGTTTGGGTACTTTTTGAAAGCAGTAGTTGTTTGTTATTTGACAGACCCAAATGTGATTTGAAAGGAGAAGAAAAGTCAATTGTCTCCTATTATTGGCCCTGCATTATTATGGGATATGAATTATTCCAATAATAGCGACGGCCATATAATTTCAAACACTTCCATACTGAAAAACAAATAAGCGAGTATTTTAAGCAGAATATAATAAACGCTGGATAAAAGAAGCATGAGTTTGTTTTACAAGTACATTGCCACAGCTGGTTGAGATAGTTGAGAGGTGATGAAAAAGAATTGTGTTGGGCAGAAATCTACTCCTTCAATTTTTTGCAATCTTTATGCACCATTTTAGTTCCGAAACACTGAATTTATAACACCAAAATGGATATGGACGACTTGTCCGTCAGAATGAGACCATTGTCTCGGAATTTATTTCATGAGTTCTCGTTATCCCGTTTCTACTTCATTTTGATCCTCAGCTCTTGTTATTTTTTGATTGAGATTACTGTATCCCACATTTCCCATTCTCTAATTTTACAAATAGACTCTTATCATATGTTATATAACATATTCTCATTGCTCACATGCATCATTACTATGAAGGTGAGACATTTTGATTGAAATCTTAGTGCATCACCGTTTTTAGTTTGGGAAAATAAATGATTATGCTGTCATCTGAATTGTAGATGTGTCGCAAAGGGGCCAATGTGAAAAACACTTTTGGATGGACTCGAATTGACGTGTGTGGAGCGGTAGCTAATTTGTGTTTTTTGTCTGCTTTGTGCTTTTCTGTGGTCACTGAAGCAATACAGGTACTTGAAGATTAAATAATAAAAAGTATTTTACTTCCAGTAAACATGCTCATGGTAAATTGAATTTAAATGTTCATAGACAATGCTACATGTATCTCATCATGAGAAAATGCACTTTCCGATTATAGTCGGCATCACTGGTTTCGTTGGTCTGATTGTCAATTTTATCACTTTGTCTGTCGTCGGAGGTATTTCACGTTTTATTTATTGCACTCATAAGAACATTTTAGCTAAACATGAGTAAAATTTTAGCACAGTTGTGAAAGAAATTTTTTGCTTTCTAATATATGTCTAATAAGTCACTTTTTTGCAGGCTACACCTATCACCAAAGTAGCTTTCTGAACGCCAATTCCAGAATCACTGCTGGGGATGATATAATGACAGCCACATCTGTGAATGAGTACGTGCAGAATGGACTAAAAATCCGCCACCGACAAAATTTACTACAGACTTTTA
>Ga0066648_10001559_pt1 | contig 12284 bp, 1 predicted proteins | sample CryGeyCG12114_NA_FD_59537 | JGI IMG/M metagenome (GOLD analysis project Ga0066648, IMG submission 59537) | Groundwater microbial communities from aquifer - Crystal Geyser CG19_WC_8/21/14_NA | ecosystem: Environmental > Aquatic > Deep subsurface > Groundwater | place: USA: Utah: Grand County... | reverse complement strand
CGCTGAAACATCCGACACCACCTGATAACCATGATTTTCTTTTGCCCTCAGATCCACGTTCGGTGAGTGTTTATGACACATAATGTCACGTATTCTCTGAAAAAGCATCGCCAGGCAGGGCAGGGATGTATGCATGTTTGTGTTCACGGATCGCATGGGAGCAGATAAAGCATCGCTGGTCTTGGAAGACCGAATCATCAACCCTTCTACAATCTGGTCCCTCAGGCGGTCGTCACCTTCGTACACAGCGTGGACGCTTTCAGGCTGTTGTGTCGAGAGTTCAGCACAATCGTGGGTAGGGCTCGATGGTCCCGCACAGCATTGCCGTACAGGCTGCGCAGGTGCATGGCCAGGAGCAGTTGAAGCGATGCTGACTGTAGTGTCGTGGAAGCTTATGCACCTCTTCTTGCCGCTCTTGGACGAGTCATTGCCTTTTTCGAAGGCTTCGTCGGCTCTTCGCTTAGTTGGCGCAGAAGCACCGACCTTGTTCAGGTCCAATTCATCTTGCAGCGTGAAATATGCCGTATCCACGTATATTGTATTCGTCGTCGCGACATGCTGATCGCCCTGGTGCACCACCGCCTGCCCTCCAATCTCAGTCTTAGAAAATCGGTGCGAGGATGTCGTAGCCATGGGTCAGCCAGTCAGCGGTTGGCATTAGTGTGGTAGGAATAATGCAGGTGCATTGTCTGGTCAGGAATGCCGTGACAATCAAATGCCTCCGTTCGTGAGATCCCACAGGAACACGGAAACAGCATATTTGCTACAGTCGACGCAGAGGCGCAGCCGCAAAAGTCGGCGTACAGCTCTTTGAACTTGATTCGCGAAACAGGCAAAGGCGCATGGAGGTGCTGTGAGGATGAGTTAGTGTAGGCGTACAGCGGCTTAGTCAGCTTAGCAACCAATCATCAGGAGACCATGTTTCGGGGGCTTTGAGAGGGTCACGGTAAACACCCTCGGGACAAACAACGTTGTAGTCTGTGGACAAGGTTATAGGTATTGTGGTGTACGTAGCTAGCAAGACTATGTAAAGACAGAAAACGCAAATAAGTAGCTAAGTGGCCGAGGGCGCACTTGCCGTTTTAGGCTTTACACCATCCTCGGGTCTCGTGGAGCTCTAAACTTAAAGTAAAGCAAACTCAATAAACTAAAGCCCTGTAATACACTCTAAGCGATAAACTTTAAAAGCTATAAACTAGAGGTAGCAATCATCGACGCTAAGCCTTATCGGTTTTCGATTTTTAGTAATAAGTAATCGTAAAAGGTAGCGTTATCTATATAGTAATATCTATAAATTAATATATATCGTACTTAATCGTAAACTAATATCTCCTACTATAAGGAGAAGCTTACTATCTAAGGCGGCTAAGGTCACTAATAGTATTATCTTATAAAGATATAACCGTTATTAAATACCGATATCCTAAGACTTAATTATCTATAGTAGTCTTAATAGATATTTAATAGAATTCGAAAGCTAGTCTTTTACTATATCGTTTATAGTATCGATAAGCGTCGTATATACCTAACTTCCTTAGCGATTCTATCCTAGAACTATAATATTTCACTAGTCGCTATCTCTATAGATTAAGCTAGTTCGAGTTTCGGACTAGGTTCCTTCTTAATATATTTAATACGAATTCGAATCTCCTATACTTCGTTCTCGTCGTATACGGGATTCTTAGCGTATTCTCGTCTCTAGGAGCTTAATCTTAAACTACCTTCTTATAGTACCTTAAAACCGTTTATCGGTATTTAGTAAATATAGTATTCTACTATATTATTAAGAAGATAGACTAGCTACGCTAGGGTAGTATCGTCTATATCGTCCTTAAAGATAAACGAGTTAGTATTAGAATAGTCTTTAAACTTCGATTAAGTCTTATCCTTAATCTTATTATATACGTTTTAAAGCGTATAGATTCTTCTTTAAAACTTAGCTAATATTATACCTATAGCGTGTTTTCTCCAATTTTATTTATCTACCGTAATTCGAGCTATATCCCTTAACCTTCGGTATCTATAGTACTAGAACTCCGCCTTTATATAATGTAACGATATCTATATTTTAGTAAAGTTTACTTATTAGCTAAGTTCTATAATAGTATATTATAGAGCCTAGTTCTCGTTATATATACTTTATATCTACCTAGTATATTTCTCGTTCTTTTCTTCTAAGATCTTTTAGTTAAGGATCCTCTCTTTAAGGTTTTCCTTTACTTATTTACCGAGTAGTTTCTTCTCTTAGCTTATTCTACCTTTCTTACTCGTTATCGTTTTACTAGCCTTCTATATACTAGGGTCCGATAGCTATTATACGACTATTTAGTTAAGAGTAGCTTTAGTAGGCGGCCTTTATCCGATAGCTAAGAACTTCCTAGTTATAGGGTCGTATATATCTTCTATAGCTTTCGTCTTTCGTTAATATAGCTTACTATATTTATTTATACTACTACTTAATATATAGTTATCGATAGTATTTTAACCTTCGTGATATAAGCTTACTATTTATTTTTATAACTATATTAAGTCTAGCTAATCGTTAGAGCCGTAGCCTATCGTATAAGTAATTTATTCGGCGATAACTACCTTTCCTAACTTATTTATAGTGCTTATAAAACCCTTATTATTAAAATAAGTTGAGTATTCTATATATCGTAATAACTTACGACCTACGCTACTATATTATCGAAAGTAATTATTAATATAAGTGAATAATACTTATATATTAAGAAAAGTCTTTAACTAAGTCGCGTAATTAAGTAGTAATATTAAGTATCTTTTTATATCTAATATTCGTTATTTCTTACTTATAGATTATCTTAAGCTAGTATCTAAGGCCGACTTATTTAATACTACTCTCTTCTACTCTTAATTAGCGTCTTAAATAGTATCGATTTTAATTGTTCTAGTCGATAATACGCTATTAAACTTAGTCGTAGGTATTAGTAGCGTCTTCTCTTTATCTTCTTCCTATTCGTTATTATCCTATTTCTCCTCTTCGTCTTCTTCCTACTTATTATCTATTATAGATAGCGAGATATCTATATACCTATATATATCGTCGAGTTCTTTTTTAGTCTTTCTTAAGCGTAGTCTTTTACCGTTAAGTAACTTCTACTAGCCTTTATGTAACTTTTTATATAGCTATTTTAGACGTTAAGTCTATATTACTATAGTATCTATACGTTTATATATTTCGCCCTAAAAGCCCTCTTCTTCGTACTCTCGTCTAGTATTCTAAATTACGATTACTATAGCTTAGTAGAATAGGTTCTTTTTATCTTTATTTAGTATATAATCTCGATCGATACCTATAACTTTTAATTTACACCGATTACCTTTTACTTATAAGATTAGTAGGATACTATATTCCTATACTAGCTCGGCCGGAGTAGTATTTCCGCTATCCGCCTTTAGCTTTCCGCGACCGCTCTACTGAGCCTTCTTCTTAGGCTTAGGCTTTAGTTTATATATTATCTTATACTTAGGCTTTCGTAGAAGTAGATTTAAGAGATTTGACTCTTCGCTTAACTCGAAATCTTCTACTATATCCTTTCGTTTACGAATCGCCTAAGTAGTTACCTTTACTATCGGCGTATCCTCGATCTCGAAGTTTAATATAGCTCCTACGGCGTCTTCTACTATATTAAGTCTTAATTTAACTCGCTATCTTATTAGCGACCTAGGATATAAGAGTTCTAGTTAGTAGTAAGACTTAATTCGCGCGCTTATAAATCTATACCCTTAGTTACTACTCGAGTAATACTTTCTAAGGTACTTTCGCTATTAATTCGCTTAAATTCGCTAGGGAACTTTAGGGTTTATATAGTATTAATTCCTTGTTTTTCTAAATTCTTTACTAATACTAGTCCTTACCTAGATCTTAAGGATATAGGCTTAAAAGGTCTTTAAAGCGAGAGAATCTTCGACTCGAAATAACTTCGGTAAGATAAATAGCTATCTACTAGAATAGTAACGCCGTTGATTATAATAACTTTTACTAGTCGATTTTAGTAGTTATAGTCGTTAATATATTAATATTATAGCTTTCGCCGAAGGCTATACGATCCGTAGATTTAGCGCGCTAGTGTAGCTTATCGATCTATATCTCGTACTCGGTTTATTAGCTAGTAGTAAGGTGTATATAGTTATAAGAATAGGTTTTCGCTAAGAGTTATAGTCGTAGTAGATCGAAAAATAGATCGCCTACTATAAAATCCTACTACCTATTACCTTACTTCCCTCTAATATTTTACCCGTATCGTCGCCTAGTTATAAGGATTCCTAGAGTCCTTAATAAGCGATTGATTATAGTAGAAGATCTTCGTCTTATTATATATCTAATCTTTACTTAACCTCTTCTAGGCTTTATAGTCGAGCGTTATACTACTACCTTAACCGTATACTTTTACTAATTTATATCTTTATAGTAATATTATTATTCGTTATATTCTTAATTACTCGGTATCTACTATTAGTAATATTCGTCTCGCTATCTTAGATTATCTAATACCTAGTTATATTATTCGGTCTCTAGTTACTTCGAAACTCTAGTTATCTTATTTATATTAAAGTTCTTCCTCGCTAGTATTACTATAATCCTACTTCTCTAGCGAGTCTAGCGATAGTACTACTCTCTTTTCTTTATCCTCGTCCTCTAAGAGTCTCTACTAGTTAATTTCTTAATATCGCTAGAAACCCTAGTCTTCCTCTTTGTAGGTATTCGAATACCGTACGTTTGAGGTATCTCTAAACTTCGGTTAGTTTATAAGATTAATATTAGTATTCGAAGGCTTTTTAATAAGTAAGCTGCCTACTATCTTATCCGCCTCTTTTTTAGCTTTTTGAATCTCTTTAGCCTAATTAAGTATAGTCTTACGTATAGCTTTATTATTTTAAGCGATTCTTATATATTTATCTACGCTAGGAACTCGTAGTCTATCCTCTCTCGTAATAAACCTTTTTATATAGTTTATATAATATCGACCTACGAGCTCGTTAATATAGATCGTTCTTAATTATCCTAACTTTCCGTTACGAGATACCGTTATAAGTTTATACGAGCCTTCCTACTTTACTTCTTACTTATACGATTTTTACTTATCTTATTAAAGGCGATATAGTAATACTACGTCTTCTACTATAGGTATTTATCTACTAGTAACCGCGTCTTTTAAGCGGTTAATAACCTTTTCTTATTCGAGTAATAATTATTAAGTAGCTTAGTCTCTTATATTATCGACTTAACTAAGATATACTATATATTAATTCTCTTTATATACTTATACTAGGTCTATTCGTTCTACTACTAGGGCTTTATTTAGCGCTTCGTCTTTTAAAATATCCTTAAACTCCTTATATACGTTTAAGAAACGCGGAGACTAGCTAAATATTAGTTATACCGAGGTATAATCGTAGATCCGTATAAATCGAGTATTATATTAACTAACTACCGTTGAAACCACCTTATTCTAATTAAAGATAAGGTCTCTCGAGTCCTAGAGTATCTTACGTATCTAGCCTAGTAGTAGTTAAACCGAAGCTTCCGCTATACTAATACTTAATAGTAACGTTATAGGTATCGTTATATACCGGATATTTCGTTCCTTTAAATATACCGGTAAAACACCTTTAACGAAATAACTACTATTATTCGAATATAGCACTCGAGAATAGCCGAAAATAGCTATAACTAGGTGTTTTAAGAACTACTATAAGTTCGCTAATATTACTACCTTTATTAGTAGTACTACTATATATCTTAAGAAGTAATCTACTAAGATTAGGATATACTGTACGCTAGACTTCGTAATAAGTATAAAGAGTTCGAGATAGTTTAGGCCTATATAGTCTATAGGTTATAGGTATAATATAGGTAATATTCTTATCGTACTCTTTAGCGGTTCTAGAAACTAGTACTACGAGTATAATCTATAGAACTTATATATATTCGTTAATCTACTCGGCTACTAGACTTTTCCTATAGTAGAGGACTCTATAATTCGATAAGCCTAATATCTATAGAAATTATATAGATATATAAGCTAGTATAGTATTTACTATTTCGTAATATACTTAAATACTTTACTATTTCTTTTAATATATCCTAGCTCGTAATCTTTCGATAGGATAGCGTATAATATATTAATTAATATAATTTAGCGTGCGGCCTTCTTTACGATCGCTAATATATATTGTTCTAGTTTGACTAGATAGGATATCTTATTAATCTTCTTAAACTTAATTATAGAGCTATACTATTCGTTATCTATAAATTTATTCTACTTTAGTTTAATAGCGTTAATTAACTTCGCTTTCTCTAGACTTACGCTAGCGTCCTTTATTTTAATATCGCCTTTCGTATTAAATCTCGCGAATAGTAACTCTAACTATACTATCGTATAGGCTACGGCTAGCGACGACTAAGCCGTCCTAGCCTTACTAGCTCTTATCGTAACTACGGAGTCGTTTAATACTAGATTAAGTAGTAGAAATTCCTTATCTACCTTCGTTAGTAACCTTATCTCGGCTCTAAAGCGAATTCGCGATAGTCTATTCGCGATAGCAAGCTACTTACTAGGAATATATTTAATATTTATCTAATATTCGTTGAATTTAACTTACTATCGCGCTAAGCGGCCGTATACGTCCTCTAACTTTAAAATATAAACTAAGGCCGTATAGTCTATATATACTTATAGTAGTAGAAGACGCTCTACTACTAACTATTTATACTCGACTAGCGACCTTAGTAATACTAGTACTTCGCGCTCTATTATTAAGTACCTAGTTTCCGCCGAAGACTATACGAACGATAGGAATATTATAAACTTAGCCTTAAGCTAATCTCGCTCTATTATAAACTTACCGAGCTTTAAGGATAGGTATTAAAATAATACCTTACCCTCTCTTATCTTTAAGGCGTTAGTAGCTAGATAGAACTAAAGATTAGGGTCTTTACCGTATAATATCTATTCCGTAATAGCTCGCTTATAATAATTAAATACGCGCTAGTATTTCTCTATCTATTAGAAACTTATTACCTAAACGTCTTAGCGTTTTTTACTCTTCTCTTTATATTTAAGGACTTCTATTATTATAGTAGATCTTAGTATACGATCTACTTCTACTCTACCTATAATAAAGTTATGAATAAAGAGTAGACGATATAAGAATATATATAACTCCTTCTCGTTTATAGAAGCTAACTAAGATCGAAAAGCGTTAAGTTATTCTAGCTTTAATCTTAACCTATCTCTAGTAACTATATAGCCTAATATTTTAATAGTAAATACGAAAAACTTATATTTCTTTAAGTTAAGGGACGTACGAGCTTATTCTACTCTTAGAAAATAATACTTATATAGGAATTTAAACTATTCTTTAAAGTCTATTATAGCCGAGAAATTATCGTTTTAGAAGTAGCTGAATTCTATAGATACTATTATATAGGTTAAACTCGGCTTAGAATATAGCTTCGAGATATAACTTATTAATAGATCTTTAAACTAAGTATATATACCGATCGCTTTAAATAGTCCTTACCTTATCCTTATATACATATATTAACCTAATTACGATAAGAAGGCGAACTTATATTGATATAGTTTATATATTAAGATACTTTAATATCTATTAGTACTATCTATTCAATATATATACCTACTCTCGGCCTTTACGATTCTATTAACTACTAGCTTCGACCTTTATAATAGGTAATTCGATTTTAATATCGCGTTATTAAGTACTCGATAATTATATATTATCCTAATATTCTCGTTTACTTTTCTAGAATATATTATTATAGATATTTATAGTAATATATATCTCTTAATAATTCCGTACTTTTTAAGTAGCGGTAAGTTCTTATTCTACTATTTTACTTTCTCTTTCGTATATAGTAGTAACCTTACTAATTTTAAGGCTATTAGTAGATTAGTAGGTATACGATACTCGATTAGGTTAGTTTACGGTATCTAGGCGATATCCGTAACGAATTAATCCTTCTATATCTAAAGTAATACGTATACCCTATCTTACTATTCTTTCGTAATATTATCTATCTTAATTATAATCTCTATCGACTCGTACTAAGCCTTCGCTTTATCTACTACTATAGTAGATTTTACGTTTCGCCGATATATCGTAGGTCGTCGCTTCGTAGAGAAACCGCTTTTAATCGAGTCGAAGGTATACTCCTCCTACGCGTAGCCTTCTTTCGTTAGTAGCCTTAATAGCTTCTTTATATTAAGTACCTTAGATGCTTTTAATACCTTTAATACAGCTATATACACTTTTACTTTATCGTATAAGCCGTAAACTAATTACCTTATCTAGTATCTCGTTAATATCGTTAACGATAACCTTATCTTTTAAGTATAGTGCACTATCCTCGATATTATAGATATATTAGAGATATACCTTTAACTTATTAGCTATAATTAATATCTTAATAGCCTTCTTACTTAATCGTTCCGCGCCGCTAAATACAACCTGTAGACTTCGCTTTAGGTATAGATTAAAAGTACTTCTACGCTTAACTTATCTCTATTACTTATTATAGTTACCTTAAATAAAGTAAGAGTCTAAAGTATAAAAGCCGATAGTATTAACGTCTTTAAGCTATAATCTACTTAAAAGCAATAAGTAGCTTATATTAAATCCCGGTACTATATATATTGTTATCTTCTTAGCTACTCCTATAATTTCTACTACTAGATTATAATAACCTAGTATCTACCTTCGATTACTATTATATTCTTAAAGATATATAGTAGTATTCTAAGTTATTTTTAGATCTAATTTACGAACGATATATTTTAGTAGTAAATTTACTATCGCTTTTATATCTATAAGGACCTTATCTATAGTTAACTTATACCCTTAGCTATAAGTGTTTTAGTTAGAAATAGTAGCCCTAGTATAGTAGTTTATAACGATACTATAAAGCTTCTTTTTTATATCCTCGCTTAGATTATTAAGTAATACGGTCTAGGCCGCTACTTAAACCTAGGTATATTTTAATCGAATAGGATTTTAGAAATATAGGCTATCGTCTACTAAGACGATATAGGAATCGTAAGTATTAATAGTATCGTTAAGATTATATACTATATCGATAGTATTAACTTTCGCTCGCTTCTTATCGCTATAAGTAACTAATTTATCGATCTTACTACGGCCTTTAGCGTTAGGTAACGGTGCTAGCTTAAGGTTCTATACTATCTACTCGCGATAGCGGGGATTTATTAATACTAATTAGGCCTATAAGATAGAAATATTCGCTTAATTAAAGTCGTCGGTAGCCTACGTATAGATATTACCTCGTAATCCCTATACGTACCTAGATACCTTAGGCTCTCTCTTTTTAGTCGAGTTACTACTTATAGTAGACGACTTTACCCTATTAGTAAACTAAGGTAAATTATTATAGGCGTTAGTATCGTTTAAGTTAGTATTAACGGTATCTCGTTTTACTATAGCTACTTAAACGTCCTCGTTAGTAGGGTTAAGCATCGATTTTAATACTACTTCGATATTATTTACCTCTATAGTTTAGTATATTAGGGTAGTTTAAATCTATTCGTCTCGCTTAAAGGTCTATAGATCTTTATTACTACTATATATAACGTACTATACGTACTCGTTACTATTAGTTCGAATAAAGTTCTACTAAGCGTCTTAAAGTTAAGGTTAGTTCTAGTTTATACTACTATCGGCGATAGGACCTACTCGCGGCCTATTATTATAGTTATTTCTACGATAACTACCTTATACCGTATTACTATCGGCTTAGCGAGCAGCTCGTCGCTTCTTAAACTCTCTTTTAATCTCGTCTCGCTTATTTCTTAATAATAGGAGTACTATATAGGTTAATAATATATAGCCCTAGTATTCGTAATTAAAGCACTATATTATACGAGATCGAGCTAGATCTTCTACTATAGCTAGGTTCTCGTTACGTAGAGCTTAAGCACTTATAAGCGAGCTACTCTAGTTTCTATTACTAATATTAAGGTTAGATATATTATTCGTTAAATTCGTAATATTATTAGTATTATTATTATATCGAGGGTTTTAGTTTTAATTCCGTTAAGTAGTATTATTCCGAGCTTATTATAGTACTTAGAATATATTATTCTTAGTTACTATTTTACTAGCCTTTATAATTACCTTAAAAAGGGCTCGCTCTTATAGCTTAAGATCCGCTAATTCGTCTTTCTCTTATAGTTATTATTTAGCTTATATAATATCCTCGCTAAATATTATACTCTTATATATCTCTACTAGCCGTAGGAAAGTTATAGTCGAGTTATAGCCTTTAAATAACTCGAGGGTAATTTAAAGATATAAGTTAGTTAAGCTATAGATTATAAAGGTTATTAATTCTTTCTTAAATATCTCTTAATAGGTTTCGAGCTTATTATAAATCGAGTATACTTTATTAAGATACTCTTAGTTTAATATCTCTTTCTACTTTAGGTTATATAGCTCTATAACGATACTTATATTCTTCTACTTAGTCTATCTCCGTAGAAACTATAGTTTAAGTTTATCTAATAGTAGTTAAAAGCTATCTCGAATATTATCGTTCTACTCGTTAGCCTATACCTTAGCGTAGCTTCGAAGATTATATAGGATATTAGTAGCTATAGCTATCGAATACTCTAGGTCTTCGACTAGACCTATAGTAAATACCTATCGATTACTAATTTATCGATTTCTAATTACCTAATAGAAAGTCTTTATATTAATTATATCCGTTTCGGTACTACTAAATATAGAGACTTATTATAATACTATCGTAAAAGTAGTTATAGTAAACGATACTATTTCTTAGTTTTATTAAGTTTAGTTTACTAGCTATCTTAACGTACTCGCTGAGTTCCTAGACCTACTAGCTATAATACTAGTTTATAGAATTATTAGTATAGATTTAAATCTATATATAGACCGCTATAGTTTATTACTACCCTAGGCTTCTTATAAAGATACTAGATATATAGTCTTCTATATTAGATTAACGTCTACTAATAGCCGAGTAGAGTAAGTAGTAGTTATTAATATCTATATCGCTTAGTTTTATAGTAGCGTTAGGTCTATCTTATTATTACTAAATTCTTTTACTATAGTAATTAATTTAGGATTATTAGTAAATAGATTCTAGATATAATCGTTATCTATAGATATATTATTTCTTAAACTAGTGTAAGTAGGAGCTATTAGGATATATCTCTTTAGGCGTTTAAAATCCTTAAGGCCTACTCCGTTAATACCTTAATAGGTAGATAGTCGATTAGCGATAGTAGATAGGTCTTATTCTTCCTAATCTTCTCGAGTTAGGGAATAATAGCTTATAGACGAACTACTTCGAAAGTCGTTTAGGTTTAAGTTTACCTCCCTATAGCCTTATATAGCCTAGAGAGCTTATATAAGAACGATAATTCGTTACTAAATAATATAACTATCGTTAGCTAATAATAATATCTTAATATAAGAGTTACCGATAGTTCTAAGTAGGCTAGCTAGTAGCCGGTAACTTCTAGTAATATAGTATTAACGTTCGACTAACGTCTTTATTAATATAGAATATATACTTTTATATTAGCTTTTAATACTAGCTCTTATTATTAGTAATATTAGTAATACTACGGTACTATAATTAATACTAATATAGATACTTATAAAGATATATTTAGTAGAGAGGATTTATTAAATATAGAATCGTTCTAGTGTTACCGATTTTAATAAGTAGTAAGTACTATTTATAAGGACTACGGGGCTAGTCTTACCTCTAGTTACTACGTCTAGTTAGCTATAACGCAGCTAGAGTTTATACTATTAATTTAACGGTCTTTATCGATAATGCTAGTATCTTAATTCGTAGTAGCTTACTCTTAAATATATAACTTCTTCTATTATACCGGTTATTTCACTTATAGGGGCTCGATTTAGTTATCTATTACCGCTCGTAAGCCGGCGACTAGTATACACTATAATCGACTCGTAGGACGTGTAAATAAAGGCTCTAATAGTTCCTAAAGTATTCTATTTAATATAGAGGCGAATACTTTCTAAATAAAGGCACTATATAGTCTATAGATAAGGTTATAGGTATTGTAGTGTACGTAGCTAGCAAGACTATGTAAAGACAGAAAACGCAAATAAGTGGCTAAGTGGCCGAGGGCGCACTTGCCGTTTTAGGCTTCACAACGTGGCCGCTGCTGTACGCCCCACCAAACCATTTTAGGTTAGCGACCGGCCGTCTTGTGTGTCCGGAG
>Ga0066648_10001557_pt1 | contig 12285 bp, 12 predicted proteins | sample CryGeyCG12114_NA_FD_59537 | JGI IMG/M metagenome (GOLD analysis project Ga0066648, IMG submission 59537) | Groundwater microbial communities from aquifer - Crystal Geyser CG19_WC_8/21/14_NA | ecosystem: Environmental > Aquatic > Deep subsurface > Groundwater | place: USA: Utah: Grand County... | reverse complement strand
ATCAAGTCTTTTCTCATCCCCAGACCTAAATTGATCTAAGGACCCCTAAGCGTCCATGTGATGCTCTTGAGGACCCGCGAAATTGTAAATCAGGCGTTGACCTATTGTTGAATGAGTTCAGAGACACAAATATCAAGTCCCAACAGACCATGGATCAAAGCTCGTCATCGTCAACCTACTCCTTCCGACCCAGATTCCGGTCGAGGCGGTCTCATCGTAAATCGCGAAACGGTTGCTTAATGTGCAAGCAACGAAGAAAAAAAGCGAGTATATCATCTATTGTCACTTCGGATGTATCAACTAAACGCCGCAGTGCGACGAGCATCGACCTTCTTGCACAAACTGTGAAGCGAGTCTGAGAGTATGCGTCTATGCAACAGACCAACGTTCCCCTGAACCAAGTGAATCTGGTGCTACATCAAGGTCTTCCGTTTCATCTCCATTTCCGTCGCTATCCAGACCATTCAACGGTCTTTTAGCCCGGTCCAGAGGACCATGCACCGGGCCTTCCGTGGCTACTCGTGCCCCTAGTCAGGTGGGGATTGACGATGCTGTTCTTAGCTTGACAGACGCAGACCTCTACTTTCATTTCCTGGATCATACATGCAAATCAGCTCCACGTTGGCACAAAGAGCGGATCGTCTTGCAGGTGGGTATAGCTAAGCTGGCGCTCGATAGTGAGCCCGTTTTCCACTCCGTCCTGGCGCTATCCGCTGCCTGTATGTGCAACGATACCATTTCCAAAGGAAGCGCAGATCCTGAAGTTGTGCGTCAACTCCTAGACCTTGGCTTGCAGCATCATACTTTGGCTCTCGAACAGATGCAGACTATGACATCCTGCCTCAGGGAGTCGGATACACAGCCACTGCTAGCCAGTGCGCTTCTGCTGGTACCATTTGCCCTCGCCTTCCAACACATTCAGCACTGGGTGCTCTTGGCCAGCGGATTACGGGATACCGACCTTCTTACACCTCGGGACGCTGTCTTGTTACTGAGAGGTATAGGGGCAACTATCCTCGCGTTGAATTCGAATAGCGCAGAGAGTAGAGGCCCACGGCCCGACACACCTTGGAACACAATGTTTTCAGCCCAGATTACTACGGATTCCAAGGACTACGCAACCATCCCTGAGCGCTCTCACAGCATCTTTCCTATCCTGGCCGCTACATTCCATAAGGCTTTATCGCAACTCCAACGCAGGATTGAGAGTGATCCTGCCACCCCTCAAGCAGACGAGAACACAGCCGCGGTGCTCGATGCTTACAACATCCTGAACGACATAATGTCTAGTACTTTCTCGAACTTGGAAAACTCCGAGCTTCCGTTGGAACATGTAACCTATATAGGTCATCCGTTAGCCGACTGTCGCCTCAAGGATATGGCTAACGTAGCCAAGTTCCCTCTAGCTCCCGACAGTCTACTAGCGCAGGCGCCAGGTTGGTTACGAAACTTCGTACTTCGCCGACCACGACCGGCGCACACCGAGCCACTAGCCAGGTCGTTCTTAGCCTTCTTCTCCGGTGCCTCCAAAGCTTATGTCAACCTACTTCTTCCCCTTCTCGATCCCCGAACGACCAGTGTAGATAATGATCCCGAGCTCACTACTGGTGAAGTCCTGGCGCTGGACGTATATGCCCATTGGCTGGTACTTATGCTTTTGGTAGAGAACGAGGCATGGTGGGTAGGCGATTTTCCGTTCTTTGCACTTCAGGGGCTGATCACGAGATATGGTCAAGCAAGGTTCTCGAGCACTTCTTCGATCCAGGAGCAGTGGTGGCCGGCAAGTATGCTGGAGGTCGCCACGTACTTGAGACAATGGAAATGAATTACTACTTGGGTACCTCAGAATCGTACTCCGTACTCTTGATTTAGCTTGTGTTGTGCCAAAGTCAACGGGTTAGATACTAGCGCCAACAGTGAGCACTTAATCGTGCGATAGAGCTACGAGATCGAGATATCACCACAGGTGCCCTCTACAGAGTTGGAAGATACAGCTGGGCTCCCGGAGATCGTCGCCGAGCGCCTGGCCGATACTACTAATCTATAGATCTGAGGATCGAGGCGGCGGCGATTTTTTGTTCTCCTCCGACAGCTAGGAATACACCATACTTAGCACGTCCGCTTTAGTGTCCGCCCAGCCCCTGATCTACACCTGCTGCGCAATCTTGCGATAGCTCTCTTCTACCGGGCTGCGCCGCCCGTGTGCACCCAGAACACCTATATCTACGGATCAGCTTCTCAACGCCGGTAGGTATACACGATGGTGACGATATACTCTTCTCCCTATCCATAAACTCGGTCATAGCGCTTGTATGGAAGCAAGCACGACAAGAGAGCCACGACATGGTCTTTCTGCTCGATATTGTCACTGTGCTGCTCGAAAGACTGCTTCATGATTCTGTCTGCGTGGTTGCTTCCGTCCGGTGACTGCAGCTGCTCCCAGAGCAGACACAGGACGGAGAAAGGTAAAGATATCGGCGCGAATTGCCACAATAAAACGTGCAATACTGTACATCCAGGAACATATTCGAGGGGGAGTAGGAACGAACAGAATCAGGCTTGTAACAAGAGCCTCGTGCGGTACCCCATGAAATACGCAACTGAGAGTGTGCCTGCCCAATTGCCGATGTAAACCATCGTCAGATTCACAAGGACAGACTGCAAATTCAAAACCTCATTGTACCAGCCTAACGTACAGCAATCAGAATGGTCGTAGCCTAACGGCTGCCACTGTCGGACTCACCAATTGCGAGAACCATTGTATTCCCGGTAAAAAGGTCACCACCAACCATCGCGATAAGGGGGAGTCCTAAACAAATTAAAGATCAGACACTGAACGCCTCTAAAAAGCGATTCTCGACTGACCAAACGCGAAGAAAGCCCCCATCACGAACTTAGGCAGCAAGAGCCACTGGTGTCTCACCTCCTCCGGTATACCACCCGCAGCATTTATGGCGGCAATACCACTTAAGCCCACCCAAAGCCCTGCAACGAACCCGAGAAAGAGTAGCTTGTCTGGTGGGTTTGACGCCTTCCTAACAGCATTGAACAAGACTGCGTCCTCAAGCTGTAAGCCAGAGAGCATATCTGATGGCGGAGAGTGAATGTCCATATGCCCTGCAACCGTTGAGACCCAGTGTGAACGATTTCGCTTCCGATTCTTTGTGCGTGGCATTTTTCCTGTTGTTGCAACGAGAGACCAAGCCTTGTCGTGTCTTGTAAGTCTTCCGAGACTTTCGCACCAAGGTTACTATCATAGCGTAATAGGCAGGAATAGGCAATTACAAGACATGCTAGACAGCGGAGGAAGACTCCCTAATCGTTATCAACTAGATACAACACCGTTTTCCACTTTCGGCTACCACAATAAGTCGATAACAGTGGTGCACCATGTCCACATGGTTTGCACAGCAACAAAGAGACTCGGAGAATCAGACAGTTAATCCTTTGATACTATTAATGACAAGGTGTGAGGCACTGCTTGGCGATATGGGAACTGTTCTGAGGGAAAAAGTACACGAGATGTTTGAGTGGCGTGGTTGTAATAGTGGCATGACACTTGACCATCTTGTCTTTTCTATGTTTTCTCACGACACGCATCTCGTGTTTCTGGTATTATCGTAAGAAACTCAAATTGTTCTCGGAACGCCTCGAACATCTTACTCTTCACATTGCTAGCGGGACTGTCACTCTATATAGCAGCGTAGAGATACTGTGCCATAATTCTTACTAGGCCTATTCCTAATAATTCAAAACCTGTATCCGTTTCAGACACGTAATACCACTGCTTCGAAACAAGCTACCTAAGCAAATGCACTTTAAGACGCAACAAATGGAACTCACTCGAGCACTGGACGAGGTCTCTCTTCGGCTCTTTCTTGTTATCCTACGCGTCATACAGGCTTTTATGACAACTCCTATCCTCGGGTTTGCCGCAACCCTAGTCAACGACTTTTCTAACGTGGACGAGCTTCGCATACCGGGTAAAGCCACGGCGGCGCTAGCCATCGCTTGTGTCTGCATAGTCTACGTTGTGGTCTCGTTCTTGCCCATCCTTTTCGAGGGAGTTCGGTTTTTCACGACATTAACGCTCCTGGACGGTCTCTTTGCCGCGGGGTGGATTGCCTTGGTGGCGGTCTGGGAGTCTGACGGATCCAGCAGCTGCTCGGCGTTCCGACAGAAGTACTTTGATGGCCTTCAGCATGCGCCTTACTTTGACACCGATTGCAAGCTCGCGAAGGCGCTCTTCGCTTTCTTGATCATCAACTTGTAAGTCCCCGTGACGGTAACCTTGCACAAGGCAGCGTTGCATAGCTAAGACTGAACGGTGTAGGGTTTTGTTTGTGACTTCGACCATCATCAGCTTCTGGCTCCGCAGCCTAGAGCTGAAGCATACCACGAGTTGGCGCACTCTGCCACTTGTCAATGAGTACGGCAAACATCGACGTCGCCAATGCCACTGCCACTGTCACACACAACCTGCATCAGATAAAGCATGAGTGAGAAGGATCTTTGGATATAGCACTTGTACAGATACACAGCAGAGGGCTTTGTTGATGACTCTAGGATGTTCATTCCTTATTTTAGCTGTGGGTAGTCTGGTTATTGGTGGAACACTTTACACAACATCAGGCTAAACAGGAATGACCAAGTTTTCTCCGTTTGTTTTATCCTGCTTACGTATGCACGGGAGCTGTTAAGGCTATCGTAACAAGCTATGTGTACATTCGTTCGGCTGAATGGGCCTCGACCCGTCCCCGTTCGAAAGCTGAAGGAGTGGAGAGAACGATCATCACTCTGTTCGCTAGTACGGGCAATTGCACAAGCACAGATGAAGTGCTAGAATGCCACATGGGAGACACCGTTAAAAGAAGAACTAGACCTTCTTCGGTGTACCGGCCTCTAGAGCCGGCCTATCAAGATTAGTTTACACTCCTATATCCCTTTACGTATAATTTCAACACTTATCGATCGTAATAGTGGTCCTTCTTATCTACCCTATCGTCGTTTTACAAAAGTAATTAGCCGATAAACATCTTAGTAAACCTCTTCGTCCTCGTCGGTCCTCGAAGAACTAAATAGAATAGATAATAAGTAAGAAGAAATAACTAGCTAGTAAGTATTTAGTTCTATAAGGACCGATAAGGACGATATAGTTTACTAAGGTATTTCCGAAGCTAATTACTTTTATAATCTTCTATATTACTCTTATCTGTAGGTAAATTTTAGTAGCTAAGGTAAGTAGTATAAGAGATTTTAAGGTTACGTAGTATACAATATACAGTATGAGCCCCGGAGTTACGCCCGCGCTCTTCTAGGCATAGGGATCTTAACGAGGCTGGTCATGCCACCGCCAAGAAAAAAGCGTGCTCAACAATCGCGTCAGGTGAACCCTCATGCCACAAACACTAGGCTCAGCCTATAGTATTCGAAGAGGAGAGAAGGGGCAAACCGTATCAGATGTATCTGCCTCGTGGCAGAGAAACTGGCCACATACCTTTCGCCCAGCGGATCTTCTTTAGCTGAGCCAGTCCTGAGGATCATTGCTTCCGGGATCTTGCATGAACATCTGTTCAAGAAGATTGGCTAGATTGTATACTGTGCCACCCCAACAGAACGAGCGAGTATTTTCGGGTTCTGATGCTTCTAGTATCTCTTGATCAGGAGACAACACTCGGACATTTCTCTCATAGATCTCGTGACGTCCACGATGAGTGAAACATATACAGGTGCATATACAAATGAGTTGCATATACTCTCTAAAGCAGATATAGGAGGACACGATAGACAGTTCTAAAGTATAGAACATTGAACCAACATTACAAAAATTATGGACACGATCATCACAAATGAAGCGCGACCGGCGCTGACTTACACGAAGGATCAAGCAACATCATATCCTATACCAATGGTCTTCATTCAGCCTACAGCCATCGCTCGATGTGAGAGAAATGGAAGTGTTGCGACCTGTTCAGACTACAGTGCCACAGATCAGTGCACCAAAGTCGAAAACGACCGCTCAGACTCAACATCCAACCGTGACCCGAGGTTCCAAAATAGTCCTAAATCTGAACTTGAACGTGGTCGCCAGATGGATCGAAAGCTTCTCGACCCTGACCAAAGCAAGAGTAGACGGTCTGTGAGCTGGAAATACCGAAGCCCCTCGAGAGGGACGTCAGCTCATGCTGGCATACATTTTCTGACGGCGGTTCAAAATCGTCCCGCCAGTCCTATGAAAGCTCAGCAGACTGACGCGTGCGAGGCGGCCCCAGCTGAACCAGCGTGCAGGTTTAGTTACGAGGATCAGAAGCACGTACAGATGATGAAATGGCTAAGCTCGAGCCGGATATATTGAGGGGAATAACGTAGGAGACAGATTTACACTATCTTAGAAGCACTTTGGGAGACATTCGGAGAATTCTCCGTCGGCGCAACCTAATGTTCTATTCTCCCGACAAGTATAGATTCACAGATTGCTGATGTCACAAATTATGACCTTTGTTGCCATACACGAAGACAGTAGAACGTGACGACATATCAGAATTGGAAGATTTGTGGTTGGTAGATTCAAACTCGTCGCTGCGCACACTCGGATCTTGATCTTGTTGTCGACCTTATCAATACTGTATAGCTGCAAAAACGTCTTAACTAACAACGGCAATGGCTTCGGATTTCCTCTTACCGTACCGTGCCAAGCCCATGGTAAGAACCACCGTATGATACCTTTACTTATCGGTGATCTCCTGTTGTCGGTACCGGATGTCTCTGATCATGCCAGCAGCCCCCATAGCTTCAGCAATCAGATGGGCAACATGGTGTTTCTTGTCTCCAAGGAGTTCCTTTCCCAAGCTATACGCGCCTGCGGCTTCCTCGAGCAGATGACGCCGGTGGTGAGGATGATGGTGATCGTTATGATGATCAGATGGGGATTGACAAGGATGTTGCATTCCATCGTCGGACGACGACATCGAGTCAGCGCCCTGCTTCCGCCTTCTGTCCGCTTTCTTGGATAGCTGATGATATGCACCTACGGCGACTGCCGCACCCACTGTTGCTTTCAAATAGTGATCGGTCGCTTCCTCGTGGTGGTCTGCCAGAGCTTTACCGAGCTCGTTCGCGGCATAAACCGAGCCTAGAGCTGCTGCTGCCACTTCTGCATGAGTAGACAATGTATGTAACTCTTGATTAGGCATGTTGCTAAGTGATCAAGTTGTTGTACTCAAATGCCAACCGAAGCGAAATTGTAGTGCTCTTTTTGATCCTGTAGTGTGTGGTTGAGACCTCTTCGCGAGGGTGTCACTAAACATGGTTATATGCTTGTGCATTTGACATTATACCTATCGGTATGCTTCTTTAGCATAACATCAACATTGGTCTAGGCTGAAAAATGCTACCTACGAGGATTGGTTCTAAAGACTCTTGTAAAGGTTTGTAAAGACGATTAGCTCTTGCAGGTGGGCCAGGTATTCATGCAAGAACACGTGAGCAGTGAGGTAAAATATCAGAAATGTCTTTTTATCTCGTGACTCCCTAGCGCAACTTGGATCCAAAAAAACACCACGCCACAAGACTACTAACTATGGAGAGCCATATGCATTATCACGCCAGGTACACCAAAAATGTTGTTGGCATTGAAAGCCAGAAAAGTCCCCACCAAGTATGTGGCTGCACTACGTAAACAACGAAGAAACATTTCTGGGGAAATGAACGTGCAGTCGTGGCACGCGTGGGCCCAAGAACTTCGTCCATGAGGAACATGCATGCACGCTGCACTGACTCATGCTTCGTTGCGTGATATCTGCATAAATGCCGCAGCCCGTGTCGCGCCACAGGATACTGCAGAGACCTACTGACAGCTCGCATTGGTTTCGGTACAGTGGTACGTATCGGGCCATGGATGTATATTTTCAGCACGACCTGGTACAGGCCGAGGTTTCAGGTGTGTTCCTTCTTGTATCTATTTGTCTCTCTACACTTTGCGATTGATGAAAGTGCGACCTCAACCATGGGACCAGCTCAGCACATTGGCACAATCCTTCATCCTGCCCATGTAAATCTTGGGCTATATGACTCGGACCACTGGCCGTCGCTCCACTCACTCCTCGAATATGTGAGTGACATCTCTAAAACCTCTGAAAAGAATATTCAGGCTAGTCTACCCCATGCACAACACGTTGGCGGCATTTCGTGTCCCCGTTTCGATGTACGCGAGGCTGCGGATGCTTTCTTCGTCGAGGGGGAGTTTCCGGGGATTGGTGATCGAAACAGGATTTCCGTTGAACGTCTCGGCCAACGAGGTCTGTTGATTGAGGCGCACTCCTCCAAGCTCAACGTGGAAGAAGAGTGGAACTTTTCCTCGAGACAGAGGCAGACCAATAGTTTCACAGCTCCGGTGCCGCTTGGGAAGGACCTGGACGAGAAATCTCGAACGGATACAGCAAGTCCACAGCCAGCGCTAGATCCACAGGGTGTCAACGATGTACCTACAGGGGGCGTGCCATCAAATTCTGTGTGGCGCGAATCGCAGCGCAACAAAGAAACAAAGACTCAGCTCAAAGATCTCATCTCTGAACGCGAAACTGGCTGCCTTCAACGCTCGTTTACTTTCCCCGTACCAGTGGACTGTAGTGGCTTGCAGGCTCGACTGAAGGATGGACTGTTGAAAATTCGGGTTCCCAAAGCGATGGTAGCACACCAACGTGAGAGACTTGCTATCAGTGTCGAAGATTAAATCCACCTGTGCACTCATTCCATCCAAAGATTGTAAATTGTGCCTGGAGCACCGTCTGAAAGAACTCTACAGTGTCCCGTCAGTGTCCCGTCAGATATTGAGTGGACACTGTAGAACTTGCATTCCCACTCCCAAAAGCTGACACGCATCATGTTATACGACGGTGCTATGTAATTGTGGATGGAATCAAGGATAGTCGTAATCCACGAGAGCGCCTTCTTGTGGCGAAATGTCGGTGGAAGCAGCAAAATATCATTCCCTGACCTCTTGTCATCCAGACGTCAGTATGGACTTGGCTTGACAGGCATGATGGACTTATAGCGTGAAATGCAAGCAGGTCCATATCGACATGCAACCAGATTGCGTATCGTCTTTTGCAAAAGTAATTAGTCGGGAAAACACCTTAGTAAACCTCATCGTCCTCATCGGTACTCGAAGAACCAAATATTCAGTTCGTACGCGTACCACTATATCTCTCTTAGGAGGCTGGTATGTGTTAGATTTAGATAGAGAAATAGCGATTTTAAGGTGCTGGTATCTTAGTTAGATAGATTCTATTTAGAAATAGAAATAGAAAAGATTCGTAAACTTGCTTCCACCTTGGTTTATGAAATTTCTGTTTGCGCTAAGCTACCAACGCAACGATCAGTACTACGAGAATGATGTGGGAAGTGAGTATTACGAGAAGTTTCAAGGGTCTGATTGTGATAGCGAAGTGGATCCTGTCAAAAATGGATGGATGGTTCACATCTGAATATGGGACTGTCAGACCTATGATCCGTCCTTTCTTAAGCGGTAGCCTCTAATTAACCCCCTTTCCGAGGCCACAAACACTGACTCAATGCCGCAACCTTTCGAGCGTCTCGTCCCGCATGTTTTCCAACCTGCTGTACTAAACCACTATCGAAGTTTCATTCTGAGTCAATCTCGATCTTCTTAGGCTTCTTCTCTGTCTGAGAAGTCTTAGGTACCGTCACACTCAGGACACCGTTTTTCAGGTTGGCCTTGACATCCTCGCGATCAATGTTGGTAGGAAAGTAAATGCTGCGCTGGAATTGTCCAACTCGGCGTTCACGGACCCAGTAAGTTGGTTGGTGTGATTGGTCGGCAGGAAGGAGGGCCTGGTCTCCTGCTTCGATGATGGAGCCACTCATAGCCTCAGCTGCCGTACCCTTACTATCCTTCAAAGCGCCACTGGTGACCTGACCAGTGCCATTAGCATCTGGCTTTGTGCCCTCTTCATGTACCTGCTCTGTACAGGCACGAATAGTTAGAGTGCTGTTGTCCACAAATTCGATGCTGATGTCGTTTTGTTCAACACCAGGCAGGTCACCTTCCACGATATAGGCGTCCTTGGTCTCTTTAACGTCAAAGGACGGTGTTCTAGACGAGGAAAGCTCGTTTGAGGCGTCGTTACTCATCACGTGGAGCTTGTTCATGGTTTCGTCAAAAAGGTTGAGAAATGGCTGAAAGTCATTGGACCACAAGCTTGATACGACAGGACCAATGTCCATCTGGCGAGTCATTGGGATCCCACGTTGGAAGCGTGGGTAGAAAAGAGACATCTTTCGTGCTTTCCTGAGTGAGGGATAGGATTTCAGACCCGTTCTGGTTTGTGCCTTTAGTGACCGCAAGGAGCGGAGAGATTGCATCCGAGCCGCCGTCAGTGTGAATATATTTCGTGAAAATGTGATTTGCTTGAGGACATCAAGGCGACGTGTGCCATTTAATAGACCGAGGCTACGGTAATGTTTGTGAAAGACCGTTCATGCTGTTTCGTGGAGTGGCGTGATGGACGAACAGAGGTCGGCCCAGGGAGGCCCAGCAGAACCGATAAACACGTTCACAGCCTATTATCACCACGGCTAACGTCACCTGAGCCAGTTCTGAATTCAGTCATGCAAAGCTCGTCTATCATTCCACCACTCTGGTACCGTTCCATACACATCAGGCCACCTAGTTCCGTATGTAGCATCTTGTAGGGAATCTTGTAGGGAAGAACAAAACCACGGTTCAGCGGGCAAGTTATCCGGTACTTCAGGCGAAAATATCATCTACATCGTCGCGAGCGGAAATGTAACATGAAAGACACCATACGACGAGCATCGAAAACACGGGCGTCAAGCTGCGAGAACGACCAAATCAGACCAGAAGTGTTACTACTACGTTAAGTGTTCAACGACCAGTTTCAATGTGCCCATCCTAGGTCAGGCATGCCACAATGTCAACTCATCTCACAATGACTTGAGCCGGAAGCATCCATATAAGCACCACTCAATCGTTCACTCCGTCATTGAGCATTACAACGACATCGCAAAGACTGTGGTCGATGAGAACACTGATTATGGTAATCCTACCCCATTTAGAGTGCCACTGTTCGATGTCTCCCGTACTTGCAGCGTCAGATCGTATCGGTGCGCGGAAGCATTCTGAGACCACGGATGTTCCCATGGATGTATTCTCAAAAGCGGACCAGGAAAATATGCACAGTCTTGAAAGTGCGTGGACGGAGAAAGCGCAACGGGGAGATATGTGTTACAAAGCTGGCCTTGACTGGCGAGTTTGGCTGTCGGAACGTCGTCAGCATTTTTTGTGCGATTATTCACTTTTCCGATTCTAATCGACTGCAGTAGGATCGAGGCGTGTTTGAGGAATGGTATTTTAGACCTCAAGATGTCAAAAGCGGATCAGGGTCTTCACGGGGAGATCTTGCAGGTGGATTTTGAGTCAGAATTTGACAGCTCGTCCATCAAGACCGGCTCGACCCAAGCATTAGTTTCCTATTGTAGATCTTCTCATAAATTTCATATCTCATTAAGGTAAATCGGTCAAGATCGAGCTTTTCTCACATTCATGTCTTTATGCTCAACGTGAGTAGTTAACAAGAACAGTAAGAGCTGGATATCGACTTACTCGGCACTTCTTACCACGGCACTGGTCACACACTCGCGAAATCTCAGCGTCTGTTCTTTTACTCTTACTGTAGCCGATATTTTATGCTGTGGCGAAATACGTATCGGCGTTCTCGGCCTCTTTGTAGATTCGGCCGCGTGTGACTCGAATTTGCGACAGCTACTCTTCTTGTCTAAGTCAGATGCGAATTTTCCAGTACAATGGTACCGATAGAGATTTAAGACAACGTTCTGTGTAGGAGTGGAAAGCTTGTTAGCAATATTGACTCGCTATCCGTAAAAGAGTCATCAACTTAGGACAACTTCAAGAACCGAATAGCGGCTGATTACAATGCCACCACCTAGATTTGTATGGGTTGGACGGCCAACGTTGATTACATGTAATAGCGAGCTTGTGAGGCTGACTACGAGGACAGTGCCATCTGTTTAGAAGTGTTCGAAGCGTCAGACGTGACTTGAGAAATAACATGCTTGCATGTGTACCATGCGACATACCTGGAATGTTGGTTCGTCAACGATCATAATGATTATCCTCTATGTAAGCGATCGATCGTAGTGAACGAAAAAGTTGAGGCAAGCAGAGACGCTAGGTGCGCTGAAAAGATTCTCGAGTTAGAATGGCAGGTAGTGGAATAGGGCCAT
>Ga0066648_10001555_pt1 | contig 12302 bp, 13 predicted proteins | sample CryGeyCG12114_NA_FD_59537 | JGI IMG/M metagenome (GOLD analysis project Ga0066648, IMG submission 59537) | Groundwater microbial communities from aquifer - Crystal Geyser CG19_WC_8/21/14_NA | ecosystem: Environmental > Aquatic > Deep subsurface > Groundwater | place: USA: Utah: Grand County... | reverse complement strand
ACTGTTTCTCAGGTACCTTAGGGTTGAGGAGGGGTGATTTATGGATAGCAGCAAAATCGGTCCAAATGTTTCCACGGCATTGAACAACAGCGGTGCGGTGCAAAAAGCGAAGGGCCCACAGGCTGAAGCCGACGCCAAAAAAATCAAAGCCAAAGCCAACGAGAGTGACTATAACGTCAACATCTCAGGCAAATCCAAAGAAATCCAGGAATCCCGTGCCAAAGCACTTGATATCGCGCGCAACACGCCCGACATCCGAGAAGACAAAGTCTTGGAGCTCAAGAAAAAAATAGCGTCGGGCGAGTACAAAGTAAGCTCCGAAAATATTGCCGACGGCATGCTACGCGAAGCCGTTAAGGATGAGCTTTCCAAAGGCGAGCCCGAACTCTAAGGTTTCGGCCGCAATGGAACGCCCTATCTCAATTCGCATCCCAGACCGACTCAAATTATCCGTGAGGCTCATGTATGGTGGGGAATCAGGGCATAGGAAACCGACTCAATAGTGTCACCGAGCAGTGTGCTTCCCTCTATCAGGTTCTAAAGGATTTTGAAGGCGTCATCACCCGGGAAAACGAGGCCATCGGCCGTTCTGATCTGGCTGAATTGGAAGCGATCACAGACGAAAAAATCATCTTTGGCGAAAAAGTCAAAAAGCAGATCCTAGCGCTAAAGCAGGCTATGGATCATCTTGCCGTTGAAGTGGGGGATGTGGACCTCGAGGCGGACGACGACCGTCAGTTGACTCGCTTCGTTGCGACTATTCGTTCGCAGGTGCTCGCCTCCCATCCTGGTCTCGACGCCGACTTGAAACGCATGGAAGCGGGCGCCGCTAAGCTTAAAGAGCTGCGTTTGCAAATCTTTGCCAAGGTTGAAACCAACGCTTATCTCGTCAAAAAGCTCCTTGAATACCACCGTGAGACTTACGCCTTCTGGCAAGCGGTGGCACGTGAGTCCGAAGCTGTTTATGAAAAGTCCGGGAAAACCAAATATGGGAGTGCTCCACAAAAGTCCATTCTCAACGTTAGGACTTAATCTATGTCCGGCCTTTTCCATACTTTGAACATTGGATCCGAATCACTCTTTGCCAGTCGGCAAGGTGTGGATACGGCTGGACATAACATTGCAAACGCTCAAACCGAAGGTTTCTCACGACAGCGTGTAAACCTTGAAGCGCGTGCCCCCTCGGACGCGCGCGGTATTGTCATCGGCAACGGGGTGTTTGTCAAAAACATCACGCGAGCCCACGATCAGTTCCTCGAAAAACAGATCAACGACACCAATCAGGAATCTGGCCACTCGGAAGCGCGCCTTGACTCCATGAAGCCGCTCGAATCGATCTATAGTCCCGAGCTTGGCAATGGTGTCACGACCGAGCTCGATAAATTTTTTAATGCCATCCAGGATCTGTCGAATTTCCCGGAAGAATTGCCAGTCCGAACCGCTGTCAAAGAAACTGCGCAGAACGTTGCGAATTCGTTTAAGCACGTGGACGAGCGCTTGAAAGTGCAGCGCGACGATATCAACGATCGAATTGCCGCTGAAGTCGGTGACGCTTCCAATATGGTAGCCGACATCGCCAAGCTAAACGTGGCTATCAAGGGCGCTGAAACAAGTGCCGCCTCGGAAGTTCCTGACCTTTTGGACAAGCAGGATAAAATTCTGCGCGAGCTTACCAAGAAACTCGATATCAGCTATTACCGCGGCGATCACAATATGGTGGTCGTGCGCGGTCCGTCGGAGACCCTTCTGGTCGATCGCGGCAATGCTGCGAAGCTTGATGTAAAACGGCACGATGACGGGACAATGTACGATATCCTGGTCTTAGATGGTGCCGCCTTCAAGCCAACGGTCGTAACGAATACCAACAAACGCGGTCGTCTCGCGGGCCTGGTTGAGGTGCGGGACAAGGTTATACCCAACCTGCTCGGTAGCAATAATAAGATGGCCAAGGGTTTTGCCAGTTCGATGAATGACGTGCATCGGCAGGGCTTTGGCCTCAAGGAATATAAAGAATCGGTAGGCCGGGACTTCTTTAATATCAGTGATGACCCGGATCAGGCCGCGCAAAGCATTCGTTTGGATGATTTGATTATGGAATCAGCAAATGCGATTTCCGTAGCCGCTTCACCCAATGCCCCTGGTGACAATGTTCTAGCCAACGACATGCTGCGCTTAAAAGAAAAAAAGGTGATGGGCGACTCGAGCCTGAACGACTACTATGCGAACTATGTGGGTGTCTTTGGGCTCGACCTGGTGCGGTCGCAGCAGACGCGGGACGCCGACGAGACCTTGATCCGTAACCTCAATTCCCGACGCGACTCAGTCGCCGGGGTCGCAATGGACGAGGAAGCGACCAACCTTCTGAAGTGGCAAGCTAATTTCACGGCATCGTCGAAGGTCATCACGACCGTCGATGAGATGATTGAAACTGTGCTTCAGATGAAACGATAAGGGAGCTAGATGCGAGTTTCCGATAAACAGCGTTATGCAGAAGCCAATCACCGTATTGATCAGGCCAAGACTGACAATTCAGGTACTTTGGAACAGCTGTCGACTCAGAAACGCGTCAATCGTTTATCGGATGATCCGGTGGGAGTCGGTCAGATTCTGCGTCGTCGCAACCAGATCAACGACATCTCCCAGTTTTCCAAAAATATCGAATTCACCAAAGGCTATATCGACAGAACGGAAGCCTCGCTGCAAGGGATACACGACTATCTCATCCGAGCGAAGGAACTGGCGGTTAACCTTTCCAACGGCACTTACGCCGCGAACAGCCGTGAAGCAGCCGGACTGGAAGTCAAAGAGATTGTCGAGGGCGTCGTCTCGCTTGCCAATTCGTCCTATAACAACCGCTATGTGTTCGGTGGGTTTCGCACTCAGACCCCACCCGTGACCGGCGATGGCCAGTTCACCGGCGATGACGGGGCCGTTTACCTCCAGGTGGAAAGCGGGACCTTTCGGCAGATTAACCTTCAGGGCCGCACCCTCTTCGAACCTTCGGCGGACGAACGCGCCAAGGGTCATTTTGGAATGATCGAAACCCTCGCCCTCCTCCGTGATTCGTTGCGTGGCGATGATATGCAGGGGATTCGTAAGGCTATGGATGAACTTGACTACCAGATGGAAAAGACCACCTCGAGTCAATCGACTCTGGGTGCTGTTTATAACGCGATCGATGAGACGTCCAAGCGCCTCGACCTTAACAACGAGTTGACCCACTCTGATCTTTCGCGCATTGAAGACGCCGATGTTTATCAGGCGACCACCGACTTTAAAAAGACCGAAGCTATTTTGCAAAGTACGTTGATGGCATCTAACAAGCTGCTTCAACCCTCACTGCTGAACTTTTTGCAGTGAGTCTATAGACTAGCGCCATCTGCCAGGGAGGGTATTAAGGTGCTCGTATTAACCAGGAAAGTCGGAGAAGGAATCGCCATTGGCGACGATATCAAGATCGTTGTGATGCAGATCAAAGGCAAGCAGGTCCGTCTCGGAATCAAAGCCAGTGCCAGCACCGTGGTGCATCGTGAGGAAGTCTATCAGAGGATTCAGGACGAAAACCGCCAGGCCTCGTATTCTCAAGTTGCAAGCGTCGACCAGGCTACTGAAATCATGGAAGAGACGGAGGCAGTGTCTGCGCCAATTGGTTCGCCCTTTAAGAAGGTCACACGGGGTGCGAAGAAGAGCGATTCCTAAACTGAACCCGACTCTATTCTTGTTGCCCTCTGGAACTTAGGTTAGACTAATTACATGTTTATTGTCATCGACTATCAATTCCAAGGAGTAGGGCCTTGATAAAGGTGAAAACAACGCGCTTCGGCGAGATCGATATCGACGAAAAAGATGTGATCACCCTCCCTGCTGGTATCATCGGCTTTCCCGAGTTGAAGCAGTACGTGCTTCTCGATCATGATCAGGATTCTCCCTTCAAATGGCTGCAAGCCCTGGAAGACGGAGCTATTGCATTTGTTTTGATCAATCCCCTTCTCTTCAAGCCGGACTACCTCGTTGAGGTAAATGAAGGCGAAGTTGGCGATTTGGAAATTGAGAATGAAGAGGATGCCGTCGTTTCGGTTATTATCACCATGCCAAGTGATCCGCAAAAAATGACTGCGAATCTTAAGGCACCTGTGATCTTCAATCTCAAAAATCACAAGGGTCGTCAGATCATTCTAAATACCTCCGAGTATACGACCCGGCATAATATAATGGAAGAGATGCGTAAATACACGTCTCAACCGAAATCCGATTCTTTAGAAGCCACGATCGAGCAGGCCAAAGAACTCGCCCAGGACAAATCCAAAAAGATCGAGAAAAAGGGCTGACGGCCTTTTCTTACAGCACAATTCAAGAGCAAGGGAAGATCCGCTGGGATCTTCCCTTTTTGCTTTTGGGGAAAGGGCTTGATGCACAGAGTGCGTTTCAAAACCGTCGCTTAGTGCTTTGGCTCCGCAGCATGACCATCAACCACGGCTTTGGTAAGCCAGCTATTGTAGAGGCGATGCAAATGCCAGAACACGGCGTTTTTTCGGGTGGTGTGGAGGCGATGCTTATCGATGAGGCTTACGGGGCGAAGCAGTCTTATGCTCGAACAGACAAAAGCCTCATCGAAGCGAGGAAGCTCCTCTATGGTCACGATGCGCTCGGTAACAGGAATCTGAGCCAAGGTAAGGAGTTCAATGATGCGGCTGCGTGTAACGCCAGGCAGAATGCCACTCGCAACCGGCGGCGTAGCAATCTCGACGAGGTCCCCCTCGCGACTTAAAAAAAAGATATTCGACGAACCACACTCGGTGAGCTCCCCATCCGCACTCATCCAGAGGACATCGTCAAAGCCTTCCTTGGTCGAATCCATCGTTCGACTGATGGTCCAAAGATAATTATTGGTTTTGGTGACGTCATCCTTTTGATGAGCGGGATGGCGTTTGGTTTTGAGGCGCGTCCCCTCAACGTCGGGTGTATACGCTGGAAACGGCATGGGTTTGTAATAGAGGTAACGCTCCGGTTTCATCGGTCCCGTTGGGATCAGGGGGCCGCCGACTCCCCGCGAGACAACCAAGCGGATCTGCGCATACTCCGAGGGTTCCATGGTGGCAATGCTATCGATATCAAAGCGCAGGATTTCATCCGACCACGGGACACTAATTTCATGTATTCGTGCGCTATTGCGCAGTCTCTCCATATGACCTTCGAAATCGATCAGCACACCGTTTTTCGCCGCGATTGTCTCATAGATGCAGTCCCCATAAAGGAAACCGCGATCAAGGGCCGGGAGCATCGCTTCGGCTTCAGGGGTGACCTGCCCGTTAATCATGACATAGGACGACATAGTTAGTCCTTGCGATTTGAGGGTGAGAGTGCTAGTCAAGGCAGTCCTCTCACTTATTGACTTAGTGAGGGGCTGCCCGCCAATAGGAGTATGAATTATATGGAAGTTTTAGCTTCCCCTACCCGCAAAGTCCATTTGATTTCTTTAGGCTGCGCTCGGAATCGAGCCGACTCTGAAGTAATGCTGGGTTCGCTTATGGCAAATAATTACGCGATTACGGATGACGCCGAAGAAGCTGATACCGTCGTGATCAATACTTGTGGTTTTATCGAAGCCGCAAAAGCGGAAAGTGTGCAGACGATTTTGGATGCTGCCGAGCTTAAAAAAACCAATCCCAATATGAAGGTCGTTGTCGCGGGTTGTCTCACCCAGCGCTATAAAGGTCAGCTGGTCGAAGGACTACCCGAAGTGGACCTGTTTATCGGGACCGATGAATTTCCAAAAATAGCTGAATTTCTCAAACAGGAACTTCCCAAGGGTTCGGTTCGGGCCCAGCGTACGCACTATCTCTATGATGGCAGTCTGCCAAAGAAAAATACTCTGACCTCGTCCTCGGCTTATGTAAAAGTTGCCGAAGGCTGTCAGCACAATTGCTCGTTTTGCATCATTCCCGCCATACGTGGTCAGCTGCGCTCGCGCCCGATCAGCAATGTGGTGATGGAAGCTCAGGCCTTGGCTAAAGAAGGCGTAAAAGAAATCAATCTGATCGCTCAGGACCTCGCGGCCTACGGTCGTGACTGGGGATCTTCCGATTTGCTCGAGCTGCTTAAGGCTTTGGTGGACGTGGAAGGAATCGAATGGATTCGTCTGCTTTACGTTTATCCGGAAAATATCAGCGAAGAATTTATCGAGTTTTTTGCTTCCCATCCCAAAATCGTGAAGTATCTCGATATCCCCGTGCAGCATGCCAGCGACAATCTTCTAAAGAAAATGAATCGTGACATTTCCCGCGACGGCCTTCGCTCGATCTTTGGCAAACTCCGCGAACGCGTTCCCGGTCTCGCCATCCGTACCTCGGTGATGGTTGGTTTCCCGGGCGAAACCGCCGAAGATTTTAAACTGCTCAAAGACTTTGTCCTCGAGCAGCGGTTTGATCATCTTGGTTGTTTTACATACTCTCAGGAAGAGGGTACGGTTGCCGGCCGCATGAGCCAGCAGATCGACGAAGACCTTAAGCTCGAGCGTCAGGAAGAACTGATGGCGCTGCAACGCGAGATCTCAGCCGATCGGCTGATTGATTATGTGGGCAAAGTCGTAAAAGTCCTCGTCAAGGGTTTATCTGACGAGTCTGATCTTCTGGCCGAAGGTCGCCTGTCGACGCAGGCCCCCGAGGTCGACGGCGTTGTGTATATCAACGACGGCGCATTTAAACCGGGGACGATTCAAAATGTTTTGATTACCGATTCTCATGATTATGATCTGGTGGGTCGGGTCATCGACTGAAGGCGAACCCAAGGGGTTGCTGATGACACGCCAAGGCTCAGAAGCGAGCCAGCGTCCAGCGACCCGTTACGCCGGCAAATTGATTTTGCTTGGACGGATCAAAGACCGGGCTGATGGTGACGGGTGAAGTGGCATCATCCATGGCATAAGATTGCGCGTCTTCAAAATTTCCAGCGATGGGTGAAAAGATCAAATACGAGCCCAAAAAGCTACCCGTGATAAAACCCACGGAGGCACCGATCGCGACAAACTTTAGATTTTTGTCCGGTTTAGGCTGAAAGCTCAAAAGAGCAGCTCCAAACGCCGCGCCGAAAGCCGCACCATAGCCAGCCGTAACAAAAAGATCTTGAAAGCGTTCCTCTGTCGTAACCATCTGGGCCTGACATGTCGCTGATATAAATGATGAACCAAGTGTGAGACCAACTAAAAAGAAAGCGCGTTTCATAGGCGATTACCTTTTCCTTTGAAATTTCTAAAGGAAGCTATAATTTAAGTTTACCAAGACAGAGGGTCTTTGCCTAGAAAGCGCGTCATTTAGTACGAGGTTGGTCGCGGAGCGTCTGAGGATCGTCAATTGAGCAGGTTGGTCCTTAGGGATTGACAAGGCAAAAATAATCCCCTATGCAACTGAACAAGGAATAAGGTAATATACACCCTCGACGAGGTTCTCCTGCCTGTAGCCAAGAGTCTTCATTTGGGTTTTCAGCACAAGTTTACAATAGCGTAAATGATAAAACTGTTGAGAAACCATGATTTGGATTTATATTTCCTATTCTTTACCCTGTGTCTGTAATAATTTTCAGCCAACCAATCTTAAATTACCCACCGAAGAGAGCTAATCATGTCAGATAAGGAAAAGCCACCAACGTTGACGACTACACGTGGTAAAAAGGCAGCCATCACGAAAATCGAGAAAATCGAAAAAGTCGATTCCGAACACATTCAGCAGCCCGTTATCATCGAAGCTCCGGTCAATGTTCAGGCTCCCCACACCACTGGCGGTCAAGTCGATATCAATTTGAAAGAGCTCAAGGAAAGAAAGATTTCTGACCTTAATAAGCTCGCCCGTGAGTTTGGGATCGAAGGTTCCAGCAGCATGAGAAAGCAAGACTTGATCTTTGCTCTCTTGCAGGCGCAATCGGAACGTGGCGGCGTCATCTACGGTGAAGGCGTTCTTGAGACACTTCCAGACGGCTTCGGCTTTCTCCGTGCCCCTGATTACAACTATCTTCCAGGCCCTGATGATATTTATGTTTCGCCGTCGCAGATACGTCGATTCAATCTCCGCACTGGCGACACTGTTTCCGGACAGATTCGCCCCCCTAAAGACAGCGAGCGCTACTTTGCATTGCTCAAAGTTGAATCGGTAAACGGTGCGGCTCCGGATCCAGGGTTCGACAAGATCCTGTTCGACAACCTGACCCCTTTGTACCCGATGGAAAAGTTCAAGATGGAAGTCTCCGCCATGAACTATTCCACGCGTATTATTGATATTATGTGCCCGATCGGCAAAGGCCAGCGCGCACTGATCGTTGCGCCTCCCCGTACCGGTAAGACTGTTCTTCTTCAAAACATCGCGCACTCGATTGAGAAAAACCACCCTGAAGCGATCCTGATCGTTCTTCTGATCGATGAACGTCCGGAAGAAGTAACCGACATGGAACGCTCGGTGCGCGGCGAAGTTATTTCGTCCACCTTCGATGAGCCTGCCCAGCGTCACGTGCAGGTCGCGGAAATGGTAATCGAGAAGGCCAAGCGTCTTGTGGAGCACAAGCATGACGTCGTCATTTTGCTTGACTCGATCACCCGTCTTGCCCGTGCGTATAACTCCGTGGTTCCTCCCTCTGGAAAAATCCTTTCCGGTGGTGTAGATTCCAACGCGTTGCATAAGCCTAAGAGATTCTTTGGCGCGGCTCGTAACATTGAAGATGGCGGTTCCTTGACCATTATCGCGACAGCGTTGGTCGATACCGGCTCTCGAATGGACGAAGTCATTTTCGAAGAATTCAAGGGTACCGGTAACATGGAACTCGTTCTCGACCGTAAATTGTCTGAGAAACGGGTCTTCCCGGCGATGGATATCAACAAGTCAGGAACTCGAAAAGAAGAGTTGCTCTTGCCAAAAGACGTCCTGAACCGTATGTGGATACTGCGCAAATTGCTGCAGCCTTTGAACACTGTCGATGCTATGGAATTCCTGGTTACCAAACTTGAGAAAACCCAGAGCAATGTAGAGTTCTTAGAATCAATGAATGGATAATACCTTGCCCAGGGGATGTCGTGATTGGCGCGGTATCTAGGGCACGTGACGCTAGTTTTAAGGGAAACACGATGAAAGAGAACATTCACCCGAAGTATGTTGAGTCCCATGTACAATGTGCGTGTGGAACGAAGTTTACGACTCGCTCTGTAAAGCCAGAGATCCAGGTCGAAATCTGCAGTCAGTGCCACCCCTTCTTCACGGGTAAGCAAAAGCTGATGGATACAGCCGGTCGTATCGAAAAATTCAAGAAGAAATACGCACAAAAATAAGCTGCGTCTTGTCGATTGTGAGTGGACTGCCCGAATTCCCTGTTAAGGTGAATTTGGGCATTCTTCTTTGAGGCTAATCTGGGACGGCGGGAGAGCAAGCACTCATGTACGATAAACTAGAATCGATTGAGTTACGATTTGGTGAAATTGATAGCATCATGTCAAGGCAAGGTCTTAGCGGCCCGGAGCTGACAAAGCTATCGCGGGAACGCGCTAGTTATGCGGAAATAGTGGAAGCTTATCAGCTCTACAAAAAGACCAAATCCGAACGCGATCAGGCCAAGGTTATGCTCAACGAAGAGAGCGATCCCGAGATGCGCAGCATGGCCAAGGAAGAACTTGATCTGCTGGAAGAGCAGGTCATTGAGCTTGAAAAGCGCATGCAGGTTCTGACCCTTCCCAAAGATCCGAATGATGATCGCAATATCATGCTCGAAGTCCGAGCCGGGACTGGAGGCGAAGAGGCCTCCCTCTTTGCTGCCGACCTTTTGCGCATGTATACGCGTTATGCGGAAAACAACCGCTGGAATGTCGAATTGATGTCAGCAACCGAATCCGCCACGGGCGGCTATCGGGAAGCGATCGTTTTGATCAGTGGCGAAAGTGTCTATCGCCGCATGAAGTTTGAATCAGGGGTGCACCGGGTGCAACGGGTGCCCGCCACGGAAGCTCAGGGCCGCATCCATACCTCAGCCTGTACGGTAGCCGTGCTCTTGGAAGTGGACGACATAGATGAAGTCCATATCGATGCCAAGGATATTGAGATAACTCTTTGTCGATCGTCAGGCGCCGGTGGTCAGCACGTTAACACCACCGATTCTGCCGTTCGCATCGTTCATAAACCTACGGGTGTAGTGGTGGAATGCCAGGATGAACGTTCGCAGGTTAAAAACAAAGAACGCGCGATGAAGGTTCTACGAAGTCGGCTGTTGGAGCGCGCGCAACGCGAACAGCAGGACGCGATCAGTGCGGATCGTAAGAGTCAGGTCGGAAGCGGAGATCGCAGTGAGCGCATCCGGACCTATAACTTTCCGCAAGGCCGCTTGACGGATCACCGCATCAACCTCACACTCTACAAGCTCGCTGCGGTGATGGAAGGTGATCTTAACGAAGTCCTGGATGGACTCGCCACCGCGCATCAGACCGAACTCTTAAAGAGCGAGCTGGAGAAAACTCAGGGGATTTAAGCCGATGACGCAAGACATTTGGACCATTAAGGATGTGCTCTCATGGTCGATAGGGTTTCTGCAAAAGTCCGGATCTGACAGTCCGCGCCTCGATGCTGAACTGCTTTTAGCGGAAGCGCTCGAATGTCGGCGCCTCGACCTTTATCTCGACTACAGTAAGCCCTTGCATCAAGACGAACGCAATCGCTACAAAGAGATGATTCGCCGGCGTGCCCAGGGGGAACCGGTAGCCTACATAACAGGCCATCGCGACTTTTTTGGTTTAACCTTTAATGTCTCCGCGGCCACGCTTATCCCACGGCCCGATTCCGAACTACTCATAGAACTTTTGCTCGCCGATACAGCAAAAGACAGCACCCTGCGCGTGCTCGACATCGGGACCGGCACGGGATGTTTAGCGGTGGCTCTCAAACACCACCGCCCGAACTGGACCGTTGAAGCTTGGGATATCAGTCCTGAGGCCCTTGCCATCGCGGCCTCGAATGTGGCCCGAAACAAGGTCGAAGTAGAGCTGCGTGAGGTTAATGGTCTCGATCAGGCGAGCTGGGGCAAAGACCGTCAAACTTTTGACATCATCGTTTCAAATCCTCCCTACATCGCCGCCCATGAAACCTCTGTGATGTCGCCTTCGACGATCAAATATGAGCCGCATACGGCGCTTTTTGCTGAAAATAACGGACTACGGTTCTATCAATATTTCGCGCAAAATCTGCCCAGCGTTTTAGCGCCGAAGGGCAAAGTTTACCTTGAAATAGGGTATCAACAGCGAGCTGCTGTATCCTCATTATTAGAGGAAGCTGGATGGACCGACCTGCTTTGCCAGAAAGATTTATCGGGCCACGATCGAGTCGTTGTCGCCACGGCTCCTTAGTTTCAAGGGAATTTAATGCCCGAACATTTTCGCCGCTCTACCGATTGGGAATCCTTTAAACAACTGGTAAAAACCGTGGCCTTTATGGTTCTCGGTCTCACCCTTTTAGCGATACTTTATCGGCCCGTGCTCCTCGGCGTGGTCTCAAGTCTTATCATCTCCTACATTGCTATACCCTTTGTCGATAGCGTCTGCGCACGCTCGCCGATAAGCCGGAAAAAAACCGTGGGTCTGATGATCATGATTTCGGTTGTTATGATCAGCGCAGCAGCCATCCTTATTTTGCCCTTTATCTATGAAGAAACACTGCATATCCTACGTATGCTTCCTGAAGCCGTAAGTTATCTCGAAACCATTTTGAAGCCCCTGGCAAGTCGTCTGGCTGCCACACGGTTGATCCCTGAAGAAGCCGTTCAAGCCGGATTGCGTCGTCTTACGGCGTTGCCGGAAGTCCTCGCCGATTCCAACGCCGTGCAGCAGCTGTTCATGCGTACTCCGGCGGTGATTGAATTGATCTTCAATATCGCGATGATTCCAGCATTTTGTTACATTTTTCTTGCCGAACTCGATCGCATTAAATTTCTCATCCGCAAATGCATACCCATCGAGCTCCAGCCACTGGGTGTCACCTCTATCTTTCGCGTGAATCTGGTGCTTCGATCCGTCGTCAAAGGCCAGTTTATCGTCGCGTTCTGTCTAAGCGTTCTCTACATGTTTGGGTTTGGTGTCATCGGAGTTCCATCAGGGATCGTGATCGGCGCTCTGGCTGGTTTTTGCCGAATCGTCCCTTATTTTGATATCATCGTGGGTCTTGTGCTTTGCACGATCGTGATCCTGACTCAAGGCAGCGGGCTTGGCGTCTTTATAGCTGCCATCGTTGTCATCGGCATCGTCCAGGCTCTTGACGGTCTGGTCGTTACACCTCGAATCATCGGCG
>Ga0066648_10001554_pt1 | contig 12303 bp, 12 predicted proteins | sample CryGeyCG12114_NA_FD_59537 | JGI IMG/M metagenome (GOLD analysis project Ga0066648, IMG submission 59537) | Groundwater microbial communities from aquifer - Crystal Geyser CG19_WC_8/21/14_NA | ecosystem: Environmental > Aquatic > Deep subsurface > Groundwater | place: USA: Utah: Grand County... | reverse complement strand
CGCGCTCAAGAACGAACTGGGCCCACACGCACTGGCCTCCAACCGCCTCTTCACCGATGGGGCCGAGGTGCTGTGGAACCTCGGGTCCCACGCCCCTGAAGGCACGCCTGAGCAGATCAGCGCGATGAGGTTGCTAGTGCCTCGCTCGGGCCAGTACGTCTTCAACGAGGTTGTGGCGCAGTACCTGAAGCGCATTGCGTTCAGCGACGGCTACGCGCGGCTTATCCGTTTGGAGAACTACGGCGAGGCCGAGGTCGTTCTCGACCCGGACCGCGGCTACGGCCACCCCATCTTCGCCAAGGCAGGGGTGACGGTCGACAACGTGCTGGGCGCGATCCGAGCCGGCGACTCCCTCGAAGACACAGCTGAGGACTACGGCCTGCCAGTTGCCGAGCTCCGCGATGCCCTGTCCCTGAGCGCCTAATCCCCGTCGCGTGCTCCCTCACGTCTTCGTCGACCGAAGCCTGGGAGCCCTGCAGGTCCCGCGACTCTTGCGGGCGGCTGGTATCGAGCTTACGACGATGCGAGAGCACTACGGCGAGGAGGCGGGCCAGAGTGTCGACGACGTGGACTGGCTCATCGAAATCGCCGACCGTGAGTGGATCGGGTTCTGCAAAGACGCCGCGATCAAGCGCAACGAGGGAGAGCGGGAGACGGTTATCGCGAGAGGCGCCCGACTGTTCGTCGTGCCGCGAGCTGACGTGAGTGCCGCGGAGGTGGCGTCACGCTTCACGAACAACCTCGCTGCGATCACGGAAGCGGCGGCCGAGCCCGGGCCCTTCATCTACAGCGTCCAGCTGACCCGGATTGAGCGCTTGCTCTAGCGCGGGTCTGCCGTCACGCCGTCATAGGGATGCCGATGTTGGACCGTAGGCAGGTGAAGGTGACCCGCCGTCAGAACTGTCGCATCGTTCCTGCGCGAACAAGGGTCGTGGCCTAGGTTCGGGCAAGTGAACGGGCTGACGAAGGGGCGAGTGCTGAGAGTCGTCAACGACTACATCGGCGTGCACGGCGGATACCTTGGTGACTTCACTTACCGCACCCACCAGGAGTTCTACCCGGTCTACTGCGACTTGGAGCACATCGACCCCTACAAGGTTGAGGGCACTACTCGGGAGAGCTTCATCGAGATCCTGGTGAGTCAGAACCCTCACGACCAGGCCAAGATCCTTCGCGGCCTGCTCGAGCGGTTTCCTGCTGGGGCAACCGAGGCACCTGAGCGTCGAAGGCGCACAGCCGACCTGATGCAAGAGTGGATCAACGAGCTAGAGGCAGCTCCCGCCGTGGCCGGCCAAACACCGCGCGCCACCCGGGATGTGGTCATCCGAGCCATTGCCGACGCTGAGCGGCTGGTCGGTAGCACGGGTGCGACAAGTGGTGTAGATCGGGTTCACACTGCGCTGCACGGTCATCTCCTGGCCCTATGCGATGCCAACGGCATCGCCACTCCGTCGGATGCGGGTTTGACGACGGTGTTCAAGGCGCTACGCGCAGGCCATCCAGCGCTGCAGGAGCAAGGCCCTCGACACCAGGACATTCGGAAGGTGCTCAACTCTTCTGCGGCGATCTTGGACGCACTGGACCCGGTACGAAACCGAGCCAGCGTGGCGCATCCAAATGAGGAGCTCCTGGCCGAGCCAGAGGCGATGTTGGTTGTCAACGTTGGACGAACCTTGCTCAACTACCTGGACGCCAAGCTAGGCGAGGTACCTGCACGCTGAGCCGCGCGTGGTAGCCGGTGACGGCACAACGGCATGCCGTCACCCGTACCTAGGTCTTCAGGAATGGGGTTCCAAGGCCCTTGAGCGCCTTCGGCCAGGCAGCCATCCATGCTGCCATCGTCTCGTTCAGCGCTTGGAGCCCTGCCTCGGCTTCCGCGACCAGGCTGGCCGGATCGAGCGGCTTGTACTGACCTTTGACCCCGACCTGGAGTGAGCTCGCGCCACCGGGGTTAGTTGTCCATGGATTTTTCGGCTCGACTCCACCGCTGATGCTCTGGGGGCGCCATCGGTGGAAGTCTTCGTGGCGGCGCGCGGTCAGAGCCTCCCACCTGGGGTCGGCAATCAGGCGGGGGAGTAGGTCGAACCACTGGGTGACGCCTGGGTCGTTGGCGGCTGCGGCTGAGGCGCCAATGTTGTTGACCTCTTCCTGGTTGAAGAAGAGCCAGGCGGCGGAAGATGTCGAGAACGGGGGAAAGCCGGCTGCGCGTCTGTACTTCTTGACCTGGCTTAGCTCCGCTGTGCAAGCCGATGAGAGCAGGAGGCTGCGCAGCGTGACGTTGATCAGGCCGTGGCCGGCGCTCATGGCGTAGTAGCCCGTCATTTCTGCGAGAGCACGCATCGCCATGTCGGCGCCGCGCTCTACCTTGCGGTCGGCCTCAAGCCAGCGCTGAGCCTCAAGGAGAGCAGTCCCGGCGAGCCCGAGTTGCTCGCCGGCAGCGGCCACGCGACCAATGAGTTCGAAGCCACGACCTTGGGCTGCGCCATGGGTGATCGTGTGCATTTCAATGAACGAGGCCTTGGTGCCCAGGGTCTGCCAGTCCATGGCCACCGCTTCGATCGGACCCTGGTCCGATCCCGAGGGACCGCTCTTGACTCCCGAGAAGAAGGTTCGAAGCACCATCGCGGCGAGCTCTGGAGGTTCCCCCGCCGTCCCGTCAGGGGAGCCGTCCATCGGTGCCGTCATGCCGTCTCGCCGTCATTGCTGCTGTCAATCAAAGCGCTAGCCAGGAGGTAGTTGGGGGACCGATCGAGGTTGTGGCGGCTGCGGTCGTAGCGCCGCGTAGTCCTGGGATCGGCGTGACCGAGAGCGTCCTGTACGTCCTGCAGGGCAGCCCCAAGACGTAGCGACTCAGTCGCGTAGGAGTGCCGCAGGCTGTGCGGAGTGACGCCAGCGGGCAAGCCAGCGTCTCGGCAGAGCCGCCCTAGTTGCTCGTAGGCCAGCTGGTAGCCCCAGCGGTCCTGACTAGCCGTCGACGTGAAGATCGGTCCGCTGGTGCGGCCGTGGAGGTAGGCGTCGATGAAGCGGACAACCGGGGGAGCGAGGGCCACCCGAGCGCTCTTGCCACCTTTGCGGGTGACCTTCAGAACCCGGTGGCCATGGTCATGGCCGTAGTCGCGCATGTCAGCGCCAAGCGCCTCGGAGATACGCAGGCCGCAGAAGGTCAGGAGGTAAACCAGGGCAGCGGAGCGAGGGGAGTGCGCGGCCGCGGCCGCGAGTAGCCGGCGCAGCTCGTCAGCAGTGAGCCCAATGGCTTGGGAGTCGTCGGACACCTTGGGCCGGCGCACCGAGGCAACGGGGGAGTGGGTCAGCACTTCGGCGTCGTGCACCCCGTAGTCATAGAAGCCCGACAGCGCCGAGAGCTTGCGGGCAACTGTTGCTGGCGCTGCAGGTCGGCCGGTGCGGGGCTGGGGCTCCGTCGTCAGGTGACGCACCCACAGGTCGACGTGGTGACGCTCGGCCGCAAGAGGGTGCACGCCGAGACGGTTGCACCACTTCGCCCAGGCCTCTAGGTCGCGGCGGTAGGCGGTGGCGGTGTTCTTGGGATGACCTACCAGCCAGCCGGCGGCCAGGCGCGTGAACGGGTCATCGGTGCTCGACCCTGGCAGCCGGTCGAGGGGACCAGGGCGGACCGAAAGCGGCCCGACCGGGGTGGCGGTGGAGTGCTCTACAGGGGTCAGCGACACGATACCGACGCTAGCGGCTAGATCGGACAGCCAGTGGAACCGCTCGATCCTCGTGTGAGTCAAACTGAGTTGTGCCCACCATGGATCCTGCCGACAGCCTCACGACCGCTGAGCAGGCGCTGCGTGACGTAGTTGCTGCCGTGATGTTTCAAGAGCACGGCGAGGGTTGGTTGGAAACGGTAGTACCCGCCGACGTGTTGGAGCGGTGGCGATCAGTGCGGGCGGAGGAGGCGCGTCAGCGAGCAGGTCACGTGCTGACGGGCGTGAGCGATTTGTCCTACGCCTTCCTAGGTGACCTGATAGAGCTCATCAAGAAGAAGGGCCACTGGGCCAAGCACTTCGAACCCATCTTTGGCGACAAGGCGTCCGCGTTTGCTCTCCTTGACCTCCTACAGCGCATCCGTCGACCAGTGGATCACGCGCGACCCCTTCTGCCCTTCGAGGAGGATCTTGCCTCGGGAATAGCTGGCTACCTACGAAACAGGGTGACGATCTACTTGAGCAGCCAAGACCCAGCCGGTGACTACTACTCCCGCATCGAGCGGATTGAGGACAGCTTCGGCAATGCTTTCACCTACCGACCGGGGTCGAACCCGGACACCCTGAGCGTCGTCGCGACAACAACCACGCTGCATGTCGGGGATCAAGTGACCTTCAGGTGCGAGGGAACCGACCCCGAAGGCCGGTCGCTTAGCTGGCGGCTCACCACGGGGGGTCAGCAGTTCGTTCCTGAGCCCGGTGGGTCTGAGTTGCTCTGGACGGTCGAGGAGAGCGAGACCGGAAAAGTTCACCCGGTTCTCATTTACATGAGTCATAACGGCAGGTACCACCGCAACGTCGAGTCGAACCAGGGCGTCGACGGGCTTGTTGTCTTTCAATACCAAGTCCTACCGCCGAAGCACTGACCACCCCTAGATAACGTCCTTTATCTTAGGATTACCGTCCGGGCAGACGAGGGCGACAGTTGTAAGTGAAGATGACGTACGAGTCACCGTCGGTGTGACCGAGTCGGTGGTACTGCGCTTCGTCGCAACGCATGTAGAAGATCATCGTCAAACCCTCGCGTACGTCGGTGTCGTGGATGGGGAGCGACAGTGTGATCGAGTCGCCGTAAACCATGTCTGTCCGGGGGGCGCCCGTGCCCACCTTCGCTGCGTACCAAGCGAGGCGTCGTCCCTGTGGGTCGGTGCCTTGGGCCTCGAAGGTCACAGTGTCGCCGGGATGAAGCGTCATCCCAGTCTCGCAAATGGTGTCTGCTGATTGTGCCGCGCCAGGCGTCGGACTTAGCAACTCATTGCCGAGATGGTCGCGGACGACGTCGATGCGTGGGTAGTACTCCCCAGTGGGGTCCTGGCTGCTCATGTAGATAGTGACTCGATTTCTGATGTCTCCTGCGATTCCTGATACGAGGTCTTGCTCGAAGGCGATAAGCGGTCGACTGTGCGCAATAGTGTTTCGCAGGTCGTCGAGGCGCTTCAGCAACGGGGCGACTTCCTTCTTCTTACCCAGTGCCTCTGCCAGCGGCTCCCAGTTCTTCTCCGCGATGGTAAGCAGCGCATAAAGATCCGCGTAAGCCAACCCGGCCGGTGGCACTTGAGTGACCCCTCGGGGGAGCCGCTTAGCCTGCTCGGTAGCAGCGCGTTCCTGCCAGGCCTGTCGCTGCTCCGTGGTCGAGACATGCTCAAGCCAAGCTGTACCCCATTGGGCCGCAAAGACTTGAGCCATCAAGTCACGCAGCGCCTGCTCGCAAGCCTGAATAGCGCCGCCAGGGGTCAGATACGACATAAGGGACTCGTCCTAGAGGGCCCTCATCGGGCCTCAAGTTCCAAAGCAGCAGCGACTGCCTCAAACTCGATAAGCGCGGCCGTCAGGTCTTCCACGATCTCTCGGGCGATGATCTCTGGCGTAGCCAGCTTGTCGAAATCCTCCAAGGACTCATCGCGCAGCCAGGTCAGATCCAGGTTGACCTTGTCGCGTGTCATGAGCTCGTCGTAAGTGAAGGCCTTGAACCGCTCGGACTCCCTGCGCTAGGACCGCGGAGCGCCAGGCTGGTAGGAGTTTACGAAGTCGTTTAGGTGGTGACGGCGCAGTGGGTCTTGCTTGAGAGTGAAGTGCTGGTTGGTGCGCAGGTCGTACACCCACAGGCGTTCGGTCCAAGGCTGCTCGGAGGCGGGCCGCTTGTCGAAGAACAGGACGTTGGCCTTAACGCCTTGGGCGTAGAAGATCCCGGTTGGCAGCCGCAGCATCGTGTGCAGCTCGAAGTCCTTGAGCAACCGTCGGCGCAACACCTCACCCGCGCCACCTTCGAACAGGACGTTGTCGGGTAGGACGACGGCTGCTCGGCCGTTGATGCCCAGGATTGTGCAGATGTGCTGCACGAAGTTGAGCTGCTTGTTGGAGGTCGTGACCACGAAGTCCTGGCGTTCGATCTCGCGGTCTTCGCGGACCTCGCGCCCGTCCGCACCGACCATCGTTAGGGAGGACTTCCGGCCGAAGGGTGGGTTGGACAGGACTACAGACCAGCGCTTGACGGGCGGCGCAATGAGGGAGTCGCGCACTTCGATCAAGCTCTCCCCGGTGGGCTTGCCGATGCCGTGGAGGATGAAATTCATCGCCGCCAGGCGTGCGGTGCCGTCAACGAGTTCGACGCCGTGGACGAAGTCGTCACGTAGGTGATCCCGCTGGGCTGGCGTCAGGGTTTCGGCATGACGTGCGGCGTACTCATGTGCGGCAAGAAGGAAGCCTCCGGTGCCCGCGGCTGGATCGGTGACGGTGTCCGCGACCGTCGGCTGGATGCAGTCGACCATCGCCTGGATCAGCGGGCGAGGGGTGAAGTACTGGCCTGCGCCGGACTTGATGTCCTCGGCGCCCTTTGACAGCAGCTCCTCGTAGGCGTCGCCCTTGATGTCGGTGTCGGTGGCCGACCAATTTTCTTTATCGATCAAGTCGACGATCAAGCGCTTGAGCTTTGCGGGGTCTTGGATGCGGTTCTGCGCCTTGCGGAACACCGTGCCCAGCACGCCGGGACGTCGGCTCAGGTCCTCGAGGATGTGCCGATAGGTGACCTCGAGATCGTCACCGTCGGCGTCCAGCAGGCGCTGCCAGGAGCAGTGCCGGGGAACGATGCGCTCTGGCTTGAGCGGACGAGTCTCCCGCTCGTGCGCCATCTTGAGGAAGAGCAGGTAGGTCAGCTGCTCGGTGTACTCGATGGTTCCGACCCCGTCGTCGCGTAGGACGTTGCAGTAGGACCACAGCTTGTCGACTAGGCGACGGGACTCACTCACGGCCAACACAATTCCTTAAGATTCGAAGCCTGGGGCTCACGGGTGTCATCAAGTCGCCGCATCCGCCAGCTTCTTGACCGAATCCATGTCCGCGCGGCGGCCGACGAGACGACCCGAGAAGGCAGCCGTCAATAGCGCCTGTCGTAACGCCGCCTGACGACGGCGAGCGGTAACAAGGCCAGACTGTAATTGCTTCGAGGCTTGCATGTACTCCGTGACCTGTGCGATGTCAGCAGCCTGGTCCCGTTCATCGATGTGAGGCACCATGATCGACAAGAGTGACGACTGAGAGATATTGCGCATAGAGTCCTTCGTTCCGGTTGCCTTGGCGGAAATCTGTGCCCTAGCGGACGGGGAAGAGAGGGCAAGTTGCAGCCATTGAGCGCTTACAGGCTCCGCCGGCACCAGGCGAAGACTTTTGTCGCTAAGCAGCAGCCGGGGACGGACGTCGTCGACTAGCACCGACGCCCCAACATACGAGGTCGTATTGGCGCGGCTAACGAGCAGATCGCCCGAGTGGATCTCGTAACGGGGGTCAACCAGATTAGTTGGAACGGCTTTGTTCTCGTCAGCCTTGAATCGACCCCACGTCATAGCACTCACCTTGATGATGCCCCACTGGTCTATGCCCGCGGGACCTGAGGATCCGCCGAACGATCTGCCAGCCTCGATCCGATTCACGAACACACCTAGCGGAGACTGACGGCGCTCAGGCCGTTCGATGACCGATGAAAGCGCGGCACGTTGATAGTTAACGAGTCGTGCCGAAGCTTGCTGCTCTAGCGCCGAGGCCGCCTCGAGTCGGGAGAGGTGGTCCTCGAGGATTGCGACGATTCGTTGCTGCTCTTGGAGCGGTGGAAGTGGGATGGGTATATCGCGGATCACTTTAAGACCAAGCCGGGGTCGTCCAACGCCGTGCCGATGTTTGTCCGCCCACCGACGCACAGCAGGGGCCTGTAGGGCATAGAGAACCCAGCGCTTGTCGACGTTGTCTGCAAGCCGGACCCGTATGCAATCTGCCTTCACGATCGCGGGACCCAGCCAGGCAGGCGCCAGGCAGGCCCGGGGGAGCACGTCCCCCAGGGACGCTACGAGCAGGTCACCTGACTCGACCTCGTGCTGCCGCAGTGATTGGAAGTGGCTCTCGGATATATGGGCCTTGGCATCGACGAAGTGGCCATCGCCAATATTCTGTAGGCGAACAACCCGAGGGCCTCGTTCGCTGTAATGAGCGCTAGTAAGGTGTGAGCCAAACGGACCGTCAGTTATGGCTCGAGGCTCCGGGCTTTGAAGCTCTTCCAGCCGAGTAACGCGCCAAGTGGTTGGCACCTGCATCAGGCTGTCAACTCGTTATTCAATGCCTCTACCAACGCTGCGGCTCGCTCTCCAAGGTCATGGCTTACGCCGTCCAGTCCTCCACGTTCGGTGAAGGGAGCAGTATCCAGGTCGTCAGAGTCGATACCTGCTGACACTGCGATCACCTCGACCATGCGGTCCAGCCACCACCGCTCCCGAGGGCTGAACGTAGTACCGGCCTGCTCCTGCTGGGCCAGCCAACCGGCGTAGCGCTCCCGCACTCGGTCGGCGTAAGGCACGAGTTCGCCTTCGGTGCCGAGGGTGAAGCGTAAGAGGGACACCAGGTCGGTGAGAGTGTGTCGTTCACTGTGCCGCACACGGCCGACCTCGACGGCGGCGTAGGCGGCCCAAATTAGGTCCGGGGTCCAACTGCGCGGTGGCCGACTGATGCGGTCTGAGAGCTCTTGGATGTCAGCGAAGGAGATGCGCCGTTCCCTGGCCTCGCCAAGAAGTTGGATGGCGGCGATCTCGTCGCGGTGCTCGTCTAGGTACTGCTTCCAGGACTCGACGATCGACCGGGCGCGGTTGGTGTCGACGACGCCGTGGGCATCAAGGAGGACGTCGACGCTGACCTCGTCGATGACCTTGTCATGCGCCGTACGCAGTTCCAGGATGCGCAGGCGGAGATCGGGGTTGGCGGCCAGCGGCTCGATCGCCCGTTCAAGCAGGTCTTGTACAGCGGCCTCCGGGTCGGCGGCTCCCTCGGCGGCTCGGGCCTGAGTGTCGGGGTCGACGGCGTTCACCAGGCCGCGGACCACATCGCGCACTGGTTGACCGGCGACGGTGTCGAGCTCGACGCGCTCGGCTGGAGTCAGCTGCAGCTCGAGCGCGGCAAGCCGGGAAGCGAGGGTGGCGGTCTCGGTTTCGGTGATCGTCAGGGCCGCGGCTTTGGCGAGCAGTTGCTTGAGAGAGGCGCCCTTGTCCCGGTTCAGGGGAGGGTCGACGAAGTCGTGCTCGGTGACCCCGACGGCATCGACGATGACGAAGCGGGTCTTTGCGGCGGCGTCGGGCGTGACGGCTTGGAAGTCAGAGGGGTCGATGGTGCGGGCCCCGCGGCCCTTCATCTGCTCGAAGTACTGAGCCGAGCGCACGTCGCGCATGAAAAACACGCACTCCAGCGGCTTGACGTCGGTACCGGTGGCGATCATGTCCACGGTGACGGCGACGCGCAAGGAGCCCGAGGTCCGGAAGCGCTGCAGGTGCCCCTTGGGGTCTTTGGCGTTGTAGGTGATCTTCGCGGCGAAGTCGTTGCCCTTGCCAAAGACCTCCCGCACGGTGGTGACGACCTCCTCGGCGTGGGCGTCGTCCTTGCAGAAGATCAGCGTCTTAGGCACTGTCGAGCGGCCGGGGAAGATCTCGGTGTAGAGGCGGTCGCGGAAGGTTTCCAGCACTAGGCGGATCTGGGAGGTGGAGGTCACAGCCCGGTCCAGCTGCTTGTTCGTGTACTCCAGGTCCTCATCGAGCTCGACGAGCTTCTGCACCCGAGTGCGCCGGTCCACGGTGGGCACCACGGTGCCGGCTTCGATGCGGGAGCCGCCCTGACTGATCTGGGTAGCGATCTTGTACAGATCGAAGTCGACGTTGACCCCGTCTGCCACGGACTGAGGGTAGGTGTACTCACTGACCAAGTTCTGACGGAAGAAGCCGAAGGTCTGCTTGCCCGGGGTAGCCGTGAGCCCAACGACGTGGGCGTCGAAGTACTCCAGCACCGAGCGCCACACCCCGTAGATGGAGCGGTGGGCTTCGTCGACGATGACGAGGTCAAAGGCCTCCGGCGGCAGCGAGGGGTCGTAGGCGACCGAGACAGGCGCGCCAGGAACGTAGGAGTCGAGGCCCGGGTCGTCGGTCTCGGTGACGGCTTCGCCGCGCAGGGCCAGGAAGACCCGCTGGATCGTTGAGATGACCACGTGAGTGCTGCCAAGGGCACCGGCACTAGAGAGTTTGTCGACGTTGTAAATCTCGGTGAAACGCCGCCCATCGTCAGGGGTCCGGTAGTTCTGAAATTCCGCCAGCGTCTGGTCAGCGAGGTTGTTGCGGTCGACGAGGAACAGGACCCGGTGGAACCCGCCGTGCTTGAGCAACCGGTAGGCAGTGGTGACGGCGGTGTAGGTCTTACCGGCGCCGGTTGCCATCTGCACCAAGGACCGGTCGAAGCGCTGCTCGGCCAGTGAACGCTCGATGCCGTTGATGGCGGTGATCTGGGCTGGCCGTAGGGGGGCGACGTCTAGCTCCGGCATGTGCTGCACCTTTGCCCGCCAGGTGGGCCGCTCCGGGTCACCTTCAGCCTCACGTAGCGCTCGCGCCAAGGTGGCGGGGGTGGGGAAGCCGAAGATGCGCCGCGCTCGTGGCGTCGGGTCGTACCCGTTCGTGAAGTGTGTCTCCGAGCCGCTGGCCTCGAACACGAACGGCAGTCGTCCCTCGACGGTGAGGGACTTAAGGCGTACCTCCGCAGGCAGGCCCTCAGCGTACATAGCTGATTGCCACTCGACGCCCGACAGCGTTGTGCCCTCGGGCTTCGCCTCGATGACACCCACAGCTCGCTTGTCGACGTAGAGCAAGTAGTCGGCTCGACCGTGACCCTTGGCCATGATCGTCTCGCGGACCGCGACTCCAGGTCCGGCGAAGAGGTTCATCGCCGCTCGGTCTTGTACAGCCCACCCGGCCGCCAGGAGCTGGCTGTCGATCAGGACGCGGGCACGCTGCTCTGCGGCTAGTTGCGGGGGCGTCTCTGACATAGCCAGCCACAGGTTACTTGAGACGTCGCCCGTTGACCCGGTAACCATGCGATCTGCTCATGTTTGAAGTACTCAGTCCCTGTGATCTGACGGCATGCCGTTACGACGGCACTCGCACAAGCAGTCCATTGAGCTAGCGCACTCCTTCGCCGGCGCTACGCGCCGGATGCCCGCGCGGGCGCGGGGGCGCCGATCCTCTGCGCCCGCGTCAAGGGCTCCCTCGACCTTCTTGCGCGGCATCTTCTGACCGGCTTCGCCGGGCTGCTCTTCTTCTACTCCGCTAGCAACAAGCTCGCGTCCACTCCTTGACCCGTGCTCGGTCTCGACGGCTTGGGACTTCGCCACCTCCGCCCAAAGAAGGCGGAGGTCGCCTTCGCCAGACAGACAAGAGCCCCGGCACCGTTCGAGCGGTCCGGGGCATGAGCACCAAGGAGTACACCTTGAATACTGACAACAAGCTACCCACCATCCGCTGTGGCTACTGCCGCCGCATTGCCTACTGGGTCCGGCCGCGTACAGGAGTGCAGGTCTGCTCCACGTGCAAGGGACTGCTGATCCAGCGCGACTGGTCAGCGCTCGCCCTTCGGTGGCTGACCTACCGGCCCGAGGACTGGGTGGGCGATGTGGCCGGGTTCCTTGAGGTCGACGCGGACGCGGAGCGGGCCGACTTAGAGCACCAGGTGCCCCTTGAGGTCTGTGAGGGCTGCGACGGTTCGATCTGTGGCTCTGAGCCGCACCGACACCTGCGGGTCCTCGCCGTGCCGACTGTGGTGGCCAAGCCCAGGAACGCGAAAGAGGACCGAGGCTAGTTGAGCGTGGGGCCAGCTGGGGGTGCGTAGTGCACCTCTGCCGGCCCGCACACCGTGCCGTGACGGTCGATGGGGATGAACACCATCGGGTCCTCGGCCCCGTCGGTCGCTTCGATCATGGCGGCTACGGCTCTAACCAGGTCCTCATTCATGCCAGTCCAAGCTAGGTGGGGGTTGGGACAGCTGAGCGGTGCTCGCCTTCCTCGCTGCGCTCGTCGGCTCGCTGGTGAGCGCTCGGCATCCCCCGCGATTGCTCGGAGCTGTGGCAGTCTCAGGCCGCGCTTTCTACCGTTCGGCGGGGTCTATGCCCAGGTCGGACACCATGGCGCTGTTACAGGAGGTCTCTTCAAAGCGGCGCAATCGCGCCAACTACATCGCTAAATGCAACAAGGACCCGTCCTGGCAGACGAGCCCTTGCAATTCATTACCTGCG
>Ga0066648_10001552_pt1 | contig 12314 bp, 13 predicted proteins | sample CryGeyCG12114_NA_FD_59537 | JGI IMG/M metagenome (GOLD analysis project Ga0066648, IMG submission 59537) | Groundwater microbial communities from aquifer - Crystal Geyser CG19_WC_8/21/14_NA | ecosystem: Environmental > Aquatic > Deep subsurface > Groundwater | place: USA: Utah: Grand County... | reverse complement strand
AAAGCCAACATGCCAGTATACTCGATTGTCCGGTCCGCCCATCGCAACTTCTTCCTCAGGTACGATAGCTGGGGGTTGAGGCTCGGGCTCCTCGGGCAGATCTTCTTCCTCGTCCGCAGCTTTCTTCTTCTTGGGCGTCTTCTTTTTCTTCGGTGGCTTCCACGGCTTGTTCTCATCTAGCCGAACGTAGGGAAGCATATCGTTGATCTTCTCGTGCCCAGGAAGCCTCAGTGTGCGCATGACCTCGAATACTGCTTGTTCTTTGTCCTTCGCCTCAATCATGAGATCCATGTCTTGTGCACAGGGTGGTAGGGTGTACACACGAGGACTGTGCTTCCTTCTTTGTCGAGCAGTAATAGTCCCCGGACATGGCTCAGAATAATGCATCTTCTGTGTTATACCCTTCCTGTCCCAAGTTGCTTTGATACGAGGATACAGCTCCATGATGTCCAGTGTGCCCTCTCGCAGCTTATCCGCATCAAACAGGATGTTGTTGTGGTGGTAATCAAGCACAAACGGAATATTGAGCTCCTCGCAAACAGGCAGAAGATCATGCACAGTGTAGCACACATCATCGTTCTCGAGCACGAGTCTATTCTTGATCTTCTGAGGTAACTTAGCATAGTTCTCCTTGAAGCGAGCAATTGTCGCCGCTTTATCACCAAAGACGCCACCCATGTGCAGAATCATCACCGCGTCGCGATCCAGCTGTGGCGGCAACTTCAGGAGGTCGAGCAGCTCACAGTGATACTCTAAATCACGGATAGCGGCAGTGATGACCTCAGGACGCGGCGAACCGAGCTGTGTGAATTGTCCAGGATGAGTAGTGAGCCGATGACCGAGCTCTGCTGCAACTCTGCCTGCTTCACCAAGAGCCTCGGATGCAAAAGGCGCAAGCTTGTACCCATACACATCATGCGAAGCGAAAGGGAACATTTCTGACGATAGCCGTAAGAATTTGATGTTATACCGATCATTCCATCTGAGCATTTTCGCTATGTCCTTTGCATTTGCAACGCCGAGAGCCTCAACGTATGCTTGACCTCGAGCAACGTCGGCAGGCTGTTTTTTGTCAGGGCGATTTTTCGTAGCATGTTCCGGTTGCGTAGGATCCTGCAAGGGGTGTCGGTGTTCAAGGATGGAGGCTATCCGACATGTACGTGAGGAGAATACAGGGGGTGTCGCTTGGCGCAGATACGTGTTCAGACATGCGTACCCTAACCTGCCCTTCCATGGTAGGGGCAGATATGAGCTGTTGACAGCTGGGGGCCTTGTCATAGCAGCTGTAAGCTCTTCAGGATCGGCGGCTTCATCGTCATCAGCTTCAGGGTCTGCCTTTACCTCGTTGTCTTCGGTCTTGGATGCTTGCTTTTTTGTGCTTGCAGTCTTGGCTACAGTCGATACAACGGGAGTGGGCGGCTCTACATCTGACATCTCAGACAAAGATGAGTCTGATTCAGAGGCATTGATGCTCTTCTTGGGTGTGTTTCGTGGCGCGCTCTTTTTGCCTCCTGTGCCAGCTGCATTCTTCTCTTCCCTCTCCGCATCTGGAGACGCACGAAGAGCGGATTGAGCATCTTGAACATCCGGATTTCTCTCAGGATTTGCGTCAATGTCTGCGGGAGGCGGCTGCGTCCGTCTTGAGCTCGCCCTGCGAACGGGGGTGACAGCAGGAGCAGCTAGCACTCGTGGCATCGACGGGATGCCCGCAGAGGGAGGTGGCATGGTAGATGCCGCCTGCTCCTCCTGCACCGTAGAGCGTTTTCGTTTTGCCATGCTGAGTTGTGTAGCAGAGACAATCGTCCGTGCATGCACCTGGCACCAGTTTGAGCTCGTCCGAGGGCAAAGAGACCAAGTGTGGAAGCAAGACCTGTATCGCAGGGTGACAATTGAGAGGTTGCCCGTCTGTATCACGCACCTGTTGTACATTCGGTGTCGTAGAGGAGACCTTTTCCACAGAACCACGGTGCGAAGCTCTGCGGCAACATCTTCGTTGGTTTCCAAGTCATTGTCCGTGCACAAAATTCACGTCGCGATCACAAGTCGCGTTCTCTGAGACGTCATCGATATGATAATCGACGACCAGAGGGCATCAGAAGCGTGCCGATTCGCGGCAGAAGATCTGGCGCTATTGATCGCAGTCAAACCAACTTAGCGATCCACAACCATAGGCTCAAGGAGGGACTCCAACATGTGCCAGCAGGGACTCGGATGCTCCGAGATCTCCTCTTCTCTCCGCCTATCTTTTCCGTATGGCGGAGATGTTTGTCCTGTGGCGAGTGGGGCAAAAAGGTCATCTCGTCCGTATCATGAATGCGCCTGAATAATTATGAAGGCTTTAGCAATGCCTCGAGGATACATCTGATCTGTTCAATTTCATCAACAAACGTGTTAGCGCTTCCTAGGTGATAGGTTGATTGCGCCACGAAACCGGTCCGGGAAAGCTAATAAGCCGCGGCGTCTCAATTTGTTTGCCCCTTGGTCGTGCTACGATGCTTGGACGCTTCAAGCGTAAGATATCGCGCACCAAATCGATCGCTATCGAGGCAGGAGATGCTGAGCCGAGTCTCAAGAAGACATTATCTCTAACACCGTCGGACGAAAACCTGATCTCCAGACTCAAGTTCACGGAGGACACGAACCTCGACGACAAGCCACCTCGCAGGTTGACCCCATCTATTTACAGCCATGTATCAGCGAATACAAGCTCCTCACAGAGGACAATATTCAACAACGTTGACTCGGGCTTTCTGTCCTTACCTACAGAAGTATTGTTGACACTCCAAAAGTACTTGAGACCAAGTAGCGAGGTCGCTCTTCGTCATTCTTGTGCAAGGTTTTTTCATCTTTTTGGAATGCCATCTTTCTATCTGTCAGGAGATGACAAGTTCGAATGGATGTGCATGACCGAAAGAGATCAGGATCCTGCCCAGCTGGATCGCCTGGTCTGTGGGCTATGTAAAGAATTGCATCCAAAAGGATCATTTCCTGCGGCCGAACGAAAATTTGTGCCTGCTGATCGTGATTGCAGGCAGGTATGGCTGTGTGCGCATAAGCATCTGGGCTACCAAAAGACACTGAAGACCATTAAGGCTGGTCACGAAGCTCCCTTCAGGGCTGAAGCTCTCGAACCCTGCTCTCGTTGCAGGGAGACTATTAGAAGTAGGTCAGTGTTTGACCGACCGGAGAAGGGCACTTCCGAGGCAGATCTTGAGAGTGAAAATGCTGCTTCGCTGCTAGTGACGAAGATTGCGATCCTTCAAGCGCCTGCACCTAACTACCGCGAAAAGACAACGAGTGGAAGTCCGGTCTACAAGGAGGTGTTCGGCGTCAAAGACGTCGCCGCTGCGTTGTCAGCAATCGACTTCCCCATTTGCTCTCACATTAAGCTATCAGACCCATATATGTTAAGCAGGTTCTGTCGGTCTTGCATCAATACGCAGAAGCTGCCGCCTGGTGTCAAGGGTCCTCCCTGTATCTCAGAATCCAGAAAGGAATTTGGAGATCCAGAATACCTGGGCAGATGCAAACAATCGTGTTATACCCGGGGCTGCAAGACGCGCTTTATGTTTCAAGCGCGGGAATCTCTTGCACCAGACAGTTCTGGCCTTCGACAGATCTGGCTTGTTATTGCTGTCTATCGCTGGTTGGGTCCTCTCCAGAGCACAAGCAGGAGCCCCGCATGGCTCGGACACGCGATTTCGCATTCAACAAGGACAGAAATGCGACAGAAGTGGGAGGCACTTGAGAAGGCCAACAGGAATAGAAAGCCCATGCCTAACTGGGGGATATGTCTGCTTTACCCAGAGGATTGTAACGTTAGGGAAGACAATCCAGTCCCATATCGTGTAAGCAACAAGGGGAGCGTTCAGGATGCTTTGAAAGGGGTCATTAGCAACTTGCATAAATGAAGTTAGATGATGGTCCTACAAAGTATCACTTGCTTCGTATCTGTAGGTCACATCAGAGAGGCTAAACGGCAGCCCGTCATGCGTTGTCAGCGGCTTGAGCCACGCAGAATTTACGATCAATTTTCCGCCCCGATATGAGTATCCCGCTATTTCCCCCCTCGAGGAATAGAGCTCGGTAGTGCCCGCTGCCGGCAGAATCGGAATGCTGCATGTTGGCGCCGAACTGAGTTGTAGCCCGTACTAATCACAACGAGGCCATGGTGTCACAGAATCCGCAAGCTGTAAACCGTTGTTGCGTCACCCGTCCATTTCTCGAAGTTTATAACAGCGAATTGTGGATAAATCGAACGTCCGTGAGAACAGAATCGGCCCGAGGGGATTTCAATACATGAACCCCAGTTATTGGTGCAGAAGTCTTGGCCAGGAACGTGGTACAAGCCACAGTCGGGATTTTGACGATCTGCCATTCTTGCGACCTGTTGCCATGAGCACTTGTTGGTACGTGCTTTTTGAGCAGCTGCAACGCGCTCGCAGCTCCCTCAAAAGGACTGAAACTTACTAGGCGACTGCAACGATCGCTCTCACAAAGTCTGGAGCCAGATGATACTCTACTCCATCCTAATTGGTCTCGACCCAAATGTTTTAGGCTCAAAACGTCACGACATCGAAAAGTGCGATAGCTATGCCACTCACGCAACTTGAATCCGACATGTCCGCCATCTATTGCAGGTTAGTCCAGGATATACTATACGAGTTTACCAGTACGGCAGATGTTTCGTCAGCGCATACCCACGTCATGTTCGTTGTGGGGTTTTTGCGCCGCTCCTCAAATATGCTGAGGTTGCATCTTCTGCCAGTGTGAGGTTCAAGCAATCAACACGACCTGATAGGAGAATCTCGAAGACTTTTTCCTAGACATTAACGCAATCCACAGCAAGTCGCAATCATGCCTTACCCAGACCAGTTCGAGGGGTTTATGATAAATGAGTTGGGAAAGTACAAGGAGTTCAAGAAGCAGGAATTCAAACCAAAGAAGTTTGGCGACAACGATGTCGACATCAAGATCGAGTGCTGCGGTGTCTGCGGTTCGGATGTTCACACCATCACTGGAGGGTGGGGTGATGCTCCCACACCAATCTGTGTCGGTCACGAAGTCGTTGGTAAGGTCGTCAAGGTTGGGTCGAAGGTCACTACACTGAAGGAAGGTGATCGAGCTGGTGTGGGTGCTCAAATCTGGTCCTGTCTCAAGTGCCAGAACTGCAAGGTCAGAAACTTTCACTCCGCTCTCCATCCATGGTACTAATCAGTCCACAGGCCGACAACGAGAATTACTGCCCTCACATGGTTGATACCTACGGCGCTCCTTACCCAAAAGATGTCGACCCAGATGAGACACTCTCGCAAGGAGGTTATTCTTCTCATATCCGAGCCCACGAATATTTCGTCTTCCCTATCCCTGATGAGATTCCGTCTCACTTGGCGGCTCCTATGTTGTGCGCGGGCCTGACTGTTTGGTCGCCACTGACGCGGGCGGGTGTAGGCCCTGGCAAACAAGTGGCAATTGTCGGTCTCGGTGGCCTAGGCCATTTCGCAGTCATGTGGGCCAACGCCCTGGGTGCAGAAGTCACAGTCATATCTCATTCACCAAGTAAGAAGGATGATGCATTGAAGCTCGGCGCCAAGAATTTCGTGTTGAGCAGCGACGAAGGTTGGTCTAAGCCATTGGCTTTCAAATTCGATTTTGTCCTCAACACCGCCGACATGACGCACACCTTTAACATCGACAACTATCTCTCCATCCTCAAGGTCAACTGCCAGTTTCATCAAGTCGGCCTGCCGGACCAGCCTCTTCCCGCCATGCAACCACAGCAATTCATGCCCAATGGATCGTCCATTGGCGCGTCACACATTGGCAACAGACCTGAATGCTTGGCTATGCTCAAGTTATCTGCAGAGAAGAAGTTGTTCCCTATGGTTGAGACAATTCCAATCTCAGCTGAAGGTTGCGCCGAGGCAATTGAGAGAGTGAAGAACAACAAGGTTAAGTATCGATTCACGTTGACCGATTATGACAAGCAATTCAGCGCATAAGCCCCCGAAACGAATAAGGAAAGGTCAGACGCAGTTTGGCAAGCGCCTCGATATAGAGCTGGGTCTACAATCTACTGAAACCTGATAGATATGACAAACGATACGTTTGAGGAGAACATTGCTGGTCTGCTTGCTACGAATACCAGGCCTTTCAAGCGTCGCATTCCGTAGCCTGATATATAGATAGCTCAGCCGCGCAACTGCAATTCGATTCGTCTTCAGTTATTTCTTTTCGTATGTTAGGCTGGTATCACCCAGCCACTGTTCTAGCCAACCATCTATGTGTATCAGCCAACGTATATGAATATGGTACTACTTGCATCTCCTCTTGAAACATCCCACTTCGAGCAGGTGGGCTACACTGTCGGACAGCCCACTTTGTCATGCCGAGGTTGAGTCTCATGGGCAGCCGGAGTACTTCTTCACAACTTTGGTTCGGAGGTTTTACAACTTATGTCCGAATACTCCGTCCAAAGCATCCATAAGAGTCGTGAACCCCGTCCGAGGTGAATCAGACTGAACAAACGTAGAGCAACGGAAAACGTAAATTGGTAACTCAGACGGCCTGACCGACTCCAGCATCTATTCAAGCATAATCTCCAAAGCCCAACCTTCTGCCAAAATGTCGCACCCTTACAACACGAAAGAAGAGATCTTGAAGCTGGGCAAGATAGACCCTGAACTCGACGAGGCAAGCAATTACCGGTACCTTGTGTGCAATGTCTGCTAACCCCCACGGACAGTTCCTGAAGAACAATGACGTTCCGTCCGTCGACTACAGTGACCTGCAGTCTTTCAAAGAATTTGCAGAGAGACGCAATGTCCAGCTCCAGAAGATGCTAGGAGACACCCCGTCGGATGTCAAACAGTCTGAAGATCAATACACAAACCGAGAAGGCATGAAAATGCGCGTCAAGGTGTATCAGCCAACCGAGCCACCAAGCACTGGAAGCCCACTGATTGTGATGTACCACGGAGGCGGTAAGCTTGAGCATCGAAAGATCCGGTCCCTGATGCCTGGAAACGTCTGACAGTTTGCTCTTTAGGCTTCTGCATAGGCGCCCCTGAGGGCGAGGAGCAGACTTGCAGGAATATGGTTCAAGCATTCGGTGCTGTCTGTGTCTCTGCATCATACAGGCTGGCTCCGGAACACCCGTTTCCTGCCGCCCCGAACGATAGCTGGGATGCGCTGCAGTGGGCTGCTGCGAACGCAAAGTCACTGAAAGCAGACCCTTCGCAAGGGTTCATTGTTGGAGGCACTTCCGCTGGCGGCAACATAACAGCTGTGCTGGCGCTCCTGGCTCGAGACGAAGGACTTTCACCACCTCTAACTGGCCAATACCTAGCGATTCCAGCCATCGGAAACAAGAAGTGGATTCCCGAGAAGTATAAGGACAGATTTTTATCCTTTGAGCAGAACAAAGATGTTCCTGTCTTACCGATTGCTGCAATCGACATGTTCATGAAGGGCTACGCCCCAGATGAGGACGACCATGTGCATTGTGAGTCTGGTCCCTCACCTCTACCAAAGTCAGTAAGCAATAACCATGTACTTACCCTACGCAGACACTGTGATTGCCCATCCGAAAGGCCACAAGGGGCTACCACCCGCATATTTCCAGATTGATGGAATGGATCCACTTCGAGACGAAGGTGTGTTCGCCATGCCAAACTCTGTGCCACCTCTAACAGGTCTTCAAGGTTTAATTTATGCCACCATGCTCGACGAAGACAATGGCATCAAGACCAAGGTCGATGTGTACCCGGGACAGCCACACGGTCATTGGGGCTTCTTCCCGTTCCTAAAGGCTAGTGCGCAATTCCGGAAGGAGCAGATCAACGGTTTCGGCTGGCTGCTTGGTAAAGAGCCAGCGGTACACAGAGTTGCAAACCAGATGAACCCAACATCAGTCTAGGTTTCGCCAATCTAAAAGATGCCAATCAGTCCTGCCGAAAATTTTATGTCCTCCTTGTGCTTTGAATCAGCGCAGTGTTGAAGAGTGAGATTGACATTATTCCGCTAAGCAGTACCTCGCTTCGTTTCGGTAAGTGCATGGGGTACTTTTGCCTTCGAGCGCTTGGTCACACATCCATGCACTATTCACGTCCGACGCCAGCCAGGGTAAGCATATGTGTGCTCCAAGCAACACGTAGACAACGTAATAATAATGACCACAGGTGAAGGATTTTAATCACTGTAGTCGCGACGGAGTACTCATACAGTACGTATCCTGGCTTCCAAGGCTGGAGAGTGATGCGTCCATTTTATCGCGGGCTCGGCCGCTTAATCTATCCCTCGTCAAAGCAAAGATTGAGCATTCACCCTATTGGGAATGAGGCTTTCGAGGCCAACGAACAGATGCGGTCTAGGCCCATTTTCTTCGAGGCTTCCAAAGGTGGCCAAGCGATGCGCCTGCCTGTTAGGGTCAAGTGGACAGAATACCATTACCGAATCTTTCTAGGAGCCAGCACTGCTCGAGCCTCCTAGAAATCCTTTCAACCGTCTTCTGTTTCCAGTTCCGAACTCGAAATAACTTCAGTGGAGGTCGAAAGAACAAGGTAGCTGCCGGATCCTGATAAGCGTGACGAGCATTCCCATACGGATGATTTCGGCGTAGTAGCCGTTCAAGCTACGGGCTTCGTGTCCTATCGATCTTCTCGCTTCGCGAAGGCCACGAGACATAACTCAAACCCTAGTCTCCTTTTCACGTGGCTCTGACCACGAGGACGGTAGTCGCCCCACGTCGTTGGACCTTCCACTTCCTTCTAACTTGGGATTATGCACACAAGAGGATGTAGAAGTTCGTGGGCCGTCTTCCTTCCAAGGCTTGGGTTCTTCTTGGTCCTCGCAAGCGATGTAGCAGTCTCGCACACTTTCCCGATCGATGTGCTGTTTCGTACTGGTGGGCTCGCTGTTGTGATGGCGGTGTCTCACATTGCCGTTCCGGTTATATACAACCCTTCCCAGATGTTCGCTACTCATCAACGTGGTGGGATAGTTGAGGTGGAGGATCCGGGTTACTAAGTCAAGATAACATGACAGACGGCGGCATGAACCCAAAGTCCGTCAAGTGCCAGAGGTGTCAGAGGACTTTTCGTGCAGACACGCCGGCAGCCTTGACATGTCAGCAGTGCCAAAGAATGCCGACGAATCAGGCTTCGAGGCCTACCTCGAGTCCGCGAGAAACTACCCAGTCAGGCAACAACAACGCAATACCTTCAGCATATCTACAACTACTAGATTCTCGCATAGCGGATCTCGAGTCTGCTGCTGAGGCCTCGAGATCAAGTGATCAGTCAGCAACAAATGCCACCGGCACGGACCGACCAGCCCGACCAGGCTCTACTAAATCAGTCACTGTCACACCATACATGACTGATGCCACACGCTGGAGAACCTCAAGGACATCATCTCGACAGTCGCAAGCAAGCTCTGTTGTTATGGAGCGTTTCCTGAATGACCCTTCTGAACCAGATGCAGTGTAAGCGGTACGATCTTCCGTAGCGCGGCGCTCACTGATAAGTAAATCTGAAGCAGGGACGCAATATTCGCAACGAGACTCCTCAAAACGAGATGACAACAAGTCGGAGTCAGGTGAGCAATAACATCCCCATGGACGTACGGTTATCGACATAGGATCTACCGCTGCAGACTCGGATTAGGTTCCCAACCTGAGTCCACGCTAGACGTGGTTGGCAAGGAGGGCAAGACGAGCGCTCGCATCTGCGTGTACACATGCAAAGGGCGGACGTTGGCCCAAATATTGTCTGGACAAAGGGAGAGCTACCAAGGAAGAGTCCATTCTATTTGGTAGAGACTTTGGAGGACCCAGAAGTGATCCTCTATCAGGTGATCTACAGGAGTAACAGCGCTTGCCGCGATGATGAAGGAGACAACACGTCCATCAGCGCGCTCACAGCTGTCCAATTTTGAAGAAGCCGTCCCGACTACTTAAATCACCAGCAACACAGTCGTTACTAGAACCTGAAGAGCGCTCAAGAAGCGTAAAGTCAAACTGTACATAGATAGTCAGCAAGTGAGCTTTGGCTGCATGTCGATGATAATGTCCAGTCCAATTTGGCAAGACAGATGCCTTGTGTAACTCATGCTGTACCGCCGATAGTGAGCCTGAGCTGAGCATCTCGCACTTCAGCCTCGTTCAAGTGCTTTCTGTGAAGTTCAGCCTCGTGCCGAGTCCATTGTCGGAACACATCTCACCTCGATACATCGGCAGTAGAAAGTCCCGTGAAGATACAACCCAACCCGAACCTTCGAAGTGCCTTTGGCTGTGATCTACAGGCTGCAACACTAAAAGCAAAACATTCAGAATCAACCCCAGATCACCCACCAGACAGCCCAGTATTTGCTAGACTCCCCGACTGAACTCCTCGGAGGCCTCGCAAGCAGGAAAGAGTCGAACAATACAATTCGTCACGTAGCAGTCTGGACCCCAACTCCAGTCCACCATGATATCCGACAACCAACTATACAGCCTCGCCCTCTTCCTGGGCAGCGCAGCAATGCTCCTGATCGTCCTCTACCACTTCCTCGAAGTGAACGCCGTGGACGACGAAGTGAGCTCGGATCTGAAGAGCGAGAAAAGCGGCGTCGGGGCTGTGAAGCCACATGTTGCGGCGGCAAAGGCAGAGTAGATGACGTGCATCCGAAGGACACTTCAGGAAGAAACGACAGCCGGTCTACAGAGTCGAGAATACGAGTACACCACACATCTTATCTGAGCTAGCAGCCTCCAGGGCCAGTCTGGCCAGGAGCTAACGCGTGGCTACCAGTGAAGCGTACTGAGCGGCGGTGGACCAGAATTATCTTTCTTGCCATATCAGCTGTCCATACCATATCACGCCGACTCTCAGCGCAGCATGGGGAAGAAGTCTGGCTGAAACGGAAAGACTTGGACTTCGTTGCTGAGGGGCCAAGGATGAGGACTTCGAACGCCTCAGATGCAAAAGCTGGTCCCGTTACAACAGAGCAGAGCAGATCAGCCACCTACCACATTCAATCTGCAGAGTCGCAGTGTCGCCGTGAGAGCAGGGTGCCCTCATTCATGATGGGGGATACGCGTATACAGAGCATAGCACCGCTGGGATAGCAAGCAAAGGACTTGTCGTGGACCACGCGCCTTTCAACCGATAGCAGTTCCTGCCTCGTTTCCAGCAGATCTAGGTGAAGCATCCTGCTTCGAACTCCGCATTGTCCATGCCCTGCGTCCTCACATCGTCATCAAACCATGCTGCAGCACGGTTCTCGTGCTTCGAACTTCCCCATTGAGCTGTATACATACACACACACATGTACATATGTCCCGCCTTTTCGTCGTGTGCTTCCCAATCATGACCTGCCCATCGCACCCACCATTCCGCGAACGCACCAGGAGCCTAGTCCAGCGCCGGCAGGCTTGAACCCCTCCATCCATTCTCTGACAAGCTGCTACACCTCTTTCTGCCACTTGGTTCGGCGCTAGCTCAACTGCGGTACCGACCACTCGCTCGCCTCTGTCAAGCATCTCACGCGCTATCCGAGCTGAGTGAGTCTATGCACTACAAGTAAGGACGTACAATGTACCCTGTAGACAACCCGTGCTCAGGTCCCCGAAGCTTGTCCACAGGACCAGAAACAGAGAAACACCGATGAACTAGTTTATTTGCAGGGTTCTTTCCTAATCAAGCAACTACAGGGTCCAATCCAGTATGAGACGCGACCTGACATGCGTATCCATAAATACATGCATACATACAGTACAGGACAGGGATCATTCGCGGTCAAAGACAGCAAGACCCAGTCAGTCACATATGCTAATTAACTTACAGTAGGCTAAGGCCGCCACGGACTTTGCCACCAGCACGGCAGAGCCGAGTGTACAGTACAGACTGCTAGTGTTTAGTCAGCGGACAAGACGTGATCGCACACAGTACAGTACACACTCGGAGTCCCATGCCTCCTGGGTCCTCATTGCGCGTTCGTAGAAGCCACCAGTCCGGTGACCGAGGTTCAAAGCAGGCACGCACACTGTACTGTAATGCTGTATGGTTCACGCTAGAAGACAATCCAGCGGCTCAATGGGACAGTAGATGTGAAGCGGCAGGCACGCGCAGGCAGTTGAACAACCAACGCTCTGGAGTAACGCTTCGAGCATGGAGAAAACTAGTGCCTTGCGGCTGCGCGTCTCAATATTAATGACCAGGTCGATGCTGCTTGCAGAAGGTGCTGTATGTAGTTGGACAGACAGTAATGGAATGGAACTCACGAGGGCTTCACGGATCACGAGTGTGGATAGCTGAGTAAGCACTGGAGGC
>Ga0066648_10001548_pt1 | contig 12326 bp, 12 predicted proteins | sample CryGeyCG12114_NA_FD_59537 | JGI IMG/M metagenome (GOLD analysis project Ga0066648, IMG submission 59537) | Groundwater microbial communities from aquifer - Crystal Geyser CG19_WC_8/21/14_NA | ecosystem: Environmental > Aquatic > Deep subsurface > Groundwater | place: USA: Utah: Grand County... | reverse complement strand
CTTGTATCCTTCTTCGTCGACCTCTTCGTAGATGCTGCCCTGCTCCTGGACTTGGTAGCTATCGAGTCGTGACTTCCCTCCTGCTCGAGCTGCCCGGAGTGCAGCCAGTGCCGAGCGGTGAGACATGATGGCGGAGGGTGAGGTAAACAGAACCGCTATGGAGGTAACGCTGCTAAAGAAACGTATACATGCAAGCACAAGCTGGGTGGGAAGAGACACGGCTTTGAACGAGATGGAGGTGCAACGCGAGGCACGGCTACGCGTCCCCAGCAACGCGACTAAAGTGCTTTTCGCGACCATTTCGCTCCACCCCGCGCGTCATGTCATGCCGGGAAGTGGCTGGCTTGGATGACCGAAGTTTCGGCGGGAGCTGGAAGCTGGGAGTTCATGCCTCAGGCATCATTGTTCTGATTTGCTTCAAGTGCTGGCCCAGTAGATGATCCCTCACTGATTGGGTGAATCTGCCAAATTCTCATATCTAGATCTGCTCAATCGGCCTCATAAGCCTTTTTAATCCTTCCACGCACAGGGAATCGGTCGTTCATGAGCTCTTCATCTGACCCACCCGCTCCGCTCAATGCGATTGAGGGCGTGGCAATAGGTGTCCGCTCATCCACCTCATCGTGTAACTGTTTTGATACCTCGTCTGGGGTGTCCGCGAGCTCAATCAGGTCCGCATCCGCATCGGCCTCCCCGATCCCACTCAAAGCAATACCCATGTCATTCCTCTCCAGCCTGAGATCTGCCTTCTTCCGCATCGGACTACCCACCTTGCCCATCCACCCTACAATAGCGGCAGGCATGCTGGAGCTGTTCGACCGCGTGCTTCTGATGCTGTCCATGCTCGCTCGTGGTGTCGCCCGCAACGACGCGTTCATCGAGGGACTCAAAGAAGTGCTTGCTGACCGCCCACTTGGAGGTCTCAGTTTGTCCGATCCTGCATAGTCGGGATGATCGGGCGGGAGGTACTCGGGCATATATTGCGCAAACTTCTTGTTCAGCGAATCTTCAGCTGGCCCAGGCCGCGCTCGTTCCGTTCGGAGTCCTCGCAAGGTTCCGACTCCTCCCGGTCCTGACAGAGCCGTCGTAAAGGCGGTATGAGACAAGCCATGCGACGCGCTCGCACTGCTGCTTGAGCGTGACCGACTCGAATCCGTCAGGTATCGTGGTATGCTGGAGCCACGGCCGGGGCTCGCATCGAAGTTTAGGCCTGTGGCCAGCTGCTGACTCAGTTGAGCCTGTGCTGCTTGCTGCGCGGCGTGGCTGGGCGGATGTCTCAACATATCGAAACTCGTCTTGGGTGTTGACGAACTGCTGTCTTCAAAGGGCGTGCTCGGCTGAGACCGGCTTGGTGATTTCCTGCGTGCCGGTGGGAAGTAGCCTAACGCTCTCTTAGATATACGCAAAATTTCCACTGGCTGAGGTTGAGAAGGAAGGAGAACCCAGCATTCGTGCTTGAATTCACTGTCCTCTTCGGTTGGTGGTGGGGGAGGAGCATTGGCGGGTGGAAATGGTTGGTTTAAATCGGCGTCATTGGCACCATTAATGCTCGCAGCTTGTCCCAGCGTCCGAGATCGAGAATGAGATGGTGAGTCTAGTCCCTCAATATATGGTCCGTCAGTCTTTCGCCCTCGTATCGAGCAGGCGTCGACAGGTAGGACCACCCAGTCGCGTCTCTGGATGTTGTCATTCGGCCAAAATCGGTTTGCTCTTCGAAAGGCTTCTTGCTGGCATGAATACTTGATCACCACCCCAGCCATTGTGTCGTTTGGCTGCACCTTGTGTCTGTAGACTAGGATATCGTTCTCATTCTCGACGGGCGAGCGCACACTGGCATCCGAGTCTTTGCGCTTGTATCTACCCAGCGAGTCTCGGCTGCTCTCGATGCTCTGGGAGAGAAGTGCCTCACGCCTCTTCGCTTGTAGTAGAGCTCTCTGCTCTTCAATCGAGGTAGGCTTGGACTCTTTCTGAGATCTTGGACCCCATTCTGGCTGTGTTTGCTTGAGGTTGTATGTTTTGTCCTGCACCATACGGGCGCTGACATTGTTCTTGTTCGCGTCCGTGCTGCTGGCTCTCTTGATCGGACCTTTCCTGCTACTGTGGCTGCTGGTTGAAGCATCCGTGCCGAGGAGTGTAGATGCGATGCCTTGGATAGAGGGCCAGGACTCCCATATGCCACTCGACGCCCGGCGGTCGGCATTCTCGGATGTGTTCCATTTGTGGTTGGGTTGGTAGCCAGGCTGAGGTCTAGCCTTCGAGGCACCCCTGCTGTCGCTGGCTGAGGGGGGTGGAGACGGCCTGCGCGAGTCGCGTGGTGTACTTGAGGCAGATGTAAAGGTGGCCCTTGCTATCGTCGTCTGTGTGGGATCATCATCGTACGAGATCAGCCGATTGTTGCGTGGGCGTAAGGTCGAAGTACTGCTGTTGGCGCTCTGGTAAAACGAGGCAGAGGCATTGTTGCTCATCTCGGACACAGAGACAGCCGCCTGCACAGCCGGTCAACGCTCGACATTGGTGGGCCTGAATGAGTGTATACCCCGGCTTAAGCGTCCATGACAAGGAGAGTTGCGAGTCTCGACGAGTATGAGCGTGCATTGGGTGGTGCGACGGGCACCTCTGACCATCGAGCTGTACCACACGCGCGGCTGTCGGCCATTTGGCGGGTGTGAACAAACCCAATGACGTTTCAGCCCCTTCCACTCCTTAAGTCTACAAGAACACACTTCATCCCGCCCATGTCCACGCGACGACTCATGTACAGACGAGAGGTCGCCTAGTACAGCTGGTCGTGTCTGCTTTGTCTGGAGTGCAACCTCGTGTACCATGCTCTATCTATGTCGATGAGATAGTCGTGAATGTGGTAGTATCAGTACTTTGCTCGGAACGCTACACTTTTATTCATACTCATACTATCCTATGGATAAGATCTACGTACAAACGTGAAGAATTAGATCGTGGCTTTGTCCAGACTACAATCCAACCGCGCCGTCTGTCATCTTCCTCAATAGACTTCGACTGTTTCGCTTGTAACAGCAGTCAGCTTCTCTACCACCTCATCTGGCAGGTCGTGCGCTGGCGCACCTAGAGTACGCCGAGTCATGTCCTCCTCGAGCACGGGTATAGTCATGTCACTCCACAACCTTCCATCGCCACACACACTGCTCATGTCCGCACCGCCCTCAAGATTGATCAGCTGGTCGAAATCGTTCTTCATCGCCTCCTCATCAATCATGCTGCATTCGTCAAATTCAACTAGCTGGTCAGCCTCGACGTAGCCCGCTGTACAGTCGATGCCCATCGTCTCATCGTGGATGCTAGAGTTGGGCGAATGATGCATGTGGTCCACATCGACGAGCGAAATGGCTGCACCACCCGTCATGGCCACTTCAGACATATGTGACATCCTATCCGATGATGGTGGCGTCAGAGTGCCCAAGGAACCATGGCGAATAGCGTGTAGATTGATGAAGTAGCTATCGTCGCTAGTAGGCATATAGTCAGGCTGCATGGTTGCTAGCTCGGGGGGCGGGGTTAATGTGGCTAGATGTGCTCGATCCTGCAACTTGTTGCTGCCCATAGTCCTTGGTACGCTGTGGGGGTGGTGGTGATGAGCTTGTGGCGGACCATGACTGCGGCTCGCCTCATCAACAGGCACGTCGGCCTTCTTGATCGCCGCGTCGAGGAAGGAGAAAGCGAAGTCAGCTGAAGCGTACAAGTCTCGTAATTTCTGAAGTGCTTGCATGCAGAATTGGAAGCGGCGCACGCTAAGCTGGCGAGTGGCTGAATCGGGCGACTTGATGTCGAGCAGATGCACGATAATAGCTGGCAGCAAGATTGTGACTCCCGTGTTCGGCAGGAACCGAATGAGATCTCTCGCATACAGGTCTTGGAAGACATCTGTGATGGCGCTTGCTGCTTCTCTAACTCGTCGCTTGGACAGTTCTTTCAGCTCTGGAGCAATCACAAGATTCGGCATAGCTGGCATCATCTGCGGTCGATGCAGAGCGCTCGTGGCAGTCAGATATACACCAGTCAAGAGTGCTCGGTGTAGGTTCAGCACCTCACCGTCATTTTGCACGTTCTGCTCAGGAGGCGTCGTGTTCTTGAAGTACCGGAGCTCGAGTGGTAGTGATTCATACCATTGCTCCAACTCTCTATCACACTTCGTCACCTCCGACGACTCAGCTGCTGATTTGCGAGGCACCAGACGCATTGTTGTTTCTTGTGTCGCTCCAAGCCGGTGTCCCAGCATGGAGTACTGCACAGACAGCACACGTGTGATGCATTGGCAGCAGCGCACCATCGCGATACACATCTGGGCTAGCAGCTCCCGCTTGGAGGCATCCCTCACCGCCGAGCAGCCACCAATCATTCGATTGAGCTCAGCTTCGAGAGGTTGCGTGTTGAAGTCTGCCACTTCGAGCATTGGAACATCAAAATCTTCTTCTCGAATACGAATCGGTCGCCTCATCCCGACCGCTACCAGTCGATCTCGCATGTAGCAGCACCACCAGATTCGCTTCCACAGCTTCTGCTTGTCTAGAGACAAAGGCGACGTGCTTGTGTCGCAATTGAGGCCAATCGTACGGGCCAAAGAGATTGCAACGCCCAGCCAGTGCCACACGTCCTTTGGGTCGTCTGGGCTCTCGTACCAGTAGGTCATGAGTAACACGGATTGCACGACTACGACTCGATCAATCTCATAGTCGAAGTCGTACAGGAGCTTGACCCGCGAGAAGAAGGCTTTCCGAGCTGCTTGACGTGTGTCGTAGCCCTGAGCGTGGAGATATCGCATATCGATGTAAGCTGTGGCAGCAAACAGCGCCGCTTGGAATAGCAGGAGGCTGGTCGTGCTGGATCCGTCATCCTTCTGGATCGCAGCAAGGAATTCGTCCAAATCAAGAAGTGGTAGGTATGGGTGCACGTATTGCACGTAGCATCGCAAGAGCTCGTCTCTCACGTTGGTCTCCGGGATTAGGAAAGCTCCCTTCTTTCGCAGGTAGTCCAAATCTTCAGCGAGGATTCGGTTGGGCAGGGAGGGAATGAAGTTCGGTAGATGGACTTCATTCGAAAGCTGAAAGGGTGGGAAGTAGGGAGACGTGAGTACTGTTGGGGTGTGCACGGGAATGCCTCTTGCTGTCAAGATCGAAAGTCGTCGTGTTCGTTCTTCCGGGGTCAATCGCTGTGCTTGAGTCTGATCTGCACAATTGTCAGTAGCCGTTAGAAAGGCGGCATAGAAGGCCGCATGGCTACTTACACAGCATGTGTGGTTGGTGGCTGCTCAGCTCCTGTTCGAGAGTGTTCAGAGTACGCGCAGGCGACTGTGAGTGCGGTGGAGGCATGGACAGGTCCTGCAGTCCGTCGATATCGTCAAATATAGGCAATTGAGAAAGCTCTTCTCGCTCCTCGGCGGATTCATTTGGAGAGTGCTGATGCAGGATCTCCGTGTTAATGGCCGACTTCTTTCTCCGCTTACCCTCTGTGACACAGCACTCGACCTCATCCAGCCTGCAATTGGTGCATGGGATGCCGCTTTCAACAACATCACAGCGGACTTTCCTCGACCGGCAGCATTGACAAGCCTTAGAAGCCCGCCGCTTTACGGGCCGGCTGCTAGCTGGTAAGCCAGCCACTATTGACTTCCTCTTGGAAGTAGTGGCTGAAGCTGGCTGTACGTGCTGCGGCATTGCTACAGCGGTGACCATGATGGAAGTGCTCAAAGTGATGCCCGGTCCTCCCTCTCTCTAGGCTGTCGCCAAGTGAGTATGTGAATCAGGACGACGTGACGAGGTAGCTGATGGTGAGAACTGCAGCAGGTTCAGGCGGGAAGCAGCACGCTGTGTATGTGTAGGAACGGAAGATTGTTAACAGTACAGCATGGAGGAACTCCCTTGTTTTCAAACCGAACTATGAGACGAAGTTTCGAGGCGGAAGGGAGAGATTCGAGTCAATCGGTTGTCATCGGGGTCAACGGACATGAAGCTACCGACCAAGACATACTCAACCCCAGACTCGTGCTCTGATACTGGTCTACCCTGACAACGTGATTGGTGGCCAGCGGCAGGGACATAGCGCCACTTCCCATGGCGGGGTTCAGACTTTACCAACATTGCCGTCTAAATGCTTGAAATCTGGAGGAAGGCATATCTGGAGCACCGAGCAAGCAAGGATCGAAGGAAAACTTCGTCAGCATGTGGTGGACTATGCGTGGGGATCTTGGTCGTGAACCGGGGTCTGCAAAGACTGACCCCAGGCCTAGACTGGAGCCGTCGGTGCAGACGAGGTCTTAGTACGAGCGGCTCTGCTCAAAGAAGCAAGGCGAGGACATCTCGAAAGTCGTAAGCTTGTTGGAGAGTTGCTACACTACACCGCGTTGGTGCTCGATATGCAGTCGATACTAGTGGCTCTGCTTTAGCGTCAAAATCTCGAAACAGCAGCACGAGCTGGTAGCTGCAGTATGACCCACTACCCCGACATTCTGGGCCCATTGCCATTAGTGCAGCAGGTACGTATCATTACTCAGGTCGCTCGAATGTTAGACTTCTTCAGATACTTGCTTGTTCTGTGTAGGGCTAGATCTCATGCAGACATCACCTTTTGGTTTCTGGCAATCATATGTATGATCGGCTACGTACGTACTCGAATTGATCATCGTAGGATGCTGTGAGGAGCCAAGCTCGACTTCGGAAGGGTCGCCTATCAATATCCAGTAAGTGCAACAAGTTAGGTAGGTTCGCTTTGCGTGGGCTAGCTGACGGAGCCAATCACAGATAGTCAGAAGGGATCCCAGGCACGTGGCTGCATGACACAATGTCACCTGCCTCGATGCATTTCTGGCTTGCTTGGTCGTGACTCGTAAGTGCTGACTCTTGGTTTTGCGCTGCTTCACGTATCCTGACGGGGATCTCACACATTTCGCCGTGGACCTGGAGAAATGTTCGGAACACTACGGTATTTGCCCAGGTGTCGAGGTCCCAAAGGAGGCAGTGCATCTTTTTCGGTACAGAACGCAGTTGCCACAGGCCTCGCCAGGTTCTTGTTATGCCCAAGCAAGTGGTAGTCTCTACACAAACAACCAGAGCTTTCGTTTGGCGGATTTTGTACGGCGTAGAAGCTTCTCTTCCTCTCAGCCTGAGACAACGTTCTGCTGATTATATGAGTATGTCTCATGTCAAGCTTGAAGGGTGCCTCATAGTCTATGTGATTTCGAGAGATCAGCAAAAGGCTGGAGCGCGGTGTATGAGGCCGTGGGGCATGAACGGAGCTTACGGCGCAGAATGGCACGCAAAACTCCGCTCTCGTGTTTAGGACGGGAGCTCGCCGCGCATCCTTTCGATGGACGCTGATTATCCTCTTCAGATCGAAGCGTGTTATTCAGCTGTTCGATGGAAAAGTGTATCCCGTAGTCGTGTCGTTATGGGAACATACTTCCCTGCTTTGCATGAGACTAGGGTTTTTAGAAACTTGAGAGGACAACGTCCAAATCTCGAGTGCGATTGAGGCAGTCGGCTCACTGTCTCGGCGAGGTCGGCAGCGTACCCGTCGACTTTGCTTTGAAAATACAACTCTTGTTAGACTAGCTTAGCTGACGGTAAAAAGCAAGGCACCAAGCAAGCAAGCCCCACGTATGTCGTCCCAAAATAAGGAACCCTCGAACGTGGCATGCTTGCGTAAGATACTTCCAGCGTTCATGTGGAGGCCGGAAGCAAGGAGTAGGGACTAGGGACTATGTACAGACTTGGTGATTGCAATGATTTATGCTTCACATAACGACTTCGGTATACTCATGTAATGGCGACGGAAAAGTCGCTTAATACTCAATCGATTCGAACACCATCACACTTGTGGTCGTCTGCTTAGATCCAGCCTCGATTGGAGCGAGGGGCGGTATAGTAAGACTCTGACCGAAATGTGCCCAGCTTTTTTCATGCATAACAACCTCGCGCCAATAATAGTGAGGCAGGGACAAACCTCCATCATGCAGGGAAGCATGCTCTTAGGTGCGAATAGCGCCACCAAGCACGCCACCAGTGAAACCTTGTCCGCCACGTCCCCTACCTCCTCCTAGGCCACCTCGTCCAGCCATACCGCCCCTAGCGCCGCCACGACCTCTTCCTCTGCCTTGGTCTCTTTGGAAAGCATTCGTCGTGCCTGCAGTTCGTGTCTCCAGTACTTTCTCGTTCGACTCCAATATCCCCATGGCCTTGTCCGACAACGAGACGATCTGGCTTTGTAGTCTAGACAACTCTACACCCTTCCGGAACACGACCGCGTCGTTGACCTGATCAAGTGCAGCTGCAAGCTCCTCATGGCTAATCATCTTCGAGACAATAGCCGCAATCTTCTTCTCGTCGAGCTCGAACATGCCACTGAGTGTGCTGATGGAAAGCGTGTCGTAGTAGGGGGCATAAGTGAAGAGATACGTTCGAAGGCCTTCCTCCTGAATCTGTTCCGACAACATGGCTTTGATCTTATCCTTGTCGTTGCCTAGGAGGTCCCAGATGGCGATCTTGGCGATGAGTTCTTGACATTTCTTCCAGTCACCACTTGCTAGAGCCTTGGCTGCTTGCATAACGTGGTCCCTTGTGTTCTCTGGTGGTCCCTGGAAGACTTGTCGCTCGGCATATTCGAGCATACGTCTGAAAGTCTTTGAAATGACTCGCTTTCGAAGCTCTGGCGATGAGCCTGTTTGCGCTAGAAGTGGGATTTCGAGGAGCATACTGCAAGTAAGGTAGATGCATTCCAGCAGTTCGAGGTTGATGTGCATGTGGAAGGGGAGCTGTCGCTGTCGCTCAAGTCGCTCCTGCTCTGGTGTAACTGTGCTATATCGTTGCATCATTACACCTTGAGCGAGCAGTTCTTTTTGTCGCCCCGAGCCACAGATTTCTTGAAGAACACCTTGTGCATCGTAACAGAGACCCGCCCGGAACGCGCAAAGGCCGGTTTGAACCAGCGTCCTGTTGAAGAGGATTTGTGTGCTAACATCGAAGCTAGCGATGTTTTCTGTGAGGTGAGACATGAGCATAAGATCCCGTGCTCTGTAGAAGTGGTCTTGAAGGGCGAGGAAGTAGATCTGGCACAGCATGGCACGCGCTCGAATGATGCCTTCGCTGTTCTCGAAGAGAAAGGTGCACAGGGCCTGGACAAGTGGCTCGACTTCTGTGTACTCGCCTCGAGGCGTAAGCTCCGAGTTGAGTTCCGACGGCAAAGCGGCCCATGTCTTCTCTTCCAAGATTTTGACAACCTGTACTGGCTTGAAGTAGATGTGCTCCAATCTTCGAATGGCGATTCTGTTGATCCCATCGACTTGCTTGCCAACATCGGGTTTCTTGCCAACGGTCTCGTAGTAAATTGAGGTCCGCACTATATCGTCGTATAGAGCTTGTTCGTCGCTTAGACGCTCGATGTATTCAGCCGTGTGAGGGTCTGTCTGTTGCAGCGAACGGGTAAGCTCATCGTCTAATCTCTCAAGGAGAGAGACGACGCTTCCAGGGACCTTGAAGAGCTTATCTGTGGGCGGTTGCTTGTCATCATCCTCCCATTCCTCGGCTCCCTCGATGATCACCAGCCAGGGGTTTTGCTCCAGGGTTTCTAGTAGCAGCGCGAATTCTCGCTGTGCACTTTTCCATTGCTCCTGGGACATATAGTTTTGGACCGAAGTAGCCGTGACATCGAATCTGGTTGAAATAATGGTGAGAAGTACTCGAATTTTCTGGTATGAGGTCTGGGCCACTTCGAGTAGTCTCTCCATGATCCTTATCTGCTCCTGACGGTCTGTGTTCTTCCTTCCTCTTGATTCGATGATGGTTCGCAGGTGTTTCAGAATGCTCTCTGGAGTATAAACGAGTGCTCTCCCACCTCTGCCAACAGTCGCAAAGCCTTCGTCGTCGAGTTCGTTGTCGACCTGAGCACCAATTTGACGATCCCTTCTTGCCGCCCTGGGCACAGGCTGCTCTTCTTCCTCGTCTTCAGACTCCATGAAGGCAGTTTTATCTTGCCGGTACTTTTCGACTTCTGTAACATACTCCTTGTTGTTCTTCTTGATCTTTTGCTTCATGGCATTGAACCCTCGAGCATTGTTGGCGTTCATTTTCTTGCCGCTGCTTTTCTGCTTCTCGTTTGTCTCATTCACGAGCTCTTCGAGGTCGGCGATGGTCTTGATGTAGGTTTTCGGGGTGCCACCTTGCTGGATGACTTTCTGGACTTGTCTGTTCAGATTGTCGAACTCTGCCTTTGCGTTAATCCACGATCACCCTTGCAGCATTGTCATCTGTGACCTACCTGCCGATATTATCGACCAGTCCTGGTTCTTCTGTGCATTCTCGATTTTGTTGACTGTCTGCTGTACTTCATCGAGCCGCTTGTCCTTTGCCGACTTGACTACTCTTTCGCCTTCGTCTTCATCGCTGTCGTCCGACTCTTCTCCACCGACACTGGGCTTCAAGAAACGGCTGGCGCCGCCCTTAAGGTCGTCATCGTCGGAATCTTCAGATGCCTCCTCATCTTCTTCTTCCTCCTCGGACGATTCTTCCTCGGACTCCTCTGCTCGCTGGTAGAGCTCCTCCTCTCCTGACGAGCTGGACTCGCTGTCGCTGTCGCCGCCGGTAAAGAATCTTGAAGACATCTTGCAATTAATCAATCGGTTGATTAGCGAGATGGAGGGGCGAGATACGTGGTTGATGTTGGGTCGGTCAATGACTGCAAAATTATGCCAAGCACATGTGATTCGCGCTCGCACACAGTCGCCCCACATCAGGCGTCACTAGTACTGGTAGTAGAACCTGTGTCAGGCAACGCGTACCAGGCAAAGGCAGCATAACTATATTCTCTAACTCAACAGGCAAGGATATTTGGAAACCGAACACACTATGACTCTTTACAGCGACAGCAATGAGCATTTGCCGCTGTACCTCAATAAGATACGACTAGGACCTAGGTTACCAACCCCACAGAGCATCTCCTTCGAATCTATCGGCTTCCCGCAAGTGCTTCACCATGTCCATTTGATTGCGTTTGTCTCTTCTGCTTGCTCTTGCCCTTCTCTCGTACTCGGCTCCGTCTTGTAAGCGAGCCGTACGTATCACGATGATTGTCCTATACGTCCGCGCTACCCGTGTCTACTCGATTCCACATGACGCTGCCTGTAGCCGTCCCAATCACCTACTGTTTACTGATCCCGTGCCATAAATGAGGCAGGCACTGCCAAAGTGGATTGTTGTGGAACTTGGTGACAGAACGATGGGCCTTGGTCACTGAGCGTCCGTGCTATACCACCAATCAATTCTGGACTGGCTTCGCGGAAAGCTACTGTGCATCCCGAGTGTTCGGCGTATTCGTGTGAGCACTTCGATGATATGCACAAACCCATCTTGCCGTAAGCTATAAGGTTCTAAACCTAGACATCATCGTGATCTGTAACATTGTGGACTGAGGTCAATGCCACTGTTGCATGGCGCCGTCCTCGAGCGTACGAATGAAGTCTCTGTTCCGCTGGTTCCTACTATTGCGACGGCGGTTCGAGGCTGGAGAGTCCATGTAGGCATCCGCAGGCGGAGGATAATACGCAGGACTTGGCTGCAATCGAATTGGCTGGTTCGGATCGAGATGGCTGGCTACCCTTTGTATGGCAGCAGGAACACCTCCCCCTGTCTGGTCCATAGTAGCGGCTCGCTGCCTGCCTGCTCGCTGGGTAGCCTGAGCATACAAACTTTGTTGCGCGGCGTAATGATTGCCAGCCATCTGTCCTTGTTGGTTGACCATGCCCATCGGCGAGTAGTTGGATGAAGGATACGGGGGAGGTGCTCCTTGTGGTGCGGCACCGTGCATGTTGCCATATGCTGGCGGTTGCTGTGAGTAAGCTTGTTGCGGGTATTGGTTCATTTGCATGGCATAGGCTGATTGACTCGCAGCAGCCGCAGCGGCTTGTGCCTGCGCTGCCTGAGCAGCCTGGGCAGCTCTCTGCTTGCTCAAGGCTTCGGCCTGCTGTTGCTGTTGCACACCAGGCGGTGGAGGCTTGCCCGAAGCATTCTTTAGATTCATTGGAGGCACGAATGGCTGTGTGAATTTGGTCTGAGTGATGAAAGGATGCAGTTTCGCCTGCTGAGGTGTCCATCGCTCAAGAGGGTTGATGTTGAGCAACCCTCGGACGAAGTCAATGAATGCAACACGATTGTTCATTTCTGTTCCAGTCAGCATCGATTGCATATGTCCATGTGTTCACTTACCTCGCTCGACTTCAGCCTGTTTCATGTTCTTCCTTGGCATTGAGTAGCTCCTGATGATATCAGGCAGCGTCGTCGCTTGGAAGTATTTTTTGCTCGGTTGCT
>Ga0066648_10001543_pt1 | contig 12350 bp, 8 predicted proteins | sample CryGeyCG12114_NA_FD_59537 | JGI IMG/M metagenome (GOLD analysis project Ga0066648, IMG submission 59537) | Groundwater microbial communities from aquifer - Crystal Geyser CG19_WC_8/21/14_NA | ecosystem: Environmental > Aquatic > Deep subsurface > Groundwater | place: USA: Utah: Grand County... | reverse complement strand
AATGGCGTATGTTTTGTTTCTACAGCCTCTCCCGTCGGCTGCAGCGCCGAATCCTCAAGGGGGATGGTATATTCCGCCACATTTTGGTGTACCACCAATGATCCCTGCTCCTCCAGGGATGTTCCCCCATTATGTGTCTTCCGTACCTCAGTTTGTACAGGTGAGCAGTCATCTCTTCTTTTAAATTTGCTGTTAAATTGGTGATACACTGGAATCAATCGGCCATACATGTTTGATTTATTATATTCGCTTGTACTTTAAAGTTAAAGTGAATATTTGTTTTAATTGCTACAGAGAGGGTCCAATGTTCCCCCCATGATGACTGGAGGCGATGGTCGGTATTACGGGGGTAACGCAGTTCAAGGGGGCTTAATGTCACCTTCAACATCTATGGCTGCACAAGAGGTAAGAAACCGTGTGATTTTTAACTCGTGCCATGTGGATTTATGAAGTAGACATTAATTGACTTAATATTTAACTTCATGCAGCACCAACGACGACCACAATCCACTGCGCAATGGAGTCCAGCCAGATCAATATCCGGGAACAGTGCAGTAGGCCATAGAAATCATGGAAATCCTTCAGGGATAGTGCCTACGGGATTTATGACAGGATTTGGAAACTCTCATATAGCGACACCTCCTTATCCCGTTTTGCTTCAATTTTTGTAAGTAAAATAAGCTTTGTTAGTTTTTCTCCTCTATGAAAGGAATTGGACTCGATAGTTTTGAGTTTAGCATGCGCTTATCATGTTATAACTTGATTCTTTTCAGGACTATGTTTGGTCATTCTCCTATTCAAAGGCACTTTATGCCCCCTTTACGTAATCCTAGCTCACAGCCAGCTAGCACTTCTAATCCTACACCAGATGCTTTCGAAAGTGAGAACTATGAAGCCCTGTTGACATTAGCTGAGAGACTGGGTAAGTATCACAGCTATTCTGCTTAATTATATGGTACTAAACTTTGTAGCCTACAACTGATATATTTTTCAAACTATAATGCTGTAATTTTGCTGTTGTATCAGGTGAAGCCCGATCTCGTGGTCTGAGTCGTGTTGAAATAGACCAATTACCAACGTACAAGTAAGCTTTTGGTTTCCATTAGACTTCCATAATTGCGTCTCCGTCCTTTAACTTTTTCTTCTCTTCTCTCTATTTATTTCATTCATGTAGAAAAAATTGACTAACAGGTTTGTTTTTTCCAATAGCGTCCGCTCTTGCAGATCCGGCGATAATCATGACAGCGAGCAAACTTCTTGTGTCATTTGTATGTGTGATTTTGAAGTACGGCAGATAGTGAAGGTTCTACCTTGTGCTCACGAGTTCCATGCTAAATGTGTAGACAAGTGGCTTAAGGTAAAACCCGGCACCCACATTTTGGAATTTTCATTCTTTTGTATTTCATGATCTTGAACTCTCAACTTTTCTGTTTTTTTAGACAAATCGAACCTGTCCCATATGCAGAGGGGATGCATCTGAGCCTTACACAAACTCAACTTTTTATTGAATAGGATTACCACTTAACAATTATTAGCTGTTATCATCATACTATCTTCGACTCCCAAGTTGTACGAGTTGTGCTATGCTGGAGGAACTATCTCATCATCAACTACATCATAGGGTCAAAATAATTTTCGGACTTGAAGACAAGCTCTGAACTCATCACGCGCGACGTGCAACTTTTACAACTGGGAAGAAATTCAATCTGCTGTAGAGGGCTGAAAAATCTCTGAGCTTTAAGCCGTAACTTCTTAAGTATCGAATAATTCCAAGTTGTAAAATCCAGTACTACTAAACTATCTACATAACTAAGGCTGCATATAATTTAGGGAATTAGGAATTAACTCTGAAGTTAGATCAATTATGAAACGAAACCAAACTGTTCAATCATATGTTGGTTGTTATTATTGCTATTAATCAGTTGTCTTGTTTTTACTATGTAATGTACCATCAACATGTCCATATTTAGTGTCAATTGTGAATTAATTCATTTCGGCTTTACTCACTCATTTGGCTGACTGACTGAGTTAGAACTTGATCTGTTTACTCCAGTGTACCTCGAATCCAATCCTTTTTCACTGACATGTCATTAACTCATATTACAATGTCATGTCATGTCCTGTAGATGTACAGGTGACTTTTACACGTTTGGCCAAAAACATATATCGGCTAAAAACTTTTTGTTTCCAAAGCCATGGAAAAACAAAATGATGAGTTTACACGGATCTGATTAGCTAAACTGTGTCCAGTAGGTACTTATTTAATCTACATGCATTCTATGTTATTATTGATTATTCAAGTGGCCAAGAATGACAGGTCAATGAAAAGCTATTGGATTTGTTGTAGGCTTTTTATTCGGGTGTCCGAAATGCGCTTTACACACTCAAGTTGGGTTCTCATTCATTCTAAACGCTAGGAAAAATAGAGCAATCATTAAGTTTTCATCTAGAAATGATTTCGTGCTAGATATATTACATTAAGAATAACCTTAAGTAATAATGGTGCCACAAAAAGCGGATAGTTTCTGTGAATGTTTGGGTACACACTATGTAATCATTACCACCTCACCAAATGATCTATATGTTGTTTCATCTCTTCTTTGTACTTTGAGTATCTTCTCTACATGTTTAACCAGTATTCTCGTTCCGTATTTGTCATGTTTACTACGAACGTGTTCGTTTTCATTGTGCTTTTTTGACTTTCATGCATGCGTGTAGTAAATGATGTATCCATACTCGCCGTTCATGGACGTTATTATGATGAGGCTGTACTATACAGCGATGAATGGAATAGATTTTGAACTCTTTTTATTATCATCCTTTCACCCTTCGCATAATCGGTTGAACATGAGTTTATTTATCCATTCTGTGAGCAGTCTGTTGTCTCCATGTATTACATGTTGAGTGGGAGTTCTTGAAGCCAACTGTGTATCTTGAAACATACAATACTAACTATAGTTTAGGGAATAATTGTGTTACGCAAATGTCTATGCAACAAACCAGGAACTGGAATCATAACAAACACATAATGTACAAAAAGAAGGAGTTTGTAGTTTTTTGTGATAGTTCTCTTGCAACAAGTCGTCAATTTTTTGGTCGTCATGATTGCCTTTTTATTAAAATCATGTTTCCTATGATTATATATACAAAATATGTCATGAATTTTCCACATGTAAGTTTACTCTTTTTGATCTCTTTTTTTGAAACCTCATGTTCATCCTCGTCATTGTCAGGATTGTTTTTAATTTAATTATTGCAATTATGATTATTATATTTTACAAACTACGGTAATTTGTACGAAAAAATGCTAAATTGTTCGCTACAATCCTTCGTTCAACTAACTAAATGGATTATCATTTGATATGGATATAAATATATATTAAAGGAACCGTTTGTGCATCTCAACGATGGCCATTATAGCCCCGCAACGCAACTTTTAAAACTGATTACAATATGCACTTTTGACTGTATGTACTGTCTGTGTGCAAAATTATGTTTTCTTGTGTGCGACTTAACTTCCTCATTTTGCTACCAATGTACTCTTTTCTCCTACAGAACGCGTGTGCTGTTCATAAATACACATACTCAGTTCGTACCATGTCATTTGCCACTGATTTCCTCTCTCTCAATCGTAACCCCCAAAAAATCCAATCCAAAGTGCTTTTCTCCTGTTCAATTATATAATGGACTACAAACTTTACTTTTACTTACCACAAACGAACTGTCTAGAACACTAGCTTACTAACTAACTAACTATAAGAATTCTGTGCGCATCCATATTATATTTTACATGTGTTTTCTCTGTCTGTAGTGAGTTGGTTGATGGTCAGCTTTAAATTATTTTCACGAACACGGACTATTTTTTAAACATATGTACTAAATACTATAGTATGCATGACTGCATCATCCATGCACACATAGCTTTACTTATTTTTACCTGCCTCCAGCTCTTTCCCATCGCTTTGAATCCGCTCTGTAGAGAAGGAAATGCCCGAATAAAAATTAATCAGGACTACATAGACTAGGATTATTGGTAACCAACTATAACTAAAAGTAATTTATAGTTAGAGAAGGACTAGTACAACTGACACAATGTGTAAATTGAAACGATAGAGCAACAAAGCAGGTGTATGACTAGATACTATAGGCTTTGTAGTATAATAATGGAGAATCTAAGGGACTGTGAAACAAATTTTTTGTAAAAAAATTGAAAGAAATTATTGATGACGTTTTAGTAACAATATTTAACTATAGCCATGTGTACTAACTAACTATAGGTATGTAACTATATTCTGCTAACTACGTGTTGTATGTTCACTAAAAATCATGCCACCAATATATATTATACTTATAGATTACTTACTACTGTGAATTGAAAATGCATTATTATTGATTTCGCTCCCAACTTTGATTATATTACTACTCCATTCATGTACTAATCGTTATGATCATCATCACTATATAGCTAATGTAACTGTAACTAACTACCAATGTACTGTATAAGTTAGTTGTAGAAGGATCGTCTTAAGACTTACTAATTGTACAAGTGTAGGAAGGTGGAGAAAACTGTTTAATTTTGTACTCTACTACATCAACGCTTCCCTATATTTATGAATACTAGTGATAATAATGTTACATAGATTCATATATAAATGAACTAATCTAAAGTAACTATACTCTGACCATGTATGATTTTTGTGGAGTACTGAAGACAATTCATCATCATCTGCAGTTGGGCAGTTGCAAACAATATTTGCACTCTTCTCTTTGGTTTACCAACTATCTAACTACGTAATATATGCACTGTAGGTTCCACTGTATTATTTTGTATGATCCTTGTTATTTTTTTAAAACTACGGTTTTGTTGGGTTGTTCTTTTTTTAGTTTTTTTTTTTAGTTTTTTTCCGAGAGAGAGAGTGAGAGAGAAGAATACTTATGTGATACGATTTAACAGAATGTGTCCCCTTATGTGTTCACAGTACAATCTGGCAGCAACCTACTTTATGACTAACTAATCATTAGATGACATTGAAGAAAGAAAAAAGGGTTGGCAATTTGTTCCAATGGGCTGTTTATGCTGTGAACAAAAGTGTTGACACAGATTGTTGAATTGACTCTAAGAAACTTCTTACCTGTAGATCTCATTTTTATATACATTATTTTATTAACTGTATAGTTAGTTAGTTGGTAGAGCAATGCGGCATTTATGATTTCCAAGATTTGTAGTTAAATTATATTTAATTTGCATTCCTAGAAAGAACTTGAAAGGCAATGTAGTCAGTATATATGGAGCGGAATTGGAATGTTTGCATTATATCGGTAAGTGCATACTTACAACGAATTGATGCATGAGATGAAGGAGACTCATGAGGAATTGGAAAGTTTTGCCTTGCTTATTTGATAATTTTGTGTTATGATTTGAATTATTATGTTAAAACGATCTTTATATAAGGAGGTTCAGTAACTATCTAGGTTTTTTTTGGTTAATGCCGGAGCCATGGTCTGCAGATTGCCCAGTCGTGTATTTTTTATAGATAATTATTGTAAGCTCTCGTGTTATGATTTTTAAAGTATGGCCTAAAAATATGTGAAGGCTTATTGTTTCCTCTCGTTTTCGTGTGTATGCTGTATGCTTGAAATATTATTGTTGTAAACACAAGATGAATTTACTGTGGTCTTCGACTTCCTTGTGAATGTCAATTTTTCTATAACCTTCCATTGTTGCTATATTTACGTGTTACACGTTATGTGTAGTGAACGCGCCTCTTTATCATCGTCTCAAGATACATACATATGATTGAGCTCAATAAAATCTCATATTGTTCAAAAATACATGCAGTCTTCAATGTTGACTGATTTCTGAACATGCCTGGTTAGTTAATACAACATGTACGAAGATCACAGTGAACACAGCTTTATTACATAAAACATAAATAATTGTTCAAGTATGGGCACATATGATATTTTTTAAATATTAAGGTCCCCTTGAGTTTAGAGAAACAATAATAAGACAACCGCATAGTTTCACATGCAAAAAATCGTGTGCTATAGTAATGGTACACAGGTAGGTCTGACTTAAATAAAACATTAACATTCATGGTACATGAAACATTATGAAAGTCGGTTTATGCGAAATGGTTTGCAACTAAAACACGGTAGCTAAAATTCTAAAATAAACCAAATTAAGCTACATATATTCCTATCATTCATGCACGGCACTCCTACTATTCATAACATGACCTGCGGTCTCGTCATGATATCTCAAAAACAAATGTAGGGCATTAGGTAGTTACATCCCTGGTTTTCGTAACCTATTCAGTCTAATTCATACAAAAGTAAACAATGGAAAATATTAGTTCCCCAATATTACAAAAATTAATTTAAAGTAGATCCCGGTTTATTCCTTAGTGACTACCTAAAAGTGTACCAAAAATAGTTAAAAACAGTTTTCAGGGTTTAAAAGAAAAATAGTTACAAACATTTTCAGTTACCATCATGCTTGCGCTAAAAGTACTATAGTAACTTGTATAACAACTCAACAACGATACACATTAAATAACAACCCAACATTGAAAGCAGGAGCACAGTCTTGCAATTAGTTTGACATTTCAACGAGCATTAATATCTAAGAACATTTGGCGAGTCCATTCCTGAACCACTGAGCTCCATTTGCTAAGCAAGTATAATTAATAGCAGTCACCATAACTTATTGCTTGTTTGTGTACGGTCAACCTATATTTATGGTTCAGTTCCTCACACTTTAACCTACAAAGGCACAATCGGTTGCAAGCATTCATCTTTAACAGTCGGTTCGTCAATCTGAATCTCTCCAGCAGTAGGAGACGAGATGTTAGCATTGACTTGATGAATGGAGACGGGCACGATCATTTTGAATTGTGACTGTTTGTGCGCTCCTTTGTTTGGCTTATGTACAGGTGGTACATAACTACTACTACAGCTGCTACTACAACTAATCCCACCCAGATCTACCAATGGCCTTCTCTTGGACAAATGCACAGGGGGAGGATCCAAACAGGCGATCGGAAGTGGGGCACCACATTCAGAATCCTCATGGTGTGTCATGGTGGAGTAACCATGATCACTGTCTGTCCCTACGGCAGAACTAAGAGGGGATCTTGGTGGCTGGGCACGTCTAACAAGCAAATCGTGATTACTCACATTGACATTATTCAAGCCGACATGAATATGTTCCAGTTCGGAATCTGAGTCGTTGTTGCTAGAGCCTGCTTGTGGCACAATAGAACCCGCTGGAGTCTCTTGAAGGGGGAGCAAGTACAAATCTGGTTGCGAGCCGGTAGCACTCAATGTTCGATGTCGGTAACAGTAAACCACCAGGCTGAGGAAAATGAGGAAGACGGATAAAACCATAACGACGGGTAAAAGGGTATTCCCACTATTTTCAGTCTCGTTGGCAGCTCTTATTTGGTCAACAAGATCGTCCAAAAGCCCTATTCTGTTTGGAGTGGAACTACTGCTATCAGTTTTCCAAGAGTGTGTAGAAAAGTTGGATTTTTGATGGGTATAATCTGTTCAATAAAATTTAGAAAAAAAAATGAAAACGATAAATTTTCACGATTTTAGTTAGTAGCTACGATTTGCCTTGTAAGGGCATTGCTTTAAATATACAGCACTTACCATAACACTGTTTATATGGCACACAACCGTAGGTTTTGTCTATTCCTGTTGCATTCAAAACACACCACTCACAATCCCATGCTCCTATACAAGATCTGGAAGGAAAAAATTACAAATTTAAGTCATATGCAAGTTAGTTAGTTGTAATCGACCATGAAAATAACTGTTAATTAGTACTTACTGGAACTCCGTTAACTCAGAGCAGGGAATCCGATCATTACACGTCTCTTGGTGACATTCCTCTTTTTGGCATCGTTCGGAAGCCAACATCAGTCTCGTTTCCACTGGGAAATCACACGGTATAACATTTTGCGGAATCCTACTCATAGTGTTTTTGAAACATAAATCGGGTTCATTAGGGCATTCACAGGGACACTCACAGTCGCTTGGTTCCATTCTAAGGCAATTCAGGCACAAATTGTCAACCTACACAAAAGCCATATGAGCATTAGTTCCACCAACAAAGTATATAATTTATAAGTCTTTAATTTTTTACTATTACAATATTTACTAACCGTGCTGCAAGGACAAAATGCAGTAGCTGAAGCACAACTATCGTAAACAACACCCAGAAAAACGTTCGTTCCAGGGACTGGATGGATTGTGTACTTACTGCAGTGATCCCCACTGTCCATTTTTCCAATCCCATTTTCATCCATGGAGACTACATATTGCCGTTGAAAACTTCCATGAATACCCGATGCATCTTGGAGCTTATGGCACATTTCTTTTCTCAGCGGTTTCTTTCCATGTTGCAAAATATCGATCACAATCAATGGCTCCAATTGGGTAAAATGAATATTAGACATTATTTCCAACTGCTTTGAGAGCAATGGATGATAAATAACGTTTCCAGCTTGATCAATCATGAAGCATCGCATGGTCACCGTCTTATTTCTCTGAATAGGTGAATGCCATTCCCCACATTCGGGGAGAGCTTCTTCAATTATTTTTTGGAAAAACCCAATATTTACAGTGGAAGCTACAACCGAAATTGCATTCTTGTTTTTCTCAGATGAATTCAAGGTACTGTTTGATGACAGGACTTTCAATCCCTGTCCAATTGTAACCATTGGAGTGCCACTGTAATGATCCACTTGTGCAGGAGTCAAAGTCACCTTGAATCTTTGATTCACAATCTCACGAAACCATATCGTGGCAGAGGGGAGATAGCCTGGTGTGATTTGAGCCCCAGGATGACGAATAAGAAAACTTCCCCCTGCTCCACTTCCAAATCTAGAGCAATATGAGAAGCAATAATTAATCATATTGATAGTAGACTTATTTATAAACAATAAAACAAAATAACGAAAAAAAAAGAAAAAATAAGAGCATGCAAATATACAATTCCATGCAATGATATAATATACATACCGACTAAAAATGTGTTTGGACCACAAGGAATCTGTGAATTGTGACTTCCATTTGGAGACTACTGAAGAGAGAACAGCAATATGAGGCCGAATAGTGGGTACAACCCCCCGATCAGAGAATAGACCATAATTGTCACTAATAAAGGTCATAATTGAATTCAAAGTTGTCTCACTACGCTCAACGCCAATAGTATCAGCAGGATGGCTAAAAGCCGTCGGGGCAAGATAAAGGGAGGCTTTGTTGGTGTTTTCCCTGAGACCATTGCAATATGTATTGGGCCTGAGCAAAGAATGATGTTGGATGTCAGTGTTCAAGTCGAAAATAGCTTTTTTTAAAAATATCTGTTCTCTATCAACAGAGCATCCTCCACTTTGACTCAAAGAGACCAGGATAGTGATGTAGTCTGAACTGTTCACTGCAGCCCATGCATACGTTATCTGTTGAAAGATGTTACAAATTAATTTTAGACAAGGTGAAATTAACTTCAGTGCACATGCAGTAATTCAAGAAGTAATCGTAAGCTAGTTAGCATCGACTGTTTTTAAATATATTAGCATAGCACCACATACCCATAGTTTATCCTTCCGGACTTGTAAATCATGGCAACCACTTGGTTCAGATAAAATTTTGCGTTTTAACACTCTAAACCCATCATACACTTCAATTTGGTCGATCTGAATTGGTGTAAACAACTCCTGAACTTGATCAGGTCTTCCCAAGGCAGGATGAGAAATTACTCGACCTTCCAAAACAATGCAAAATTCGCTAATGGCATTCTTACTAATTATAGCATAGATGATACAAAAATAACGAACAAAGAAATGACAAACCAGTTTTGTCCAAAAGAATTGCATAACTTTTTGCATCGCAAAACTCCTTGTTTGTATAAAATGCAACGCTCTGTGTGAAATGAACGAGCGGGATTTCAACAGCAACCAGTCCAACTGGTCGTTTGTTAGAAGTAACATACTTTTTGGCAACCACGATTGTTTCTGGAAAAAATGAGATTAAATCGTGTAATAAAGTGCATACATACATAAAGACATATAAAGATTTTCTAAGCACAATGAAAATCTCACCTTTGTACACTGAGTTCCAGTGAGGAAGAGAAAATTCAACAGCATTAGATGTTTTCACATTCTCGTGAGGGAAAAATTGATTCAATATTTCAGAAAATGACCACCACTCCTTTTTTGAGTTTAATTTTTCAGAAGTTTTCAGTGCAAATGCATTAGGATTTCCTTGACTGACTTGTGCTTTAAGAATATGATTGGCTGACATGGACTGCAGTGTATTCGTATATATTTCCTGTTCTTCGTCCGTTAAATGAGTGAGTGAAAACAAGTCAATAAATATAGGACACTGAATGGAAAGGGAGGGCGGTATGTCCGACGAGTGAGTTCCGTACGACAAGTGGATAACTGTCGGGGCAGAAGGGGGGAAGGGTGAATCCTGAGAAAAGTTGGAGCAGGCCATACTGACTGCTTTTTGAAAACTGCCCATCTGAGGAGATAGAATGTCATCACTATTCAATTTTGACTGTTCTTCATCCAAGTCCTGTTTGGAGTGCCATCGAGATGTTCGTATACGATGCTCCAAGTGGTTTAAGTAGTTCATGATTTGTACTCGAGTCCAAGATGTGACTGGTACTATCTGATCACATAAGAAAATAGGCCACGATGCCTCTGGCTCAACATTAATTATTCCGATTTCGTCAGACTCATCCAGAAAGCTTAAAAGTCCAATCACTGAGCAGTAAAAAGTTTCAATTAGTCAATAATCCAGTTCGTTAAGACAAAAAAAGGCCTTTATTACCAATCTTTTTGACGTCCGTGATGGCTTCCACTGAGTAGTTTTGGCCCAAGTGAATTAAAAAAACTATTCGATGGTTCCTCAAAGTCTCCTTGGATTTCTGAAGTAGCCATAATTTACGTTCTGATGTACTTTTGGCATTTAAGATAGAGCGACTTGCTGTTCCATTTGTGATGCAATTGTGACTGTTGGACGGGTATTCAACATGAACTCCCTCAGGAGATATGAAATACTGCCATTTTATGTGAGGTATTCGCACAGAGTTTTCAATTAAAACTGAAACATGAATCAATTATCAATGAATATTACTTTTTAACATTGAGCATGGGTTCTGGGTTCAATGCAGAATAAAGCATCATTGAATGACTATACAACTAATACTATACCTTCACTAAAACTTCGATTGGGAGTGAAAACTTTTTTCTTTTTCTGATTTGGCAGAGTTTTACAAGCGTCAAGTTTGCTCACTACGGATTTAAAGTCCTCATCATACCTAGAATTATTTAAAATATAAATATGCATGGGATTCAAATATATAAATTGAGATTATGATTTTGAATTCTATACTTTAATGTAGATTTCGGAAGTTCACAGCAAACTGGAAGTTCCCATTCATCGTCAGATGATTTGGGAGAATTATATGATTGTCGAATCGATTTTTCCATCCGGATCAGAGCGTCTTCATATTCATTAATTTGATGAGCCACTTTACCAGCCAAGTCATAAACTTGGACTTCAAGAGTAGGCACTCTAGTTTCCTCAAATTCCAGAGAAGCATAATGTTTCTAAAACCAGAAAGTAAACTTGTGTTAATGAAAACACAGAATAAAAAAATGCACGCGAAATAAAAAAATTACTTCAATTTCGGAAGCACCCAGTTCATTGTCAACAAATTTTTTCAGTGTTTCACTGATATTTACAGTTGCTGCTCGGATTTCTTTTCCATCACCATCCCCGTGTTTCTTGTCTAAAGTTGTGTTTAAGAATGATGCAAGGTTTGATAATTTAGAAACTTTTTCCCTTTTTTCCAAAGTCTTGCCTCCATTATTTGAGTCAACAGCTGTGCCCACAATGGTAGACAAGATGGACAGAACAGAGATGATAAAGACAAATTTCTTCAGTAGAACAGACCGGTTAGGAAACCAGACTCTAGGGTTGCCCCACATGTTCACAACATAGTTCCTAAGTTAAAAAAAGGTATAATAAATTAAGGCAATTTAAATATACCAAATTGAACATAAATAAAATGGCTAAAATACCCTCAGCCCTCTAAATGATTCCGAACAGAAGCAATGTCTAACATCGCTACTTCCATCCCCAAAATGGAACTCATGGTATTTCGGATGGCCAGCGGTGCAACCTAGAATCTAAAAAAAATGATAAACAATTCATTGATATTTTCTTAGACAGATGCTGGAGTTTGAGTAATCCAACCATAAACCATGCAGCTTAACCCTTTGAGCCGGGAGAGATGTACAGTAAAAAAAGTCGGCCAGCCGGGAAAACTT